>Ga0265780_10000683_pt1 | contig 51441 bp, 51 predicted proteins | sample P1T30metagenome_FD_192432 | JGI IMG/M metagenome (GOLD analysis project Ga0265780, IMG submission 192432) | Plant litter microbial communities from East Loma Ridge, Irvine, California - P1 T30 | ecosystem: Environmental > Terrestrial > Plant litter > Unclassified | place: USA: California... | reverse complement strand
TGAAGATGCTGATGTTATGTGTTATGGTCGTTTCTTTGCCAGGTTCAAGAGACCTACTTATACCCTCATCGACTACATCCAAGAGATATCAGTACGTTGTCTCCTTCTCATTTCGTCAAGCGTCTCCGTTCGATGGCTATCATACAATCTTGGCATGTTGCACAGATGAGGATATAGTATTTCTTGGACATGCTTGGCTGTGTGCAACAAGGTAAGAAGGTGTCAGTCTTCATGCCTGTGGAAGATAAAGAGATTGTGATACATGCAGGCCAGACCGGCAGATCAACAGGTAGGTCGAAACCTTGAGCGACTTTCTACGAAACAGCAAGAGGTCCGGCGCGAGCGGGAGGCTGGGCGCGAGGAATCCCACGGGGTTGTTTTCTCACATAGGCCAGTACCTGACGCGAGTGGCTCGAAGAAAGAGTGCTCTCAATGGTCGAGCAGGGATTCAGAGATAATCCGATGTGTAGTAGCTGCGTAGCAGAGTGCAAGCGGGGCTGCCGCATGCATGGCGAGTGCGATGGGAACCGTCCGCACCGCACGGCAGGATTACTGTCGTGTGTAAGGTATGGGTCATCCCGAGATCTGCTCCAAGGGTTAACAGTAACTCCATTAGTATGTCTTGGTAAGTTGAGATAGAGCGATATTCGACCTTGATGGTGGAAGCCGCATAAAATGCGGAAAGCCATCAAGGGAACTGCGGTTGCACACCTGCCTCCACAGCAGTGTACACTCCCAGCCAGGGAGGTGCTCCGTCCACGCCCCGTTCATGTACAGAACAATGGAATATTTCTACGACTGGCGACAGCTTGTCCATGGAAGATTAGCTAGAACGCTATAGGTGATCTTGGCTCTGCCACTTGTAAGAGTTTCATGGCCGACCGCGTCCAATCAGGACGCAAGTCGAGACGCCTTGGAAAGGATAGGGAAGAGTCATGAGTCCAGTCGAGGTACAGTAGCGCTGGTTGGCCGAGACAGCGCGTATTTGCGAGGTTTGGTCGGATATCTGACTATCATGAAACGGGTGTCTTGGGACTTAGAGCAGGCAAGTCTGCAGGTTTGGGCGGCGAAGAAACGGCGGTGCATGGCCGAGGTTGTAACGCTGTTATCACGCGATATGAGTGGGATGTCTTGAAGACAGAGGGGCGGGCATGACCGATGCCCATTGGATTGTCGGGCTAATGTTGAGGTGAGGTGGAAGAGTTTGAACACCTTCCAACTTCGGCTCCTCCGCGATTAGCGCTGCCTTGGCAGGGGAGATCAATGTGTTTTGAAGATGCGCGCCGAGATTCGCTACAGCGAGCACCTTATGCATGATTGCCCACGCCTCCAATCAACGTGGCTTGCGAGCGACGGAGGAGGGCGCGCCGTGCTGCTTTCAATCCGACACGCACGTCGTACATGGCGTTGCATGAAGGGTTGATGAAACAAAGGAGCCGACATCTGCCCTCGCTTCGCTCAGCCTTCGCCTTTGCCACCACTGACGACATCTTTAGTAGGTATTGCGTTCTGACGAGCTCTTATCTTGTGCAATCCACAGTGGTACAGTAGTAGTATGTATTATGTAGGTAGGTAGTGCTAATACTCCGCAGCTCAACCTCAACCGAGGTGACTGACAATCAGGTGTCTAGCGTAGGTACGAGTAGTACGTACTCACCTAGGCACCAGCGATACCGATCAGCAGTATAGTAATTACGTGAGCACTGCCGTCACTTGTGTGCGTGGACACGTCTCGACAGCAAACATCAGCCTCCACACGAACTTTCACTTCCATGGCCCTCCGAACAGCAATACTAGCAACAGCATTCCTCGGCACACTCGCCACCATCTACCATCTCAGCAGCAGCACCTCACAGACTTCCTTCATCATGCCACCCAACCAGGCCGTGGCAGTCTCACTATCATCAGCCCAAAACCCCCTCACAATCAAAGTAACAATCCGCAACGACTCGAAAGACAAACCATTCTCCTTCCTGACTTGGGACTCGCCCTTCGACCCGCAAGCCGTCAACACCGGCGTGCTCTGCCTCAAAGACGCCGAAACAGGCAGCACCATCGAAGGCCCTGGCATGAAACTGAACAGAATGTTGCCACCGCCCCGCGACGAACTGGTCGAGATTGCTCCTGGATCATCTGCTACGAAGGAACTGGGACTCAAGTCTCCTTGGATTCCGACTGATGGCAAGAAGTACCAGCTTCATATGCGAGGCAACTGGAGGGCTGCGTGGACGAAAGCAAAGGCTGATGTTAGTGATGGCGAATTGGAGGCTATGGGGTCTGATGGCACTGAGAGCGCGTTCGAGAGTGATTCTCTCGAGGTGCAGCTTAAGGAATGAACGTCGGCTGTCCGGCATCTATTGCCTATAGGATTAAGTCAAGGCGGATGCATTCCATCTTGCTCCAGTAATATACATTATTAACGGCCGCCCAGCGAAGCATGTTCCTCCCTCACTGCGTCTTCCCCAGTACCGAGTGTGTCACCAATCTCCATGGTCTCGTACACTTAGAAGAGGCAGCCAGTCTGATCATTCTTGATAACATCGTCGAGGTTAGAACCCAACAGTCCCGCCCTGTGGATCCAAGCCTATCGAAATAAGTGTCAGCGCTGCCATGGGAACACTCTATACATCCCGCAAGAGGATACTTGCATCAAGTACCGAATCCTCAACCTCCCGCTCGCGGCTCAGCACAAACAGCGTGGTGAAGTTGTTCGACTGCACAATAGCAAAGTCGCCCGTGTAATCTGCGATCAAGACAATCATCAAGAGTCAGCCATGCGTTTCGGATCACGAAATACTCCTCAGATCGAAGTCCTAACTCACCCTGAACAATATAATTCGGCCCCGGGCAATCAGGCCCAGCCTGCCCGGGGAATCCAACCTGGAAAACGCCCGCGGCGCCATAAGTCGGGTTCGCCGGAGCAGCGGTGCCCAGAATGTTGATGGCCTGGCCCTGGGCCTGGCAAGTGTTGTTGACGGCGACGGTGCCGTTGTCCTGTTACACATCCAAGTCAACTCACTTTGCACTTTGATCGGACTTGAGGGAATCTAGGCGGTCTCGTACGTTGAGCTCATACTGCGCCTGAATGCACTTGCAGCCGGCGGTGAAAGGCGCCACCGTTCCGGCTACTTGGAACCATTTCCCTAGGTAGGACTCGAGCTGGAATCCGATGTCGGCTTTGGGGTAGTAGCAGGAGCCGTCCCAGGATGAGGGCACGGCGTTCAGTGGGGCGGAGGTGCTGTTCTGGGACGTTGCTGAGGCGAGGGCCGCAAGGGCGAGGGGGATGGAGGCGGTGGTGAAACGCATGTTTGTTCTTGTTGCTGCTTGAGATGAAGTGAAACGGGTATGGGATATATTGAATGGAGTGTGAGATGATTGGGATTGTTGGTGGGCAGGGTTGTGGTGTAAGTAAGGTGTCAAGGTATTGATTGTGTAGATACTAATGCGTTGAATGCGAGTTTGCTGGATACTTATATGTGATCTTGTGTTACAGTTCTTGGTTCGATCGATTATTGTAATCATGTTCATGGCGTTCTGCCATTCCGTACATTGATCCACAGCGTATTCGCTTCTTGTTCGGAGAACTTGATGTTCATGACGACGCCGAGCTCGCTAACAAGAAAGTGTAAAGGTTGTAGGACCACGGGAGGCGAATCGACCTTGGCCAAATTGGCAGATGTATACGATGTTTCAATGAACAGATTCTTACATCCAAAGAAATCCTTGAGCGTCGGACTTCAGGCAGTTTTCGCAGAAATACAGATTGTTGGATGGCTGAATAGGTACCTAACGAGAATTACGGTGGAATTTGAGAAAGATCGAACGACGATCACAGACGCCAAGAATACCTAACGCACGTCATGCTAATGATGCCACGCGATCCGGGGTTTCCGGGATTCTTACTTACCAATGGAATACGCTGTGGATTGCTCATACGACATGACATCTCGTTCATTCGTTCGCTCCTGCTTCTGCTGCTATACATACTGGACATGAGAAGGCTATGTTCAAGACTTCTTACCTGGCCCTCTCAAACGCTCAAAATCCTCCATCATCAGTACAGCCCTCGACTGCTCAGGAGTTCTCGCACAACTCGAGGTACTGGCTTGTAAGATCGGTGACCATAGCCTGCAGTGGCTTGAGCTTACGTCCCAAGACTTTCTCGGCCTTCGAAGAGTTGGAGAGACCAGGCTTCGACTTCTTTGTGTGGGATCCCGAGATCTGGCCTGACTTGACCGCCTGAGGGAACTTTTCGGCTGCGATCTTGGTGATATCCTCCCAAGCAATGTCTGCAAGTGTCAGTAAACATGACCGCCTTCTCCAAAGATGGACGACCTACTCTGGCTGATGTATAAGTTCTCGACGCCTGTTTCTGCTTTCTTGACCTTGCTCTGGTCGAGAGCCAGGACGTGAAGCAGGGCAACGTCATCGACATGGACAGACATTCCGAGCTCCGGCGGTCCATTCGGGTCAGATTGACCGGTCAGGACAGTCAAGAAAGCGGAGTTTGAACCCTCAATGAGCTGATCCTTCGCGGTGGCGTGGATGTTGCGTCCAATGACATACCTAACAGAAGTCAGAAATCTACCGTTGAACTTTCAAGACTGGTCACAGCGAAGAAATCTACTCACGGAGGCTGTATGTTTACAACATCGAACTCAGGCGACTGCTCCTTCACAAACTTATCGGATGCTTCGAGCGCAGCGATCTTAGACGCAATGTACGCAACGAACGCATTGGCAAATGGTGGCTCGATCTCGGGGAGTCTGTCATTGCCGGAGATGGTGAGAGTCGACGGCGGGTCGTCAGAGGGCAGCAGTATGGAAGGAGGGATGATCGCGACCGCGGAAGAGGTGATCACCACACGTTTGACGGTGCCGGACTTTTGGGCAGCCTCGAGGGCGCGAAGAGTCGCGTCAACCGCGGGCACGATCAGCTCGTCGATTTGACGCTCCGCTGGGATGTCTCCGTGGAGGGGAATGGGCGAAGCCAGGTGAATCATGTAGTCTGCGGACGCTGCAGCCTTGTCGAGTGCTCCTGGAGCGAGGAGATCCGGCACGGTGACAAACTCCGCCTTCTCGATCCCCTTCAGGTTGGGGTTGTTGCACAGAGTCTGTTTTTTGGTGCTGCTACGGACCACGATACGGATGTTGTAGTCTTCCTCGAGCAGAAGCTGCAAGACACGACCGCCGAGGAAGCCTGTCGCGCCGGTGATGGCAACGGTCTCTCTCGCCATGGTAGCTGCGGGTATTGGGGTAGAACGTAATGTTTGGGATGTGGTGGATTTGACTTACTGGTGGTAGTAGGATGTTCCTGGCGGCGAGTCGTCTTTTAAAGGTATGTGAAGTGAAGCTATGCCTTGCTTACTAACTCACACGCTCGTGAGAGTCGATTGCTTCAGTCAGCACAGTGGTGCTTACTCCCTAAGCGCTCATGTGAGATCTGCTGCAGTCTGTGTCTGTGTATGCTTACAGAGAATAGTGAGCTGATGTCTTGACAAACTTGGATCAGTAATCAACAAAGCACCGATGTTGACTTTCATTCGCTTCATCATCGAGCTCTCCGGAGATGTCAACGTGCGGGCTTTCTGTCGAAGATGAGTGATCAATGGTGTCTTGTCATCGTTACAGAACATGCTGCAGTGTTCCTGCGTCTCGAATGGCGCCTTCCGCTGCATATACTACCTTCTTTACACTATGGCGTGACCGCTTTTTCTACTTAGTCATGGATAAGGGGTTGTCGTTCGATACAAGAAACTCACACGTGTACTAGATACGAAAGCGACTGACCCCTAGCGTCGCCTTCTTTCGGAACATTCCTTCACGCATCGCAGCCTGCAAGTGCACACCACGCATCTTGCTTGCTCCGAAAATCTATGTCTTCGGTATGCCGAGTCGATCATGCCGATCTTTCCCGAGCCACGTGCTTACCTGGGTACGATGCACTGTTTACTTACGGACACTACATACTGTAGACAAAGACACAGCAGATCTAACTCACCTCCTATTCGCCTGATTGTTTATTAACACACGTACAGCTCGTTACTATCCTTCGCAGACCTATCAGCTTCCTGCCCTGCCTACAACCGACATCGTCATGGCAGCAGACCTCACCCGCGCAACGCTGGTCCGAAATCCAGAGTACGAGCGGAATGGCCTGAAGTCATACGTGCGCGCTCTGCAGAAATACGGCATTACGCCGACAGTGACTGGACCTTACTGTTTCGCTAGCAAGCCGGAGTCAGATGTCCATGGCGTCTTCACAGACCACGGCGGCAAGATCCTCACTCAGGAGTTTCAGCTAGTGAAGAGAGACGCCGAGACCGCTCGTGCTGGCACAGTCCCAGTATGTCTTTCAAGACTTGAGTGCGCCGGCGTTGATGAGAACACACACTAATCCCCACCAAAAGGCCGAGGACGTCGAACACAACTCCCTGTACATTGCCGAAGTCGGCATTGGTACACCACCGCAAACCGTTAAGTTGAACTTGGACACTGGATCTGCCGATACATGGGTGTAGAGCACCCTCCTCCCCAAAGAAACAAGAGACGGCAGACACGCCTTCTTTGATCCAACGAAGAGCTCCACCTGGAAAGAAGTAGAAGGCAGTACCTGGAAGATCACGTACGGCGATGAGAGCACTGCCAAAGGCACTGTCGGCCTGGATGATCTTCACATTGGCGGCCTGGTTGTCAAAAAGCAAGCCATCGAGCTTGCAACATCAGTGAGCTCGGCCTTCATGACCAACAAAGGCGACGGCCTGCTCGGCCTCTCGTGGGGCATAAACAATACCGTCTCCCCCGTCCCCGTCGCCACGCCCGTCGAAAACATGATTCTGCAGGACGACATCCCGCCCTCAGCCGAGCTCTTCACCGTCTGGCTCGGCAACATCACCGAGCGTAGCTTCTTCACCTTTGGCTACATCGACACCGCCGCCCTACAAGGCCAGCAACCTACTTACACGCCCATCGACAACAGCGGCGGCGCCTGGCAGTTCAACTCTAGCGCCGCCTCCCTCAACGGAGCCCAAATCGACCGCACCGGCAACAAAGCCATCGCCGACACCGGCACAACCCTCTGCCTTGTCTCCGACTCCCTCTGCGAGCAAATCTACGCTTCGATTCCCGGCGCGACCAAATCTACCAGCCAGCAGGGCTGGATCTTCCCCACGCCCGACGACCCTGCCACCCTGCCCAAAGTCGCCCTCAGCGTCGGTGACGCGCTGTTCCAGATCAAGCCCGCCGACTTTGCGTTCCAGGTCCTCGAGGACGGCATGACTTATGGCGGGATCCAGTCCCGCGGAAACCAGGGATTCGACATTCTTGGGTGCGTGTTCCTGCGGTGTATATACGCGATTTACGATCAGGGGAACGCCCGCTTTGGGTGCATTCAGAGGGACATACCGGTGTCGTCGGCTCAGCAGGCGTATCCGCTGAAAGTGCAGAATGTGGAGCCTTCGCCGCCGACGGACGAGCAGTTGAAAAAGAAGAAGAGGAGGAGGCTTGGGTTTTTGGGGTGTTGTCGGAGTGCGGATTGAGGAGGGGTTGAGGTGGTCAGTGTGAGAGCGTTGAGCGATTCGTTTGCCGTGCATCGCCGGACCACGCACCTGTGGCTATCGATGCTGAATTGCTTATTGCAAGGCTTCTGAGCCTTTCCTATGTGTAAATATCCTTGTTCTGTTATCCTAATTCTGTTGGGTATCAATAATCGTAAGACATGTTGCCTGTACCGAGCAAAAAAAAAACAATCACGCCGTGTACCGTTCTTTACCTCCATCCCCGTGCTCGTTCTCGTCGTCACCCTACTCCAATGCTCATACTCGCCCTCTTCAACATCGACAGCCTCCTCCGCACTATTGTCAGATCCCTGCCAACGGCTACTCACATCATCATCGTCGTCATCTCCATCACCATCCCCAAAAATCTCGGGATGGGCCAATTTGAAAGTCTCAATCTCAGACATAGACCTGATCTTCTCGACCTGTTCATTCAGCCACGCGATCGCTTTCGCAAAGAAATGCCGGCTGGCAACCTGCTCGTACAGTTCGGCCTCGAAAATCGCGTTCAAACGATCGAGCTGCGTCAGATGGTATTGCAGCTTCGACGTTGTAATTCCGCGGGAGAAAGCCAGCTGGAGCGCCTGGACAAGGACGCTGTCAACTTTCACGAAAATTAGCATGATCGAAGCCATCAGTGCGTCGGTGCGCGCGGTGCTCGGGGTCAGAGTTCCGGGGCCAGGCCGGACTTCGCACGCGGCGACACAGCACCAGAGGAGTTCGAGGAGCAGCTTGGCGATGCGGTCGGCGACGTACGGCGCGCTGCCGTCTTTCTGGATGATCGCGTAGCCGGGGAGGTAAGTGTGGGACGGTCGTTCCAGAATGCGTTCGATGATTCTTGGGTGTTTGCACTTGATGGAATCGAAGTCTCCGCTTATGGACGCATCTCCTCTCTTAGAGTCACGGAGGCTGTCGATCAAGGACCGGAGCTGCAAGTCGATGTAGCTGCCGAAATCCAAGGGTTTGCGGATGCGGCTGACGGGGACCTGGGGTGCGATGTCTAGTAGCTTCTGCAAGCTGTCGCAGGCCGTGCTTAGACCGCCCGCGAGCGCCAGGAGCAACTCTAATTTGCACGTCTTCTCCAGCCTGCTGTTGAGAGCTCTGGTGAGGATTTTGTCGAAATTCCGACGAGTTTCGCGCTTGAGGTGAGCCACCTCGAGCGCGCCGCCGTCTTCGTGTACAGAACATGGCGGGAAGCGATCTTCATCGTCCAGGTTGCCGTACGCAGGAGGCAAAGGAATATCGCGTCTACGCTTTGCGGCAGCTTCGTTCTCCAACACTCGCAACTCGTTGAGGTCAGACGTGATGGTGTAGTTGACGTTTGCAAGTGCTCGACCTCTGTCCAGGCATGTTCAAGCCTGTTAGTCTCCATTTGAAGCCTCGATTCTGTCGTGGCTTGATCAAGCTGATGCGCGGCGCAATTCTTCAGAAGGTCGTCTATTGCCGTCTTAAGTTCAGCTTCATCAATCTGATGCGCGGCGTCCTTCTTTCGAAGCTCTTCTTTCATCTTCTCGACTTCGGCTTGATCAAGCTGATGCACGGAATCCTTCTTTCGAAGTTCTTCTTTCATCTTCCTGACTTCGGCTTGATCAAGCTGATGCACGACGTCCTTCTTTCGAAGTTCTTCGTTTGTCTTCTTGACTTCGGCTTGCCAAAATGCGATATAGCGTGCATTGCGCACTTGCTCGAGACGGGGGTCGGATCTGGCTTTCTCGATGTTCAAGAGCATGTCTTGCTTGTTGCGTTTGTCATCTTCTGCCTCGGCTTGTGGACGGAAAAAATCACTCATCATCCATTTCTTTCCCTTTCCCTCCCCCTTTCCCACGCCCTTGCTATCATCGCCATCAAATTTTTGGAGGAATGAGCCTGAGATTCGTTTTGCCATGCCACTCGGTGGGAATCTGCGGCGTTTGTATTCTTCCGGGCAGACCATAGGCTCGGCGGGTTCCTTACGCTTTGGATCTGTTGTAAAGTTTGTTCCTGGTTCGAGTAGTTTGTGTGGTGGCGTCGTTACCATCGCTAGCGCTTCTGGTAGTAGATGGAAGTGATGGGCAGGGTCAGGTGAGTGGCGTGGTGAGCGAGTGTCTGGTGCGAGTGTGGGTATTTGAGGGGAATTTATAACGAGTGCGTGGACGCGCGACTTGGTGGTAATGGAGAAAAATGAAGTTGCGTGTTATAAATAATGTAGATCTCTGACTGGGCCGCAGCACGTGGCCGTGAGAATTTTACATAAGACAGACACAGACGAGGTAGAGGTAATGCGGATCATCTGGTATGTGTGTGTGTGTGTGTGTGTGTGTGATTGGCCGTGCAAAGCCAAGGTTGAGGAGTGCGAGGGTCATAAGACACGCATAGAGCGCGAGCCGGTGCTGTCTTGGGCTGAATTGGTAAACTCTGAGTAGTTGACTATTTTGTCAACCTCGCGATACGTGTTGTGGTTTTAACCTTTGACCACACAACCCTAACCCTGACTTACTAGCACACGTACGCGTCGCGTACATCTTTCTTTGACCATTCTTTGCCTGCTACATGTAATATCGATACACTGTTCCCGCTCAACAAATCCCATCATGAGCCAGTACGCATTCGACCACATATCCAAGGATGACTTCGAACAGATCTTAGCACAATACCCAGAGACTGTGCCCGCGAAATTGGCGGATCTGGAAGAGCAAAGACTCTCGACCATACCCGCGAAACTCAAAGAAAGAAAAGCAAAGGGCAACACGTATCTGACCAAAGCTGAAGTAGCCACGCTTGTGAACTGGAAGCTGTAAGTCAACAAGCACTTACAAAGTCTCGCCAGCAGAGTCTGACAGTTCACAGCTCCCACGGCAAATTCCGCCCTTCTCTCAAAGGTCTCGTTCAGCAGAACAGCGAGGAGTTCGTCGAAGAAACCACCTCAGAAGGCTTCTCCGCGGAGTCATGGCTTGAAAGCTTGGACACTCTTGTGAAATTGAAAGGAATCGGTCCTGCCACTGCAGCTTTACTCTTATCTACGAACAATACAGAAGAGCTCCCGTTCTTCTCTGATGAACTGTTCCACTGGGCTTTCTGGGATGATGTATCTGGAAGTAGATGGGATCGCAAGATCAAATACTCCCTCAAAGAATACCGAGACCTGGTCGCTCGGGTCGATGAGCTGAGGGATCGAATCGGCAAAAGTGCACTGGAAGCTGAGAAAGTCGCCTATGTGTTGGGGAAGAGAGAAGTCTCCCTGGGACATCCTGCACGACGAAGTGAAGATGATATTGCTACTAAGAGTACTGATGAAGCTTCTCCGAAACGGACTGCAGAAAAAACAGATATTGGAAAGACGCCCGCTCCGACCAAACGAAAAGTCGGAGAAACCGAACCGAAAGTCGAAAAAGAAGACGCGAGCCAGCCAACGAAGAAAAAGAAAAAGACACCCGTCCCATCGATCTCGTCCCGAGTCACTCGCTCTTTCAAATCAGGCCAAGCTGATGGATCTTGAATCTCGGAACTCCCTGAGCTTCTGCGCCGAGCACACTTCACTGCCATCCCGATCGACTTGTCCCTTCGAAACCTAAGTTCGTCCGTTCAAGTAGTAGCGGAAGAACTAGGTATCACCAGCGGGATCCTTGCCAAAGGGATCAACAACTGATCATGCACATTCCCCCAATGGATAACAACCATGAGCACACCCCTCAGCTCCTCCATAACCCTTTCCACATTGACCCAAGGAATGCCCGACAAGTGGTCGGCGGTGAGGAACATGGCGCCGACCACGCTCCAACCCCTCGCGTGGCGCAGCGACTGGGGCGTCGCACCGGGGGGTGGGAAGCCGAAAGGGAGCCGGTGGCCTTGATGCCAGAGCTTTAACCAGATTTTAAGATCTCGCCATGAATCCGCCCGTCGTAATTGGACGTGTGCGAAGATGTGTGCATTCGCCCAGAAGCTGTGCAGGTCGATGTTCACGGCGCTGAGCCTACGCTCTAGGCGGAGCAAGACGCGGGGGTGGAAGTCGCGGACGACGATGCGGAATGTGTTCCTGAGGTAGTAGAACTCGGCCGCTTCGCGGCGGATCAGGGTGTTGGTCGCTAGGAGGCTGGGCGCCGGCGAACCCATGTCGTAGTATACCGGATGGGAGAAGACAAGAGTAAACCCCTAGATTATTTCCCTCAACTCGGGGGGAATACCTAGTAGAGTTGGTCGTGGAGATCGATTGTTGACCACGGGTACGGGAGGTATGACCAATGGGAGATTTTGTCGTTGTTGTTTTGGCTCCTGCTGATCTTGTTCATGTTCTTGCTGTCGCTCGTCGTACTCTTGTTGTGGCTCGTTCTCGTGCTCATGTTCCCGTTGCAGCGGTGGTGGTGATTGCGGTGGCGATTGTGGCGATGATGTTGGCGATGATGTTGGCGATGATGTTGGCGATGATGTTGGCGATAGTGTCATGGCCGATAGTGATTGTTGTGGTTCCACGGTATCGGTTGGTAACGATGGCATGTATTGGCAGATATCGGCTGGTAGGATACTGTGTGTACGAATGATGTGATGGGAGCTTACACTGCACATTGGGAAGCCCTTTATCCCTGCCACACATCGACAGGAAGGCACCCCTGAATCTTGGAAAGGGAAGTCGAGACGGGCTCATGTATGTACATGCAGTCGCGAGTCAGCACCCATGTTTGATCTAATGTTTAGTAGCCGTTGCGTTACCTTCTGTGTTGTCCTTGCGAAACTTTTGTTTGTCGATTTACCACATCGGCTGGTTGGTCGGACTTGGTCTCGATATTAGAAAACATTACAAACACCAAAATATAGTACTGAACTCCAGTTAGCTCCAGAAACAAAAATCATATAACTCCACTCACTCAAACACAATCGCATAATGAGATCAAATCCACCTGCAGCCGGCTTATCAGTATTTTGAAGTCACTGAACAGCACATGGCTTGACAAACCCGTCGCAGAGGTTCAAAAAAAAAAAAAAAAGAACCACCAGCTTCCCTCTCAAGCTTTATTCCCAGCACCTGGCCACTGGTTTGGCCCATCAAGAGCAATTAAAGCAAAATGCCCACCAGCCACAGGCCTTGCCTTGTAGCCATCGGAAGACCCGATCTCATGCTCTCTCCCATCACGACCAACCTTGGTCTCCGTCCAGAACTTGTCACTGAACGGAACGTTGTTCTTCCCATTAGCGACATAGGCATGGATATCATCGACGAACATGTCTCTCACACCCTCGTCGCCAACACCCGGCGCCATCGCCGTGGCAGCTGCGAACATCATCCAGTCAGTCTTGGCCCACGAGTCTCTACTGTCGAGCGGCACACCAGCTTCGCGTCTGACTGAGCGATAGAAGGTTTTCTGCATCGCGTAGGCTTCGGTGGAGAATGTGTTGAGCTTGAGTAGAACGTCGAGGTAGAGATTGAAGTGCAGGCCCCAGGATTCGCCGTCGCCTTCGAACATGGTGAAATGTGTGCGGTCTGCGTCTGTGCCAAGAGTTCGGTTGTAGAGTTCCTCTGCAAAGCTCAGGCCGATTTTTGAGTAATTCGGTTGGCTGGTCATGATGCCATAGGCATTGAGGGCAATAGCGGACTTGACGGCGAGGCCGGTCTGTTTGGCTGCAACACCTGCGCCGTCATCCGTGGAAAATTGCTCTTCGGGATATAGGCCCTTTTCCACCAGGTAATCGGCGTAGGTCTTGAGGGTGTCGAGGAATTCTTGCTTGTACGCAGTGTCACCAGAGGCTAGCTCGTACATGTACATAAGGGCGAGAAGATTGCCGCTCTCCTCGACGGGCATCTTCTGCGCCTCACCGTCGTCGTGTCCGGTGGCGTTCGGGTAGTGGGCGCCAATGTCGTGGATGGTGTAGTTGTGTGGCCAAGCGCCTGAATCGAGATAGGATATCACCGGGTGTAACAGTAGTCGTATATAGTCCGGCGCCAGAACGTAAAAGATAGGCGCCATGGGCATGATCACATCCATCGTGTTGACATTTCCGCTACTAGTGGAAGGTTAGCATTGGCAAGAGACAATTCTGTGCAGATCTATGATGTTCAAGGGCAAACACAAACCTTGAGATCTCTTTGACGAAAGCCAAAACGCTGTTTGTATCCAGGCTGTCCGACGGTATCGTGAGCTCCAGAGTGGCGAAAGTTTGGCGTGTCGACAAGACCAAGATATCACTATGGTTTGCACTGCCGACCTTCGCACCAGCAAGATAGGCATCCAAGTTGCGGGACTCTTCATCGGCAGCATGAAGATCGTCGAGAGCATATACACAGCCGCAATTGATGTCCTTGCACACGCTCTGCCAATAATTGGACCGATCGACGCCATGGTAGTTGACTGCAGGGTCGCGGACGTTGCCAATGACGAAAGTGACATTCTCGGTGCCCTCAAGCGATCCAAGGTCATGGCTGTATGCAAACACACTTCCGGGTCTAAAACCGCCTCCACCGTCAAGGCTGCCATTTGCTGCGAAGGAGTTGCGGACCTCGTCGACGTTGCCGACTGCATTGCTCAACTTGGAAGCATTCTCTCTTGTACAATATGCTGCCGTGCCCCAGAGGGCCATGTCGGCATTCTCTGAGAACTTCGCAGTCCCTTTCTGACTCAGAGTGAAGACTTGAGTGCTCTCCTGAGTGGTGTCCCATTTCCAGTCTAGCTGGATGTTGTCACCGAACTGGCCGACCCAGGAATTGTCCATATCAGAGTAGATCTGCACGCTTGGCGTTCCAGATTTGAGGCTGGATGTAGAGACAGTGAGGTAGCTGAAGGGCATGCTTTGACGAACGTAGTTGTGCGGCGACACCGGCGAAAAGAAGTCCAGAACGAACTTGACGTCGCTCGCAGTCACCGTGAATGTTGTGTGTGTGGCGCTAAAGTCGGCGGAGACGAGAGAGGCAGGCTGGATACGATCTCCAGGGCGTGGAACACCGAAGAGGCTGTAGGTCTTGCCATCGACTCGTGCTATGACCGACCAAGTGAGCTGCTGGCCTTGCCAGAATTGGGCGACGGCAGATGGCAGATTGGCGACTTCATTTCCGGGAAGCCAAGCTGGGAGTAGAGTCAGTAAGAGACCAAAGCAGAACTGAGGCAATGCCCGAACTGGGGTGAAAGATGCAATAGATAGGGTTGGTAGCTTACTGGAGAGATAGGGATTGCGGACGGCAAGTGGGTAAGATGGTGGCAGGATTGGTGTCAAAGTAGCATCGGCTGTAACCGAGTCAATAGTAATGGTTAGCAGGGTGACAATGAGGGCGCATAGCTGGATGGCGATTGATTTCATTATTGCCATAGCCAATTCGTGATGAGTATAGTGAAAGTGTTGAGTGATGGTATAGAAGGTAACAACGGGACAACGAATGTGTCCAACCTTTATCATCGTCAGAACGACCCAGCACCCACATTAACTGACGTCTACTTGGTCCTATGACTTAGTGTCTAAACAGGCTATCAACGCATAGTGGCAGCATTCCAAGGCTTTTGCGACGTTAATGCCGTAACGTTTGCAAGAGGTTGTAGCTCCTTTCTGCAGTCAATGCCGGATTGTCCACCACCAAAATGTTTGCCACGTGCTGACAGGTAGGTGCTGACAGCATACTGGACATGCAGGCACTTATCGTACTGCATGCATATGGCATTGAAGATGAGAAACGAGAATCCGGTGATAACATCAGAGAGACTGAAGAGGCACACATACCGCCACCGATTCCTGGGCTCAAACATACCACCAGCATCCCGAGTGAGTGATCAGCCTAGAATGTGACCGAGTCCGAGTAGCCAGAAGTGAGCGATGATTGCTATGATCCTGATGCCTATTTCAAGCTCGCATTAAATTCCCTGTACTGCAGGTGCGGTTGGTCGGATGTTGAGGGCATGAATCATCTATGCCATTACGAAAGATATTCCTGGTGGTTCCCGAAGCTAAGACAGGTGATCCGGTTCGGTATCACGGATGTGAACGTGGCGCATATATCGACGAAAGACTAGGCGCATCCTGGCTGTCTTTGTGCTCTTTCATGCCGTGCCACACTCGGAGAATATTGACCGATGTGGCGAATCTGAGGAAGCCACGTCTGCAGACTAGTGATTTCGGTCCGACATGACGTGAAGTTTTGCTGGGAGCTAGTGTGATCTCAAGTGATGGATGTACTTGAGGTGCGAATGAACATAGAATGTGAGGGGTTTAAGTTAGTTGTCGAGGAAAGACTCCTTGCACGGAAGCAATGGAAGCTTGGATGACTTGCTTAGGGCTCTCAACCGGTCTCCGAGAGAGCTGCCTTCTCCGCGAAGTCGCGCCTAGGGCTTCGGTTGGAGGACCCGATCTTTCTGAGCCTTTCCTCACATTCACTGGCCATCTATTATCCTTCCAAATTATTTGAAGAAGGCAGACTCAAAATGGAATGACTGGTTTAGCGTACTAATAACAAGACCGGTAGACCGCGTGGGTTACACGTGCGCACAAAGCTCGTTGATCGGTGGTCTCTCGTTAGTCTACCTGCTGCTACATTATGACCACGACAGAGCTCACAAATCATCGCAGTGTCATTACACTTGGTTCTGGTAGGTTCTGTGAGACCTGTTAGTTCTGCGTTGCAGTTGTCTTAGCATAGTTGCGGGCTTACACGTACCCAACGTGTCAGACCTCATCACCTGCCGTCCCGTCAGTCTTAAGAGTTAGAACACTTCGCAAGAACAGCGGCTCAATCCGCAGTTGAAACAATCACCAGCCCAAGCGAACTTGAATTCTTCAAGATCGTTTTTCTTCAGCTTGTTGACACCTTCGCGAGCCATGATCATGTCGACCACCCGTTGCATTTCTCGCTGTCTTCTTCGGCTGCCATCGGCTGTGCTCTGCCCTTTCGTGAGATCGATAGTCCAGGTGCCTACAGCACTCATGAAGGTACCAACCTCGAGGTCTACACGTAGGTGCTTGATGCGAGTAAAATCTGAAAGTGGGATGTTGTCGCGTAGAAGCTTACTCTGTCTGTTGATCATCGCATTGCCAATTTTCAGAAGAGGCCGCGTCATCGAGAGGCTGAAAGTGCTGTGTTCATAGAACAGTCCTAAAGATTCTGCTCGCAGTTCACGAGAGACTGTGCAGAGTGGTGGCTGAGAGAACCGCTGCGGAACCACCTTCAAATCCTTGAAGTAGAACACGTACACAGCGTTCCTGAGTTCAGGTGGCAGCTCGAGGAAGCGTGGAAACTCGCGAGAGTCCTCGAATGTATCACTCAGGTGATCTGCGTCCTCGAGCTGGCGGACGAGCTGTTTCTTGTTGGTCTTTCTTGGCAATGTCGTCTTCTGGCCGCGCTTCTTTGCGAATCCCATAAGCTGGGCAACGCTGTAACCTTCGTAAGACGGATGGCCTCGATCGCAGCGTTCTGCAAGTGCTTTCAGTCTTGCCAGATGCTCCGACTTCTTGTGGTGAAAGCCACGTCTGTGAAGAAATTCCTTCAAGTCGTCCCTCGTATATTTTCCTCGCATGCCAAACCGCCAGTAGCTATTCTGCAAGCTCGAACGTCCTCTGCGTATTTGGTCGAGTCGTAGTTCATGTTCCAATCTCGTCAGAACCTCGCGTGGTTGGAAGGCTGTCGTGTCTTGCTTACGTCCGTACATTCCCGTTTGTGTCATGTCCGACGAGGTCCGAGGGTGCGAATGTGTCGAGTACTGGGTAAAGCAATGTTGAGGCGGCTCAGGCAATGGCCAGTCGCTAATTTGAGCTGGGAGTGACAGTGAAGTAGGTGGGTGTTGCACGCCGAGTACCTACATGTAGGCAATGCGCTTTGCGTGAACGTGCCAGACATCACATGGCTCTTACGATGAACTGACATCCCATGTGAAATGGAACGCACTGAACGAATTGTCTCGTGTAAAGGGGCTTCCTTGTCAGCTGTGACGAGTTGAAGACGGCTCGTGCCATGCAGTTCCGAAGCCAGTGATATGATTGTAGCCATCGTTGACAATACGCATCGACACGAGGTCAAAAGATGTGAAAGTCTTGAATACAGCGTCGGTTTTAAAATCGGCGCTGGTTTTGCCTCGTGTCAGTGCTGAAAGTTTAAACACACGCTGACTTCTGTGCAGCGACTGTAAGTATGGCTGTGAACATGGAAGGCTGGAGAGATACTTTTAGCCAGAACTGAGTTTGCTGATGTATCATATGATAGCAGGTGACTGAGACGTTACATCACCACATCTGTGAAAAGAGTAGACCTGATCGTCGACCACATCTCAATTTTGGGCGCGTGAAGTGAACGATTCCTATGATGCCTCAGGCAGCTCAGTGCGTCATTGCTATTCGCCCGTGCCGTCTCAAACAGCGTTGTGTACTGGACATCGCTTTAGTCTTTGATGGCATTTGATTGATCAGCACTTACACTCTTCGCCTCCACCGCCTCCCCTCTCTACTGTCCTTCAGCACATGCTTCGGTCTTGTCATCGAATCGAAAGACAGTCCAACTACTCCGTCTAGCCACTCTTGCAGAAACGCCAGACTCATCATGGCGGACTCAACCATGTCAGATGCGGAAAAGGTATACACTATGGATACGAGCGGAACGATCACGACACTGACGATAGTCAGATCCGCGCAAAGCGTCTTGCGAAGTTGGGCGGTCCCGCGAGTGCTAGCACCACCCAACCGACAACACCAACAGGTTCATCGAACACAACGCCATTAGAGCAGCCTGCAGCGCCTTCGCCACCAGCAGCGCAGGCATCAGGCTCGGCCGACCCTACGACCAACGTTCCCGCCAGCTCAGAACAGGCACAAAACCCTACCACACGTCAGATCAAAGTGCAACCTCGCACAGCCTCGCCAGCCAAACGCGAAAGAGATGGATCCCAGCGACCGAAACCCGCGGTTGAGAAGGCACCTGAAAGCTTGGAGAACTGGCAGGATAAGATGCTGCGGCAAGTTTTCAGAGTGACCTTAAAGCCAGAGGAGGTCAAGGATGTGCATGGTCACCACCTGATTCACTTGGCGAGCACACGCGATGACCTCGAGGAGCAATCTGCGCCTTTGCAATTGAACGTTGAAGTTGTGGAAGCTGCGATCACAGAAGCAGCATCAAAGGCGCCAGGAGGGAAACCATTCAAGTACCTGCTCGCATCGTTCAAGCGTGTATCGCGTGCCGTCAGACAAACGAAGTACACTGGACCCGAGGACCCGAGGCACTCAATCCTGGCTGAGACGAGGCGGCTATGCATGAGCTACTGTGTTTTCGCAATAACAATGCCGGAAATGTTTGGAGAAAATGTGCCTGCTGGAAACCCATTGGTTGAACATATGCTCAGCGATCCAGAGTCTGATTCTGGGATCTGCTACGACTTCCTCACCGAAGCAAGCTCCAGGTTCGAGGAGGACGAAAGCATCAAGGAAGCTATGGTGTCAGCAATTGAAGAGCTCAGCAAGCAGCTAGCAACGAAGAGCATGCTGGGAGAGGAGAGGGTGTACGTGAACGGTCTTCGGAACTTCCTACGATTCCCGAAGCTTGTAGATGCGATCACTCAGTCGCCCAGGTTCCTCCCTGACAACATCGAGCCTCAAGAAATCGAGACGAAGACCTTGTTAGGTCCATTCTTCCGTCTGTCACCCATGCAGCAAGAGGTGGCTAACAACTACTTCTCAGCGCCGAAGACGAGAGACCGCGGCTTCATTGCAAACGCTCAAAATGCCGTGCGGATGACACTCAGAACTCACCAAAGCGACCTCTTCCAAATATCAGACACCATCGTCAAGGCTGGACCAGCGCCACGAGGCAGATTGCTTGACTGGTTTGCACTATGCGTAAACAAGAACCACAAGAAGCGAGCTATGAGAGTAGACTTCGCTACCGTCTCCAGCGATGGATTCATGGTCAATGTAACGAATGTCCTCGACCAGCTTTGCGAGCCGTTCATGGACGCCAGGTTCAGCAAGATCGACCGGATCCACATCGATTACCTCCGTCGCAACCCGCGTGTGGACATTTCAGACGAGACGAAGATCAACGCGGACCAGAAGACTGCAGACAACTTTTACAACCAGAAAGTGGAAGGTACAAACAACTTCATATCCGAGATCTTCTTCCTTACCGTTGCGTCACATCACTACGGCGCCGAGGCCGCCCAAACAAGAATGTCGACCCTTTCCAAGACTGCGAAGCGCATGGAGAAAGACCTACAAGCCTTTGAGACGGAAAGGCATAAGTATGCCAATGATCCTCGTTACCTGGCTCGCTTCGATGCTCACGTTGCTAAGATCAAGAAGACAATCGACGAGACCTGGTCTACCATCCACGCCACCACTGGAGTTCTACTCGATGATCTAACCCAGGCTCGTTCGATGCAATTCATGCGTTACGTGATTGTGTGGTTGCTCCGCCTAGCATCGAATCAGAATGTTCCCCAAGAACAGCTCAGCTTGCCGCTACAGTCGCAGCAGCCTGACGCTTTCACTGCCCTTCCGGAATACTTCTTGGAGGACATCGTCGATAACTTCAAGTTCATCACTCAGAACATTCCCCACATCATCACGCCGCAGCAATGCGACGAGATCATGCAGATCTGCATCACCTTCCTGCGCAACACCGAGTACGTCAAGAACCCAGGTGTCAAATCCGGCTTGGTCACCATTCTGTTCTACGGTGTACAACCTTTCCATCACCACGCTCGTGGTGTTCTCGGCGATCTCCTCTTGGGCTCTCCGTTCGCCCACAAGCACCTCCTGCACGGCTTGATGAAGTTTTACATTGAAGCAGAGTCAACTGGATTGTCCTCGCAGTTCTACGACAAGTTCAACATCAGATACGAAATCTTCCAAGTCATCAAGTCTATCTGGCCAAACACCATGTACCGTGATAACATGCGAAAGGAGGCAGCGGTCGACACCGACTTCTTTGTTCAATTCGTCAATATGATCATCAATGATGCGACGTACGTGTTGGACGAACTCCTCAGCTCTTTCACAAAGATCCACGACTTGCAAATCGAGCTTGCTGCATGGCCTGAGAGCGATGACGAGGCAAGAAAGGAAAAGGTGGATCTTCTGGAAGACAGCAAGGGCAAAGCCAAGAGCTACATGGGCCTGACCCGCGAGTCGATGGCTACCCTGACCCTCTTCACCGAAGCCCTGTCCGCCTCCTTCACCATGCCCGAGATCGTGCAGCGTCTCGCCGACATGCTTGACTACAACCTGGACACCATGGTCGGACCCAAGAGCAGCAACCTGAAAGTCAAAGAGCCCGAGCAATTCGGCTGGAACCCCCGCCAGCTGCTCGGCGACATCATGACCGTATTCATCAACCTCTCGGCCCAGCCGTCCTTCGCCCAAGCGATCGCCCGCGACGGCCGCAGCTACAAACCCGCCAACTTCCCCAAGGCGGTCGAGATCATGCAGCGCGCAACGCCCATGTCTCCCGACCAGCTCGCCGCCTGGAACACTTTGAGCGAGCGCGTGGCCGCCGCAAAGGCAACCGAGGAAGAGGAAGAGGATGACCTCGGCGAGATTCCGGACGAGTTCTTGGATCCTCTGATGGCGGACTTGATGGACGACCCTGTCATCTTGCCCACGAGCAAGAACATCATAAACAGGTCTACTATCCGCAGCCACTTGCTCAGCGTCGCCCACGATCCTTTCAACAGGATGCCGTTGAAGATCGAGGACGTCATTCCGGATACGGAGCTGAAGGCTAAGATCGATGCGTGGAAGGCGGAGAGGAAGGCGGCGAGGCAGGCGGAGAAGATGGATACCAGCGCTTGATCTTTGATTCTCACTTCTAGATCAGTGGATAGATGGTGGCGGTTGTAGGGGGTTTCTCTTCCTGGCCGCCGCTTTCTTCAGATGCTTTGTTTTGCTTCGTGGTCATGGTAGACGGGCGAGACTCGCAATGGGTGCAGCCCTAGATTCGGTATGCGTTTTTCTTCATATGTAATCATGGAAATGGGAACAACGATGACGAAAGCACACCCTCTTCCATTGGACAAGTCGAGTCTTTGCTACTAGATGCCATGATGACATAGACTGTCTATCTAGCCCACATGTCGTGTCGTCGCAGGGCGGTTCAAAATCTCTTCACCCACGTGAACATTGGAATGGATTGTTTCTCACACACACAGATCGAGCAGTACAATGACACCGAAAAGAGGCAATCTCGCCTATGTACATTGACAATCCAGTTGTCCAACGATTGTGCTGTCAAAAAAAGAGCCTGTGCCAGGTGATTGTTTGCATGTATATACAAAGAGAAAAAAGCAAGATCGTGAAAACTGTATCATCTATATGGTGGTGCGCCCAGATCTCCGGACACTTTCTTGCCTCTATCACGAATCGAAGATAGACCATCGGAAAAAAAAAGTCAAAACCAGACAATGTCCTTTTTCTTCATTATTAAATCGGACTCGCGCTCATCCCCATCTGCCTCCGCACACTGAGGTAAATCTCGTAAACCCGCAGCTTGACAGCGATTTTTGCGTAAGCGCTCCAAGCAAAGCCGTACTTGACCATGTTCGTCGGCCACAGGACACTGCCCCGAATGCTCTCCAGCTGCTCTTCGAACACAGCACGAGCAGCGTAACGCGCGAGGATCATGAATGTGCGGATGGGTCCCTGGCGAGTTTGCAAGTTCTCGTCCAAGCTGCGCGTGAGATCGTTGGTTTTGAGGATCAGCAGGATGACGCGCGGGACTTTGCCGAGGAGCTGCACGAGCTGCTCCAGCAGGCCGTCGCCCAGGGCGTCGGAGATGGCTTGCTTCTCGGTCGAGTCGCGCTGCTTGGCGACCGAGGAGGTGACGACGCGGTAATCCCTGCCGGTGATGGCGGAGGCGAACAAGGGGAATTCGGCGTCGCCGATGCCGGCGACTTGGTAGGCGTACTTGCGCATTGCGGGCTCGTCGACGTCGAGGACGGCGAGCCAGAGGTGGGCGTAGGCGCGGCGGATATGCATGGGAATGTCGCGGTAGAGGCCGTGGTCGTAGAGGACGACGTCGAAGTTGTGCGGTTTGCGCTTGGTGGGGTTGAGGCGGATGGCGAGGTTGCCGCCGTGAGGGTCGCAGTGGAGAGGGGCGCCGGTGCCGAAGATCATTTCGTTGAAGATGCGTGAGAGCGCGGCGGAGACTTCGTCTCTGTCGATGCCGTTCGAGTCGAGGAATTCCAGGTCGTCGGGTCGGTGGCCTGCAACGCACTCCATAACGAGGATTCTGCGTTGGGCCCAGTGGACCTCGGGGATGACCAGAGGTAGATCAGGGATGTGTGAGAAGTATTCCTTTGCTCGCGTCGCATTCCTGCCTTCCTCTCTGAAATCCAGCTCCTTGGGCAGCGAAACCTCCATCTCCTCGCTCAGCCAAGTCATGTCGTACTCCGGGAAGAACCTCTTCAGCGTCGCAAAAGAGAACCTCGTCAATGCTAGATCCAGTTTCGCCCACTCGTCCAGCGACGGATGCTGAACTTTGACTGCGACTCTTTCTCCGGTTTCTTTCAGCGTCGCCATGTGTACCTGTGCCAGACTTGCGGTACCGATAGGCCGACGATCGAATTCCTCAAAGTAGTCGTCGAGGCTCTTGCCTGTATCTGCCAGAACCATTTCTTCTATGCTCGAGTATCCCGAAACCGGACATTTGTCTTGCAGCGGGATGAAAGTGTCGCACCATTCGGAGGGAAGAAGGTAGTTCAACGAAGACAAGTGCTGTCCGAGCTTGATAAAGATGCTTCCGTTCTTCTCCATCGCAACGAGCGTGCGTTGCGCGCATCTCTTATGGCAAGCCGATAGCAAAGACTGATAGTTTGGATCTTCATGCTTCTTCAGCGTTTTGCGGTAACTGCGCTTGCATGTCAGTATTCTGCTGCGGCGCCTTTCAACAGCTTGTCTGCAAGCAACCTACTCGTTCACACAAATCGCAAGCGTGACTCCAACCCTCCCACTGCGCTCACACGCAACGTAAACATGCCTGGCCTTCTCACTGAACGCCAGCGCTCCAGCGCCGGCAATAAAGACCAGAGTAGCGACAATAGCGACCCTGCGCCTCTCGCGCGGGCTCTTCAGCTTCTCCCTCCACGCTCTCTTGCCAGCCTGCGTGTAGACATGTTGCGAAGTAGAGAAGTCCGCCTTCCGCGTCCGTAGCGACTGGAAGATATTCTGTTGCGTCGTCTGGCTACACGATCGACATGTCCAGGGTGCTGCTGCTGTTGCTCTCTGGCGTAGCAGCAGGGAGTGGGCCGAGGCGGAAGCAGAGAAGGCACTCCGCGGTATTAGGCTGCTCATCTCATGGTAGTACTCTGGGGAGGTACTGGGAAGAAAGTCGGGCGGCAAGGGAGCCCTTGTGTTATATGCGACGGAGGATTATTATCGTGATCTTTAGAAAGTCGCCGCTGGTCGGAAGTGATGATCAGATCAATCGTCCCTTTGGCTTTCGATCGCTGCAACGGGCCGCTGGCGCTTGCTGGGAAGAGACAGGTCCGTGATGCTGCTCACAGGTGGGGGTGTTATTATTGTTATCAATGTTTGGGATTCGATATTTTAGATAGAGCCTCTCTTGAAGAGGGTTCGTTCTGCCGTTTCGACCATTTTTGTGCTATTTTCTGTCTCAATGTGCATGACGAGCATCCCATATCCTCTCGACCACACCAGCAAAACATATCCTGAAGACGGCCTCGCCGCCAGTCACATGCTTTCCCTTGTTCGCCATAACGCCACGCTGATAATCAAAAGGCACATCCCATTTCACTTCCCGCGCATAAGGAAAACAGTCGTCTTCCGGTCGACCCTAGCGCACGTTCTCCCTTCCAGATAAAGGTCATAATCAAGGTGCTTGATTATCCTTAACAATCTTGCGCACCGCCTTCTCGTACGCCACGCGGTCTTTCTTGAAGAGGTTGTACGCTTCGGCCTGAGCGGGTGAGTCCGGGTTGACTTCATCGAGCAGCATTTGGATTCCGAGGAGGATTTGTTTGATAGTGATGGCGGGCTTCCAGGCCTCTTCCTCGTTGAGGATCGAGAGGCAGACGGTGCCGGAAGGGTAGACGTTGGGGTGGAAGAGCGGCGGAGTGAATTTGCCTAGATGGAACGTCAGCTACACCGTCACAGATCTTGTGATTCTCGTTGCGAGTGAGTCGTACACTTGGGCGGCTTGGTAGGGTACTCTGCGACATCCGTTAGCGCTCGTGTTCACTCAGCAGCTTCCTACACATTATTGATCTTACCATCGGGGAACTGCACTTCGAGCTTGAGGAGAGCGCCCTCCCAGATCGTCTTGTCCCTTCCTGGGATCATGCACTCCCAGCGCTTGAGGTCGAGGGCGCCTTGGGAGTTCTTCATTGGCTTTGCGACGAAGCCAAACGGATGGTCTTTGCGCCATGCTTTCCTATGACAGAATGAGCCAGAGCTTCACTCCAATGATCCATGTGTTTCTCTTTACCTCTCTTCCTGCAACCGGCTCATGCAAAGCGACATATTTGCGGTGTTGTCCGGGTTGCGACGAGATTGTTGTTGTCGTGGTGGGGTGTTTTTGTTGGTGGTCGCGGTGAGGGTGTTCGTGGAGGATGATTGGCGGATAGGTAGCAGTCCTTTGTTGGTCAGGTGATGGTGCAGATTTGCATGTGAAGTGAGATGTTGGGTAGTGAAGAGGGTGAGAAGTAAGACAGCAACTCCGTTTGTTCTCTTCGAATGCCTTTGAGGCTCACTTGCATGATCCAGGCCAGCCGCCGATCACTTGCGGATCTTGCCGCGATGGTGAGGCCTGAGGTTCCACTGGGTTCTTGGTTCTTGATGTTTGTGGTTATCACCTCGGCATGTGCTAATGTGGGACCGCTGACTGTTTGCCCGCCAGCATGCATACATACATATTGACTTCTCCAACGTAGACTTAAATATAAGTTAGCTGTTGCTCGCTTAGCTGTCCATGACTAGACTCTTCAAGATCCCTACAAGTTCAAAACAACATACATTTTGAGGAACCCACTCTCAAGCGATCAAACAACATACCTTTTGAGAAACACACCCCTAAGCAATCATGACAGACAAGCCCAAAGAACAAGTCGAGACCGCCGCGCCCGATCCCGACGAGGACGATCTCGACGACCTTGACGGTACCCAACTACAACCGAACGAACTAAACGAGAAGCCTCACTAAACAACCCCATCACTAGACGTCCTCGACGAATTCTCCGCCCAACCCAAACCCGCACCTCAACCCACCAGCAAACCCCAACAACCCCCACTACCACCCCAACATGGCCTCCCCAAAGACGACGAGCTCGCCGCCCAGCTCCAAGCCGGAATGGCAGACCTCATGGGCGAGCTCGACTCGAACCCCGAAATGCAGCGCGAATTCGAGCGAATGATGGCCGAGCTCGTGCAAGCAGGGCAGGCTGCCACCGACGCAGAAGCGATAGAACACATAGGGAAAGCGACCGAAGCAGTGCATCTTGGCGAGGAGAACGTCCCCACTGGAGCAGCAGCAGCGAGCTCTTCAAGCGGCGGAGATACTAGCAAGGAAGCCGGCAAGAAGAGCAGCGGCAGCAACAACATTAGCCAGCAGCAACAGCAAGAAAGCTTCCAAGACACGATCCGCAAGACGATGGAGCGCATGCAAGCCTCCGACACCTCGACCTCGGCCGCCGCCGCCTCGAGCGCGCCCTCGTCGGCCGAAGACGACATGATGGCGCAGCTGATGAAGGAGCTGCAGGCCGGCGGCGGGATGGGCGGCGGCGAGGAGGATTTCAACAAGATGCTGATGGGCATGATGGCGCAGCTGACCAACAAGGAGATCCTGTACGAGCCGATGAAGGAGCTGTACGACAAGTTCCCGGCTTGGATGGAGAAGAACAAGGCGAGCACGGGCAAGGAGGATTTGGCGAGGTTTGAGGAGCAGCATGCGCTGGTGAAGGAGATTGTGGGCAGGTTTGAGAGGAAGGGGTACTCGGATGAGAATGAGGATGATCGCGAGTATATTGTGGAGAGGATGCAGAAGGTAAGTTTTCTCTTGGAGTGCAGCATGGATGGAAGGAAGGACTGCTGCTGACTAGAATGCCTCACAGATGCAAGCCGCCGGGTCACCGCCGCCAGACCTAGTTGGGGATATGTCTGCCGCTCAGGAAGCTCTAGGAGATCTTGAAGGCGGGTGTCCGACGCAATGATCGATCGAAAGGCTGATTGATGTCTGGGAAATGTTGGTCTAACGAATCGAAACGGCTTAGAGTCTGGAGGTCAAGTCCCTTTTTACATTCTGTAGCTCATGATACCCATGCGAAGAAGTAAAATCGCAGTTGAACGCCAAATCGTCGTGCCACCATGCCATGCCAGGAGTATGTGGATGTACTGTGTGATCTCCGTTCTCGTGCTGTGAGCTGCGAGCTCATGGTATCCCCAACGCCGTGCTAAAGTAAGGTCAAAGAAACAAATCATTTGTCGCGTGCAAGCCTCAACTGAGTTGCATGCTACGACATGTCCATCACGTTGTCGTCTCCCTCGGGCATTCCATGCGCGTCCTCGTTGATGAAATCCGAGAAGAGCGCGTCGTAATCGTCGTCGTCGCTGCCGAAATGCTCGTCCTGTCGTTGAGCCTGTTGTGCTTGATGTTGTTCTTGCTGCGGGTACTGATGCTGCAAACCGCTCGCATCTCCAGGCAAAAGACTGAGCAACTCCTCCAGCTCCTCGTTCTCTCTCCGCGCGACCTCATCCGCTTCCTCAGGCGTCGCGTCCCACTGCGACGACGACATCTGCATCGCATTGCCGCTCGAACCCGGGACTCCAAAGCTGCCTTCTTGATCATCAAGCTCTTCCTCTTCCATCGCATCGAAAGGCAACGAATGCGCCACCCTCGCCTGTTCGGCCTCCCACTTCTTCTGCCTCTGCACGAAATCCAAGCGCATGATCTGGTCCAGAAGTCGTCAGCAATCCATTCCACTCTTACACTCCCTCCATCGTCCATCCGAAGATCAAGGATCAAGAAATACTCACATCCTCCCCATGCCTTTCAAACCTGCGATCCTCCCTCCCCTCCCTGACCTTCCTCAGAAACATTCCCCTGCGCCTCTCCGTGAGCGCATCCTGACTAACAGCCGGCGCGCGCTTGATGGCGCGTTTCGAGTAGGGCAGAGGAGCGGCGGGAGCGGCGAAGGAGAAACTGCTGTTCTGTGGCTGTTGTTTTGTCGTCGTCGTCGCCGACGCGTCGTAGTTCTCGGTGTTCATGAAGTTGGGTTGTTGCGGGCGATTGCCGGTGCTGGAAGAGGACGAGGCAGAGCCATGGATGTTGGCGCTGCGGGGCGAGAGTGGCGAGGGAATCTTGGGCAGAAACTCGAGGCTTTGATGGCGGTGGTGGTAGGTGATAGGCGTTTGGTACGATTGGGGGTAGAAAGGCGAGGCGAGCATTGTTTTTTTGTTTGTGCGCTGTAGTGGTATGAAATAAGGTGACTTGCTGTGGTGGTGGAAGACGAGAAAGAGGGTCTCGGCTTCTTTTTGACCTGGACGCGACCTCGGACGCGCTCAGTCCGCGCTTTTGGGGGGGTTGGGTGGTCTTTGCTTCGGATACATGATGCACTCACTCTACCTAAATTTCTAGACAGTCATGCAGTCTATAGTAAGATAGGTACATGGTAGCTGGCAATTGATCAACACAAGACAAGGAAATTGATGTCGCTCTCGAGTTCCGCAACCTGACTGTTGATCAGATAGAGTAACATTAGGTACTCTATGTAAATTATGGGTATTACGAATATGGACAACACTCGAAACACCCAAACACCTCGCTCGCTAACAATGGCAAGATACATGAGAAGAAAACAGAAAAGAAAGAAGAGAATCAGAAAAGAAAAGAAACCCCCACCTCCTACTCCACCTCTTTACCCTGTTGCGATTAGCCCAACAGCCATGCAAGCAGCCCTCCACTACCTACAGCATCGATAAGTAGCACTCCACACGCGATACCCCAACTAAGCCAGCCGAGATTCCTCTCCCTCCACAAGGCCGCAACACCGACAATGGCGAAGACAAGAGAGCTCACAATTGCGAAAACAACACCGGCGTCCACCTCCGTGGCAAGCTTGTGCCTGCCAGTAGCAGCGAGCAAGTAAGCCACGACTAGAATCACCAGCGAGGCGACGAGCGAGACGGCGGCGAACTGCGGGAGCAGCTGGCTATTGTCGTACGGCTGCACATAAATACTCTGGCTGTGTCTATGTTGCATATTCGGTCTTGAACCGATCGAGCCGTATGATTTAGGCTTGCGAGCTGAGAGCAGCCGCGCGTCCTCGTCCGACGAGCTCTCGTCGTCGTGCGTTGTAGTCGGAGATAGCAGGTTTTCATCATCGTCTCTCGGCTTACGCGAGAAGACCTTGCTGAGCTTTTCGAAGAAGACTGAAATGGACGAGCGCTCGTTCGGGTCGATGTAGATGACATATGCGTCGCCAGCGTCGGAACCATCTTCGGGATGGTCGTATTCACTCCAGTACTTGGCCTGTGTTTGAGGCGTGGCCTCTGGGTATTCACGATGGCGCTTGTTACGGAACGCTCGTAGTGGCGGCGCCGGCGCTTCGCTATCGCCGTTACCCATGCTTGGGTTGCGAGAGGTTCCTACCGCCGTGGTTGTACCATCAGTGGTATCCATCACTGACGACCCGGTTGATGCTGTGGCGATACCATTGGCTGGGGAATTGCCTTCAGTCACATTCCCGCTGCCGGTTCGTTTCGGGGTGGCTGGTGGAAGCTTGCGGATGTCGCGTGCCAGCATCGTGACCCAGAAGGGTGCTGCTACTGTGCTTGGCTTGAAGAGATGCCAGATGGCATGGTATTCCATCGAAAAGCCGCGTACGCGCTCGACCAAGTGGGTGGTGTTGAGAGTGTTGAGCAGGCTCGAATCTCCCGTACCTTCCTGTCGCACCAGGAGAACTGCAAACGGGAATTGAGTTCTGTTCCCGCTTGCTTCGGCAGGCGCGAACGAGATGTTAGTGTCGAGCGAGGCTAGGATTGTGCTATTGGCTGAGTTGCCGATGCTAACGAATCGCGAACGATTGCATTGCAGAGAGTACAGTGCTCGGACGGCGTCATCACTAGTCAGTACGTCACGAACATCGCTCAACTCGGTCGCACTGCCTCTCATGGACTCCCTTCGTGGCAAGAATGGCCCGCTCTTATCGAAAAAGTCGTCCACATGCTTCGGCTTCAGGCGGAATGTGCTCATGTTGGGAGAGCCAATTTTGGCAGCCACCAACGCGTCATCGCCGCTATTCCATCGAGCGCATAGCTTTGTCCATTGCGGTGTAGATCCAGCCAAGTGCTCGCGCTGATCCACTGTGAGCGCACTTTGTTCCTGGATGAAACGGTCTGGGCAGTCAGCCGCTAAAGTGAAGCAGTCTGGTTCCTCATGGCCATTCCGCGAAGAGGGGGGTACGGGCGATCCAGTGGAGCTTGCGGAGCTTCTCATAAAATAGCGCAAGTGCTGTAATAAGAGTACTTGGAGCTCCACGACATTATCATGGTGAACAAAGTAGCTCGCGAAAGTTCCCGCGCTACCCAGAGGAGAAGTCGCAAGAGTAGTATCGAAGTCCGTCCGTGAGCCAGCAGATACGGTAGCTTGAAGTCGGGAGATTGTAGAGGATTCCTTTGTGGTTGTATCGGCTTGCGTATTAGTTGAGTTGGATGTCGACTGCTGCTGCCGGGCGTTGAAGAGTGTCCTGATATCGTTCAATGTTCCCGAGTAGTCCTCCAGCAAAGGACGCAAGTCATATTGTGTGAAACTTTTGGGATCGTCCAGAACCTCTCTCCGTACACGCTCCTCCAATTGGGTCGACCCGGTCCATTTCTTGTATTTTTTCAGCAGCTTGCGGAACGCTGTACGTTGTGCGCCAACAAACCGAGAAAGCGACTTGATCTCTTCACCTGCCTTGATCACATCGTTTTCAAGTCTGCCGTAGCGCTCCAGTCGACTAATTGGTATCCTCCGATCGTTGGGTGTGTTGCGCGAAGCGAGGTGTCGCAGTCGCTTCTTTGCGTCATCTGGTGTACCGCCGTTAGTCTTGTCTGATCAATCTTTCTTCCATGCGACAAGTGCATTCATACCGAGCCTGTGTTGTATTTCCCGCGCCTTGCTTTTGACGAACAAGTCTATGCGACTGTGCTGTTCTTCGAATATGAGATAAAGGTCGTTTTCGAAAGCTTGTGCAATGAAGTCGGGTTGGCCGGGGACCGCAACGGTCTTGCCCTTTGCCGGGGTCGTCCGCTCTTTAATGAAGTTCTTGATGTCGTCGTAGTCGATGTTGTCTAAATGCCGACGTCAATGGATCGTCCCGAAGTTTTGGGTGGGCCACATGGCCGTGCTGGGGTGGGATGAGTGCGACGGCCAGCCAATGCACCGGTTAAGGGTACGAGCATGCGCGGAATGAGGTGGGAATGCGACTTACATGCGCTCCAAGCAGGTATGGAGCGTTGACGGAGCGTCTGCCCGTACTTCATTGTGGTGGTGTGATGGTGGTGGAGCGGGGCCCGAGGAAGGGAAGGAATAAAGGAATGAGGACTGGGATTGAGGAGGGGCAAGTGAGAACAACAAAAGACTTCTGTGAGAGGAGAAGACTAAAGTATTTGCGTGTGGGATGTCGGACGTCGCTCATGAGCAAGCGAAAAGAGTGAGAGCAAGCAACAATGGCGACGGGATGGTGCAGCGAGTTTATTACTACTGTAACCCAATGCCCAATGCCCTGGCTGGCAGGCTGTGCAGATAGCCGGCTATCTATCAGACTAACAATCAACGCGGCCGGTAACATCCCTCATCCTCCACCAAACCCACATTACCCATACACATGCCATCCCTGCCCGTGCGGGCGCCGTTGTGCAGTTGCCAGTCTATGTCTGTCTGTCTAGCCTGATGGGGCAGAGGAGCACACGACATGCGACATGCTCCTCGACTCGCCGGTACTCCAGAGACACTTTGCTGTCATCAAACCGCCCGTGTTCACAAGGTACAACTACGTAGGTGCAGTATTGATCTGACCTTTGGTTTGGCCGTTTATTGCGCCCGCACCGCACCGATCGCCCGCCTCACGCTTGAGCAGCCTTGAAGCTTGGCCATGCCTGTCTGTGTCTCTGATCTGTGATCACCTACCGACATATCCGATCCCTTCAATTCCTCCGCCAAACTCTCTCTCCTGCCTGCCACCACCTCTCACGTCTCGTTTGCCCGACTAAGCTCGTCGTATACAGTTGTCAAGCCATTCGAAACACTCCACAGCACAGATCGCAACATGGCAAAGGCGTCTATTCTCTCTGCCCAGGGTACCAGGAGTGGAGTGCCTACTCGCCTCGCCCACGCCTCCACAGGCTAAGGGCGCTTCAGGTGAAGTCCCTGTTATGCTAGAGTATAATGGTATTAGATCAGACTGCTGTGCGTGGAGGACCAAAGCCGAGGGTGTCAGCATCTTGTTGGAGTAGTGAAGTCTCGCCCGGCGCGCCTTGAGCTAAGTATGGCAATGGTTCGCTGCTGTGCCCAATCGATCAGCGCTTCGGATTGCCGACACCATGTCTCTGGCTTAAGAATTGTGCTCACAGTCACCGCAGAAAGTACCGGATTGCTACGGCACATTATACATACCCTCGATAACTTTAAATCAGCAAGAAAAATTATCACACTTTGCCGTAGCACTTTGCCATCAAGCTTTGCGCGAAGGATCAGGCACAGTAAGCTGCTTCCATCTTGCCGAGCATCTGACCGTTTTCGAGTCTGCCCACTTCACTCCAAATCCATTGAGATGTTGAGAAGTCGAAACCGGGGGATTCCGGCGAGCGCGCTGATACTACAGATACCTACCTTACTGGAGTAGAAGTCTAGACGACCACACCTCTAGACCACAGACTATACCAACTCCACATGTTCGTTCGGAAGACCCACACCGAACAAGCGCGCAACCGGGAGAGGTTGCCGATTTTATAGCACGGTCAACGTTCCCTCTACGGACGACGCAACTCATATCCATCTTCCTGCGTCAGTAGCGCCCACGTGCAAGCAACTGGCGAGTTGTGAGGCTGCTTCGCGTGCAGGCAGGCTGCATACAGTGACATCTTTTCTTGTTCTTTTTTTTTTCTTGGATGCATCGCTAGAGTGGCTTGCATCATCGCGCCCTATGTTGCATGACAAGGCTGTCTGCCTGTTTCCTATCGTGCCTGACTTGCACGCTCTGTCGTTGTTCTCAAGTGCCGAGAGCCGTCTTGCTACAACATGCACTGTGATGCGTGCTGGAGTCGTACTGCTGCTTTGTTAGCAGTCACACATGTGCGCGTGCTGTGAGTATGTACATAAACCTGGTCTGCGAGCGATACATGTAAGCACATAGCATGGCAGATTCTACAACACAAGCGGTACAGTATTCGATCGACTTCGAGATCAACTACTCCCTCGCCCGGATCATACCACACATGCATCGTCGCCCAAGCTTTCCGTCGGCACCAAAGCGCACGGCCAGGCCAGGCCAGGCCAGGCGAACAAGGAAAAAAACAACCATGCACGCAGTCTTCCCAAACAGGCGATGTATCGCGTGCCTCATCACTCAGCCATCAAATTTTCGCCATGCCTCACAAGCGAGACAAAGGCGCTTTGATCCGACCTGACGAGCCATGCGTTTACATACAGTACATATCCCACGGCCGTTTGACCTCCACGGACCATACGTCCGGCGATCAACACGTCTTTCCGGCACTAGTGTCGGTGTGAAAGCGTTGCCTGTGGGTGAGACGAAGAGGTAAGACATTACCACCGAAAGGGAGTTTGCGGACAGGAGAGTAGTGGTGTACCAGGTTTCAGCCATATGTACATAGGTAGGATTGCGTCGAATTTGGGATGTTGCGAATCTACGATTGTGCCACGCTTTGGAAGAGTTGGATCGTGGATCGATTTTGCTGACTGAGCGTATGGTTTTTTATTTTTGGGAAAACCATTATGTGCATATAGTGGTGATGACAACGGGATTGGGTGAGGCATTTTAAATCGGATCTTGCGACAGGGCTTATCACTGCGTATCTCTATGTCTTTACATGTCTTCCTATGCGACGTTTAAGTTATGTGGTGAGTGATGGCCAATGAAAAGGGTTAGGGTTGGGGTAAATTTGTATCCATATATACTCCAACTTCATTCCATTATTGGGAGTTTTTCATCAGGTATTTGGCTAATTGTAGTCCAGTTCCAGTCTCAGTACACTGTGACGATACGTACCGATGGTCCAGCTGGAGAGGCGTGCTGCGCTAGTTAAATTTGCACATCTCATCCGTTTTCCTCGTCAGCGTACTTGCGCACATGTCGTTCTGTCTGTGACGCTGTAGTTTCTCGCGACTGGACCCGAGCAAATACATCGCCCTCAAATTGAAAGAGTCATTTACCTTGCACATTCCTCATCTTCCACCATTCTGGGCCCGAGTCAATGCTTGGCGCTTGCTGAAAGGACTCAGACTTCTCTCGCGCTGTGCTGGAGGAGGTCGCTCTGTCTGTGTCGGCGGTGCCCTTTGCTCGTATGCGGCACTTGACCTACGATAAGGGCTGCGGGACCTCGATCGCTGTGGCTCACGTCTGCGAGGTCTGTCTGGCGACGGCGATCGACGGCGATGTCTCCTTGGTGGGCTTCGAGACCTACGGGAGCCCGCTCTTGAGCCTTCACGTTCTAAATCGCGGTCGCCACTCCTGGATCTCACCACAGGTCTTGGTGCACTCTTTCGGCCAGGAGAACGTAGGCGTGATCGACTACGCTCGCGGGCACCACCACGATGTGAGCGTGAAGCGGTAGTGCGACGAGGGGGAGGGGAGCGTGAACGCGATCGATTGGTCGAGATAGTCGAGATCGAGTCAGCGCTCGAATGTGATGATGCTGAGGGCGATCGCTTGTGAGGAGAATCCACATCGTCGAAGCTTCGCTTGCGTCCACGTGTAGCGGCGCTCGATTTGATGATGCTCGAAGCGGATACTCTGAGGCAACGTTAGTCTCCGACAAGCATTACCATTGGAAAGCCACTCAACTTACTTGGGCGTCTCTACAGGCGCAGAGTTGGTGATCTTGGGTGCCAGTTTCGGATTTGCGAGCTGTTGTGTGCGTGACGGCCGAGAAATGTAAGGTCTGTCCTGCTGTGATGCCGTGCATTCGTAACTGAAGTGGCCTCGCTTGAGACACTTTTGGCAAAGGGTCGTCGAAGTCGCTTTTGACGGTCCACCGGAACCGTATCGATTCATTTTGTGTCGACTCGGTTGATTCTTTCTTATCTGAGGGAGAATGTAATGTTTGTGTGTTCGGTCCAGTGCTTCCTCTCAATCAGTGTATTTCAGTTAAGGTCAAGCTTCATTCGAGGCAAGCACGGAACAAAACTAGCGGCGGCAGCAGCCGGACGGGTTCCTTCCCGAGCACGAGGGCTTCTTTTTGAGTGCACAAACGACATCAGCGCTCTTACGCACATCGCACTCGTGGACGCAATATTGCTGCCGCTGCGACGCCCACTCACCACCAACCCCAGCCGCTCAGTAGAGCTGTCTCTTGCGGTCTCACTCTCACAGGCACGCTGCCTTTTCAACGCGCCTCAACCATTCACTGGACCCCGACAGCATCCCCAAATGTGCCTTTTACGCCATGAACGATCATTTGGCTTTGGAGTTGACGATTTTCCTTGAGCCGCCGGTTTCTTGACGTCTTTTTGCATTCCCCGACAGACATTACCTACACCCTTTCATCGGTCGCATTACATTCACGCCCACCCCAGGAAGCAGCAGCTCTCGGCTCCGTCACTTCTCGTTCGAACCGGACCCGTGAGTCTTCACTACACTTCCACCACCGCACTCGATACCATGGCTTCATCTGTGGATTCCGGCATCAACTCGAGCAGGCCTTCTTTTGCAAGGGTCAGTCGTATTTTTCCGCCAAAGTTTTTGAACAGTCATCACTAACGCGTACCCAGATCGCTGCCGCCGGCATCCAGCCTCCGAGTGCACAACAAATCCCCCAAATCAGGTCAACCAGTATACGTCGACCTTCTTCCTCTTCACCATCGCCTATTGGCCCTAATAAAGGCCCTCTTTCCCAAACCGCCGAAATGCCGAGTAGCAATGCAACAAACGCGCAAAGCGCTCAGGAATCCCAAGATCAAGGCCACACCAATCACCGTGGGCCAGAGGTGCTTGTTCAAGCTGCGGACAAATCCTTGACTCCAGCCAAAACTGCGCACACCCCGGATGGCTTACTCCCGCCTGCCAACAACGACGAGACCGGCACGCTCCTGTCTTCATCTGATGGAGACGGAAAGCCGCCCAGCCTGGACGGAAAAAGTGTTGCTTCCGGAACAACGTTCGCTTTGGACGAAAAGGAGTCGCTTCGACCCGATGACAGTGCCAGTGTACAAGCCTCTGGCGAGGATGAAGATCTCTGCTATCCACCGGGCACAGGAGTACCGACTTCGCGATTAGGCTCTGAAGATGGTGTCCGTGCATTCCGTGATCAGCTTCACGAGATCCATGCCATGGAGCCGTCACGACGGCCACAAGTTGGCGCTACCACGGGTGGGACTCCACATCAAGGTGTGCTGTATGTTCCGCCTGAGGGCCCTGGTATGGGCAGCGTGCCGCGACCTTCTCGCCAGGGTACTGTGACGGCTGAGTCTGCTGGTGCCGCTCCCGATGTTAAGCTTCTTGAAGCCCTTGAGAATCCACGTGATCGCATTTGGGTGTTGAAACTTGAGCAAGACGTGATTGACTTCGTCAAAGACGCCAAAGAATCGTCCCTTAACCTCCCACAGTGTAATTCCTTTTATCGGATGTTAGCCCACAAAATTGCCGATTACTACATGCTTGGACATGCTGTGGATGACTCCAACTCCGCGGTTCGCTTGTTCAAGACACCTCATTGCCGTATCCCACAGCCTCTGACAGGTGTGGTCACTCCATCGACTGCAGCTAGCACGCCCCCACCATCTGGTCCACAGATAAAACTCCTCCGCAGAGGCGTCGATTCCGGTCCTGCGATTGCGAACGGTTCCATGAACTCGAAGACCAACTCCGACGACGATAGTGGCGACGAAAAGAAAAGGCCAGTTACCAGAGAAGAGCGCGAGGCAAGATACGAGGCTGCTCGCCTGCGCATCATGGGCTCAGCAAGGCCGACCGAATCTGACGCATCCAAGGAAAAGGATGAATCCAGATCTAGTTCGACCGCTGGTAAACGTTCCAAGAAGAAGCAGCGAGACAACAGCGACGATGGTTTCGAGGCTCGCTCGGCGTACAGCTCATACTTCGCGCCTTCGTACTCCTCGAATGGCTACACGAGCCAACCAGTGGCTTATCAAAACCCACAAGGCGCAAACGCTGCACAGTTCACTTCCACTCCTTACGCTGCTTCCGAAATGGCCGCTCCCTTCCAGTATGGTCAAAACGCTAGCCCACAGTGGGGAGGCTCTCCCTACCCAGGCCCAGATGGAAACCAGTCTTGGTACCAAGGCTCCCAGCCGTATGACATCTCCAAGAACTTCAGTCAAGCGATGTCTTTCCAGAACGCAGACCAGCAACCCGTAGCCTCCAGCCCATATGCGCAGGGTTACGCACAGCAGTCGCAACAGTCGTTTGGGACACCCGGTGCCTGGCAGCAGCAAAGCTTCGCCTCTAGTCAAGCACCGTCGACAGGTTATGGTTCCTCGCAGAGCTTTTCTGATAGAAGCCCCATGCCGTCATACACCACTCAGCAGCAGCAGCAGCAGCAGCAGCAGCAGCAGCAGCATCAGCATCAAATCCAGCAGCAGCAACAGAACTATCCGTTCGGCCAGTTGCCCAGCCAGAACATGGGTCGTGCTCCCAGTGCGTTGGAGCATCCACTACCAGGTAGTTGGAAGAGTCCGCACTTCAATCCGCAAAGCCAAACTTTTGTTCCCGACACGGCATTCCAGTCGTTTACTTCTCCGAGACCGTCGACTGGTACGAACAATGCCATTCCCCACGGCATGCCATATCCGCTAGAGAGGCAGATGTCATCGCAATCCCAGGGCTCCTCGTTCGGCTCGCCTCACCATGGCATGCATGGTGGTGGTGGTCCTCGCATGTCAACTCAGCCTCTCACGCACCCTTTGCCTCAACCTGTGTTCCCCAGGCAGCCGTCACCGAATGTCTCCCTTCCACCCAAGCCCATGCTGGGACATCAGGTGCACGCGGAAAAAGCACGGCATTCCCCCTCCAGCGTTCATCAACAGTCGCCGCAAAACTCCAGTATAGCAAAGTGGGGTGCTCCGGCTTCGTTGCCCGCTAAGCCGCCTCCTTCCGTCGAGCCTTTCGATGCCTCACGCTTCACTCCAGCACAGCGAGCACCCTCCTTCAACACTGCAGCAGCCGCTCGACTGCCAAACAATGGTCTGTCGGGCTTCGGATCTATGCAGTCGATGAATGGCAATTCCATGGTGAATGGAAGCGGCTCCCCAGCAGGAAGCAGGTAAACCCCAAAGTCAATACTTCACTTTCTTAAAATGAATCACTAGGTACTTTAATGTCCACAATATCCCACCGTTTTACTTCAACCAACCGCAGCTCAACGTTCTGGCACATCTCTCACAACCTCTTGGCCTCCTTTGTGCACGCCCGACCCAAGCCGAGCAAGCTTGCGGGCCTGGTTGCAGGTATTGATATCGAGGTTCTCTTCCCCTGTCTGTCCTCCGTTTGCATCCGTGTCACCGCTGATCACGGGATCTCCGCGTGGTCTGTCACGGACCCGGCGCTTTCTACTCGCGCCTCACTCACTGCATGTGACAGCCTAGCGCTGTGCATAAAGCTTCCGCCTACAGTTCTAGCATCACGAAACACCACCACCAACACATCTTCTGCTCTTCGTCCGCAGCAGCGTCTTGCGCCTCGGATCCCCTCCTTTGCCAGTCAATTCACCCGCCTATCCTTCACCATCATGAGCCACGTAGCGGTCTCGCTATGGGGGTGCCCAGGACTGTCAGTCGGAGTGCACCGCTTTGACAACAACGCAATAGACGCTCCGTTCTGGCAGGTTGCCGGACATCCAGTCCCGATCCCAAACCCCAAGTTCAACGATTCCCAATTCCTCATCAGCGAGAAAGATGTGCGCTTCGCCATTGTAGTGAACATCAACCCCGACTTTTTTCCAATCAACAACAATCTGATCGGCAGCATCCTCAGCATTGACCTGACTCTGGATGGTTTCCATGTGGCCGATTACCTGTGGGAAACAGAGAGCCTGAAATGGAACCAAACTGCGTTCGTCGCAATCCTTGCAAGCCCTCCCAAGCCGAGAACAGGTGAGGTGATGGCATTCAAGTTCTCTGAACCCGCCTTCGGTGCGTTTCACTAGTCCTCAACTATATTAGAACCACCATCACTAACCAGCTATAGCATTGGACGATAACAACAACAGGCCAAGCCCACGCCTCGGCACCATTAGGGTTGTCATTTCCCATGCCCGTGGGCACCCGGACACCCAAGGCTTGCCTTTGATGGGAGACTACACGCGCCTGTTCCCCGACAACTCGACGGTCCCGCAGGGTCACTTCCCCCCATAGATCATCCCTCACGTTATCACGTAAGTTGAAAACCACGTTTTAGGAACAAAACAGCATATTGACAAGAACATAGGTATCATTGCGAGACCCACCCTTTCAGGGCAACTTCTGGAATGGTGAAGACGGCCACCATTGGGGAGCCGTGTGCTTTCAACTTCACGTATGGTCCTCGCAGAACCATCGAGTACTTAACGGGTCTGCGCATCGTCATGCCTGGTGATCGTGGTTCCTCTAGTGTCGCGCCCGCACCAGCTTCTCACCCTCTTCAGGCTGTCCGCGAGAACCAGGATAGACAGAACACTCTTGGGCCCCGTATCGAGGATCCGAGGCTGGCTAACGCCGGCCGTCAGGTGATGGATATCCTGCACAATTACGCCCACGACCACGCTGCCAACCTGATCTGCCGTGGTGTGCGCCAGGGGACCCTGCTGTTTGCCAATGCTCCTGGCGGTCTTCCAGTGGCTAGGCCTAGCAATGTCTCCCACAGCCAGAACCCACCAGCTTCTGATCAAGGTCCTCCGCCAGCCACCGCTCAACCTCCCGACACCGGACGCCCAAGGGCTGAGGAGATTGACATGCTTCGTCAGTTCAGCAATGGCCTACGTTTTGCTCCTCGTCCTATCACTGTGGGACACCCGCAACAGCCTGGTCGTTACGGTGGGCTACCTCTTACCTCTGCTCCACCCAACATTTCTACTGGTTTCACTGCAATCAATACCGGTTCTGCAGGTCCTTCTGTTGGCGCTGGCTCTGCTGCAAGCGCAGCTGCACGTGCTGGTTGGGAAGGCAGGCGTCGTTGTGCCGCTCCAGACCGCGGCCACTCTGCTGGGCGTGCGGACAGCACTACCTCTCGGGTGGGTGCATCCCGCCGTCGTCGTGCGACTCCCCTCACCGATTCAAACGCACTCGCTGCTTCCGGCTCCAGCGCTGGTGACGGTGTGCCTGCGAACAGGCTGGCGGACGCAACGGGAGCTGCGCACGCCCACCAAGCTCTTGCTGTCACATCCACCACGGCAAGGCTCCCACTCCCTGAAGGCCTTCACCGGGTCAATCGCAGTGGAAAGAACATCATGACCGGGAATGCCAGCAACGTCACCAACCCAGCCAATGGTACTTTTACTGGACTGGATGCCACCCACACAGCCGTATCCGCTGGCAATGTCCTTGTCACAGCTTCCAACTCTTCTGCAGTTGCCAGTGGCGGCGGTGACAACGATGCTAAGCCTGCCGCGCCTAGCGCTGAGTCCGAAGGCGGTGGTGCGAACACAAGCGCAATCGCCGAGAGAGTCACTCAAGGTGCCTCTACCGGCGAGGACGTTACGAGAATCATCAAGGTCGAAGACACCAACGGCGCCGATGTGCTTGTCACCGCGCAAGACACGAACTCTGCGAGCACCCCTGCTGCCCTCGCTCCGGGCGAAAGCACCAGCAATGCCACCGTACCCGTCAATAGCACTGCTGAATCCGGCTCCGAGAGCGGTCACAGCCCACCGCACAAGAAGCAGAAGGTCGGCAGGGGCCATTCTGGCGGCACTGCTGGAGACAACGTTGCCTAAATAGCTCGAGTGTCTCACCCGAAGGAAGAGCGAAGAACTGTGTCGGAGGCAGACGAGTGCTAGCCTCTGGGAATTCGATGGACAGTACCACTTTCCTCTCAACTTGCGAAACAATTCAATTTGGCTTTCTGATCAACAACCACGAGGGTTGTCCGAGAGGTCATTGCAGCTCATAGAAATTGCGTTTGAAGTCGTTTTACAAGGCTGTTCCCTCACTCCTGATCCTGTCAGGTTCTATAGTAAAAATGAAAACTCCCCCCAAAAGACACCCATGCCTTTCGGCCATCTAGAATTATGTGCAAGTGAAGGTTTGTCGTTCACCGCAATTTTGTGACCCTCCGCCATAAGAACTTCCTCTCAACCCCACACGTCCCCTTGCAAACAACATGTCCGCAGCAGCAACACCAACCCGGTCAATCACTTTGTCACCTCAACAACGCCCTCCTTGCCCTTCTGAAACGCGCTCCGCCACATCGAGCTAACCTTCTCCTCCAACCTCAGCCTCGCAGCGCTCCAGTCGGCCGTCTGCAGCGTCCGCACATTCTTCTCTAGCTCGGCATTCCACCTATCTTTGGCGGTCTCCAGCAAACCGATGCGGACTTCGCGGTTGATGGGCTCGGGTTGTGTGGGCTCGGGCTCGACGATGCCGTTGAGGAGGACTGCTTGCTGGTGCAGCAGGGCGCTTTGGTGCAGTCTGTTGCGCGCGTGGATGTTGAGTGAGAGGTAGATGATGGAGGTTGTGAGGGTGAAGCCGCCGAGCTGTGTTGGGCCGTTAGTTTGATTGATTGAGTCAATGGGTTGGTTTGGCTTGGGGGTGAGGCTTACGAGGCCGGATGTGAAGCCCATTGTTTGTGATTTATTATTAAAGTACTTTGGCGGCGAGGAGTGTTACAAGGCGATTGGAGCGCGTGAGTTTGGCGGTTTGCTCGGTGACGTTGGTTTAATTGATGTGAGCGCGATTCGGGCGCATCTTCCCGAAAGGGGACTGCCGCGGGCTTTGGAACTTCGATCTTTGGGACTCTGGCCTTGAACAGCCAGACGAGTCTTGAGCAAACGGGAACTTTGGCCTGGACTCACGATCACAAACAATCCTTCTCCTGTACTGCGAAGCTCTCGGATATCCACCTCTCACACTTCCACGAACGCGCCAACTCACTGGACGACCAACATATTTGAAAGGAGGCACCGCCGCAGACCACAGCCATGGCCGGAGGTCTCACAAAATACCGTCACCTGAGCAGAGACTCTGCCCACCGCAGAGCTCTCCTCCGTAACCTGGTCACATCTCTCATCGAGCACGAGTCCATCTCGACATCATGGCACAAAGCAAAAGAGGCACAGAGGCTTGCGGAAAAGTTGATCACATTGGGCAAGAAGAACACCGAAGCTAGCAAGCGCTCGGCAATGTCAACATTATTCGTGAGTGAATTCGATCGCATTAGAAACAGAAAACATCACTCTTGCTAACATACTTGTTCCCAGCGCCCTCACGAAATGCTCCCCAAACTCTTCGGCCCGCTGCGAGAACGCTACGCCAACAGGCCCGGAGGCTACACCCGCGTGCTCAGGATCGAGCCCATAAAGGAGGACCAGGCTCCGTCGGCCATTCTGGAACTCGTCGACGGACCGAAAGACATGCGCTTCGCGATGACCGCGCGGACGATCGCCAAGGCCCAGGCCGACGGCAAAGCCATCAACGACATGACTGCCGCCAACATCCACAAAGTCACACGGTACAGGCCTACGGCGGAGAAGGATTTGGAGGAGATGGTTGGCAAGTTCGCGGAGATGGAGGCTGCAGGCGACTTTGGCGATGAGGAGGTCAAGAAGAAGAGGGCGTACCCTAAATTGGAGCAGAGCCGATGAGGGATGACTTTGCGATGGGAGATTGGATTGATCTTTCTGCGGACTGGGTGTTTTGGTATCGGGCTGGGTCATTGTGGGTGTAGAGAACATGGGACTCCCGCAGGTGGCGGCGAACGCACGCGAAATGTCCAGGCAGGTCTGGAGCACATCTACTGTGTCTCGAGACGCACCTGCTTCGGACTGCTCTATCGGCTCCAGTCGATGTTTTATCATCGCCCAAGCACTCGCACTTGAGTGGCATACGATATGCGACCAGGGATATTCGTTGTAAAAATTAAGGCGATGTACGATGTATAATACCACCTAACCAGCATATTTGGGCCGCAGATCTGCTGCGAGCTGGCAATTGCTTGACTATCTGGATTGCTATTGTACCTAGCGACAAGCCATTTCTTCTGAACAAGATGGCACGCGTGATCCTGGACGGTGAGTTCTGGTCACTGGTCCAAGGCATATAAACCAAGTGCACCCAATTGTGCAGCCTATGCATCAGTGCCACTGTGGAACTATGGTTTTCACTACTCCGGCTCTTATCGACAAGCCGATGTTGGACCATGTGCTTTACCGAGAACATCAGAACACACATGCGTGCTCTATCCAACCTGTAACTACGATCCCTTACAGTAGCCCATGCTCTCATCCCAACAACAAAAAGTCCAGTCACGTACAAGCGGATATCAAAAAGACAGAAGGCCACCGCCGCGCGAGACGGTAGACCGAGCAAAAGCAAAAGATATATTGATGAGAGTGGGATTTGAACCCACGCCCTTTCGGACCAGCGATTGTGTTGATGAACCACGGATGGTATCACCTTAAGCTGGCGCCTTAGACCGCTCGGCCATCTCACCGGTTGAATCTGGATGATTCGATGTAAGGACAGGCCGAGGTTAGGTAATTGTAGTGCAGCACATTGGGATGTACGATACGGCAACAGCTTGCGTGGTGCAAGCAGAGCTCCCTTGGCTCGCTGGATGGCGAGTTTCTGAGAGGTCTTGCATGCTGAGTTCATGATTTGCTGGACCGGAGGCGTAGTCGATATTTGGGAGATGTCATTGATGGGAGATGATGATGGGTTGTGTTGGTCGGGAAGAGATCTGGTGTTCAAAGGAAAGGTCGAGAGTACGGAGCTTGGCGCCGATCGCATGTGAAGCAAGGGATTGCATATGCTCGTCATCCAATTGTCCTGCTTCTCTTCACTCGATGTCGTGAAGCATATCCCAGTGTGAAGATGAACGAATGCGGCACGTGTTCATTTTCTTCCAGTGTGCATAGAACGATTGCAGGATCTAGAAGTACCTATGCTTTTGCTCGAGATCTCAGCTCAGGATGTAATCTTCCGACAACATGGACATCTGAGGCGCCCGAAACCCCGAGTGGAATAGGGGTCGATCACAATTGATCAAATTGAGTGCGATTCTCTGCACTCTAACAGACTGCAATATCGCATCATGTCTGCATGCAATCCGAAACGAGCAGCCCATTGTGATCCAGATACATCGATCGACCAAGAACCAACACACCGCATCTCGTCCGAACGCGGGACCGCATCAGCTCATAAGTACCGAGATGCCCAGAATGACAAGAACCAACCACGCAACATGCAGCAGCAGAGCAGAATAATAATGTGGAAGAGCTACGGGAGCGTCGTTCGACGTACCTTAGTCTCTATCCCAAGAGACCCTCACCCCGCTCTGCCAAGCTGCCCAGGTCGACCTCATTCGTCCGATCGCATCATCTCAAGTGATCAAACCCTCCAGCCCACGAGGCTCAGACCCCCCTCCAAGCATTGCGACCATGACAGCTACACTCTGCTGTGCCCTCCCTCATTGGCATCGCACGTGGCTATCGAAGAGACGCGTCGCCTTCGGGTCCAGAACGGGGCCCTTGGCTCATGCTTTTCAACAGCGTCGATGATGATAGCTGCTTTGCCTTTCTCTTGGCCGTGAGTGTGCGAGGGCAGAGAGAGGCTGTTGCTGCTTGCGATGGATCGTAAACTTCAATCTCGCAATCTCATGATGCGCAATCGAGACATGATGGAGGCGCATGTGGCATACCTGGGCGTTTGTTCGATAGCCGCCGCATGGCTATGTACTATGACCAAGCAGTGGCGCTGGTTGTACCGATGCTGGTATAAGAGGAGCTGAAGGTCGCGTAAGCATTGTAAGAAAAGAGCTCTTCTCGGTCTTGGGTAAGCTTTGATCTCGTTACGTTCATCTTTGTATTTTGTTCTTGCTTCTCGATCGAATCATCATTGCCAACGACTGTAACACTGTGATCATCATCACACCAGCTATCCAAAACAACCGGAATTCACAAAAACAAATTCTCAATCTCACGGCCCCCATCACAAACACTCCACCTTCAACCATGGCCTCAACAGCAACCATAACCCCCTCCCTCCCACCAGGAAGTCTCAAATCCGCCTTTGCAAAACTCGACGACGACCTCTTCAACTCGCTCGCAGCCTCCCAACCAGGCTCGCCCTCTCTAGGCGCCACAAAAATCTCCCCGCAACCTCCGGACACCTCTTCACCATCAACGAGCCTCTCGCACCCAAAACAACCGCCAACATCATCATCGGCAACAACATCATCAACAACAACAACAGACAAACCCAAACCCTCGCCCTCCCCCGTCCTAGCCCTCCTCACAACCCCCAACATAACCTCCACCTCCATCGAACCTCTGATAACCCCCGACGCAATGCTGCTCTGCCCACACTGGTAAGAAGGTAAACGTCCCCTCCCAAACCAAGCAATCCCTAACGAAGCCCGAAAAAAACAGGAACATCCCCGAACCCCAAACCCGCGCCCGCCGCCACTCCAGCGCAGCCCACACGGGCGCGCCCGCCATCGCGCAGACCCTGGCCGAAATGCGCCAGCACCGGCCGGGCTTGGCCTTTGACGTCGAAACGTGCTTCGGCGGCGACGATGATGCGGCGGCGACGGGGGGCAAGGGTAGGAATGTCGCCGTTTTCGGCCACGTGCAGTGGCAGAGCGAGCATTTGGATAGGAGGGTTAGGGTGCCTTTTGCGGTGTGGGCGAAGGTGGATGGGAGGGGGAGGGTGGAGTTTATGCAGATTGTTGGGGAGTAAGTTTAGTGGGGGGCTTCGTTGTGTCTTGTTGTGGTTGCTTGGTTGGTGTTTGCTTGATGGGGGGTTGAGTGGATGATGGAGGTGGAGATGGAGCTGCGGAATCCGGATTGTCTGTTCTCCAGAATTCTTTCTTCCATTGATGGGGAAACATGATTAGAGAATCAGACTTAACTTGGAATACCGAGAATGAGGGAATAAAAGAGTTGCCAAGAAATCGGGTCAAGTGCCATGGAAATCGTAAGCTTTTTCGTCTTATATTTCATATGTATGGTAGTATGTCCAAAGCTTTTTTATATTTTCGCAATAGGCATCGTAAATGCCTTACCTCTGCTTCTACTTCTGAGGTACAACCTCAGCAAGACCCTCCTTCAACGCCTTGATAGCCTTGTCAAGATCGCCTCTGCTGGGGTCCGTGACGGAGACTCCCATGTGGCCGAAGCGGATGTACTTTGTAGCGACTTCCTTGTGCAGACCGCCGGCAAAGATGATACCCCTGCTCGCCAGCTTGGGCAGAATCTCAGGCGGAGTAAGACCTTCAGGCAACCAAATGGCCGTCATGCCATTCGCCTCGTTCTCAGGCTTTGTGGGAATTTGCTTGAGACCCAGCTCGGCGATGGCCTTCTTGACCTTCTGGCTGGCTTCACGGTGCTGCTTGAAGCGCTCCTCCAAAGGCCTGCTCAGGATCTGGGTGAGAGAGGTGTGCAGGGCGTGGATGAGCTGGGGCGAAGGGGTGGCGAAGTAAGAGGGCTTCTTGGCTTCGTAGTTTTGCATGATCGGCAGCCAGTTCTTCCAGCTGCCGTAGTAGCTGGGAGGCGGGGTCTTGCGGGCGCGGAAACGCTCGATGGCGCGCTGGCTGGCCATGAGGATGCTCAGGCCGGCGGGCACGCCGATGGCTTTCTGCGTGGCGGTCAACACCACATCGATCTTCCAGTCGTCGAAGCGGATGTCTTCGCAGCCGACAGAGCAGACGCCATCAACGACAACGAGGGTGTCGGGCGACACGCGGTGGACCAGCTCGCTGAGGGCTTGGATTTCGGAAAGCACGCCGGTGCTCGTGTCGGTGTGGGTGACGGTGATGATCTTGTAGTTCTTCTCCTTGAGAGCCTTCTCAACCTCGTCCAGCTGCGGTCGGTCGCCAATGGGAGCCTTGAGCTGTGTTGCCTTGACGCCGTATGTCTCGAAGCAGTCTGCGAAGCTGTCGGCAAAGTAGCCAGTGTGCAGGACGAGCACTTCGTCGTCTCTTTCGGCCAAGTTGGCTGCAACCTGGTCCCATCCAAGAGTTCCAGAGCCGTTGATCACGAAAGGCTGGCTGTTGGGATCGGTGGTTTGGAAGAGCTGACGAAGCATAGACAAGACCTCGCCGAAGCACTTGACGAAGGGCGGTGCGGTATGAGGCTCGCTGTAGTGGCTCATGCTCTTGAGGACTTCATCGTCGTACTCGATCGGACCCGGGATGAGCACGGTGGGGTGGGGTGGTTGAGTCGACATTTTGACTGGTTGTTCCTTCTCTTGGACTGCTTCTTCTTGCTTTGGTGGTGGGGATGTCTGTGTTCCGAACTGGCGGCTTTGCTGTTGCTTCTTGAAGGGTGAAGTTTCGACGTCGTCGTTTGGGCTGCTGTTACGTTCGATGGAGAAGGGAGTGTTCAGCGGGACTTGAGTGGTTGTATTTAGGTGTCTCGAGATAAGAGACAACCTTTCCCTTGGAGGAGCCAGCTTTACGGCGGCCGAGCGTAATCGGCTGCAGCGGAGGAGGCAACGGTGCGGGGCAATGATTGAAGCCAGGATGACGATGCGAATGGGAGGATCGGAAGCTTGAGTGTACCTGCAGCACAAAATCGGCTCGATGGACCAAAGTGGGAATAATGTGGGATGGGATGGGATGGGAGGCGAAGGTCGAGTTGAGACGGGGATTGGATTGATTGAAGCCGGCTATCGAGGAGTCAATGGCGTTTAGATTGACGGAAGCTGCCGACGATTTGATGGGCCTTTTTGATGGACTAGAGTCTTTCAATGGAATCGAATAATCAACAATTACAGCAGTGTTGAAAGGCTTCGGCAATTGATCTGGCAGGTCTTGGAAGACTAAGTTACCTAAACAAAAGGGCCAGTCCGGCTGATTGATATGGCCATATGGTGCGGAAGATGAGCAACCTAAGTGATTACTACCTCGGACACGGTCCCCTTTGGCCGCAATACCCGCTATCTACCTACTCTCCCTCACCAAACATCGCCGACAACGGCTTTTGCTGTGAGGTCGAGAAGTACGCACGTGACGCGGACCGTGACCTTCCGCGAAGCCACTCAGGCACCGGTCGAACCTCACTAACAGCTACAGTACTCCACCAGAGCCCAGACCAGCCGCAACACCGCAGGCTACAGCAGCCAGACCTTCGACCTCACCAAATCCCCTTTAGGAAATTGCGACAACTCCAATAGTATCTCAACATGGCTACAAGACTCGTCCTGGTCCTCGGCGACCTCTTCATCCCAGACCGCGCAATCGTGAGCCCAAGCACATCCACGCTACACACAACCATGAAGCAGCCAGGCTGACGGCTGGGGCTAGGACATTCCCGCAAAAGTACGCCAATCTCGAGCAAAGTACACCCACCGACACGATCAGTCCAATGGCTAACCCACAGTCAAGTTCAAGAAGCTCCTCACACCCGGCAAGATCGGCCAGATCCTCTGTTTGGGAAACCTCACATCGCCCTCCGTCTACACCTTCCTAAAAGGCATCGCGCCCGATCTCCAGCTCGTCAAAGGCGATTTCGACATTCCCATGAGCGCCGCTGCTCCAGCAGCTCCCTACGGTCAACAACAACCCGCGAGCACCGAGCCCAGCTTCCCTATCCCCACCGCTCTATCCAAAGTTGTCACCCACGGCAGCCTGCGCATTGGCTTCACGCATGGCGATAGCATTGTCCCGCCTGGAGACCCAGATGCGCTGCTGATTGCGGCGAGGCAGATGGATGTCGACGTCCTCTGCTGGGGTGGCACCTGCAAGTTCGAGGCATACGAGATGGAGGGCAAGTTCTTCGTCAACCCCGGCAGTGCCACTGGTGCGGATAGCTGGATGGATGAAACCTTGGGAGCAAGCGAGGAGGAAGACTCCAACACGCCGAGCTTCGTGCTCATGGACGTACAGGGCGACGTGCTGGTGTTGTACGTCTACCAGCTGAAGACGGATGCAGAAGGCAACGAGAGTGTCGGTGTCGAGAAGGTCAGCTTCAGGAAAGGTGCTGGCGGCGCTTGAGGGAAAGTGTGAGCATGCAACATTATTGAGACCACAGCATAGAAAAGCGACTTTTCGCTCGGACATACAGCTACCTCGTTATTGTATTGAGGACTAACGACCTTTATTTGCGTCACGTTATTGGCAGGACGAAAGTCTGTACTATCGGTGCAAAGTGAGTTCTTCGAGGTTTTTGCTCTCATATCATCTATCCTGCAGCATTACAGCGAGGTCTAGGTACATCTGCACATATATCAACTCGCTGGTCATGATGTGATGACAGGTCTTTACGCTCATGAGCTTAGACTAGGGGGGACTGAGTTCACTCTTTGCAATGTTGCGTGAAGATGTTGGCAGTTGACTGTTTCACATATTCGGGTCCTTTTCGTCGCACGCTACAATCTGAAGATAAAATGACAAAGCCTAAGCCACAACTCCATCGATGGCCGGCCATCAACCCAATCCAGACCCACGAAACCAAAACCAGCTTTCACTCAACCCCAAAACACACACTAATCACCAAACCCCCCATACTGCCGATTCACGAACACGCCTCACCTCAAAACGACCAAAAACGGATTCTCCCCCAACCTCCGCTCCGGCCAGACCTCCACCGGCCTCTCCATGACCCCCTCATTCACCAGCCGGCAAACAACCTCGTCCCCCGTCCTCCGCGCCGGACACCCCGCATGCGCCTCCCACACCACCCTCCAATCCCCCAGAGCCTTCTGCGCCCTCTCCCACACCTCCCAGATGAGGATCCCTTGCTGCGGCGCGTCGTACGTGCTTCTTGCCCCCCTGCTTCCTCCCCTGGCGTCTGCGAGAGCTTGCGCGGCGGCGTCGAAGGCGCGCGCGAAGTTGTTGATTCGTACTGAGCAGTTGTCGTCGCCGGGGCAGAAGGGACGGATGGGACCGGTGCGGGTGCTGGGTTGGGAGGAGGAGGGGGTGGGGCAGAGGGGGGTGGGGGAGTAGTAGTAGGGGGTGGGGAGGGGTTGGTTCTGGTTTTGCTGGGGGTTGTTGGTGTTGATGGAGCTGGGAGTGTGGCATTCGTAGTAGGTTATGCGGGATATGTCGGCGAAGGGGTTTCCGGTTTCGGTTAGTTGGCGGCGTTTGGTTAGGTCTTCGAGGCTGGGGTCGGGGATGTTGGTGGGGGTCCAGAAGGAGAGGTGTTTCTTTTGACACATTGTTGGGTGACGTTTTGGTTGGAAGTTGGAGTCTTGCTTTTATGGGTTAGATCGACAGGTTTGATGGCATAGGGAAGAAGGGAAAAAGGAAGACCTACGCGTTCGATTGATTGATCAATCGATAACTGAAGATGAGTAGGTACCAAAACGGCGGCCGTTCTTCGAGTAACGATTCCTTTTTGCTGTCAAGAGACTTTACGGCAAGTATTTGGTACACCCTTAGCCCTTATATGTTCCGGCCACCGAAGCCAGCAACGGCGGAACCGGCTCTTGATGGCGTACGAAGCCCCAGTCTTCGCCGACTCCTTTGTTTCGTATGCCACGATTGAAATCATTGGCTTACTCATGACTGATAGGCATTGGCTACTCTTCGCTGTCGACAACGAGGCTTGGCTGGTTCGCTGTTCGATGTGTTGGTTCTCTTGATGTCATTGGAATTGACGGAGAGTAATGTTGTCATGCAACGAACGATCTGTATGGGCCGATTTGTTCTGGTAGACCATAGCGAGCGCTCGCATTCTTGTGTGTTGATGTGATCGGAGTTGCTCTACTCTACATCACGGATCGGAAAAGAGAGGAGGGGAGACAAGGCACCAGCTCCCAAAGTCTCTCGAAAGTACCGAACACTTCCACTGTATACCAACACAAGAGACATTGCATTGACTGCTTCAAAAGTGATGCAAAACACCTATTAGCTTTTTCCACCTTTGAGAGAACTCTCCCACTGCAAGCCCTGTACCACTACATTTATCAACAACTGCAAGCATTCTCCGACTCCCCTTCTCCGTTCGGGTGCTCTCATTGCCGACTTTCGAGTGATCAGCTCTTGCGTTGACTCGCTCCAAGACTCTACGGTGGTTGATTTAGTTCAAAGAGATGTTGAAAATTAAATCAAATTCCTCACTGTACGAAAGATTTTAGTTTCCCCACGAGTTGTGCTTGTTCTCAACACAAGATATGTGCGGCAGAGATACATGCTGTCAAGTCGAGCTTTCGCGTCGCTCGAACGCCCAGTTCTTCTGGCGTGGCGGGCTTCTACATTTTCGATAATTGCGAATAGGCAGGGTTAGACTTCAGACTGGGCGTTCGGGTTTTGGAGCGATGGGATGCAATGATTCTGACGGCCGTCTGCGATTGATCGAGCGATTGAAAGAGTGGTCTAATTCAATGTGTATTGATCTTGATGGTGGTTTTGATGGTGATGGGTCGACCCCAATCAGATCTCAACTGCATGCACACACATATAGTGGGTCAACGATGACCGTGAGTTCTTGTTTCTGAGACATGGAGGTGGTCTGCTCCAGAAGAGACGAGAACAGATTCCTCAGCACGAGTACCCTGCACAAAGAATATTATGTGTTGCCAATGAATGTGACCATCCTCCAGCGAAGAAAGCCTTCGAACAGCAACGTCCGAAAGAAGGATAAAAATCAAGTCATCAAGTGCGATGTGCCCAACCTTGTCCAACGAACAGTCCGTCTAC
>Ga0265780_10000682_pt1 | contig 51453 bp, 55 predicted proteins | sample P1T30metagenome_FD_192432 | JGI IMG/M metagenome (GOLD analysis project Ga0265780, IMG submission 192432) | Plant litter microbial communities from East Loma Ridge, Irvine, California - P1 T30 | ecosystem: Environmental > Terrestrial > Plant litter > Unclassified | place: USA: California... | reverse complement strand
GCGCTGGGTAGAGAGTATTAGGAAGAGAGTGGATTTGTGGGGGAATGATTGGTATTTGGGACATGTTGTGAGGGGGACGAGGTGGTGGGGGGGGCCGAGTCATGTTGTTGTTTTGGGGGATTTGTTGGGGAGTCAGTGGGTTGGGGAGGGGGAGTTTGGGGGGAGGGCGGGGAGGTTTTGGGGGAGGGTTATGAGGGGGTTGGGGGTGGTGCCGGATAACGTCTATGGTTTGGAAGATCGGGTGGAGGAGGAGATGAGAGAAGGGGAAGATGCAGAAGAAGGTGGAGAGGAAGCAAAGGGCGAGGATGGCAAGAACGAAGAGGAGGAGAATTACTGGGGCGGCACGACGGAAATATTGGGTGCGGATCCATCTTGGTCTTCTCGCGTTATAAATATCGCCGGGAATCACGATATCGGATATGCAGGCGACATTGACGAGGATCGAATTGAGCGATTCGAGAAGGCGTTTGGAAGGGTGAATTGGGACATCTGGTTCACTTTGCCGAGGACCAACACCAGCAGCTCGAATCAAGAAGACGGTATCAGCGAAGGACGAGAACAACCCGTCCCAGCCCTCCGCCTCGTCATCCTCAACTCCATGAACCTCGACACACCCGCCTACTCCCCCGCTATCCAAAGCTCAACCTACTCCTTCCTAAACCACATCATCACCACCGCCCGACCCGTCGAAGACAGAACACACGCCACGATCCTTTTAACACATATACCTCTGGAGAAAGCACCAGGGACATGCGTCGACAGTCCGTTCTTCAGCTTCTTCGACGAATACCCCAATGGCATAAGGGAACAGAATATGCTGTCTGGACACTCGAGTCGGAGTATCCTACAGGGTATCTTCGGGAAGAGTGCGGATAGAGGAGCGGCTGCGGGGGGGATGGGGAGGAATGGGATTGTGCTGAATGGGCATGATCATGAGGGGTGTGATGTTGTGCATTTTGTAAGGCAGGATGGAGGGGGTGAGTGCTCTGTTTGGGATATTGACGAGGGAGATGCGTACTGGCCAACGTCTACTCCTTCACCACCGATCCCCACGCACGAAATGTCGGAACAGCAGCCCACGAGTCCGGCCAATCCACTCATTCTTTCGACCTGCCCCGCTCCTACTCCCCTCCCACCATCCACCGAATCAGAACCAGACTCCCCATGGTCCACACACCCCTTCCCACCCCTGACATACCACATCTCACCCGACAACAAGTCATGCACACACATCCCCAGCGCCCCGCAACTGCGCGAAATCACACTCCGATCTATGATGGGCGATTTCGGGGGTTACGCGGGATTTCTGAGTGCGTGGTTTGATACGGAAAAGGGAGAGGGAGGGGAGTGGGTGTTTGAGTTTAATAGGTGTGGGCTCGGGGTGCAGCATTGGTGGTGGGGTGTGCATATTGTGGATTTGGTGTTTGTGGTTGCGCTTGGAGCTACTCTGATAGCGAGGGTTGTGGAGGGTGGGGAGGTAGGGAGAAGGAACGTGAATGGGGTCGTTGCTGGGAAGAATGTTGCGGTGTAAGATATAATCGTGGGGTTTGGGAGCATTTGATAGCGTCGGCGCGGCGTTTAGCATGGTGTTTTGGCATCGCATACAAGTCCAAGTCCTTGAATACGCAGTAAAATTTCCTGTCAACTTCACCTGATCTCTACCATACAACTCCTTGAATACACAATAAATTTCCTGTCGACTTCATCTGATCTCTAAGCCGCCACTTCACGCCTCTCAGGCGTCAACTTCAAATAGCTACCCCCATTGCCCTCCACACTTCCTTTCGCCTCCTCACAAATCATCTCCGCGCACCCCTCGCCAATGCTATACGCCACGACCTGCGTGTGCCCATTGTTGACACGAGGAACGCTACTTACATCCGCGACACGCAGCCCGCTCACACCACGGACCCGCAGTTTGCTGTCCAAAACGGCATCGGTACTCGCGCCCATCGCACACGTGCCCGACGCATGATAACACGTCGTAGCATGCTGCCTCACATGATCCTCCCAATCCTGCCTCTTTGCATGCTTATGATGACCTAGGTCCGCAGGCCATGCCCCTTTAATAATCCCCTTCGTCCCACTCCCACCCATAACAAACTCATTCGCCATCGCGCACCCCTCGCTTAACACCAACATATCCAGTCCCCCTTCATCACTCAAGTACCCGTGATCGACTTTCGGATTATCCATCGCGTTCGCACTGCTTAGTTCAACTGTGCCCCGACTATGCGGATTAAACAGCAGCGTACACATTGCAAACGCGTGTTTATTGTCGATGGGGAAGTCGGCGAATTGTTTAGGCCCGCCGTATAACTCTGTGTTCCAGAACTCGAGATTTGGCTGGGATGCCGTGAGGCCCATGGGATCGCGGCCATGTGCGTCGATGTGCCATGCGGCGTCGTTTTTCAAGCGCTCGTCCAGCCGTGCGAAGCCGAAGATACCAAACGGAAAAGTACTCAGCACACCTTCCTTCTTATCAACGTACAGCTGGTAACTCGACGCAATGGCGTTGTCGTGGTAGACTAAATGGTCATTCGTAAGTCCCGGCTCACTGACCTCGTAGAACTGGAAGACGAGGAGGTGGTCTTGAAGGTTCTGGCCTACGCGCGGGGAATCGACGACGAGGGGGATGTTGTGAGCGGCGAGATGTGCGGCGGGTCCGATGCCTGAGCGCATGAGGATTGGGGGGGAACAGTATGCGCCTGCCGTGACGATGATTTCTCGGCGGGCGTGGTAGATGCGTGGTGTGCCATCTTTTGCTAGTGTAGCGACGCTGGTGGCTCGGGGCTCGTTGGTGGCGTCGTCGTGCGTAAATAGGATCTTGTCGACTGTGACGGAGGTTTTGATGGTGATGAAGGCGCTTTTGTGGCCTTTGGTTACGAAGTCTGCGGCCGTGCTGCGGATGCCTTGGTGCACTGTTCGTGGCACGTGGCCGCATCCGTGGGGGGACTCGCCGGTCGAGAACATATCTGGGGCGTAGGGCAGGCCGGCGTCGATCATGGATTGCTTCACGCGTTCGGAGATAGGGGCCAGGTCGTGGGGTTCGGTGTGGAGGGGGCCGGAGGTGCCGTGTGCGGATTCTGTGTGGGCGTGCCATTCTTTTGGGTGGAAGGTTTCGGACTGTGTTCTTGTGTTAACATCTTCATGTTTACAAAATGATTGATGGCGTGGGAAGAGGAGTCACCTTATTCATATACCCCCACATCTTCTCGCCCGTCCACTCCTCCATCCCCCAGTCATCATAATCTCCCTTCGTACCCCTAATACACAGCGTCCCATTCACACCGCTCGAGCCCCCAAGAAATCTTCCTCGACTAGAATTGATACGCCGGTTGTTGACCCCTGGCATCGGCTCGGTGACGATGTTCCAGTCCGTCTCGCTGTCGAAGTTCTTGGACCATCCGCCTGCCATGTGCACGTTTTCGAGATCCGCATTGTCGGGCCCGGCTTCGAGGATGAGGATTTTGGCTTGTAGCTTGGAGGCGAGACGGCCGGCGATTACGCAGCCGGATGTGCCGCCGCTTGCAATGGAGTTAGTTGGAATTTTGGAGATAGAGTGTTTGAAGTAAGGGAGATATTGAAGATTGGATGGTGGTTTGGAATGATGCTTACCCGCAGATGATGTAGTCGTAGACTTCGGCTGGATCTACTGAGTCGACACGTTCTAAAGTCATGATTACTCGTGAAATGAGTAGAGGATAGTGAGCGAGAGGAAGATCAAGTTCAACGCGAGCTCTCAGCGCAACGTTGGAATAAGCTCTTTATGCACCAAGCCCCGAATTAGTGAACGGAACACACCCGCGCCTCTTCCGCGAGTGGCCCTGCTTTTAATCGACTATGTCCACTACTCGCGCACCAAGCTGATGATGAGTGGCCACATCACCCGCTTTCGTGGAAATGTCGTGGTGTGGTTCGATGCCAACCAACGAGCCGCCCGCATATTCTCACCGTCGTGAAATATGTCTAGTGATCACAAGAATCTGCGACGAGGTGCATTTCGAAAACACGGAACGGATCCGTGGCACACGTTCGACAGATGTGTGGGGTGCTTTCGTGCACTGAGCTTGTGCGACGAGGCAGTTCTAAGATCGAACGGCTCCGTGCTACTTCAACCTCAGCCAGTAGCAATCATCCATCATTACCTAGGTTGCATGTCTATTGGCTCTGTGTGATCTGCTGCACACCCGGCGAAAGTCGAAGGCTAGCGTTGGCTCGGAGTGGACTGCGGGGTATGGGGAACGACCCCGGACCCGGCCATCCATCTCTTTCTCTTAAACACGGGTCGTGATTCTCAACATAGATGCTATGGATATGCTGTGATGATTATGTTCTCGTGCGATAGAATTGGTGAAACGACAGGTCTGACAGGCATGAAGCTTAACGAGAAGACTGTAAGCCGAGTGGGAAGGCTCAAATCAACGTTCTCGCAGGCTCCGAGGAAGCAAGGCCGACGCCCACGGCATGTCTATGCTGTAGTCTGATGGCAGTTTGATGGCGGAAGCGATGACAACGTTGGTGGTCGTGTGGTGGGAGCGAAGGTGCAACGCATTTGTGGAGGTGTGGTGCCAAGAAACCAGGCAAATTCTGAAGGAATTCCTTTCGCGACCAACTCTACATGAACACCACAGCACTTCATGTGCCAACACTTCACTGTGCCTGTCCCCCATGGTCTAGATTCTGCAGGATTCCGACAGCTTCTCGGATGCGCCATACGGATGTGGTATTCTCATTCCAGCGTCACCGATCGATGTGCAGCCGCGGCTCCCAAGAGATGCATTGATGTACAAAAACGGCTTTTGCAACTGCGACTTTATCTGAAGGGTCACGAATTGGTTGCTTTTTGAGTCCTACACCCGGACTCAGCCTGTCAGCCTTATCACCTACGCCCTGAGTATGCCTCAATTCGCGCCAGGCTGGTTTATTTGTACGAGTAAGAAGGCTCTGAAGAAGCCTTTTCCACAACGCTGTAATCTGGGGATTGGTAGCCTGGAATTGCGACATATGCTAGCAGTACATCGCAGGATTCCTCCGCACTAAGGCGAGATGAGTTGGCGTTTTAAGTGATAGCTTGGGCCGTGGCCTGATCCCCAGGTCAGACTGTGCTGCCTTGTGGTCAACTTTGCCCTCGCTATGAGTTATATTAAACACACTTGAGAGATGCGATACTTTACTGCCAGCTCAGCTCTCAATCACCTGCTTACGCGTAGGTAATGAAGAACGGCAACTTGGCAACCGGCTTAGCACTTGCTGGCGCTGCTGCTACTGTAGGCGTAAAAACCATGTTCGCCAACAAGCTCAACGACTACAGGTATTGCGAGGAACTGGAGCGTGAGGAGGAAGAGCAGGAGGACTTGCGTAAGGAGGAGAGAGAGGCTCGCCGCCGCGGCAGAAGGCATCGGTCGCCACCCAGTAAGACCAGTGTTCGCTCATAATGGCAGCAGTACTGACCGCATATCAGGGAGGAACGACGATCGCTCCAAGCAGCTTGTTCGCTTGCCGCGCAGGAACGAAATCCGATCTTCTGAGTCTGAGGACGACTCAGAAGAGAGCACCGTGGATAGTTACCCCAACCACAGAGACGACGGTAGAGCACACGCCAGCCATCCACTAAACCACGGCTTCCAAACACGCAACGCTGCTGCCCCGAAACCAACCACACAGGACTACTGGACTCTCGACTACGCCGCCCAGAAGTACTACCACGACGATGTGGAGAAAGGAATTCGTCATTTTCCTGACGGAAAGACTGAGTATCTCGCTCCTCCGACACCTTCAGCGCCGGTGATGAAGTGGGACACACGCAATCAAGATTGGTACTGGCGCGACGATTTCAACAAATGCTGGAGGTATTCGAGAGGGCTGGTTATAGACTATCCTGCGGAGTAGAGTTGGGTGTGCTCTGCGTCTTTGGCTTAGCTTTGCGTCGCCGTGTCGCCCTTCAAGCTCTTCTAGCAGTCTTTCGAACTCATTATGTCGCTTTCTGGTCGCATTCAAGGCCCTGTATTCCGACTCTCGTTTGAAGATTGATAGGGTATCGGGACGGATACATCACATTCTCACAATACTTCTCTGCATGTTATTGGGTACTCTTCAAGCGGCTCGCGCACTCCTTTGACTTCATCACGTCTCTTCCTGATGTCATTCGAGGTTTTTCATTCCGACTTGTATTCGGAATCTCATGTGGTATCGTAGCGGATACATCAATTTCTTACAAGTGTTTTGGTGAATGTGCGGGGAATGTCCTATTCAGTAGATACTTGTTCGAAGTACACATGCTCAGCTTTAATATCAACGCATTTAGTATCACCATAGTCGTGCGTGCGATGTCGAAATCATGTATGCCGTAAATCTGTTAGATCTTGTCAAATCTATCCATCTCAACCACGCCGGGGATCCTCGATGTCTACTTCCAGATCCAACCGTCCAATATAATATCTAACAATCTCATCTCATCCGAGATCAAAGTTCACTCGCCATCATTCGCCCTACTGCCTACCCTGTGAGCCGCGACCACGACCAACACCGCTACCTGCGGCACCACCACCACGTCCTCCACGAACAAAGCTACCACCGCGTCCAAAATCAAGAGGAGGAGGCGTCATCTGAGCCTGGAGCCTACACTAACGCTAGAACTGGTTGCAAAACACTGTAGAAATCACTGAAGGAAGACGTACCAGTTCGCGTAGTGCATCTGGCCCGGCTCTCGGTTTGCAGCGATATCCGCACGAACACCCTGCGCATGCGCATCCTGAAGAGCGCTCGCACTCGGCAGCGGAGGAAGCACGATGCCGCCAGACTTCTTGAAGTGGCGCACTGTAAGTAACAACACGAGCTCGCGGTTGCCGCAGATGTCCTTGACACCCGGGTGGCACAAGTCCGGGTGCGTGACGCCGAAGATCACTTGGTCGAGGAGCCCATCGTTGTCGTCGAACGTCTCCTGGGATAGGGGGTTAGTTCATTGTAGGCTTCGGGGTGGTGTATGGTGTTGACTTACGAGGGTCTCGTTCGTTTGGACGACCGTCTCGATGAGCGGGAGGAATCGGTGGTTTGGGAACGTACGTCCCGTGCGAGTGTCGGTCTCGGGGAAGTACGTGCGGAGGAATGTGGCGATATTAGCCTCGCCGTAGCGTTCCATGTCAGTGATTAGCTCGCGGCGAGGGTCGCGGTTGGCGCGGAAGGTGTAGTAGTCGTTGCTGGAAGACATCTTGAGGTGAAGAGAGTTTGGTGTGGTGGGTTGAAAGAACTTGACATATGTTGTTAGCGAAAGCATACTCATGCACGAAGAATGCCTTACGTTGTTGTATATTGTCGATGGAGGATGCAGGTGAGGTCGAAGTCGTTGTCGTGAGTAAATAAAAAAGAAACTCTGGGGGTGGGAGGGGGGTAGTCGATATAGTATGCGGAGGTCTGGCTTCCAGCAGTGACCGCGACTTTCGTTTGCAGTTCTCTCTCACCTCGTGGAAGCGGGTAGATGCGCAATAAGAGCAAGACAAACGGAGGTGAGGCTGGGTTTTGACATCGTGAGTCTGGGTGAGAGAGGACTAGAGCTTGCGTGAATTCGCCGTGGAAGACGAGAGTGGGCTGCTGGAATGAGGATTTCAGGGACGTTTGAGGGTGTAGATATATGTGAGAGAAGCTTTGCGCATGTGTCATACGCTTGGAGGAGCAATCAACAATTATGATGGGCATGACAGCACTGAGCAAGTAATGAGCTAGGCAATGGTTCGTCGTCAAGATCACCAGAAGACAGCCCCTCAAAATGCCAAACCAAAGCCCCGATGATTCAAGGTACCCATGGTGGGATTGCCAATTCCCGAGCGCTGCAAGTCACTATTATGCCAACACGAGGATAACAACCAGCAAACATAATGACCATTACTCTTCCGACCAGCTGATGTTAGTCACGGTCCGTTCTCCTGTGGCGTCTCCGCTATTCTCCGCACCAGCTGACACGCTTTCGCTCTCCACCATCCCAGCCAGTTCTTTCCTGCCCACGACATCAGCCCACAATCCAGACCCTACCACCCCCTTCCCCTCCAAAAACTCACTTCTAACTCACCACCTTCCCAATCCCTTTATTCCACTTCATGTTCCTCGAAGCCATCCAATCCACCAGCGCCGCCGCAACCCACACACAATCTCCCACTTCCTTACTTAGCCCCCTTTCCATACGATTAATCGCACAATACACGATTCTCGCAACATCCTCTTTGCTATTGTCCGCTTTTTCAATGGCGTCAATAAGCTTAGAGATATCTGTGGCGAGAGAGTCGAGTGCGGAAACGGGAAGGCGTAGTGTGCGAGGAAGAAAGAGATGAGGTCGTGATCGAGAAAGGATCCAGGTGAAACTTTGGAGGGGATGTATGGGACAATGGAGAGCGTGAGATTTGGAGGGTGTACGTACATCGTGGAGTGGTGTGCTATTTTTGCAGATGTTTGTTGCTTGGTGGAGGAAAGCTTGTATCGTGGCGGAGTTAGGAAGGTCTTGTTAAAGTCTTGGGAGATAGCGGTGGGAGTTAGTTGCGTGGTCGCCCTGAACATGGGGCGCGGAAGTTAAATGGTTTCACATGCTTGTGCTGGATAAGATGTCGGTGTATTTGCGGAGAAGAGTTTTTATTGTTATGGGTCAAAGAGACTGTGACGAACAGCAAGGGCTAGATCGCACTGAACGCCAAAGCTGGTCATTTATTAGATACAGCAAGAGCCTTCGAATACGACATGGGAAAATGGTCTATACGATAAAGAAGACACAACGAAATGACGCCCAATTATATGAGCGAACCTCGCGAAACCCCACGTGTAGTACTCCAGCTCTGCATTTCCGACTTTCTTCGGGGCCTCATCCCTCCAGCTCGGCACGCAGACTTAGGTACCGGCGTTTGAGCAGCTCGAGCATCTCATCGTCGTAGTACTCCCAGTCGGAATCCTCGGGCGGTGACCAGAGTGCCAGCGCCGTGAGGTTCGGAACCATGCTTCGCCGTCCATTGACCACCCATAGTTGCGATAGAGTGAAGTTTGGAGGGAGATGTTTGGGATCGAGGAGGTGCAGGGCGAGTATGATACGGTCTTCGAAACGACAATTCTCGGTAGTGGCGCTCGGTAGCACATACTCGTACTTGAGTGCGTGCTGTTTGATCAAACTAGCCTTGATCGTGTAATGGACGGGGTGTTGGGGCGCGCCAGGCGGACTGCGAGATATCTGAACGGTGAACCCAGCATAGTCGGTCAGATAGGACGGGAGCATGGATGGTTTGATTTCGGTCGTGCGCAGCGGCATGACCCAGCTTTGCCGGTCGCCGACACGTCGCTCGCCGAGAAGGATGTTGCGCGGAGCCGTAGTGGACGCCTTGGTTTCTGGTGTGCTCTGATCATCGAGAGTGACAAGGTTCACCTTGGAACCCACTGTCTTATAGCATTTGAGTCCACCACCTTGGCGAATGTCAGGGTGCCTGAGAAGGTAGACTGCCTTTTCTCCGAACGTCTGGCGCGCAAAGACACAGTATGCGCGGTCCCACGTGATGAAGGTGGCACTACATGTCGTGAGGGCATTGGTGAAAACCTGAAAGAGGGGCACCTCGCTAGTCTCAAAGACTACAATTGTCTTTCGGCGAGCTTTGCCATTCTTCCGTACCCATCTTGATGACTGGTGCCAGGGTGTTAGTCTGTACTTGAGATACAAGAAAAGAAATGCTTGCCTCCGGTGAGTCAGTAGCTGAGTTCCGTTTGACGTATCTGCCGTCTGACAGAAAGCTTGACAAGGCGGTAAGATGCCCGCCTTTTTGCATACAGAGTACATCGATGATGTCGAGTGCTGCGTGCTTAATCCCATTGATCCGGCCTCTTGACATGAAATGCAGAGCGAAAAGGCTGCCAATGAGGATGTTGTACTTGGCTTGAAGCGACCGGAACTTGATCGGAGATGTGAAGAATGGGCTGAGCGCCTTGTTGATGTCAAACTGGGTTCGCTCCACGATGTTATAGAAGTCACGGAAGGCCTGCGTTGTCTTTGTCAAGACTAACACATCGCTGATTTCGAGATGGCCCAGGACGTGGTCTTGGATGGGTGTGTACTGAGTGAGCACTTCGACCAGTGTGCGTGCTGGAGCAGAAGCCGGTAGTGATGGTGATTCTGGAGTACCGCGTCGTGAAGATGGCTGATTGACCTGGGTTGTAGGAACAAGCAACATAGGGTCAGGTAACGGAGAATCCATGCCGTCGAGAGTAGAAGCAAACTGCCGACAAAGGAAACGAGGCCGAGTGTGGATGCAGTGGGTGTTGGGTGGTGATGGTGGCGGCGGCGGACTGAGACCTATAAACAGCGACGAATGATCTGAGAGGTGCAAGAAGGCTCGATATGCGAGGCGGCTGCCATGGTCCATGCTCCCACTCACGCCCGCAGCAAACGAGTTTGCTTTCATTCCTGGAGTGCAATTCATTCCCAGTGAATCTTTCACGACTGATAACCGGAAATGCTGGGTGTGATGTGCACTCGAGCGCCGGCAGAGGCAGCCGAGCCCTCGCATGCTGCGAAGAACCATTTCTTGTCTTGAACGAATGCAATTCAAACATGTGAAGATATGGACTGGTCCTTAGGTAGAAAGAACGTGTCATAAACATATGCAAATAGACAGAGAAACAGACATGATGGGGGAGACGGATGCACAGGACTGAAATGGAACGTATGATACTTCGACGCTAGGATAGGACACTTGAGACGTCAAACTCGCTTTGAAGAACGTAAGGAGATTTCTAGACGCCGAAGCGACATTGATGCATCGTTGCAGTGAGATGCAAGATTGCTGTGGCGAGAAATGCGTATGATGTGTGGCCAAAGTTCTGCAGCACACGAGCGGGCGCCATCGGTTTGTGTCCGAAGATGAGACGAGACGGCACGTAGCTTGTTGTTAAACACCGTCAACGTGGGTGGTCGTACAAACAGCATGGTGTTGATGTTCAGAGGATTCGTGCCGTTGAAGTCCGTTCAACGTTTTGGCGCTAGTGTCCACTTCAGGCTAGCGCTTTCGGAAAAAGCGAAGGCCCGGCGCACTTGGATTTCGACTCCACCAAATTGCGCGAACTTCACGACTTGACTGCAGCCGCGACGACGCACACGAACCCGCCCAAACGAAATCCCACACACACAAACAGTCGCAATGGCATCCAAGCGTGGGTACGTACGCCCGAAATACAGCAGAAACGAGGCTCTGGCAATATGACGTCTGTACGGTCGCTAACAACTGCGTAGTCGAGGTTCTTCCTCCGGTAACAAGCTCAAGATGACTCTCGGTCTGCCAGTGTATGTTTCTCCGAATCCGCTCGCCTACGAAACGCCCGATTGAATACACAAACATACAGTACGGCTTAGCTAATACACTCCCAGCGGCGCCGTCATGAACTGCTGCGACAACTCGGGCGCGCGCAACCTGTACATCATCTCCGTCAAGGGTATCGGTGCCCGCCTCAACCGCCTGCCTGCAGGTGGTGCCGGCGACATGGTCATGGCCACTGTCAAGAAGGGAAAGCCCGAGCTGAGGAAGAAGGTCATGCCCGCCGTCATTGTGCGTCAGAGCAAGCCGTGGAGGCGGGCGGACGGTGTCTTCCTGTACTTCGAGGACAACGCTGGTGTGGTGAGTGGAAACATTGCGGGCATACATAGGGAAGGAATGCTGACAAAGGCAGATCGTCAACCCCAAGGGCGAGATGAAGGGCTCCGCTATCACCGGCCCTGTCGCAAAGGAGGCCGCCGAGCTGTGGCCGCGTATCGCGTCCAACTCGGGCGTCGTTATGTGAGGTGTCTCTTTTCCAGCTCTTCGACTTTCATGGGTTTACGGACGGCGAAAATGCATTTACGGCTAGGGGGATTGGACGCGGGCATTGCGCATGATGGCAGTGGCTCGACCTTCAACATACCAGTCAAATGAAATTACGAACGGCCATCGCCTTTTACAAGTCTCTGTGATGTACTGCAGGAAATGGAAAGGGCGGCGACGAAATTGGCATGCTTACAATCTTCAGGTTTGCCATCAGCAAAAGCTCCACTCGCACGATGCACGGACCTTCATCACTTGCTCTTCTCTACCACCATCTTCTTCGTCTCGCATACGACTGCCGGTATCAGCGCTAAATCCACAATGGTTCTGTCGAGGCTTCGGGAACATGCTCATCAAGAACCTGAATCGCCGCCAAGCCTCGCCTCCGAAACACGACCCCAAACAGCATCTGCTACATGAGCCGCACGTCAAACAACGCTAGCCCACAATACCATGCTTGACTAATACGACAAGCTCAGATCGGCTAGGAACCTGAGGCTTGAGGGGCTTGGCTACCTGGTGATGTTTTGAAGGAGGAATGATTTGGAGCGGCGTTTCAGTCCAGAGAACTTGCGAGTATACTTGGTGACCTCCACGACTTTACTTCTTTTCTCTCCACAACTTTCGACAAGTTGCTGCTCTCTCATCTTCTCATTCTCTTCTTCAGGCTGGTCCAACCTCTCATTCCTTGTACATCAACATACCGTTAATTTCTATTCCTCGACCAATCTAACACCATGCATACCACCACCCTCGCCCTCTCCTCCCTCCTCGCCCTTTCATCTGCCCTCCCGCAACGCAATCGCAACGGCGGTAACGGACAAGGCCAAAAAGCTACCGCCCAGCAGAAAGCCGCTCAGGTTCCGCAGGGAATCACACAAGCACAAGATGGATCCATGATCCTAGACGACACCGTAATGGTCAACGGCCTCCCCATCCGCTTCAAAATTTCCGCACCCGCCGACCAATTCCTTCCAGCCTCAGGCGTCCCCGGCGCCGCAGGTAAGTCCCCAAATCACCCCACCTCTCCGCCCCCTCCTAACCCCCATACCAGCAACATCCGCCCAAGGCACCCTCGGCGCAAACGTCCTCCTCCACGGCGACGGCGGCCAATCCTTCTTCGACATGCCCAACCAAAACGTACAAGCCTCCACCATGGGCGTCGCGCTCCTCGCGCCCAACGAGAACCTATTCTGGGGCGGCGGCGCCGGCCTGCAGCGCGACGACGGCGTCGCACACGCCCAGGCCGTCAACGACTTCGTACAGACTGAACTCCCCGCGCGCGTGGCGGTCAACATGTCCAACATTGTGTTCACGGGCGTGAGCGGCGGCTCGCTAATGATGAGCGGCTTCTTTATTCCTGCGCAGATGCAAAATTATGCGAACAGCGCTGTGGAACTGAATTGCGGGGCGTTGAGTCCGCAGGTTGCGTTTCAGGGGCAGGCGAGCGTTATGCAGCAGACGCGCATACATTATCAAAGTACGCAGTCTGAGTTGACGCTTCTGCAAGGCTCGATTCCAAAGGCGATTACCGCGTACGAACAAGCCGCTACGGACGCGGGTATGAGCGCGGATCAAATCAACGCTATGCAGACTGTTGACAATACACCCGTTGGCGGGCACTGTGAGTTTGATGGTCAGGGCTTTGTGAGTGGCGTACAGGTTATGTCGAGTAGCTATGCGAGTGTTATGCAGGGGGGTAATGGAGCTGTGCAGGGGATTGGGGCGCCGAGTACAGGGACGGTTACGAAGGGTGTGGTGGGGAATGAACAGTTGCAGTTTGCTGCTGGTGGGAGGAAGAGGGATGGGGAGGAGAGTATGGTGAATATGGCGTGGGCGGAGGAGGTGGGTGCGGTTTCGGGCTAAATCTGCAGAAAAGGTACTAAGCAATCGATGTTGCGTCTCGTCAGGATATCGTCTACGTCTTCGCGAAGTGCGCCCTGTAGTCATCAACTCTTACAAAGAGCCTGTGTTGACATTCTGCGATGTATGAATCGCATGTGCCTAGCATGTACAGCTCCTCGGAATGCAATCGCTGTTCTTTGCACAAGTGACGCTTCTAAAGACGAGACACACCATCATCATGGTTCATTCCATACTCATAGATCATCCTTGTCCCAAGAAAACTCAGCACTGCCGACTCCAATCCGCTCGACGCATCCCTTCTCCAACCGTAGCATCACAACCATTTCCACGCACAAACATTACCCCACACTCACCAGGTGCCCCAAGAATTCATGATGGATGAGGTAAGCATAATCCAACATCTCATGACTGAGCCTGTAAAGTAAACCAGCAGCCTGTCCATCTTCAATAGTGATGCCGGAAGGCAGACTAATCAATGATCAAGAGATTCGAATTTCGCGCTGGCGTGAAGTGTTCGAAAAGCTTGTACACGAGCATCGTTGTCGAAAAACTTCCGGAGATACTTTCCGATGTCGAATTGCCGGTGGAGCAAGCTGACAAACATGTAATGCAACTTTCTGTACGTTTTCGAAAGGCGAATGACATCTTGAATTTTGAGATGGCTCATGATGCCGTTTTCGATTGCTGCAAATCTTGAGCTGACGAGGTCGCCCAGGTCAACCTTCCATGGACCAAAGTAGTGTCTCATGGTGAATGCAGTAAGCTTGGAATTGGAACGAAGACGATTGTACGGAGACGAGAGAAAGGAGTCACTTACACCATAGAGTAAGCGGAATAAGAGCTTGATGACGAAGAGTCAAATTGTTTGTGAAAAAAACAAGCAGCAACAGCTGCACTGTACGAAAGCTTTCGGCATTACATGATTGCTCGGTACAAACAAAGAAAATCGAGGGCAATCTAGCGTCGAGCGACTCGCACACATCGTGGCATCCGCTCACTGTACATGGTTCGATACACCGGCCTCATTCTCGACCACCATCTTGAGCAGCTTGTACAACGTATCTCCCGGGAGTTCAACCTGATTAAATGTAGGCACCAGGGTCCTGCAGCCTTCTAGGTGGCGGGTGAATTTGCCGGTAGCTTCACCGACCACAAAGTCCATGTCTTTGCGCAATGCTAGATCCAAGAAGCCGTTGTGATTGAGGAACCATGTAGCTCCAGAGAACATAGACGTCTTTTCGAGATAACGAGGAGCCGTCCCCGTATGGAAACGGGTGTAGACTGTCAGACGCTGAGTTTCCAAGTCAACGGTACACTCGACTTTGATGGCATTCCGCTTATCGCGGAGCGTCTTGAGCCAAGCGGGTCGCTTGTTGGCCAGTACCTCGTTGAGAAGCTCGAGATACTCATACTCCATATACAGCTCGCCCATAGCATCGTCTATGCTGTCGTCGTGACTGCAGTCAGAGTTGCAGTGACAGTTGATCGAGTGTCCACAACTGTCGCATTCGACATCTGGCAAATCCATCTCGATCAGCCGACGCGCTTTGAAATGCGCGGCGAAGGTGGGGCAGAAGGCACGAAAGCGAAGGAGTGCGGTGATGTCGAGAAGAGTGTCGTCATAAGCGTCATCTTCATGGTCCCAAGGGATGAGCAACAGCTTGGGCGCATTACTGTAGTCTTTGACTGACGGATAGAACGTGGCGATGAACTTGTTCAGGTCGACGAACTCAATGCGAAAGGCAGAATTACGTAGCCACAGTGGACGATACTCGGAGCGGATTTGCTTGCAGGTTTGGGTCAGGCTGATGAAGTTTCGACCACTGGCCTTCAAGATCGGGCCGACATGCTCTTCTTTGCGAACGAGAGGAGGCAGGTCTGAATCGTCGATGTCCGATTGTGCGCGATCCGAGGCCGGACTGACGGGTTCTTTCTTGCACACAAGAAGTGGCGGCTCAAAGCTCTCGACGTCGAACTCTGTCTCTTTGGCCATGTGGTAGATGCGGTTGCGGAGCTCTGTGAAAGGTCAGCCGCAAGTCAGTGGTCAGAAAGGGACATGTGTACCGGGTGGTAGCTCGAGCAGTCGACAACGGCTATTGTCCTTGATCACCGGCAACTTCTTCTTCTGACACTCCATTTTCAGGTCACCGAATTTGCTCATCGCGACGACCAGGAAAGCCAGGGCTCGCCTGCTGAACCAGTCAGCAAACACAATCTCGCGCTGCACATGCGAGTTTGGCTTACCCTCTGGACAATTTGGGGATAGAGTTTGCAGACTTGGAGGTGAAATGCGAGTGCTTGTGGACAGCACTGAGTATGCAAAGTTAAGTGTGACGCGATGGAAAGAACGGGAAGAGCACCTCGCGCTAAGGCCCGCGCTAAAACGCGCGTTCCCGTGACCAGCAAGCATGTCGGACGCTCACATGCACTACCCAAAGGAGGAGCGGACAGCGATTCTGCCGAAATGTGCCTGCAGTAGTCTGGACCGACTTGATAGTGTTATTCCGCCGTCCCGAGATTCGGAAGGCATTGTGGTCTCATTCATTTGCAGCAGTGAAGACCACCTCTCAGGGCTGAAGCTCAGCAAATTCTTCGAGCAATATGCTGAGCTGCGTAACAATAGCTACGAACTGCTCAATAGTTAAATTCAAGTTCAAGCTGGCCTGGATATCCTCGAGGTCGTCTTTGAGATTTGGAGTACGCCCGACTCGCGACTTCCTAGAGCATTTTTTAGGAAACATGCACCTGCTCCATCTTTAGTGCCTGTTGGAATCCGCGTCACGCGCATGTGGGTTCGCGTCTAATCTCATCGCATGTGACGGAGTGGATATTCGACTTTCGCGCGCATCACCATTCGAGGGCTGCCACATCCATCTCGCTGTGGGTAAGCTTGTTCGTGAACCTGCTGCGGTACCTGTTGAACCTTTCGCATTGATCGAATTCAGCTATCATCAACCGAGTCTCGCGTCTGTCGTTATTCTTCTACCAATATGAGGGTCGCATACATTCTAGCAGCATCGCTGATTCCGATTGTCGCTCCCGGCTCGCCACACTTCACCAATAATGATTACCATCTGGAAGCTCGCCAGCAGGAGGGTACGTACTATGCCGTTACTGGTGCCACTGGTGGCTTATTTCCCCGTCTTGAGATCCGCGAGCTCGAGAGTGCCGGCGGAGAGATGTGGAACTTGTTCCTTCTTGCTTTGACGGAGTTCCAGGCCATGGACCAGCATGTGATAGATTCGTACTTCCAGATCGCAGGTATGTATCGCGAACAAATAGTGTGTAATTTCTGCTTACTCAACATGACTAGGAATCCATGGTATGCCGTGGTAAGCCAACGTGTCGATGTCTTCCATCATTAGTACTGAAGAGCGTAGGACCTCATGGGACGGCGTGCAGGGACGCTTGGAAAATGTGCAACTGGAGGACGGAACCATCGTCCAGAGGAACCCGGGTATGGGATACTGCCCTCACTTTCAGGTCATGTTCGGAACATGGCACCGACCTTATCTTCTCCTGTTCGAAGTAAGCTCTGCTCCTGCCACTACTCGTTTTCGGTTCGCGTTTAATGTGCGATAGCAAAAGCTGCAAAGCGTGGCGAAGGCGATCGCCAACAGATTCCCAATAGCGACGAGGAACAACTACCAAGACGCCGCGACGAAACTGAGAGTACCATTCTGGGACTGGGCGAAGGCCATACCTTATAATCAGCCCGTCATCCCACTCGCCGTCTCGAACGAGAAAGCGAGAGTCACGTTTCCAAACGGCACAGCTGCTCTCATCGACAATCCTCTCTTCGACTACAACTTTCATCCTCTCGACCACACGCAGATCAACGGGACCGTAAGTCACAGATTCCTTCAAAAATGACAATATTGACATCTTCCAGGGCTGCCCATTGTACGCCGGCTTCCCAAGCGGCCAGCCCCAGATCTGTCAGGAATACACACGCACCATTCGTGGCGGCTCCTACTTGACCGGCAGTGACCAGGCCGGCGTCAATGCACGACTTCGTAGCGACCTCGCCTCCCAGCGAAGCCGACTCTTCGCTATTTTCTCGCAGTACCAGAGCTTCACTCAGATCACCTCGGACCAAGTTTGCAGCCAAGCGGGGACGATAGGCAGTCTTGAATCAGTACACAACAATATCCACGTCCATTTCGCGCCGGGCCACATGACGCCGCCAGACGTCGCGGCGTTTGATCCCATATTCTGGCTGCATCACGCGAATGTCGACCGTCAGCTTGCGTTGCATCAGGCACTGTATCCGGATGCGTATCTGGAGCCGTGTGTGGCTGGGAGTTCGACGTTCACGGTTGCTGCGGGTGATGTGCTGAATGCCGATTCGCGTAAGCGGTTGTTCAACGTGCCGTGATGGCATTTATATACTGACGGAATTAGCGTTGATGCCCTTCCACAGGACCACTGCAGGCGCTTTCTGGACTTCTAGAGCAACGCGCAACATCCACACACAGGGTTACACGTACCCTGAGCTCTTCAACAACCCGTCCAATGCCACACTGATCGCCAACATCAAGGCACAATACTCCGGTCCATCCAATGTACTCGTTACCTCCATGAAACCGCAGATCATTGCGAAGCAATGCTCGAACACGACGGCCCAAGAGAAAACGCTGTACTTTGCTGAGGTCCAGCTACCCATGTACGGTCTCGACAACGGCAAAGGCGGATCTTTGGGGTACAGCGTGCTGGTTTTCGTCGGCAATGTGAATGATGACGCACGTAAATGGTCGACATCTGAGTCTTTGGTCGGCACGGCGGCGTCGCTGGGAGGCGTGCATATGCAAAGCGACCAGATAGTGACTTCGACGATTGACTTGTCGCTTGCATTGGAGAAAGCGGTTGCCGCTGGCAAGACTACAATGGAAAAAGCGGGAGAATATCTGAGAGGTAACGTCAAGTATCGTGTTGGGCTTGTAAGTCTTCCTTGAATTGAGTGCGGACTTTGGTAGGTGTGGGCTGATATCGAAAAGGGCGGCAAAGAGATCCGGAGAAGCGCTGTTGCCAACTTGAGAGTGAGGTTGATCAGTACGAGGGTCGAGATGGCGCAGAGCGAGGAAGAGTTTGATCGTTGGGTTGGTGGGTTCGTGCAGCTTGGTGTCGTCGAGTGCTAGCTTGTCTTGCACTTATGCTGGCTGAGCGCTCTGCTTGCTCGTAATATTTCGTATACCCTAGAGATCAGTAGTCGTCAATCCTGTCGTCCTTTACATGTATGTCATGAGAATCCTCTTGATGAGTGAAATCATGACGTGTCCCAGCGTCATCGTGTTGATCCGAGGTCCTGACGAGCTTCGAATTGGTCAGGATATCTGATGCAGTGTTGGTAAGAGCGGTCAGTCACCTGCAGTTACCGGCGCTGTGGATGGTCACAGCCTGCACTCTAGGAATGCCCACATGTCCGTTTATGCATGCGCCCACGTTGACCAGCCCTGGCAGATGCATGTAAGCACAGCCTGTGGGACTAGAATCTGGGTTGAGAAACACAACTCCGGGTCACTGTGTTCTTGCCTAGCAGAACACTTAGCTTACACATGGCTAGGCTTGAGAAGGTATGTGGGTTATTCGGCAGTCGGCTGAAGCGCGACGTATAGCCATTGCTTTTCAGAACACTTCCAGGATCCTAGGGTCGGTGGTGGTCGGCTTCGTAGTGACATCGGCGAGACCCAAGATCACGCAAGAGGCGGTGACTTTGCCGACATTCACGCACGTCTTTCGAGTTTGATGTGGCACACGTCAAGCATCTTCCATCAAAATGCTACAAGTGTATCGTTCATCTCGTCTTGTTAGCATGGCTCGATGCGTCGGACAAGCACACTCTTGGTGGTGCACTCGAGGATCTAGCGCCAGATCCTTCACGAAGATCTGTTTGTGATAAGAGAATTAGCCTAGTTGCACTTGATTGATTCGGACACAAGAGTGATGTGGCATACTGCATGCACGTCGGCGTGCTAGTATTCAATCACATTGCGAAAAAAAAGGTCCAGGCCAGTGCATATATTTGCAATTTCGAGGAGAATTTACCGTCGATAGCCTCGAAACAGCCACTTGGCGAGAGGTAAATCTCCGTAGGAATTTTTGTTCTTGTGCTGAGTCAATTAGGACAGGCTGAATAAGTAGAACTGCGTTGTGTGATTGGAGGAGGCTGAACAGCTACGTTGTGAATGGACGCCAAGTGGCCGTTCGGAGACTATCGCCTGGAGTCGAGTGTGATGAAAGTTCGCGAATCGTTCGCAGGGCTGTCCAACGTGCTTCGTGTGGTTTAATTTACCCCACCAATCGTGCTCGCGTGCTCCTGCCAACCAGCGCCTTCCCTCCAACCTCCCTTCCAACTCGGCACCCAATTCTATTACCGCCAGAGTCAGCAAACGCCACATCACCGCACCGCTCAATCATGGCGACCATCCAACTCGAATTCAGGAAGGAGGGTAGACGATGGAACGCTGTTATCCTGTGCGCTGGCTTGGCTGCCATTTTGCCCATCTGAAAGCGGTGGAGACCAGGCCGAAACAGGCAGGCGACTTCAAACACGACCTTGGCAAGCCTGGGCAAAGATTCCGCCGCGCCTTCGCTTGCATGGAAGCTTCCTGGACGTTATCTTTTCTATCTTAGCAACACCTTGGCACGTCTTTTCTGAACGTTTGCCGGTAAAGTGTGGCGACATGGTCAAGATCGGGGCATGGATTGGCGTTTGACTTTCATCTCTCCTCCCTAAAGGATCCTAGACGCCAGGGGCCTTTTCTTGTACCATGGTCTTGGAAGCGTCTAAGAGCGCGCTTACTCGCGGTGACAAGCACCGAAGCATCGTAAAGCAATCCTGCGGCCGGACCAGGCGTGACCCACCGGTCTTGGAGACACATCAGCGACATCTGAGCGACGATGACAGGTCCCGCGAAGGAAGTCGTGGAACATGGGCTCCGAGCGCTGCAAGATAGTCGCGCGTGATCCTGGTTTAACTCCTGGCCAATGTCTGGCCTGGACCTTTGTCTTCGTTGTATATGAAGAGGGGCACCGTCCACCTTGAGTACCTCAGGCGTTCGTTCTTCTCGTCCCTCGACGTTTGTCACGACTCACCGCAAAGTGCAAACCGGCCAATCTGTGCTGTCTGGTCGCACGTCCCTCCATTTCGGGATAAACCCTTCAGTACTCTCACAGTTCTCTTCCTAGAGACTGTTCTCGCAGCCATGGCCACTTCCAACGTCAAAGCCAGCCTGGAGATCACCAAGGGTGCATCCGTTATGGACCCCATTCCCTTGGACACCAGCTCCTCCAACACCTCGGCTCACGACGAGAACGCCATTCTTCTTGGCCCTTTCCCCACCGAAGAAGAATGGGCCACTCTTCCCCGTGTTGCCGGATCCATTCCCTGGCAGGCGTGGACTGTCGCTGCGGTTGAGTTCGTGGAGCGCTTCAGCTACTACGGTACCAGTGCCGTCTTCGTCAACTTCATCCAGAAGCCCCTTCCAAAGGGCTCCAAGACTGGTGCAGGTTTTCTCAAGAAAGGTGTCAGTTCTGGCGCCTTGGACATGGGCCAGCGAGCCTCCACTGGTCTCACCATGTTCAACCAGTTCTGGTCCTACATCACACCTCTTGGAGGAGCCTGGCTGGCTGACGAGTACTGGGGCCGCTATCTCACGATCCAGTACGCCAATGTCTTCGCCATCGTCGGCCACATCATCCTCATCTTCTCTGCCATCCCACAGGTCATTGTCAAGCCCGATGTCTCCATCGCCATTTTCTCCGTCGGTCTCGTCATCATGGGACTTGGCACGGGCGGTTTCAAGTCGAACATCTCTCCCCTCATCGCCGAGCAGTACAAGGATCAGAAGGCTTATGTCAAGGTCAAGAAGAACGGAACCAAGGTTATTGTTGACCCTGCTACTACTACGGCTCGCATCTACATCTATTTCTACCTGCTGATCAACATGGGATCCCTTACCGGTTCCCTTGCCATGGTTTACTCCGAGCATTTCGTCGGTTTCTGGCTGTCTTACACTCTTCCCACAATCTGTTATCTACTGTGCCCGATGATTCTGGTCTTTTTCAAGAAGCACTACAAGCTCACACCTCCCACCGGATCTGTCATGGGCAAGGCGTTCAAGCTCATCCGATTCGCTATGAAGAAGAGCCCCAAGGCAAACAAGTTCAAGGATGAAGGCTTCTGGGAGCGCGTCAAGCCCAGCGCACTACGGTCCAGCGGGGACACCCTCCCATCCTGGATGACCTTCGACGACGCTTGGGTTGACGAGGTCCGCCGTGGACTTCTGGCGTGTAAGGTTTTCCTTTGGTACCCGCTTTACTGGCTCGCCTACAACCAGATGACCGGTAACCTCGTGTCTCAGGCCAACACCATGAACCTTGGCAGCACTCCCAATGACATCGTGGCCAAGCTCAACCCCATCTTCATCATCATCGTTATACCTCTCATGGACTTCCTTGTCTACCCTGGTCTCCGAAAGATGGGTGTCAACTTCACCCCCATCAAGAAGATCACCGCTGGTTTTGCGCTGTCTTCGTTCGCCATGGTGTCTGCCTGTGTCATCCAGTACTACATCTACAAGATGTCCAAGTGCGGCAACCAGATCAACAAGCTCAGCAAGACACGCAAGGATTGCAGCGCTGACATCTCTGTCTGGATTCAGGTCTTCCCCTACGGTCTCATCGGCTTCTCTGAGGTCCTCGCTTCCATCACCAAGCTGGAGTACGCTTACACTAAGGTAAGAGCTTTATGTACCACTAGATTTCGAGACAAGCACTGACAAAGAACCAGGCCCCTCAAAACATGAAATCGACCATTCAGGCCATCGCGCTTTCGACCTCCGCTTTCTCCGCAGCCCTTGGTCAAGCTTTCGTTGGTCTCTCAGAAGATCCACTTCTCGTCTGGAACTATGGCTCGGTAGCTGTCATCGCCATGGCAGGTGGTATCGGCTTCTGGTTCACGTTCCGTAAGGCCGACAAGGAAGAAGACGCGCTCAACCAGTTGCAACAGAGCAAGTACCTTGGCAACAAGAAGCCAGATGACGTCGAGAACCATGAGGTTGAGGTGCAGAGCGTGAGGAACGAGAAGAATGGTCTTCACTAGACCTCTGTGTATCAAGAAATGTTTGATGTAAGCTTGGGAAGGAATTGTCGTTACTGCTGAATACCCCGGGCAAGAAGATGCATGTGCATTTTACTCTCATGAATGAAGAATCATGAACACCCTCAAGCTTGATCATCGCCGTGACTTCTAAACCACACCTTCCCTTCCATCTCACAGCACCACTCACCCACAGTTTTCTACTCAATCATTACATCAAAACAAGTACTGAACCTCATCTCACCACCCCGTTCCCAGACCCATACCATCATGTGCCGGCCCTTCTCCATACACTCAGGCCTATCCAAACGTTAACGTCACATCCCTGCGCTTTCCCACTACCCCACGACTACTTACAATCTCACCGTCATCCAATTGCCCTTGTCAAACAGATCTGGCGGCTTCACGATGCTCAAATCATCTGGTGAGTAACTAAAACTCTCCTCCTGAACGAACCCTCTTGGACAAGTGTCTCGGCAGTAAGTTTGCTGATGTCAACGAGTTCTTTCTCTGGCTCTCCAGCCCAATATAGAGCTACCTTGCCGCCATCATGCTCATTGCCGGCGTTGTTCCGGCGAGAATGGCCGTAGCCGCCGAACATCAACTTGATACTTGAGCCTGCGGCCGCTGTGGCCATGGGTGCTGGTGCTTCGTGATGTTCCAACGTTACGTCTGGCGTTGCTAGGTACTGATTTTGCGCCCGCTGATCAGGATGACATGCATGCGTATCCCTGTTGTTGTTGAGGGCCCAGAGATAGTCCTTTCCTTCTTCAATCCAGTCTCCGGAATTTTGTTTGGAGCGGGGCCAACCGTGGCAGTACTCGGCGAACCAAGGCATGAGGGGATCGACTGGAAGTTCGCCGGCTGCGGCGGCTTTCTGGGACGTGTAAGCTGCATACTTGTCAACGAGTGAGATGAGCGAGCGCGCTCACTCGCTGACAAGTATGGTAAGCTGGGGGCATGGAGAGATTGGGAAGGAAGAAGAAGACGGACTTTTATCATGGCAAGGATCTCGGTGTTGTTGTGGGACGTGCAGTGCACCCATAAGTGGGCGGATGCGGAGGCTAGGAGGGAGGCGGTTGCTAGAGTTGAGGCGAGCTTCATTGTGTGGTGTGACGGAGAAGGAGGGTTGGAGGTGCGAAGTTAGGGGTTGTTTAGATGTTGGTAAGGATGTGGCAGGGTGCGAACATGGAAGGATGTGGAGTGCTTCTGCTAATCACAGTGTGCCCGTTGAATGAGGTATGGAGATGAAATTAACAAGCAATGGACCGATAAGACAGCGCGGCGTGCTTCACCCCCAGTCTTCCAATATAAAGAACAATCGTGTGACCTCCACGACTTCATCTTCCCTCGCTTTCAGGTAAGGGAATCTCCGACATCGCGTCTTCGAAAGCTCCTTCGCCCGCTGCATTCAATTCTTCGACCAGAATACTTCCCACGCTCCCATCGCCGTTGCACTAGCCTCCTCGTAGCTCTCGTGACCCAGCGAAGTCGCTTGCTCGTACATCTCGTGACCCATCGAGCTCGCTCCTCCCTCTCGAGCCAAGGTTTTTGTATCCCCAAACATCTCGTGCGTATTCAAGTCCGCGGCCTTCTCCTTCCCCTGCATCGCGATCCATTTTATCCCTCTAGCCACCCACCTCGCCCGAACCCACACGCGCTTTGCAAGCACATCCTATGCCTGCAGCGAAAGCAAGTTAGGAACATGATACATCTAGCTCCACCACCACTCAGCCAGATAGCGCAAATATCCAGGAACCCAGTGTAATTCCGACGTACCCACGACGCCAAACAAACTGGCCAGGGACGTCAGGTTGAGCCAGTAGCGCGACAAGAAGCCCATTGCATCACTGCCTTCCTGAAAATTCACGCCGAGGTGTTGCGCAATGCTGACGAGAAGCTGTAACGTGCAGTGGAAGTACAAGAACTGCAAAGCTAGATTGACGATAACCTTGATGGCTTTGGACTTCGTTCTGTAGAAGTGAGGCTCGTAGTCGAGTAGGGCTTCGGACCAGAGGCGGCGAGGCTGGTATTCGGGCGGTACGCCGTAGTAAGGGCGAATAGGTTCAGTGGGGCGTGAAATGTATGTATTGGGATTGAAGATGTCGGCGGCGCGAAGGTGGAAGTTTAGGAGTGGAGCAAGGGTGGTTGGAATTGGCTCATGGGCTGTTTTGAATTAGCGGCTGTGTGATGGGAAGAAGGGAGACGAGATGGGAAACCTACGCTGATAGCTTTGGCGGCGCTCGAGGGCATATTTACCTCGGCTTGAAATGCTTGTGTAGTGAACAAAAGCCAGCACGTGTCGGACTGTGAATGTGAAGGCGATCAAGAAGAGGCAGACACTGAGCCTGAAGCTCATGTTCAGCGATAGTATTGCTAGGCGCGGCAAAATCATCCAACTTATGGCGAACAAAGCCTACCGTACGTCAAGAAAATGTGAGAATGACCGGACTTCGATGTACTCACAGCGTAAGCTCTACCTGCGTGTATGAGCCGCCCGATCGCTGAGTCTTTGGATGGGTCTTTAGGGTCTTCAGAGTCTTCGTAGTCTACATCCTCCAAGCCAGCGTTCCTAAACTCCGAATATCCTCGGCCTGGAAATGTACTCTTCTGCGGCTTCTTGGGCTGGAACTTGATTTGATTGCCAGCGAAGGCGCCGTAAGGACCTTGCTTGGGCCGTACATTCATCGCGCGACCAGGAAACGCTCCTGTTGGCTTCTTCGTGGGCTGCGCACCCTGCTGCGCGAAGGAGTCGTCGCTGTTGTAGCTCTCTAGAAATCCGAGATTCTGTCGCTGTCCATGGAGGGTACCATAGCGTTCGGTTTGGGCGCTCGCGTGCGTGCGACGAGCGATTCCCACCATGATGTCCTAGAATTTGAGATACGTGGAATGTGTGAGGTAGCACTGAAGAAGACAAGGCCATAATGTTCAAGCTGGGTGCTGATTGTTGGCTGTGCGCTGCGTTTTTTGAACAAAGAAGACAAATGCCGAACTAGGAGTCCTGCAGCACGACGCCAGATGCGGAAAGTTGCGATGTTACACAAACACAAAGAATCGAATGCACTGCGATTTCCAAGCCAGGATTTGACGAAACAAGCCTGTCATCAATGATGTCGGCGTTCAAGTACATATCACGGGCAATGTTCGTGCGCTGCTTCTGGCACCGCGGCACTGGAGACTGATGAGGAGCTCGTATCTATTGTGTCAACCTTCAGGACCCCCTGAAAACGAAAGCCAGCGACTCAAAAAGTACGAGGACCTTCATAGTCGACGATGAGCTGCAGACTTCCTACTTTGTCGCACCGTTCCTCTGCAATGTCTTAACGTAATACCAGTATGACCCAACAGCATACATTTCGGTCGACATACTAAAATCTTGAAGCATATCGGTAGCCACGGGACGCCAAAGCTCATAGTTAACCGAATGGATGAACTCCGCTGTCTTCTCCGGAATTTCGCCTGTCGCGAGGTAGTTACGTTCTTCTTCGGGAGATGACCGGAAAATGGTCTGGACCTTGAGCTCTCGGAGCGATGGCAATTGCCTCAGTAGTCGTAGCACCTGAAGCCAGACATGGTCATGTCTGATGTTGTTCTCCGCCCACGTGGCTATGTGCAGAACCGGTAGAATCGCGTTGCAGCTCGTGAACTTGTGGTCGTGGAGAGTCTTGTAACTACCGGAGCCTATGAAGAGTTCGTCGTTGATCAATCTCTCGCCTAGTGTTTGCATGTCTTGGTAAATCTGGATGTTCTGAATAGAGTTGAGCCGCTCAGGAAGAAGCTTTGACGTGAAGGCGGCAAGAGATTCGTGGTTGTCGATGAGGAAAGTTGGCTGCGAATACAGGAGCGATATACTCTCGGTGTAGCTGTGACGCGTGAGCTTTACGTTTGCACGTTCATCCAGTACAGCTACGGTGCTTGCGATGCATATGCTGCAAAAAATAGGAAACATATACGCACATCAACCGACAGGTCTGCAAAAGATCAAGGACATCCATTCTGGCATTGTCCATGTGCCGAAGCTCAAGATGTGCACTTCCCTGTGGATTAATTCGACAATGGCACCAGCACTGATTGTGCAACGGAAGATTGGAAGTTCGTTGACATCGATAAGAGACTACTTGACCCTTAACATACGCGACGTGAATCCGTTGTCTGTGGCCAATAACTGCCTGGTATATTTGAAGCCTCAACTCTGTGGGAAGCTTCCATAGCAGAGATTGATTTTGGTTCTTGACGCGCTGGTCTTTACTGAGATTTCCGGAGACAGAGAGCGCTCGCTTTCGTTGCTCGACTTTTGGCGGCGTCGCATTCCTCTCAAGTTCCTTTTGTCGCTGTTTGTCTTTGTGTGTGTTAGTTGAGCGATAGTATTCCCGTACCCACGACGGGAAAGTAAAAAACATGACCACGACATACGCGAGACATTCGACGTTCTCCGATATATGGAGGATCGCAAGGCTAAGCGAATGACGGAAGCAGGAGTGCGTGATTATATTCACGAGGTAGAAGGAAGGATGTGGCGCAGCAAGCCCAGAAAACGCAGCACTTTTCGACTCACCGAATCGCGAACGCACCCTATCAGCGTGCCTGTCACTCTCTAGATAAGTGTAGTGGTAGATTGCATACGCTCCGTAGACGGGGAAGAGAATGGGAGTCAGGTATATCATAGCAGCTATTTTGTATTTGTCCGGTATTCGGTCCCATCGTCTCCGTCGATTGACACTCACGATGCCGAGGTCAAGGCCCCCGAGGCTGCTATCGCGCCCACAGTTTCCGCACCTCGGGCGGAACATCGTTGTGGTTGTTGATGGGAAGAAAGTTATAGGAGGGTGCAACGTTGATGGGGTTAGTGGCTGCCTAGCGGGGCGAAGGATGAAGCAGCGCCAGGCTGCCTGAATTGCGCGTCTTACGTTACCAACAACTCAACTCGGTCAAAGTATTCACATGATGACGAGGCAGCCCTCCAACAGTCAATCGTACATTACCCTGTGAGTTCAATTGCATGATTCCACATCGAACACACACCACACCAGCCTTCTTCCTCAAGCCGCCAGCGTCGTGCGCTGAGCAACTCAATGAAAAAGAAAGATTCGCGTACACTCCCGATAGTGCGATGAGAGCGACACAATGTCAACGATCGCTATGCGCAAGCGCAGTGAGCACCATCGACGATTTCCAAAAACAAGAATGAACCATGAAAGGTACCCTCGTAAGGGCATTCTAGCGGTCAAACTAGAAAGAACAGATACTACACTTGATCTAAGCCAAAGGCAAAGAAGAGCTGGTGATAGGAAGAAGGGACGGGAGCGAGGGGGTTTATATATGTGCTGGACAGCTGGCGCAAGTGGGTCTCTGGAGGCTGCGAGAGCGTCACGTGGAATCACGTGGAGAAGGCTGCCTTGGGGCGGTGAGACAGTCCCGCAGAGCGAAGTCACGGGTCTGTAGATGCCTGGATGACATTAGCACAACTTGGCCACGCGGAGACTTCTCGCTTCAAGTCAGACATGCTTGTTGCCTTCTTTGCTTGAGTCATCTTCGGCAGACAATCGTGAGGATCGAACCATTCAAATGATCAAGCGTCGGGTGCCTTGTCTCAAACGTCGCCAATGTCACCAAGACATATCCGAAAGCCCTCAAGCAAGCTCGGCATTTGAAAGTTTTAGCGTCCATCGGCAACTGCATTTACCATCATCATGCAGTAGGTAACTTAGTAAGAACTGCCGTACAGAGAATCATATACGAAGCGGCACTTTGCATCGTCCATGGCTATGTCTGTCAACGACAGAACCTACCTACATTACCCCCAGAATTCTTTCGTTCGAGTTTATATGGCTTGAAGGCTTGGTGTTTCTAGAAAAATTTGGCCTCGTTTCGTCTCGTCTCGGTTGCCTCCGCCGTACTCAGCTCCAGTGACGTTGCTAAAATTCTCACGACCAATCACTTTCAAGCACCAACCCGAACCAGGTATACCGACTATCGGTATTCTTTCCCCACCAAGCATCGTCGACGGTTTTCCATGACGATCTTCAGGCTTGTTGCCGTTGAACCATGCCGTAGGGTACCATGATCGTGTCACACTCGTCCCATGGGACTCTACTCGGTGCTTTTTACCCCGTGGTCGAGGTGGATTCCGCACACGATGCTTGGGTGTGGTTGAAGCCAATAAATAGCGCCTTGCCGCACTGATGTCGTGAGCTTTTGTGTCGGTGTTTTCACTTTCCCGCAAGCATCTGGAGAAAGGTTACATTTTGCCCACCATGGACAAAATCCACAGACTCAATGTCGTTCATCGCCTGGAGAAGCGCAACCTCCTCATTGCGTATATACCATCCCGTTCTTTAATCACATCACAGAATTGCTAACACCAAGCCTCTAGCATCAATTCCATAGCCGGCCTATCCATTCTGTTCTTCGGTTATGACCAAGGAATGATGGGCGGCGTCAACACCGCCTACGAATACTACACGCGCATGGGTTTCGGTCACAAGGGGCCCGACGGCGGCGTAGTTGTCGACGATACTCTCCTCCAGGGCGGCATCGTCAGTGTGTACTATCTGGGCACACTGGTCGGATGTCTAGTCGGCGGCTCGATCGGCGATCGCTACGGACGCATCAAGACCATCTTCCTTGGCGCGGCTGTCGCTATTGTGGGCGCGAGTCTGCAGTGCAGTGCTATGAACGCCAGCTGGATGATCGTTGCGCGGCTTGTGAATGGCTGGGGCACTGGCATTTTGAACTCAATTGTGCCGGTGTGGGCAACTGAGACGGCGGAGCACAAGTCGAGGGGCCAATTCATTGCGATTGAGTTTACGTTGAACATCTTGGGAGTCGTGATCGCTTACTGGTTGGAATACGGGTGCTCGTTCTACGGCGATGGGACGAGCTCCTTTATTTGGGTAAGCATTTCGTGAGTATGCCTGGAGCGAATGCTGACTACGAAACAGCGATTTCCCGTGGCTTTCCAGATTCCTATGCTCATGGGTCTGATGGCTGGTGTGCTTCTCATGCCGGAGTCTCCTCGTTGGCTCACCAAGATGGGTCGAAAGGACGAGGCACGATACGTTCTCGGCCGTCTGCGCGGCGATACTGGAGCAGACAAGGATCGCGCAGACATCGAGTTCCAAGACATCGTCAACTCGTGCGAAATCGAGCGCAAAGAGCTCTCCAAGCAGTCGTACTACCACATGCTCTTCGGCGTCGGCTCAGGCAAGATGCACACCGGACGACGCGTGCAGCTCGTCATTTGGCTCCAGATCATGCAGGAGTGGGTTGGGATTGCCGGCGTCACAATATACGCGCCAACCATCTTCGGCATTGCTGGAATGAGCCCTTCGAAACGCCAGTGGATTGCCGGCCTCAACAACATCTTCTACATGTTTTCCACCCTGATCTGCGTCTTCACCTTGGACCGCATAGGACGACGCTGGACATGCTACTGGGGCTCTATCGGGCAGGGTATCGCAATGGCTCTGGCCGGTGGCTTCAGCTATCTCGGCCAGCAAGCGACTCAAGACGGCGACGCTGGTAAAGCAGCTGGGTACGGCAACGCCGCTGTGTCCATGGTCTTCTTATTCACCTTCGTATTCGGCGCCACATGGCTGACCGTACCTTGGCTCTACCCCGCCGAAATCTTCCCGCTCGAAGTCAGAGCCAAAGGAAATGCCTGGGGCGTTGTAGGCTGGTCGATTGGCAATGGCTGGCTTACGCTTCTGTGCCCGATCATGTTCGATAAGCTGGGGGAGAAGACGCTGTATATCTTTGCCGCGTGCAATGCCATCACGATTCCCATGGTCTGGGCGTTGTATCCGGAGACGAACCAGAGGACACTGGAGGAGATCGATCTTCTGTTCGCGTCGAATAGTATCTGGAACTGGGAGGCTGAGAAGAACTTTGCGAGACTGAGGGATCAGAATGGGCTTGGAGCTACGAGTGCTCTGGCGGAGGATATCGAGAACGCATCAAATCGTAAGCCGAGCATGGTCTCCGACAAGAACGTGGCGGTGGAGTCGGTGCGGTAGTAGATTTGGTGCTGGGCTTCGTAATGCTCGGCTCGTATTCAATGTGTCAACCTGTCAACCTCCGAAACACGCTGAAGGCCAACTTTGGTGATTTGAGAATTTGTGCAGCTGCATACATGAAAGTGACATAGATACAATCCTCATACTTCATTCAATGTGAGTCAACGTGGTGGTTGTAATATATTTTGTTAGGGGGTCACGATCTTCAACGAGGCGGCACTCGCCGCACCGCATCCTCCCTGCGCGTTAGATCTGAACCATCGCCCACTTCCAATCATGCCGCTCGCATCCGCAACACACGCTCGTTTACTCCAATATCGCACCGTTGGACGTAGACGACCAATCAATGGATGAGTCCCCTACGCCGCTTATCGATTGGTACACAGTATGCTGCCGTGGGGTAGAAAGCCATTCCCACGTCATACTGCCCAACGAACGCGACGCGCACCAACCCACGTAGTCCCGGTTTTGACGAAGCATCATGGAACTTGGTCAATTCTTCTATCATCTTTACTGACCTATAGCTCGACGACTAACTGTGCATACTCCCAAGTACGCAACTTCTCCTGACAGCTTTAGTAGCTTCACGAGCGTCCAAGACGATCTGCTTGCGCGCAAGCCAGCAGCCACCCTCAGCATGTCCACACGGTCGAAAGCAGAGAAGAATCCACGATTCGGACATCTTCCTCTATCCACATCTGGAGCGCAAGCAACGACCTTGACTGTACGTCTTCCCGCAACAAAAAAGGACGACCAAGCTGACCAGCCACAGGGCAATGCACTTCTCCGAACGCCTTACTTCAACAAGGGCTCTGCCTTCACGAAGGAAGAACGCTCAACCTTCCAGCTTCATGGCCTGCTCCCAGATAACGTCCAGACCCTCGACGAGCAAGTCAAGCGCGCATACGCCCAGTACAACTCACGACCGAACGATCTCGCGAAGAACACATTCATGACAAGTCTGAAGGAGCAGAATGAAGTGCTGTACTACAAGGTGGATGCCATCAGAGGGCGGATTTAGTCTTCGGTATAGCTGACTAGCCATCAGCTAATCCTCGACCACCTGAAGGAGATGTTCTCTGTCATCTACACGCCGACCGAAGGCGATGCGATAGCGGACTACTCGCGCCTGTTCAGACGCCCGGAAGGTTGCTTCTTGAATATCGACGACGCAGATCGTGTTGAGGACGATCTCAAGCAATGGGGCAATCCGGAGAACATCGACGTGATTGTAGTCAGCGACGGCGAACAAATTTTAGGCATTGGCGACCAGGGCGTAGGAGCTATCTTAATCTCGGTCGCGAAGCTCGTTATTTACACCCTTTGCGCTGGAATACATCCATCGCGTACACTGCCAGTGGTCCTGGACTGTGGTACTGATGTAAGGACAGTCTGTTGCCGCATTACAATTCGCTAACATGATGGGCAGAACAAGGAGCTCCTCGAAGACGACCTCTACCTTGGCCTACGCAAACCGCGAGCACGCGGCGAACAATACGACAACTTCGTCGACAAATTTGTCACCGCATGCAGAAAGCGCTACCCGCGAGCATACATCCACTTCGAAGACTTCGGCCTCAACAACGCGCGACGGATATTAGACAGATACACGCCGCAAATTGCATGTTTTAATGACGACGTGCAAGGTACCGGCTGCGTTACGCTCGCCGCAATCATGGCGGCTTTCAGGGTCAACGGCACCAAGTGGGATGAGGCTCGCTTTGTGATGTTTGGCTCCGGATCTGCAGGCACGGGTATCGCAGACCAGATCAAAGACGCTATATCCCAGAACACTGGCAAGTCGAAAGAGGAAGCTGGGGAACAGATATGGTGTGTCGACAAGCCAGGTCTACTGTTGGCAGGAAAGAAAGACCAGCTCACTCCAGCCCAAATACCGTATGCGCGAGACGACAAGGAGTGGGAAGGCAAAGAGCACGGCGATCTGCTGTCCGTCGTCAAAGAAGTCAAGCCACATGTGTTAATCGGCACGTCCACCAAGCCCGGTGCTTTCACTGAAGACGTCGTCCGAGAGATGGCAAAGCACGTAGAACGTCCTGTCATCTTCCCTCTTTCCAACCCGACTCGCCTACATGAAGCCAAGCCACAAGATCTATATGACTGGACCGACGGGAAGGTACTTGTTGCTACGGGCTCGCCATTTCCGCCTGTCAAGCACAATGGAAAAGAATTTGACATCTGTGAGTACCAGATCACCAAGCTCGAGGACGTTGCCTAACATGCAGCAGCTGAGTGCAACAACTCCGTAACTTTCCCCGGCATCGGTCTCGGCGCTGTACTCTCGCGCACGCGCCTCATGACGCCCGCCATGCTCGTCGCCGCCGTTCAAGCACTCGCATCCGCCGCTCCCGTTGTCAACAACACCGGTGCAGGCCTGCTCCCTGACGTCGAGGATGTTCGTGAAATTAGCGTACAGATCGCGAAGAATGTGATTAAGAAAGCCTTGGAAGAGGGGCTTGCGCAGGAAACAGAGATACCGAGTAAGGAGGAGGAGTTGGAGGAGTGGATTAGGGAGCAGATGTGGAATGCGGAGTATAGGCCGCTGGAGTTGGTGAAGGGACATGAGGGAAATGCACATGCGAGAGGAGAAGCAGGGACTGGTAGTGGGAGGAGGGAGGCTAAATTTGAGGGATGAGGGTTTGGCATTGGAGATGACGGTACGCGATGTGTTCAAACATGCTCTCGAATCTCTGCTCCCATACGAGGCGTAGTATTGCAAGAACATTGAAAGCGAACATCGGTACACTTCCTACGCGATATCAAGCTGCATGTCTCTAAGCTACACTGACAACTTAGATCCAACATGATCCTTTTTTGGTCAGATTCGCTGTGTTTCAGGATACAGGAAAATCGCCTGCTGGAGAGGCCCGAGCCTAGACTTTGACAGATATGTAGTGCTTCGAGCACTTACAGACCTACTTGACGAGTCAAAGGCCACCACGAAAATCTTTACAATCCCGTTGGTAGACTCCTGATGTACTTGTGGGAACATGAGTAAAAAGATTAAATCACCTCGGGAACATGATGCGCTGAGTCGGTTGAAGTCGTAGATCTGGACGTAGTCAGGAGTCATTCGATTGCCCAAAGCAACGGTTGTCGCAAGTCAGCTGCGCATTTCAGGTGCTCCGTAGTCAACATCGCCCACTTTACTTCTCGTTTGCTCGCAAACCGATACGTGAATAAAGTCGACGTTACCGTCCCCTTTCCAAAAATTCTTCAGGTTCACCCTCGACATCTGCGACCGGGAGACAAACGCGTCGCTGTAAAGTGAGCGAAACTCTTCGCTCAAAGGCACGTTTCGCTTCCGCTTTTCCACAAGTCGAGGTGAGAGGGACCTGCAAATCCACACTCACCATGGGTTTTCCGTTTGCCCGGCCTCCATGGTGTATATAAACTGTAGCTCCCCCGCCCTAAGTGCCTCTTCTTCTTTACCTCCAGCACCCTCGACTCGACAGCCCTCTCTGCTCTTCTTTGACCACTTTCTCGACCACTTTCTCTACGTCATACATCCTCCCGATCACCTTCGACATGTCCGGAAACAACAATCCTCGCCGCAACCATACTCGCGGTGCCAACAAGAACGCCAACCATAACAATTTCAACCCACCCCGAGGACCTCCTGGCACTACTAACCCGCCTCCTGTCGCAAGTGGTAGCAACGCTACAACCGGCATGAGCCCTCCTCGTGGTCCCGCTCCCAATCCCAACGCCAACGAGTTCAATCCGCGTGGTCGCTTCGAGTCCGTCTCTGGCTTTGCTGTTAAGACGACCAGCAGCGGTAGTCAAGCTCCGCATTCACCGTCACGTGCGGCCCCAAATGCCCCCAACGTCAGCTATAATTCTGCTCGTGAGCTGCCAAACGACCTCTAGCAGTGGACCCATCAGCAGCTGGTGGTGTTCCTTCGCTGGGCATTTGCGGTCCGCACAGCTTGGGGCATTTCCCCCACTACAACTACGAAGATGACGTCAACACCGCCATCCGTGTCAGCGAGACTATTGTAAGCTGTACACTCTTTTCCCTTCACGAACACAAACTAACGAGTCTGTAAAGGACGCCTTCGATGCCAACCCCTAGCTGATGCACGAGCTGGTCCTCCGCGTCGCTAATGCAGATCTGAGCCATCCCAGCTACGAGTGGATGACTGGGATCGCCGAGAACCGTTCCATCGTTGAGATCCTGGCATATCGCCACTTCCAGCTCCCCGGCGGTCTCGTTCTCCCTCCCCGCGACAACGCACTAGGCGCCATCATGGCTCATGGCGAGGGTCTCGAGGCTGCCTATCAGGATCTAGGTAGCTACCCCAAGATCGCCTTCCCGAACTGGCGCGAGATGATGGGCAAGTCTGCTCCGACTCCGCCTTCTGCTGGGAAGAAGTTACCGGGTGACCCCTTCACTCCGGTCAAGAGCAAGGTCAGGGGCGGGCCCGGTCATGGTCGGATGGGAGGCGCTAACCCGTTCGGCGCTCCTGGGGATGGATGCGGACCTCCTAGAGGAGCTGGTGGTGGCGGTCTTCGTGCTTGAGTGTGAGGTTGTGGTATATGAAAATATGGTTTCTGGGATGATTTGAGATGGGACATTTTGAACGTGCTTTTGGGTAGATTCTTTGCTGGTATGCATCGATAGATCTCGGCGTTAGCAAATTGGATGAGCAACGTACCATTTTAATCGCATGACTTCTTCATTTTCACTTCTCTAATTCTCATTCCTATGCCTGACATGGTTGCTACAGCCTTTCTCACACATCCGTGAATACCTCTTCGAGGCATTAAGATCTTGCTTTCACCATTGACAATACCCTTCATGGACGACAAAACTTGCTCGGAATGATTTAGACGAGCTGAAAACTCACCAACATAACGCACCAGGACCCTCCTTGAGCAATTATAGGCTGACAAACACCATCTTATGGTCATTCGAGGCTGGGCAAAGGCCTTTCGATTTTAAAACATAATAGTGAGGATACAGCCAGGCCCATAGTCTTAGCTTCTGCATTTTCGCGTATTGCGAGACGTAACATACAGCATTGCATCACTTGGTCATGCTTTCACAAAATCCGCCACCGAGACTGCTACGTCCCAACGTCTTTGTCCTTTGGCGGCTCGGTTGGCACGCTCCCGGATACACTATCGCGTTTCTCTTTCTGGTCGCTGCTCCGCTAGCAAGCTCACAACCGTGCCGCTCTCATGCGTCTGGACGCCGTAATTGACCCGTTGCTTCGGTCCACTAGACTTCTTTATTAAACTAATGTAAGACTACTTCTACGCGATGTCACAAGAAACATCCCTGTCGATGTTGGTAGCGGGAAGGTTGTATTGCATTCTGAACGACGTTACTATAATGAACAGACACATACATTGAATGTATGTATTCATTACAGCTATGCTCACGGGCTGATTTAGGCCAACATCGTGGAATTAGCATAACGCTCTCGTCTCTTGAACTGCACAATCGGCCCCTCGCGCAACGAGACATACGCGTCCCGCAGCTGATAGGAACTGGGGTCATGCATACCCCATCCCCGACTCGGATGCCCTTCTCCAAGCGTGTTACCCGGCGCTTTCCTCACATCATACCGCCACAGCGTCCGCGCTACGATGATGCACAGCTGAATCATCGCCATTTTCTGGCCCAAACACGACCCCACACCTTTCGTGAACGGGTGGAAACAGCGCTTGAGGCGATTGACCTCTGCTTGCGAGTTGTATGTCTTAGGATCAGTTGATACGATCCAACGCTCTGGTCGGAACGTGTTGGCGTCACCGAAGGTGTCTTCATTGCGGTTGTGACACCACGGTGGCACGCCGACTGTGATGCCTTCGGGTACCTCGACGCCGGCGATAACTGCGCCGCCTTTTTGCACGATGCGCTCTGCTTCGCAAACGCCGGCTGGTGACATGCGCATGGCTTCGAATATTGTGGCTCGGAGGTACTCGCACTTTGCAAGCAGCTCCGGCTTGGAGCCAATGTCATTTGGATCCTCGAACGTCTCGACAATTTCTTTGACGAGCTTCGCGTAGATGTTTGAGTTGCGGGTGATGTAGAAAAAGAGACCTGCGACTGTCGTAGATGAAGAGTGAGAGCCAGCCATGATGAGTAGACTGGCGTCGGAGATCAAATCGTCTCTCGATATGGCAAAGTCGCCTGTGTCCGGATCCCGGGCTGTGCACAGGAAGTGGAACATGTCTTCTCGCTTCACCAGACTCTTCTCGGCATCAGGATGTCGCTCTTCTTCGATGCGCGAGTTGGCTATCTTCGCCGTGAAGCGATAGTAATCGTTCACGTCTTTCGGTGATGCTAGTTCCAGCAAAGCGTCCAGACCACGAGGCTTTAGCCAGAGCAATAAGGGTCTCAGCGGAGATCTTGCAATCTACAGGTTGTCAGTCAAGGTCTTTCGTTGATAAGGCAACGAGACTTACCGGATTGTGGATCTTCATGTACAAAACTATAGCGTGTGGAATCTGCCGCAGTGGATTTGGTCCAGGCTCTTTGATGTTATTTTGTGCCCCAAAGCAGACGTCTGCGAATAGGTCGAAGTTGAGGTAGTCAGCCCACTCGGCAATGTCACGGTCTTGGCTCCATCCTTCTGCATCGAAGTCTTCTCCAGGAAGCAGTTCATTCCAACGGTCTACATGGCGTTCCGTGTACGGTATTGTAGCTTTGACCGACTGTTCGGTGAACGCAAGTGCTAGCGCCTTACGACGCCGGGCATGTAATGCAAGGTCGGTACAATGGAGTGTGTTGAGGTCGTGTACATTCCGTCGCCACACATGGTAGAATGGCGATTTTGCGACGTTCGTGCCAGGTGAAAAGACACAGTTGTATGCCTCTGATGAGCGGAAGAGAAGTAGATTTGGTGCTGCTCGAAACCGGTCGCCGTAGGTTTCGAACATGCGCCATTGCCAGATATGCCGATCTCCTTTGCATGCGTAGTAAAAGGTAGGGATGCCAGAAATGCGGCAAAGGAACGGACCCGGTTGATTGGCCAGTGGGTGGAAGAATAGGTTGTAGATGGCCGAAAGAACGATCTTATATCATGTGAGTACATGATTGCCCTGAAAAGCTCGGTGACTTACATAGACGACGGCAAGGCAGACTGCCAGTGGTATGAGTAGGCCCATCGTGGCAGATGTTGGAAGCAGCTATTGGTGACACAAAGGTATGAGTGAGCACGCAGTATATACGGCACTGCTCGCAGGCGTAGCGCGGTTATTGTACTGAGGATAACCGAGCGGCGCAGCACATGCAGACTGTAGTCGTTTATGAAGGGGCTCTAGGAATGGCGGTTGGCGCTTCCTCGTTATGCGATCTGTGTCCACGTCGCAGAGTCAGGCTCTGACCACGCTGTATTGGATTGAGACACACTCAGATGTATTGCTGCCGTCGTTTGTAAAGTGTGAGGTGTCTCATATTCAGCCAACGTTTCTAGACGCGGCTAATACGTGCGTTGAGTAACCGCGAAGTGTGGCTATCCTGGCGCGTATCGACTTCGCACACGTAAAGTTCAGAGCGGAAAGGGCCTATCGCTACGACTGGCTTTGCTGAGCTGAGACCCTCATCAATGGAGTCTGCGTTATTTCATTTGCATAAACGCTGTGGCCTCACAGAAGTAACGTGGTGCTCAGCCCGTCCATAAGCAAGACAAGGTCTTATGGTTCTCGGCGCTTGATACAACCAATACTCCTTGCAGATAGAACCCGGTAGGAATATGCCAACCCCGCAGATGAAATATTGCTCGTGGTGAACACGTGGGTTTGTGCAACTTGAGAAAAGGCGCAACTGGCGCAGGTGTCTTCATGAAGACTTGGAAACGAAGCAACATACCTCATACGCTTGATGTAAGCCCTTAGTCAATGAGCTCAATGGTTTAGTGTCGAGCCGAACGCGGTGGCAATGCTGTCCAAGACAAACGAACGTTGGTTGCCATTCCTGCGTACGTATTCCATGCCAACCCATGTCAGCCTAATATACCGATCCCGGGGTCCTGATTGCGGGAAGAAATTCTGGAAGGTTTGACATTCGTGCGGCACGATATTTAGTGCTAATTTTTCCATGATTCATATCTCTTTTGGGGTCTTTCATTCGAAACCTTGTCCAGACACCATGCCGAGGGTATTGGAAAGCCAGACTGCCGGTCAAAGCTTGAGGAAACAAAGTGACCAGCGCAACGCCGAAGAGATCGACGCTCGTGCACCTATGATCGGAAGTCTTCCTACCAGCCAAGATGAGTAACAAGCAGACCGGCTGCGAGCACGAGCAGATTGAAGGTCTGACAGGGTCCCGCCTTGTTCAAGATCCCGTAGGCCCGCACCAAAGTCCACATCGGAGCGGCTAAAAAGGAACGCGAGAAGGTGGTCAGACATACCCGAGCAACGGGTAAATTAGCAGGGATGAAGCGGCATCCAAGCTCAAAACAGCATGGCTTGCACAGAAGTACTGACGTACTACGGTCCGCGCCGCATTCCAATTTGACGCGCCTGTGAAGACGACTTCAATGTAGACGCCATGGTACATCCGGCGGCCCAGGCATCTGTGGAGTATCGACAATCTATCCGAGAGTACATTCAGATGAATAGGAACCTTGAAGACAGCCCTTGCGAAATTAAGCGCTCAGCAGGTACTTGTTTTTGCGAGATGTTCGATTGTTCCCGCTATACTTCAGCTCACCCGAGGTCCATAAGCCCTGTGATCCTCCATACTTTCTAGCGACGTCGCTTGGTCTTGGAGGAATTATCAAGGACGAGACCTGGTCTATCAGGCGCGTGTTGCATTGCGTGAAGCCAAGACATGGATACGGCACAGGACGGACTGCCGCCAGATTCTGCGACTGTCCGTGAGTTTGACTGGATGAGATCGAGTGCAGTCAGGTAGCATACCTGTACGCCAAGCAAACAGCTTTTGGAACCCCTTGCAGTGGTGCGTCAAAGGGCGGTCCATCCGGACTCCGAAAGTACGCTAATTTGCTGGATAAGACACACAGCCCGATGTGGCGAACAGTGCATTGAAACCTGAGGTTGGCGGACCATCCGAACAAGTCGTAACTATGAACGGCTGTGTTGAGTATCGAGGTTTGCATTAGAAGCCATTGCGTGATGTCTCGCCGCTCAAGCTATGATCGGTTAGTGGTGAGGCTGAAGAGCACGTCCCCAGCGCTTCGCGGGTCGATACCCATTGTACGGCGGCTGCGTTCGCTAGCTTACACGACCATGTGGCCCGAAATTTCAGGATGGCGAGTCGATCGCGCTATTGCGCCACCAACACCAATTCACTTTAAGATATGACCCGCGTCGTGTACAACATGCACCTGCTAATCAGTGGATATCTGTGTCTCAATCAGAATGTATGGGGCCGCATCTGAGGACATGCTTGACGAATGCCTGCGCGGTCCGTGTGGTGAAGTGCAAGGTCAGGGTACCCTCAACATTGCGAATGTCGTTGGATCACGAAAAAAATACATTGCGCCAAACTGCCAACGCTTGCTGTACGATGAGATGTTCGAAAAAGGTCACTCGAGCCATCTTACTGATCTGCCTTGACGTTCGTCCACATCATGGCAGTGGCCGGCAATTTTGCGACTGCAAAGCCAATCAAAATCCTGACTTGTAGATTGTATCCCTTGCCGAACAGACTGCGCACATCTGCTGCGACCTCCGGTGTCAATGTCTTCACAATCTCCGTCCTGGCCAGCAGCATATACGCAGTCTCCGGCTCCACGATGTCCATGAGACGAGACCTGATGAACGGCGTGGAGACCGACACTACGATAGCGATGCCGACGAGGCCTCCTAGGATACGGAACTGCGACGTGGCCGCAGAGCCAACGGCTGAGTGATGTCAGCAAATTATCTGCTACCTCCTTAGGGCGCATGCGCTTACCTAGATCTCTCTTCTCCATGATGTACGGTACCAACATGACAAGACAGTTTATTATGATGCCACTGCCTAGGCCAGCCATAAACAGGTAGCCATATTGTGATTTGTCGATTGCTTCCGTGGTGCTTATGCGCGAGAGAAGAACAATGCCGATGATCTCGATGATGGCGCCAAAAAGCACAAGCCACATGGGAGGAACCCCCTTCTTGACGAAAGTCGCTGCGATGACACCTCCGATGGGAATGATCGCGCCGAATGTCAGGAGCCTAACGGCTGCGTCGAGCGGTGACAGGTCGTTGACGGTGATGAAGCGTTGTGGTACCTGTGCCACCAACACAAGTTGTACGGCGCCCGCGAGGAACGTATTTCTGCGAAGAGATGAGCATCCTGTTCATCAGTGTAGAGTGATCGTTGCCACTTACATGATCATACCGATGCGACGGCGGTCCTGGCAGATGCGCCATGGAAAGACAGGCTCCGGATTGCTCCGACGTGTCGTAATGAACCACTGCCATGTAAGGAAAGCAATTGCAAGTGGTATGCAGGGAATGAGCATGCCCAGGACCATGGCTGAAGACCAGGCATAGCCTCGCGCTGCTTGTTGAAGACTTGTGGCTAGCATGACGAGCGTGCCGACCATAAGGAACGCTCCTAGTATATCGAGACGCTTGATTGACCCTGGAGCGAAGAGGCCTCCGGTGTGCTGAGCGGCGGGCTCGTTCCACAATGTCTTCGGCATGGTAAACCAAAGAGCGACCATCGTGACGACGCCCACGGGAACACTGGACCCTGTAGTTAGCGATGCTCTCACTTGATTGATCGACCTTCACTCACTTCAACAGAAATATCCATCTCCAGCTTCCGTGGAGAGTGATGCCGCCTCCGAGCAGAGGTCCAACGACCATGGAGATGGCAAGTGCTCCGACGACCAAGGCCATGTAAGTTGGAAACACCCTGCGAGGTACCAACTCCAAAAAGATGAGCTGGACGAGCGCATACGTCCCACACCCACCGATTCCTTGACACCATCGGAACATGATCAGTTGATCCATAGTTTGAGCAGCACCACAGAGCCCGGAAAAGAGAGTGAAAATGGCCAAGCTGGTAAGCAGCACGTATTTCCTCCCAGCAATGTCTGACAGCTTCGCCCAGATCATTTGAAGTCCTTGAGTCGCAGTCAGCAAGTGCGTCGCGCGACCTTCTTACTACTTACCACAGTACGTCAGCAAGTACGCTGTGAAAAGCCATGAGCTCTTCTCGTATCCTCCCAGCTGGTCCGTGATATCTACGACTGCTGTGCTGATAATCGAAGATTCCATTTGCACGATGAAGATCGAGACTATGAGGGCCGTGTTGATAGCATACAGTTTCGGACCGCTCATGTACTTCGACTCGTCCACCACCTCTTCGGTCGTTGCAACTTGCTCATCGTCGTTCGTTGTTGATAGCGAAGAAGCCACGCCAGCCTCTTCTACTTTCGTCGGAGTCATCGCGATGTCGCTCTTGGAGTCCTTGTGCGTAGAAGTCATTGTGGCAGGCTAGTGGACAAGCTCTTGGATCAATTGTCGGTTTGCACGAGCTGAACGGTAGACAAAATTTAGACCGCGCCCTCAGGCGATGTGGAGTAAAAGAAAAGGGAAAATTCGTTTGAAGGCTATGGCATGTGCACCACGCCGCAATCATATGCACTTGGCCATAACGCACAACGGTACCGGTCAAGTCAAACAGTGAGGTGCCACAAGCATGCGCTTGAAAGATCGGCCATTCGTCCAGTTGTAACAGGATCCGCACCCCAAATTAACCGATCAAGGATATAGATTGACTGCTTGAGATTATAGGTTGCATCAAAGGACTCTGAAGGGGCTCGGGTTACCAAGGCGGTGGTTCTCGCTTAGCCCCCAACGCCGTACGGGCACCATTCAGCCATGCGCCGGATGATTCGATGGAGATCGTCCAATTCCAACGCTGTTGACGCTTTGATTGTAGATGCATTCAAAGCCTTCAGGCCGTTGGTTCCCGGGTGGGGCGTCCTATGGCTTTTTACCAGCGAACATGGCGGTTTTGTCAAGGTTTTGCTATTTGTGGCTGAATCGCGTATAGAAATTCCACACGTGGTGGTGCGCGGGAATGAAAGGTACAAGTAGAGCTGTGGTGGTTGCGTTGTTCCGTCTTCGTTGACATCGGTTTGCTTTTTGTGATGGTGTCAGTATCATTATTTATTGTGCCACAACAGCCCACCCATACTTCGTACCACCGATGTTTTCGGACCGCTTACATGCTGCATGGAACCAGCAACGCGAACCTTACTTCCAATCCCCGAACTGCGAAGAAGATACATTTAGTATTGGTGTCGACTTCATAGGCGCAATTCGGTCCTGAGAGACCACAGAAGCTCGTTCATCTTGCTGCAAACCTACCATCACAGGCTTTCAGTCGAATGACCTACCCTTCTGAAACACTTCCCGCACCTCTGACTCGGTATCGCAACAGTTCGTCTTATGTGATGACGGTGCAAGACGTGAATACCGAATGTTGCCAGCCTTCTGCGTCCTTGTTGACGCGCTTGGCTGGAAGGCAGTGAGAAGAATGAACAACTGGGGAAAAAGAGAAGTTCGGAGAGTACGATAAGCACGCAACGACGCCAAAGACGAGGTGAGGTGTCCCTCAGAATCCTGAACGACATCACCAAGCCTGCACAGCACGACTGCGGCTCGCGAAACCTGCACCCGAACGCCGGCTAGCCTCACAACGCACTGTGCCTGCATCGTCCAATCAACGTCAAATTCTGTGTGCAACGTCGAGGAGTATTATCGGTTGCCGATGGAAGAACGGACAGGAGTGTGCAGAGCTTCGTGGCGATTGCTCACAGCCTCAGACATCGATGGCCGCATTGTAGCTTTCATTAGATGATCCTGGATATTGGTTCGGGGCGGGCTGAACAGCGATGTTGTGAAGATGGGTGGCGAACTGTAGGTGTAGACGGGAAAAAGACGTGGCTGGTGCTAGCCACGATGCGATTACTCAGCACGATGACGAAAGAACAAATGGGCAACAGCAACTCGCATCACGTGCAGTCGCATCACAGAACCTTGGAAGACTTCTGAGGCACACTATACATGGTCTTATTGAGTCAGCTACAAAGGTATACACAACGTCATGTGTGAGTTCAATCCGCGAAATGCGTATGCGGTGACAGCCCGATTCTGACTGCTCGTGCGGGCCAATCCTCCCAGAACACAACAACCTCCGCACCACCTCACCACCTCATGCATCATGGGATGAAGATATCGCTATCAACGTCGTCGGAAGAAGCGCCACGCCACCCCGCGCAAAAGCTTCGTGTCCGCCACCCGCAACGGTCGCGCACCTGCCGATCGTCCTCATCGCCTTCTGCATCGAGCTTGGTTGTCCTGGTAGCACGAAAACTAGATTATCCACCTTCCCTAAGCATGGGAAGCCCACCCAATTGCACCACCCTGGCCATCCTACGTCGTCATATCGTTGGTATTTAAGAGGTGGTATTTATTGTTATTCGTAGCGTCGTTGCTTCACGACTGAACGTACGATTGACTAGACATGCGCTTTTCAACTGTTATCGTGGGCGCGTTGCTCGGGATGGAGGCTGCGGGGTTGAAGGTGGGGACGAGGAGTATTCCGGATATCGAGAATGAGGTATGTTTAGGATCAGTAAGGTAACCAATGGTGTATTTTCACGGGTCCGCGATGAGTCTCTGCGGGAGGAGGAAGAAAATCGCGCAAAATTCGCCGCGGGAAACATGCGGATGAAGCGTTGTCGATATGAGGGCTAACATGTTCGCAGATCGCTGCAACAAAGAAGCGCTCGATCTCCAAGCGCGCCGACGAGGTCGATTTAGAAGTTCTGTATCCAGAGCACAACATCTCAGTACCCGTCGATTTCTTCCACAACGAGACGCGATATGAGCCCCACAGCAACGAGTCGTTCAACTTGAGATACTGGTTCGACGCAACTTACTACAAGCCTGGAGGCCCAGTCTTCGTCCTCTTAGGTGGCGAAACCGATGGCGCCGGACGTCTGCCTTTCCTCCAGAAAGGTATAGTCCATCAAGTCGCCAAAGCTACTGGTGGCGTGGGCGTGATCTTGGAGCATCGTTACTATGGCAAGAGTTTTCCTACCCCAGATCTGACGACGAAGAATATGCGATTCCTGTCGACAGAGCAGTCGTTGGCTGAGATCAATTTTTTCGCCAAGAACGTCGATTTCCCTGGCATCGATGCAGACCTTACTGCACCTAACACGCCATGGATCGTCTATGGCGGCTCATACGCTGGAGCGCAAGCTGCTTTCATGCGCGTCGTGTACCCGGAGACATTCTGGGGCGCTATTTCATCTTCCGGTGTTACCGTCGCAATCTACGACTACTGGCAGTACTTCGAGCCAGCGCGCCTCTTCGGACCTCCAGACTGCATTAAAAACACGCAGCTCCTCATTGACGTAGTCGACAGCATTTTGCTCAACGAGACCAACTCAGCGAAGATCCAACCTTTGAAAGAAGCTTTCGGTCTCGGTAACATCACGGATGATCGTGATTTTGCAGGCCAAATCACCGGTGTCTACGGGCTGCAGAGCACCAACTGGGACCCCGAAGAAAACTCGGCATCCTTCTTCAACTACTGCCAAAACATCACCGCTACACCGAAAGCGGAGAACCTACGCGTCCCAGTCTCCGACATCACAAACGCTGCAGGCTACGGAAACTCCACGCTTCCCCAGGACGTCATGCTCAACGCCATCGCCTGGCTCAACCAGACCTCTGTCTCTAGATGGCGCCGCAGCAACCGCACCCAGGACCAGTACTACACGCAACTTAATGCCACCGCGCTCCAGAACTACACATCACTTTCCGACTACGGCGCAACATCCTGGTCTTACCAAGTCTGCACCGAATGGGGCTACATCCAAACCGGCAACACACCATCGAACATCATGCCCCTCATCTCGCGCACCCTCGACGTTGAATATCTGACTTTCTTCTGCCGCGCGCAATTCAACATCACGACTCCGCCTGATACCGATCAGGTAAACAAGTATGGCAACTACAGCATCGACTATCCGCGCCTTGCGCATCTCGGTGGTAATGCGGATCCGTGGAGGCCTGCGACGCCACTCTGGTACCCGGAGAGCAGGAACACTTCGACTGAGCATCCGTGGTTGCTGATTAGTCATGGGGTGCATCACTGGGAGGAGAATGGCGTGTTTGAGAATGAGACGACGGCGTTGTTGCCGCCGCCGCAGGTTGTGTATGCACAGCAGTTCGTGAAGAACTTTGTGGTAGATTGGGTCGAGGGTAAGTTCCGTCACGAGTGGGGATTGATGAAAGGCTAACGAGAAGCAGAATTTTATGCGGAGAAGGGCGAGCGTCTTGAACTGTGAATCGGAGGAGACAGTATCTGATCAATCGTTAAGCAATACGACATCGTAATCGAGAACCGTCGGTGAGATTGGGAAAGACATTACATTACTCATACATGTTCATCATTGTCACGTTCCCACTACCTGACATCCCTCTAAGTCCGTCTAACAAACAGGTCCATCCCCAACAGGCCTGAGCGCAAAATCATCGAAATGCAACTCCAACTGCTCCGGTGTCGAAGGCGCCAGATACACCTGCATAAAAATTGTATGCGTCCCCGCTGAAATCGAGGCAGCGCCTGAAAAGCCCTGCACCCATTCGCCGCTATCGGGCCTAGTATCTTTGCCGCCCAAGGTCCTCCCATTGTCCATGTACCAGTTGGCAACCACACCCGAGGACCCTGATGCGCCAGAGTACACGAGACGATGCCAGAACATGACCTCCGCGGTGACCGCTTCCGGCAACGTTACTGTTTGCGTAAAGATTAAGCTGTAGGATCCGTACGTAGGGTTCTTAGGTTTGTTAATGGAGACGTAGGATGGAGAGTCGTGGCCATCGCTTGACCGGACAGCGACGGTCAGGTCTGAAGCGGCGTCAACTCTCCATGACGAGAGTGTGCCGCTTTCGAAGGAGGGGTTGGAAAATGAGTTAGGTCTGCAGGCCACAGGTGACGGTGACGGTGTAGAGGTCGAGACGATAGAGGAGGCTGGCCAAGAGATTGCGCTCGAGGTGACGATCGTTGACGAACTAGCGGCCGGTGTGCTTGTAGCCACAGAGCTTGCAGCGGATGACGACTGGATGGAAGAGCTCACGATTCCGATTGATGAGCTGGGTACCGGCGTACTTTGTGCGACTAAGCTGGACACAGACGAACTTCGTGCGCTTGAGCTGAAAGACGAGGGACTAGCTAAGGGCGAGCTGGATCTAACTGAGCTGGTTGTAGACGAAGTCTTCGCTGAAGGACGTGTCGACGATGCTGAGCCACACTTTCCGAAGCCTTCTTGGCAAGCCGTTTCACAGTAAGCCTTGTCCGAACCGCAGTAGAAGTATCTGTGAAAGACCTCCGTCAGTCGCATTTCGTAAAACTCATATACTGAACTTACTGGCTGCAGCAATCTCCATACCGCGATCCCTCGCAGGTCAAGCCAAAAGGCTTACCGCACCGCGCATTGGTAGACACTTTCAGCGCAGAAGGCGAGGCAACGGCCGCTGACGTTCTGGTGGACGAGATGAAGGTGCTCGGTGGCTTGGACGTCGTCGAAGATATAGGTGATGAGTTGCAGGTGCCGTATTTGTTGTTACATCCCGTTGCGCAGTGGTCTTTGGAGGAGCCGCAATATCCGTATTGCGAGCAGCCTTCGATAAAGTCAGTATGCATTCGATATGTTGAGATGGCAGGAGTACATACAGTTTCCGAAACGGGACCCTTGACATGTTAGACCAAAGTTGGGGCCACAGCGAGACGTCTTGCTGACGGCTTGAGCGTCGACGGAAGCGGCCGTGACAGCCACGAGAGCAATTATAGATCTGTAAAGCATTGTGATTAATCTGCGCAAGGAAAAGAGAGTAGGAGATCGATAATGCAGCTGAAGTGATCACGATCGAGAAGATGCGCGGCGCTGGGGACTTATGAGGATGCAAGAACCGCCAGAGCTTGTTCCGCCAGTGACACCGCACACCAGCCCAGGCCCTGGTGTTAGATGTATCGGCAGCTCCGTCGAGTGTGAGGCTGCACATGGCCAATTCGATGCCGTTTAGCTCTGCATTTTGTTGCGCGACGTTCGTTTTCAGCTGAAAGACTTCAGCCTCATCGCGGTAGTCGAAACCTAGATCCCGTCTGGGACTTACTAGCACAACTAAGAAAGCTAACGATCTAGATGCAGCGATGCACTAGCACGGAAGAGGCCTACTGATTCGCAAGGCCGAGAAGATACGTTCTAGACGCAGGTACGTACACGTGGTGACATGCGCTATTCGCTTCTAGATGCGTTTTATCATCGGACCGGGCGAGATGCGATGGGGTTGTTGAAATACGTTGCGGCTGCAATGTCTTCCTTCCGAACATCATCGAATGTGAGTGCTCCGGATTTTTGGTTCAGTTTTGGAACATACGGCGGAGGTCATGAATGTGAGTAAAGCCAAGACAGCGGGCTTGAAAGCATAACTTGCAGAGGAACAGCAAGGCTAGCGCAAGGTGAGAGGATGTATAGGATGATTATTCGACTCTGGGAGAAACGAGGACCAACTACGATAATGCGGCCGAGTACGAGGTACTTTATGCAAACATCGCGGATGAATGAACAGCAGCCACGAAAGAAGAGCCACGAAAAGAGAGCCATCACCGTATGGCTAAGCTCTATCTCTTTTCGCCGACATTCATTTGTCAAGCACAGGAGCTCAGGAGGGCACGTGTTGTCTCAGCGGCATCATGAATGATATTGCACTAACTACCAGTAAAAAGTGAGAGTTTGAAGGAATTGCGAGGGAAGGTTGAGGAGACAAAAGATATGGCCAACCTAACCCATGCACTTTGAGCCGCAGGCCGATCCGCGCGTCCTAGCATCTCCGCTAGTGCAGAGCACACTTGTGTCTGTGATCTTCTGCATCGTGATCGATTGGTTGGGGCAACACACATGGCTGTGGGCGGTCACGATTGGTCAAGTCCTGATCTTGTCGGCTGAAGGCCACCCGAGAAAGCATCAGGTACTTCAGCCAGAACTAGTCTCATCCAAGCGTAGGATAAAATTACGGTGCAAACTTCCTAGTTCTGTCCTTTGCCCTCCCGACTTCCAATGTCAAACCGCTTTCTCCCACACGTCCTATATCACATGTGTTATTCATGCCCTGTAGCAACCCCAGCCAGCCCATCCCGTAGTACAGTATGCGTATACGCCATTTCCGTACTGCCTCTTACACTGCGCCGGCACATCGATTGGCAGATTGCGTGCTTGGAAATTGAGCAACGCGCACGACCAATCACTGCATCCGTTGCCGCGTCGCTCCGAAAAGGCAAGGTATCCATATTGAGCTATGCACGCCTTGTCCATGGCGACACCCCCGAGATACTCGCCCGCACGTGGGGCGAGCTCGGCTGGAGCTGGAGCTGCAGCTGGAGCTGGAACAGCGAGGACGCTGGTGATGAGGGCGAAGAGTAGGGTGGTTGGGGCTTTCATGATGGCGATGGTGGTTGGGTCTGGGAGTAGAGTCAATACCAGACTTGGTGTGGAGCCAAGAAGAGGCTTGAGGCCGTGTACCTGATAAGAAGAGGGGTTCAATCAGGATGTGTAGGTCGTGGTATTTCGATATGGTTACCGCGTCGATGAGGATGGTGATGAAATTGCTGAATTGGAGAATTCAAAAGACGTCCGACACCTAGTTCTTATAGCATTCCGCTCGTACTTCAACATGGCTGGCTACATCTACACCAACATCTAGGTTTCTGGGGTATATTCACAAGGTTAATTCATGCCGGGCTTAGCGAGGTGAAAGTATGGCATTGTATGCATGGTGCCTGGTCTCGGAAACGTGCTTCCTTGCGGCATGGCTCGCTTGGGTAAATTAAAGACAGACTACAATGGCTGTTTGGTAAAAACAGGGCTGTAAGGCCGATTAGCTGCCCGGTAAGGTGGCCGTGTCGAAAACGTCGACCATGGTGGAGATGTTTACACCCAAGTCCAGGCGCTGGACTGGTACAGCTTATCGGACTGAGTAGAGTGGAAGCTGAACCCATGTCCGTACAGTTCAATCAGAAGGTTGTGTCAAACCTTTGATCGAAGTTAGGTTTGAAGGATCTGAGCGCGAAGGATTCATCCTTTTGCGGGTATGATTGCTGGATACGCGAAGCCCAACACCACTACTTCACGGACGCTTTCGACTTCGATAAGCTGGGTACCTCTACCTATTGACAGTGGACTATGTTCTGTGCCTTGTGTTGGTTCACTTTCGATGTGAGGCCTCGAGGTGATGAGATGGGTGAGTGCAGGTAAGAACTTTTCATGTCTCCGCGGGTCCAGAAGTCGCGCTAACCATAATTGGCCTATGGAGCGGGCCGTTTTCACTGGTAAAATCCTCCCAGGAAAGTTCTCCACAGCACCGCGCGCCGTGCGCGAGGTTAGAACGGCTTCTGGCCCAAAAGCAGGTTGAAGATGTTGTGATGAAGCCTGAGTACCAAAATGGATAATGGGAGGCCTTGAGCTTCCACCGTGTCGGGAGCAGCCAATCGAAACAATTGCTAGATTACACATCAACGTCTACCTAGTCGAATTGATAGGATCAGGATGGAGGTTGGGTGCAAAAGATTTGGCCACGGAGTTCTCACTTTAGCCATGGTAGCTGCGATTGGCAAGTTGCTAAGACGGTATGTATTCAGTACCCTGTTTTTGAACTTCACTATTTACTGCATGGTGTTGTGTTCGTGGTTAGGAAGAGTGCTAAATACAGGTAGGCCTCTCTTGCCTTGTTGCGGGGTCAGCGGACCCACTCGTGTAATCTCGAAACCCTCATCCCCCATGGACGCCATACAGCAGCTTCAGTCAAACACGCCCGAGCCGCACCAACCATAAACACCAGGCCCATACTGCACAAAGCTCTGTCTGGGCATACTCTCAGAGTGTTCTTGACGAATAAGACCAAAGAACACTCGAACGCACTTCCAATCGCCGCATTCGTTGCCAAAGTGTAGATGGTGGAGAGCAAGATATAGCTTGGTTGAAGTCGGCTTTATACTCGGTCCAGACACTTGCATCCGGAGAAGCTCAAAGGATTGCTCCACCGATCTCCTCGAGATCGCCATCAGCATCCACACGACAAATCAGCAAGCGTGCGGCGGAAAATACAAAAGCTTCAAAACCAACTCGGCGGATGATGTCAAGCTGCGCACTATTGCGATGATTTAGTAAAGAGCTTGTCTGCGCTTGCACTTTGGTGTCAGCTTGTATGACGCATATGGGGAGAAACATTTCATCGGCAACTCGCCGAGGTCATGGGAAATGGGAGATAGGTGAGTGCACTTGAGCGACCTTGGAGTGACCAACCCTAAATCATGGCTAGGAGGAGCTCCTTTCGGCTTGCCGGATCGGGCCAACCATAACCACTATCACCGTTTCTACCCACGGTATGCCGTTCACAGCATCGCAAGACAGGCCAAACACGACGCTATCACCGGATGACGCCGCAAACCATGGGCTGTCTATTACTTTTTCATCCTAAAATAGCAAAGCCAAGCAGACTAACACCCGTGAAGATGAAGCTTGTTGCGGAATGCACGCTTCCTATTGGCGACTACTCCCAATCCGCCTATCTCGGTCCATCCAAGTCCAATGTGAACGACGACATCGTTATCGAGGGCACGGTGCCCGAAGAGCTTGGCAGTGAG
>Ga0265780_10000681_pt1 | contig 51485 bp, 58 predicted proteins | sample P1T30metagenome_FD_192432 | JGI IMG/M metagenome (GOLD analysis project Ga0265780, IMG submission 192432) | Plant litter microbial communities from East Loma Ridge, Irvine, California - P1 T30 | ecosystem: Environmental > Terrestrial > Plant litter > Unclassified | place: USA: California... | reverse complement strand
CAACGTCGCACCACCCCAGCCCCAACGCCCGCCCCAAACATCTGAACTCCCCGAAACATGCCACGCACTTGAACTCCCCGAAACATGCCACGCACTTGAACTCCCCGAAACATGCCACGCACTTGAACTCCCCGAAACATGCCACGCACTTGAACTCCGTCGACCACATGCTGTCAGACCTCGCAACCATCTCCACATGCGCCTTGCCTCGCAGCTAACCAGTCGCTCCATCTGCGCGCTGACTGTCGTAGCCGCTCGGCACCACGCATCATCCGCAGCCGACCCCGATCTGCCCCATCCCCGACTCCTCTGCGTGGATACCGCAATTTCCTTTTTCCGCCCGACTCTGGCCCAAGTTGCGTGCTGACACAGCGCGCCGCCATCCCACTTCGTACGAGATTTGTCCGACGACCAACCTACCTGCCAGCCGTCCCGTTCCAGACTTTCTGTTTTGTTGAATGCAAATCAAAAGGACCTTTGATGTTTTCAATAATTCACGACTCAGACGCCAACTCGTTTGAAAAAAATTTAGACGTTGCGAAATTTCTGGTTGGAAAAAACTGGCACATCGTAATTTCCCCACCCCTTATCCCTATCCGGGTGAAGGTCTTTTGCATGTCGCTTCACTATTTGCACAAAGGAAAAACACTGCGTGTTGGCCTTGCTCTGGGTATGCATGGCCTTGTATGTAAAATTGCAACTCCAACCGATCGAGTATGTTTTGTTTGTTTCACAGTGGCACGCCCAACGGCGTCCAAACACGCGAGTCAATCGCGTAGACAATCGTATTTCCTATCTCGCGCATCCAGGTCACACCCTGCCCGCGCCGTGGTCCAAGCATCCTGCGAACTGGCAAAACGGAACGGAGCGGGCGCGGGCATTAATCTTTGCCAGGCCAGGCTGCACCATGGGAAATTGCGTTTTCTGCATGCCGGTCTGTGCCCATGGCGATCGGCGCGCCAACTTTTGATGCATGGTGGAATGAGGCTGAATACATTCAATGTCCTGATACCTACTGTGACTGCGCTTGAAGATCGCGAAAGCACCATTGACCCGCCTGAAAATGCAATCAAACGTGCCTGCAAAACTATGCATGACAACCGTAACCCGCTATGCTCGCATGAAAATCATACACACGCCATTTCCTCGATAGATACATCCAACCAGGTCCTCCCCGGGCTATCCTAAGGCGTAACGATGAGATCCTCGAGGAAATCATCCAGCTCCGTGATGCTGAATTGCTCGCCCCACCTCTGCCTGAACGCCTTGCGCTTATAACCTCCATTCGTCTGCTGTCTCCAAGTAACGAGTTCTACCTTCCAGCCTAATCTGAGCGCGCGCTCGACATGAGCCAAGAATCCATCAGACATCTCCGCCTCCGCGCCGTCGCCTGTCGCGAGAACCATGGTACTGGGTACTTCGGTATCCAGCATGCTCTGGCACATCTTCAAATGAAGAAGCTCGTCGACGCCTTGTTCCACCCATTTCGGGGCAGATGGCCTCTTCGGAGCTACGGCAGTACCCGTCTCAGAGTCACTGCCGCTGCCTGATCGCTTCTGGACAGCCTTGTGCCACCCAAACCGGTTCACATCGTTGAAGAATTTCTTCTTCTTCGACTCCTCGCGGGCAATGTAGACTTGCTCCTGGACGCTGCACTCGTAACCGACGGCCTTCGACGTTTCTATGAGTCTAGTGACCTGTGGCAACGGGTTGGCCTCGCGGTGCGAACCAACAAAACAGCGTTTTCCAACCGGACGACGTCGCTCCATCAATAGCGCGAGGCTGTCAAAGGACATGTCGAAGGGCTGGACACCTTTCACGCGAAGCATGTCCTTGAAGCCAATCATGATGTTTGAGGCATCGACAAAGACATGGATACCTTCAGCCGTCGTGTTCTCATTCACCATCTGTTTTGGAGAGATCAGCCATTTCCGCTCTTCCGGAAACCGTGACAACAGTTTCTCGAATAGACTGAAATGCCGATCCACCTGCGAACGAATCGTGACGGCCGACTTCACCGGTGTGGTGTAAGCGTGGAGGAAGGGAGCAGGACTAGGTGTCACTGGTATATGCGGCTGCACAGGAGCATGGTGGGAGTTTCGTGGGACAGTGACGGGTCGAACAGTCCTAGGCACCAATCCTGAACTGATAGGTGCAGCCATTTGTGATGGTTGCAACTGTGGAATGGACTGAGGCACCGTTTGATGTTGTGCGAGGGTCGCATGTTGAGTGGTGGGGCGAGGGGGTAATGGCTGTGCTTGAGCTTGTGGTGTCACTGGTAGAGCAGAAGAACGTAGCCGCCTCGTAAGAACAGGGCGCTGAGCAGGAGTAGGCGTCTGCGGTGCCTGTGGTGCCTGAAGCACTTCGGGTGCAGGAGATGCTGGCCTAATCTTGGCGCCGACGTTGGACGTGGCCCTAGACGGCTTGATGGGTGAGGTGTTGGCAACATCGGCATCCTTTGTTGATGAGTCCGCGAGGGCCTCCAAGCTCTTCTGTACGTCGTCTAAGTTTTCTTCGAGTGCCTTTTCGGCTGCCCTACGAGCTTTGCGCCTCTGCTTCTTAGTGGTACCCGGCGTTTGGGGTATTGCTGTGTCGACAATGGGCTGTTCCTTCTCTTTGAGGTCTACTTGCGACGATGTCGCCTGGAGGGTGTTGATGATCGGAGAAGGCAGCAGGGCGTCATCCGAGGTACTAAGTTCTGATTCATCCAACGGTGGCAAAGGCGCTGCGACGTCCGGCTGCATACCCAAGCTCTCGTAAAGCTTCCAGAAGTTGCCTAGACCAACCCCTCCATCTTGCAGTACAGCAGCCGGCAAGCGTGGCTCCGATGGCCTCAGCGTTGGTGAAATAACATCATGGGTACTGTCCGATTCTATGAGTTCGAATACAGAACTAAAGTCCCACGCGGAGTCGAGTGGTTGTGACGGCATTTTTCGTATTTTTGTGTGGCCGATAGGTATCTCTCAATCGTATATGAAGTAATCGGGGGTTTGGAATGAAGTGCTAGAGGGATGAAGCGACTGATGCGTGTTAGCTGTGTGAGCGGTAGACGTAGTTGCGGGACGACCGCAGTCGCATTGCGACAAGCACAGCTTTTCAGAGGAGTAACGCGCGGTTGCAGCTCTCATATAGCTGCGCTCGCTGTTGTCGAAACATCTGGGGTAAGACATACAGTGTGACTGATCTCGAAACAGTAGCTTCAGTCGCACGCTCATGGTCGATTGCGACGGTCTACCAAGGAGTGCTGTGTAGTCGCCAGACAGTGTGAAGCTCTAGAGACAGGAATAGATTGAAAAGAAATACGCAAAAGTGAAATGAGGGTAGTGGGAGGTGAATATGAACGTGATGGGTGTTTGGTGGCGGGGGCGGTTCACGGGACGACGATCGAAGGTTAGGTCGCGCGTCTCAGCCTCATTGGCGGCCTGTGCGTAGTGATTCATCGGGTCGGGTCGAGATGCCCAACGCCACCAAACATCATAGATCTCAAACACAAGATCTAGCCTGGTAGTAGAAACAGCATGTGCATCTAGATAGCTCATGCGCGTCACACCGCCAGTTCTAGTACGAAATGTTGAACAACCAAGGCCTCTACCCGCGCCTACAGTATTCACCAATGACAATCAAGCTCGATTGTCCCACGAGCGAGGTAGACCGTACACTGCTGAACACGTGAAATTTGCGTTAAGACGCCTGTTAGAATTCAGTGGTACAGCCAAAGCCTAGAGGTTGGAGATTCCATGGAACATTGGAATGGATGAAAGCCTCGGCCACCGCAAGCAGCCGCCCCACAATCCGATCATGTAGCCCCTCCATACTTTGTCCCTGATCAATGCCACTCTCCAACCATGTCTGCAGACTTCTGGGCGGGCTACGTCTCTGGCGCCGCAGGCATCATAATCGGCAATCCGCTTGACCTCGTCAAGACGCGATTACAGGCTGGAAAGACGGTCGCTGCTGTTGATGCTACCGCAACCGCGATTCCAGCTCCACAGGGGTTCAAGGGACAATTTGAAAATGCAGGTTCACTAGTAAGAGGTGAGTGGTTGTATTTCAGGGTATACTTTTTTTGCTGGAGAAGACTGACAAGAGTTTCGTAGCGTAGGCGCAACAGCTCCCATACTCGGCTATGGCGCGCTCAACGCCCTCCTGTTCGTAACATACAACCGCACACTCGCACTCCTGTCCGACTCGCCAACATCGCCCACGTCGTTTTCCAAAGTGTTCGTCGCCGGCGCGACAGGCGGATTCGCGTCGTTCGTAGTGTCTGCGCCGACGGAGCTCATAAAATGCCGCGCGCAAGTGTCGACAGAGAGGAACATCACATCGTGGTCGATTGCAAAGGACATTTGGAGAAGAGACGGCATTAGAGGGCTGTACTACGGCGGCGGGATAACTAGTGTGCGAGATGCTGTGGGCTATGGTTTCTAGTACGCCTGATGTTGGCTCGCTCTAGAAATGGAGACTGACAGTATACAGCTTCTGGTCGTATGAGTGGACAAAGCAGGCATGGACAACGCCCGACGACTCGAACAGGGAAGCGGCTATGAAAGTTCTCCTTTGTGGCGGGCTAGCTGGTGTCATCACATGGGCTTCTATTTTCCCCTTGGACGTGATCAAGACGAGGGTGCAGACACAAATACTGCACAGCGAACATAATTTGTCCGGTGAAGAACGCGCACTGCTTCATCCTGCTGTGCCTAAGAGACGTTTGAGCTCCTTGGAAATTGCAAAGCATGCATATCAGACTGAAGGTTCTGGCGTCTTTTTCCGTGGATTGGGCATCTGTAGTGTGCGAGCATTTGTCGTCAATGCCGTCCAGTGGGCAATGTATGAGTGGATGATGCGCGTGCTACAGAGGTCGTGAAGAGAAAGACTCTCACTGGCGTTAGTACCCTGTCACACGCGAAGGATCGAGATGATCACAAGAAGAAGCATGCGTGGACAGTCATAGAAGCAAATGCATTGGATATACACCTGAACTTTGCCTTTTATAGAGTACATGAGGAAATTTTGTCCACCACCTAATAACCTCCAACCTGACCTCGCAGAGCGCCGAATGCTTCGCTTCCTTCAAATGTCAATCCCTCGAAAGAGAAAAGTACATGCTCCAAAGTAACTGCTGACGTGGCCAGGCTAGAAGCGTAGACGTCACGAGTGTTCGCAGTCAACATTATAGAAAGGTTGCCTTCGAATGTTGGAGCAGCTGCAGGAACCAGATTACATGATCTGATCCTGAGTCAAGCCGCCGGTGTGCTCGGTGCCTTCCATGGCATCGCCGTTGCTTTGGTTAGTGTACTTGACGAACTGTAGACCCAGAGGCCTGCCGCCGTATTGGTAACCAGTGAACTTGGCTGTTGAATGTATTAGTCACCGTCATTTGCTGAAAGGGATAAGACTTACCAATCGCGGTCTCGGCATCTTCCTGCTTCTCGAACTCAACGACACCGGTTCCACGCGAGCGGCCGTTGGGCTCATACTGGATCTCAGCGCGCTCAACTTTGCCAATGGTCGTGAAGAGCTCTACAAGATCCTCGTTGCTGGTCGACCAGGGCAAGTTGCGGACGTAGATGGTGTTGCTTGGCTCTCCGCCACCAGCAGCAAAGTCAGTGAAGGGGTTGGGGGGGTTTGAGCCGGCGTTAGACTCGAATCCAGGGCCACCACCTGGTGGGCCTCCAAAACCTCCACCTCCGTAGCCACCGCGTGCGCCGAAGCCTCCTCCGAAGCCACCACGGCCGCCACCGAAGCCTCCTCCTCGACCACCAAAACCACCTCCGAAGCCGCCGCGACCGCCGGCGAATCCACCACGACCGCCGAAGCCACCTGGCGCGCCGGCGAAGCGATCCTCACGGACCTCGAGGTTGCGACCCTGCCACTCATAGCCGTTGAACTGGTTGATGGCATTTCGCGCATCGTCGACGGTCTCGAAAGCTACTATGCCCGAGCCCTTGGGACGGCCGTCAGGGGCGACGTGGACATCGGCACGAAGGACAGATCCGGTATGCGCAGCCTGACGGAAGAGATCCTTGAGATCTTGCCAGCCGACGTTGTATGGAAGCTGGGGGTAGTTGTCAGTGCTGTGTTCTTCGAGTTAATCACTCATAGGAAAAGGGTACAAACGTTGGCAATGTAGACCTGCCTGCCTCCGCCGCCGCCACCGGGCGCTCCTCCCGGAGGTCCACCGAAGCCCTGTCCGCCTTGGAAACCGCCGCGACCTGGGGGGCCGCCTTCGAAGCCTCCGCGCGAGGTGGTCGGGTTGCTGAAACGAGGCTCGGCCTCTCGGTCTTCGCGAACGTATACGAGTCGGCCCATGAGGTTCTGGTTGCTGAGCGTCGCCACGGCATTTTGCGCCTGCTCCCGAGTGGCGTACTCCACGATACCACAGCCCTACACCCAAGCAAAAGCCGTCAACCTCCAATCTTTTTCACGATCAAGACCAGCCATCAATGATTACCTTTGACATTCCGTTCGGCAGCAGTAGTACGTCTGCGAACAAGACTTCACCGGCTGCGACACTATTAGCCTAGCTCTTGAGATGGCGCGCGGCCGATTCCTACCTTGTCGCATGAAGTCTTTCAGGTGGTGCCACTTGACATCGTAAGAGAGGTTGCCGACGTAGACGCGGCGATCCTGCTGTGAAGAATCCCGGATGCTCTGCATCATGTTGTCCTTGCCCTCTACTGAACGCGCCGGAGCTCCACGACCTGCACCGTACGATTGGTAGCCTCCCGCACCTGGCGCGCCTGCACCGTTGTTTGGCGACCTCGAGCGACGGTCGGCACGACGGTATTCGTCGCGATCTCCTCGGCTGCGCGAGCGGCTTCGGGGTGAGTAGGAGCGCCTGGAACGTCGCGGTGAGCGGGATCGTCGACGGGGTGAGCGGTCGCGCTGGTCATATTGGTCAGCCTCGTACGACATGATGTCGACGTGTGATGATGCAGCAATTCAGAAGGACAGTTAGTGCAAGTTGACTGCTGGCGCTGCTGCTGTTGCTGTGGTGTGGGGATGATTGCGAAAGTCGCGGTGGTAACGTTGTAGGCTTGTAGCGGCCCCAGTGCGCCTAGCGGCAGTAGGCGGCATGGTCACGTGCACGGGACCGCAACCACGCTGCGAACCACGAAAAGGCGCTGGCTGGCAAAAACAGTGGAACGGAGCCTGACAGCGGCTTCGACTCCCTTACCAGTGCCCCAAGCTAACGCCCTCGACACCGTGTGCGTCGTCCGCCACATCCGCAGTCTGAGAGAGGAACGATGAAGGAACTGGCTGCACTTACTCTGTCGTCTGGGCGGTAGTTGTCGTCTGATAGCTAGAGTCAGCAAGAGAGTCCGCCGCGAGATGTGAAAAGAGCAGAACCCTGATGGCGCGCGATGAGGGGATTTTTAGGGAGGGGAGCCACGGCTGCGTGACTAGCTCTTACCCATTGTGTATATAAGAAGGTGCCAGCTGAGGTGTGTGGATCCAGCAATGGCAGCACACAGGACGAGCTGCAGTCGACAGATTGCGGTCCTTCTTCTGCCTTCTCGATGACGCTGTATGGGGCCTCAAAAGAGCAAGCCTCCCACGGCACAGCAGCCTCCTGGCCAATAGCAGTCCCGAAGCGAGCACCGAGAGCTCGAGGCTACCCGGCAGTCTGGGTTGGTTGACGGCGGGTGAGGTTGCAGAACGAACGATCGGGGTGGTGTCGTCTAAGCACAGGAGAGCGACGACGTTGTGTAAGTTTGGGTGCGAAAGGGGCTACAATGCAGGAGTCAATTGGGCGCATCCGACGACAGGAAGCAAACCACGGGCGCACCTGCCTCGCCAGCAAACACCGTGATGGAGTGTAAATGCTCCGACGTCCACCAGCTCCCCCACCTCGAGCGGGGGGCGGACGGCAGCCGGCGAATGCGCGGTACCCAAGCCGCTCTACCTTTAGTTCTGTCCTCGGTCCAGTAGCGAAAATCGCGAACTCGTCCTTCGACGCCATTCCTTCACAGCCGCCATGTTTGCTCCCCAAACGTTTGCCTTTCCGTTTTTGCTACATATATTCTTGCCAGCACGCCGGGTCGACAAAGAGGGTCTGACGACGGGTTCGCTCGGGCCGGGCTGTTCGCTCCGACTGCTTGTCGGCTCTTCTGAGCTTCCCGGTCTAAGATTTCTTTCTTACCCGTATATTACGTGTGCTTAAGCTGAGAGTTTATCGAATGCCAACATCAGTCGAATCAGCTGAAACTCGGTTCCCATATTCTTTTGCATCCACTATCTTTCATTCAGTCACGGCTTTTTTTTGAAAATCAAGTCTCCTCATCATTAATGGCATCGCATCACTAGCCGGGACTACGAGTCATCTTGGACAAGCACATGAACTACGATCAACAAGGCTATGATCACAGATACTGTATGCGACGACAGACATCTAGGCTGCTCCTCTACTTCTACACTTACCCCACCTGCAAAGAAAAGTCGCGGGCTCATGGTCGCCTGTGTATATCCACAAATCATGGCAGACTGATGTATTGCACCACCTACAGGACGAGTTCCAGTGCCCCGATTGGATTCAGCACTCCGAGATAAGCTGTCCGCTAGGCAAATCGAAGGACCTCTACAGTAGAGCCCCTTCCAGGCCCTTCCATGGAGGACTGATGCAAGCGGATATCAATAATGCATCTGCAGACAAAACACTTGCATCTCAGCAGCAAGCCTTGTCACATCGCCGATCGGCACGACTGCTACTCGGTTCACCGCTCCATGTTCCAGGGTGGTCGGTGAAAGTTCAGGCAAACTTGCACACTGCATGTCGTGTGAAGCGCCTCAGTCACACATGGAGGCACCAATGGACTCTCGAGATCGCGCCGGGAAGTGTTGCAGCATCTTACTGGATGAATGCGTCACACTGTGCTTGTTTTCGTTCGCCAAATGCACGATCTTGTTGAGCGACTGGCCCTGGTGTCTGACCACGCCGCCGGAACGACGAACACTGACTCCCTACCCGAGGCGGGGTCCAGATTCCCTGGCTCCCGTGTTCGTGCATGGAATTTCAGTCTCCAGAAGCCCACTTCATCGAGATGTCCCGTTTACTCTCTCTGTGTTCGTTGGCTGACACGTATTACTAGCATGTCTCCATCACAAGCAGCTTGGCATGTAATAAGGCCTCGATACTGAAGCTCTGGATATGTGCATCCAACAATCGTTGGAGCTGAAGCCCCACTCTAGCCAGGACTTCGACTGCAAGTACAACTCCATTATCAGCAGAAGCTCGCATACTAGACTCCGTGCATAATGTCGATCGCTTGATCGTGTTAGTAAGGCGCCAGCGAATGGAGGCTTGTAGAGTGCCATGATCGCTGTAGGTACCGAACACTTTTCCAAACGAATAAGCTTCACGAAGTGTGTAGATATCGCCGCGTACAGCTTCAGGGCGCACTCAGTAAACTTTTTGGCTGAGCAATTCGCGACAAATAATGCTCTCGGGCCAGTCGTTGTTTCTGAATGTGTTATCTCCTAGAACGAGTTTCATACTACAAGGCTCTACATTGTTGCAGTCCTCTGTTGTGTGTAGCATTGAGACACAACCCACCACTATTCAGGCGGGAAATACACGGATCGTGCGGAGACTTGGTCATGAATACCAATTCAACAATTTCTCCATGCTCGGCCGAGAGAACTATACTATGTACCGAATGCTTTATTGCGGATCGCTCACCCCTACATGTGTTCTAAGTGGTCGCATTCACGTTTACTCATTACATCTCATTACATCTCAGGAGCTCTTGAGTAGTGGTTTAGCAGATCGCGAGAGATACTGAACTCGAGAATGCCTCCCCATCAAGTTCTAATGGCGTGAGCAACGTATGGTAAGTGGCTCGGCGAGATTTGTCTCGAATTTGTGGGTACGAGCTAAGCATGGACGATTGTTATGCCCGGACGTTGTGCAGGTCGCAGTCTGGAGTATCAGCACGAAATTTTCATACGCGTTTCCTTCCGTAAAGCGGGTTTGGTCGTTGGGTTGCCTATGTTCTCGCACATCTACTGAGAGTATCTACACCTATGACGTCAATTATCGTTGCTGTGCAAAGGGTCGCGAGTATTGTTCCGCATTTCTCAAGCTTTGGCGCCTCAAAGCTGAGCGATAAGAAGAACAGCGGGGCGATTGCCCAACCTTCAACAAGGGGTTTTCCGTCTTGAAGATCATGCTCATGCTCTCCGAGATATTTCCTACAACGCTCCGAAGATCAAGCCATCGGCCAAATGAGGCGCTAGTTTGCCGAAGCTAGCGAGGCTCTTCCCGTCGACCCACACGTTTAAGCTTGCTCTTGTGACTTCTCCGAGCGAACTCCGTCTGATACAATCACATCTCCAGTTTTGTTATCAGAGCGCAAACCCTTTCAATAAAATGTCCCATATATATACCAGTATGTCGCTCGCCCAAGATGCAGCACATGATAGTCAAGTCTCATCAGCGTTGCACCAACACTCCTGCACGCTTTGCTTGTACACTGAAGCATCCTTGCTCACCGATTCAACTTCGATACCGATACAATCAGAGTCATAACTTAACAATCACCGCGCATCTTGGCGATCTTCTTCACATAACAATAAACGCATAATTACGTGCTCCCGGTCCTCGAGGCATAATTTTGCTCTCAACATGGCGGAAGGAGCGTTCAGACAACCTACACATCCCGAACACGCTCCAACAAGCGACAACGCTTCTGAAGTCACACACGTCGAGGCCGAAAAGTTCGAACCAATTTGTCGTGGGCCGACAATTGAAGATGTCATCAACCTTCCAATTCGACAACTGAGCAACGACGCGAACTTGAACGAATACACACAAGAGACGATCGAAGGTCGCTTGCAGCAAACACGCACCAATGAGACCGGCAACATCGAGCGCTATGAGCTGGTGACTTTCAAGATAGACGACCCAGAGAACCCGAAGAATTTCTCTAAAGCGTACAAGTGGTGGTGCACCATGTGTGTTGCCATCACTTGCTTTGCCGTAGCTTTCAACTCGGCCGTCATCACTGCCGATCTTGAAGGTGTTACAGCGGAGTTCAACGTCAGCGAAGAAGTCACTTTGCTCACCATAACCCTCTTCGTTCTTGGATTCGGCGTCGGGCCAATGGTATTTGCCCCAGCGTCTGAAGTTTGGGGACGTCGTCCGGTCTACGGGGTCACATTAGCGCTCGCTTTGATCTTCACTATCCCGGGTGCCGTGGCAAAAAACATCGAGACACTACTCATTACACGCTTCATTGCCGGAGTTGCCTTCAGTGCGCCCATGAGCTTGGTTGGAGGCACATTGGTCGACCTATGGAGAAATGAGGAGCGAGGTGTTCCTATGGCTGCCTTTTCTGCCGCGCCGTTCATTGGACCTGGTGTCGGTAAGTGGTTTTGATGGGCCCTGAACAAACTCAACGTGCTAATGCTTGGCTGTAGGACCGCTCGTTGGAGGCTACCTTGCTGAAGCTGGTGGATGGAGATGGCTTTACTGGATCCAGCTCATCCTTAGTGCCGTTGTCTGGGTTCTCATCACGTTTACAGTTCCAGAGACATATGCGCCTAGGCTCCTGGCTGATCGCGCAAAGAAGCTTCGCAAGGAGACTGGCGATTCAAAGTATGTCACTGAGCAGGACCTCGACTCGCGACCCTTCTCGCAGCAGCTCACCATCTTCCTGCTCCGACCCTTCCAGCTCCTGTTCCAAGAACTAATTGTGTTCTTCATCTCATTGTACATGAGTGTTTTGTACGGTCTTCTGTACATGTTCTTTGTCGCTTATCCCATCGTCTACGAGAAGGGGAAGGTACGTTTCCCCAACGCGAATTGATATGGGCCGTACGCTAACAACATGTACAGGGTTACAGCGCTGGTACAACAGGGCTGATGTTCATTCCGCTCATTGTCGGCGTGTTACTCTCGGCTGCTTGCGCACCACTCGTCAACAAACACTATCTTGGAATCTCAAAGAGATATAACGGTCATCCTCCCGCGGAGGCACGTCTCATTCCTATGATGTGTTCGTGTTGGTTCATTCCCATTGGTGTCTTCATCTTCGCATGGACGTCATACGAGGATATGCATTGGGCTGGCCCTGCCATGGGTGGACTTTCGGTCGGTTTCGGTTTCATCTTCTTGTACAACTCGGCCAACAACTACCTTGTCGACTCGTACCAGCATCAAGCAGCATCGGCGCTAGCGGCGAAAACATTCCTGCGATCCATCTGGGGCGCGGCCTGCGTCCTTTTCACCGTGCAGATGTACGACAGGCTGGGCAAGCAGTGGGCAAGCTCGCTGCTCGGATTCATTGGTGTAGCTTGCTGCGCAATTCCGTTTGTGTTTTACTTCTTCGGATCGCGCATCCGAGCCCACTCACACTACGCCTACTCTGCAGATGAAGAGAACCAGCCAGTCGAAAAGCAGAGTGCTTAGAAAGCTGTCGAGTCCTCGTAAGCTTGGCGAGAACAGGTGCATGGGGCGTTGATGGTGATGGATCGGTAGCTTGATCGGTACTGCTGCGTTTGCATAGAATTGGAGATGTGGCGGTCATGGTGGTGTGTTTACGCTTACATTGCGTTGCATGGCGTTGTTTTTTGGATGATATAGGTTTTACTGTTCAGCTTCAGCCACATGCTGCACCTGATGTCAATAATATTAGGAACAGCTATCTTAGTGACGTCGAATAGGACTGCCAGGACAGTGTGAAGTTGTCAAATGGTAGTCGGGAATTAAGCCTTCTTAGACGGCGACTAGCGATTATGATCGCTCGTGCTAGATGATCCCTGTCGTACAAGCGAAAGACCCGAAGCACCGTTAGTCTATCCAGTCCAGCGCATCGAGCGCGTCACCCACCAACTCCGAATCCCACCCGAGGCTCGGAACATCAGATGGACGACGAGTCGAATCCACAGCAGCCGGCGCAGTTGCAGTCGCAGTCGCAGTCGCATGCGCCATCGTCTAGCTTCATGGACACGCCACCCCGCGCAGATGTCGACGAGATTCTGCGACGGAAGCGGAAGGCTAGGGAATACAAGGTAAGCATGAGCGCGCAAGTGCGAATTCATGTATGAGCGAGGGGAAGACGTATAATTTAGAAGAAGAGACGGCGGTGAAGAGAAGAGTGTTCCTTTGCCAAATTGGGCTACAGAACCCGGCGCATTAGACATGGAGCATGCTAACGACTTCTGCCCCACGGACTTATACTGACTACTCCCCCAGGCCTGCTATCCATGCCGCCAGAGGAAAGTGAAATGCGACCAGACAGTGCCATGCAAGACGTGCATGGTGCGCGAACACCCAGAGCTATGTACCTACCACCCTCCGAGCGAGTCGCATCCGCCGGCGAAGCGGATAACCTTGGGACCGGGCCAGACGGGACATGACTTTTCGAACGGCCTGGTCCATATACATGGAGGCACAGTCACGTTACCGCGAGAGGTGTGTATCATATGGAGCCAAAGGGATTGCTCAAGGCGCTGACGGTGGCAGGACTGGGAGCGCATCTGCGCCAAACTCCAGCAAGCAGAGAAGTCGCTCGGCGAGCTGAAGAACTCGATCAGCAGCGTCGCTGAAATCCCGCCTCCTACCAACGGCTTCTCCCCCTCGGGGTCCGGAAACACTTCGCTAGCAGCGGCGGCACCCATCGACGGCGAGCAAAGCCATGTTCGGACGCAGGGAATACACACGCGCAACGACATGACGGGCCAAACAATTCACATCGGGCCCAGCTCGGTTCCTGCGCTTGTCATGGCATTGGGCCGAGGGAACACAGAGTGGGCGCCGGGTGTGCAAGATCTGCTGGGCAAGAAGAGCATGCTGCCAATATTCGGTCTCGACAACGAGAGCGCCACATACCCATTCGTCGACCTATGGGGCCTGCCACACGGATCGATAGCCCGCGCTCACGAGCTCGCAAATGCGCTTCCAAGCGACTCGGAAGTCCTCAGCTTCTTCCGGTGCTACCGCGAGACCGCGCATGTCGTGTACCCCGCTGTGTCGGACATAGAGGGAATTGAGTCCGACTTGATGCTTTTCCTCATTCAGCGCGCGAGCTCGCAAGGCACAGACGGCATTACAGACCAGCAGATTTATGCCAAGGACCTGCACTGGATAGGCCTCGTTTTTGCCATACTGGCTTCGGGATGCCAATGCTCGACACTATCGCGGCGCGAGAGGGAGTTGACTTCACAGGTTTACGTGTGCTGTAGCTTCGAATGCCTCCGCTTCACCAACTTCTTGTCGCACGCGACACTCGAGAACATACAAACTCTGCTCATTCTCGGCAACGTCATCTCCAACAACATGAACGCTGGAGTAGCATGGAGCTTGATGGGCTTGACCGTCCGTCTCTCGCAAACACTGGGTCTGCATCGCATGTGCCCGCAATCGACACCTATCCAACAGAGGGTTACGCGAAGCAAAGTCTGGTGGGCACTCCTATGGCAGGACTCCCTTCTGTCCGTGTCGTATGACCGCGCATCCTCCACCACAACCATCGACCACACGGTACCTCTGTCTCAACATACCGCACCCGGCACAAGGACATATGTTGAGAGCATGTATCGACTCTGCAAAGTAGGACTCGATATCGTCCGGGAACGTCAGCGGCCGCAAAACTCGCACGATTCTCTAATCAGAATCACCGAGCACCGGAACGAGCTTCAAGAAATCATGATCGATGCAGCCGACTACCTCAAGGACTCACGGAGATGCCGTTCAATGCGCGACCAACTAGAGCACTGGGCTCTCTACCTGCACATCTCGTACATCACATCCGAGCTCTGCCGACCCGCCATCAGCCCCGCAACCACCAGCTTCGACCTTTCCAAGACACTACGCAAGACATGCATCGACAGCCTCACAAACACAGTCGAAGCCTTCCTTGGCCTCCAAAACATGACCCCCTTCGCTACCCGCTCCTGGTCCGCAGTCCACCGCTCCCTCAGCTCCGCCCTCCTCCTCGGCATCCTCGGCGAACACAACCGCAACGAGCGCGCCCGCGGCCTCCTCCAAAACGTCATCCAAGTCCTCTCCGACGTGACCAAGGACGTCGACCCCGCGGAAATGGCCACGCCCATCACGCGCTCCGTGTCTGCCCTCGAGCGCTTGCTCAGAATCACGTCGACGCATAATCGCAAGACGAGCGAGTCGGGCTCACAGGCTTCGCCAACTATGCACGTTTTCACCGCGGACGACATCAATAGCGCCCTGGTTAATGGCGATGGACACCTTTTCTCGCAGTCCCCGTTGCTCGGGCTCGAGCTGGATTCGTCGCCGTACGCGCTTATGGAGTCGATTGTGTGGGGTGCGCAGAAGACGCCTTGAAGGCATGAAGTGGGGGGATCTTGGATATGAGATATGCAGAAGACGATGACACGACGCGAGCTCCGCGCTGCATGGAGATCGCGGCAAGCGCAGCGGAAGACAGAAGAGATTGCACGCACGAACTCGTGGGCATCGATGCGATGGCTGAGGACGTTCACAGAGCTTTTCGGCACCGCAGATGGATCGCTGGATACGAAGATGATGTTGGTGATGGCAGAAGAACAGCGCATGGCGCTCGACGAAGAAGAGAGCGGGAAGAAGTGCCATCTGGGCACTATGAGAGATGATAAAAGCGCCTTTTTTCAAATGCCAGATATCCCATTCACGGCGCGGTAGTGCCTTCGTCGCCCGCGCTGATATACGTAGCAATTCACACACAAACTAGACGCCAAGAGGCTCCCAGACATAATTCTCATCTCGCTCCAGTATTCACGCATGCATTGTGACGCTCAAGCAGTATACCACAATACACAATCATTAAATAATCATTCGCATCTCTCGATCTAAGGGGAATCACAATATCTCAGGGTAAGGCCGTAATCCATACTGCCTAGCTCTGGAAGATTCTCAAGCTCCAATACGCCGATATGACCCTCTCAAAGCACAAACATTACCCGCATAGTGAAGTCTCTAGTAAGGGCTGTTCACAATCTCGTTGCGGCCTAGATAGCTGCCCCGGACACCGCTCCGTCTATTCGCTCCCACCCGCGATGGCGTCGCGATACTCTCCCGCGTCGGCTTCTGCAAAGCACGGCGAGCGACCATATCGACTTCATTCGGTAGCGCGACGATGAGGTTCTTGTCGGAGCCGAACTTGAAGTTATCGGCCTTGACCTCCTCGGAATAGCGCTTGATGTTGTACGGATCCTTGCGGTTTGCGATGATCTTCTTCAAGCTCCAGGTGACGATGAAAGGACCTGTGGCGGTGATGATGGTGGTTTCCTTGTCGTCGACGCCAGTGTTGAAGTGAGCGGTGGTGAAGGAGATGGGCGCCTTGGTCTCGTGCTGGAATTGCGCGACGTGAGCTGGTGTAAGAGCCAGACGGCGCGGCTGAGGCTTGTCGTCCTTTGCGAAAGCCTTCTCGAAGCCGAGTTTACCGTCGTTCTTACCACCCTTCTGTAGTGCGTCAATGAGCAAGAGGTAAGTGCGAGTAGTGGCGAGGACCCAGCGACCGTCTGCTGAGACGTCCATGCCAATGATTGGGTCACCAAGGGCGGGGATGAGCGTCTTCGCGTTGATTCCAAGTCTGTCGAATAGACGGATGTCCCCCTTCTCGGAAGCTACAGCGATATGACCCTTCTCTGTTGTAGCGGCAGCAGAGAAAGCATTCTTGGTAGCGTATTGTTTGAGCTGGTCATCGACTAACTTGTTGCCAGCCAAGCGAGGGTCGATGCGGTAGAGGGCGTTACCTGACAGACCCAAGAATGTCTTCTCTCCACTCATTTGCGCAAATTTCTATATCATGGTTAGCTGCTTCCTCCGATATGGAATAAATTGACTTACGCTCTCAGGCGCGAAGACCTTGACTGGGATATCGTCGTGAACATTCCACTCATCGACAACCTTTCCAGTCTCCAGATCCATACGGTACAGCGCGTTGGGGTTGTCCAGGTTCTGGAGAATCATGTCCTGATCCTGCTGATGAAGCATGACCTTGTTGGGATTGAATGCCTTGCCCTTGGGGGTCATGACATTTGATATGGTAGTGGAGAACTGCAGCTGGTTGTCTGCAGTGTGCTTGAAGACACCAATCTTGTTGCCTCGCACCACAAAAGACCTGTCGTGCTTATAGCCAACTGCCAGCTGGGAGTTCTCGGCGCCGTCCTTGGGACCAGTTTCCACGTCGTCTTCAGATTCGTCTGAGTCGTAGTGTTCGCTGCGCTGATCGTCTGCACTCTCGAATTCTTCTTCGTACTCTTCCTCCTCCTCCTCCTCCTGCTCTTCTTCAGGCGCATCTTCCATAGTCAGGTCTTGGAAAGCTTCCAGAACATAGTCGCGGTTTGTAGATGGGGCCTTCGCCCACTTGGTCTGGTGAAGATGTTCCCACAGAGACTGCATGACTCCCTGCTGCATGTTCTCGAGCTCTTCCTGTTCCTTGAACTTCAGCAGCCACGAGTAGGCGGAGCCATCCTCTAGGTAGTGATTGAAGATGAACGACTTGTATTCGTAGTTGAAGACAGGATTGATGTCCTCGATGATGGGTTGGCCGAGCCACTCGCGCTCGTCGCCAATGATATGGAGCCAGTATTCCCAGCTTCCGAGCTCGGTCACTTCAACATGGACCTTGGGATCTTGTAAGATGAAGGTGCCAGAGGGGAAGTCAAACAGATGGAGTTCGGCCTGACCCTCTGCAAGTGTTCCCATGGCATCTGGTTTCGCGACAGAGGGCGGGGCGGCTGTCGGATCCTCCGTCACCTCGGGTGCCTTACCCTTACCCTTGCCCGCTGCCTTCTTTGCCATCTTTTCTTTTGTGGTATTCGGGAACAGCTCTTCGGCCGGTGGAGCTATAGCGGGGAGGATAGCTGAGCTCGTGGGGCTCGCTATGGGACTAGCGTCGGGGATAGGTTCTTCGTAGTATGAGAGGGCTTCGAGATCGTCTTCGGTCGCGTGTTCGTGGCTCCTGCGGTACTTGCGCTCGTAGACACACTGCAGAGCTACACGCTCGAATAGCGCCGCGGTCTCGGGCTTGATAGACGCGTCGCAAACAAATTCCCAGAGGTCGTCGACGTCACCGCTGAGATCGCGCCAGGCAAAGATCTTCTCGCCAGTTGAGCGGAGGTCGGTGCGGAACTGAAGGCCCTCGTCGAGCAGAAATGTCTTCTCGTCCTTATCCGCGGCTAACGCGTCAAGCGCTGCGTCTTCGCCACCTTCTTCTAGCAAGTCTTCCTCACCTTCCTCGTATGCGCGCTGGATGACGAGCTGGTACTGGAAATCCTGCCCTGTGCGGCGAATGGTAGCAGCGGCGTCCTTGAAGATGAGCTCGGAGTAGCCCTTGACGGAGCGAGGGCGGACCAGGTAGAGCTGGCCCTGGGGAATTTCGACGATGGTTTCCTTGGAGCTGTCGCCGAAGACGAATTTACTCACTGTTACATGCGAGTTAGTGTCATCTCATCTCGCACCAGAGCGGGGGAGGGGCAAACAACAAACATACGGTTACGGAGCATAAACATGGCGAGATCAGCTTGGAGTGGCGTAGAAGTAGTAAGCTTGGCCGCCTATGTGAGCTTGAGTAGACGGCGCGCGCAAGATTGCATCAAGTCGATGTGAACACTTCCAAGGCCCAGGAATTGTTACGATGCTAGAGGACCCTGACCGAGCCAATGTTCGCTTAGCGCAGACGACGGGACATCGTCATAGTGCACGTGACTAGTAGGCAGCACTCGACTCATTCAGCCTTGCTCTTACCACGAACCAATCATAATTGAACACTAAGCACACTGTGGTTATGATTCGTTCGCTGAACATTTAGTTGTTCTTGTGACTATCCGTAGACGCGTTAGTTGTGCACGTGATCTTTTGGATCAACATTGCTTGAGCTACAAAACTACATATGTAGGTATGTACCCTTGGTAATACCAAACTTTGGTTCTCAGGGTCTTTTAGCACCTGCCCGATGAAATGGTCGAATCATCCTCTGCGACTACACGACTCCTCCGGCAACCCTCGCACTGACAATCCAGCGTAGACATCTCCACAGATCTCTGCACCGAGAACTTCGCCAGCCGTCTGTGGAACAGACCGGGCGCCCCTAGACCTAACTCAATCTCCTTCGTACCCGCTGACTCGCCCAGACCGTCCTCTGTATGAAACACGCCAACTAAGCCGCTTATGTCACTGAGTCTAGTCAGGTCGTTCTCACTCATAGAGCCGACAGACGGAATATTCCCCTTGTCCAAACTACTTGAAATCCTCGTGACTGCTAGTGAATCGAGCATGGCCGTCCAGGTCGGGACTTGATATATGTACCAGGCAAGATATGCTAGGCCGATCAGTTGCAACAGCATCAAGACCGATATGACGACCAGGCCAGAAGCGGTTACAGTTGGACGCTGGATACGTTCACCTAGACCTGTTTGTATTGGCCGAGCAGTGAAGCCCTGCGTCTTCTGGACTGTCTGCAGTAGCATAGCTTGATTGGCAAAAAAGCTGCAGGGGCTATTAGCTGTATTTTAGGGATGAAGGTGTGGATGTGGTGCCTTACATGCCGGCAGAAAGACGCCTTTCGACGAAGTATGTCTCGTTGAACATGAACGCAAAGAAGTCCCTCGTAATCGAGCTTACAGCATCATCGGCCTGCTCACGGCTGTCTTTGTTCGGTTTGGCGCATTCTGCTGCATATATTTCGTAATCTGTGAATGTAGCGAATGGCATACGGCCTGATTGACATATCTGTGACACGGCAGAAATAGTGTCATTCGAATCGTTCGCCAGTGCAAGCAGTGATCGTTCCCCAAACATAGCGATCATTGATGTCATGAGCGGACCGGGCATGGTACGGTTTGGGTTGAGCGAACCAGGTATTATAGGCCAAGGCTTTGTTATAGACTCCTGGATAGGCCAGCCAGGAAGGTCGATAAGCTTGTCTCTATCAATACTTAATTATGAAGCCTTCGTGTCTAATATAGAACGTACTCTGTAGATGGTCTCCGGTGCTTGCCATCATGGTACATCACTACGTCTCCTGCGATCCGGTTGTTGTCTCTCCAAATGTCTGCTAACCAGTCATTGTACCTATTCCGAGCATATTTGGTAAGTTTTCTTCATTTAGACTTGTGGCTTTCATATGAACATACTCGGAGTTGTACGCCAGAGGATCGGGCTCCTCCCAACGCTCCAAAAGTCCACCGTATCTGAGATCATTCCGATAATTGCCCATCTCAAAGTAGCCTCGGGTAGTCCGCACGGTACAATGTCGTGTGAAATTGGAGCTTGCTTCTGGGGCCAATGCACCAGACGTCGACACGTCCACAAAGACATCTTCAGTGATGTCTTGCCTATTTCTAGTGATCTACCAGGGGTATTGTCGTTGACCGGGAACGCACAAGCGTGCGTTTAGACCCCCACGCTGCACAAATGATGCGATGAATGGACTCTTTCCACTGCAGGTTGCAGGAGATGCAGACGCAGCAAACTCTTCACATCGAACTGTGGAGTTGAGCCTCATTAGTCGATGCTTGAGCACACCCGTGGTGGTGCCGTTGCGAAGCGCAGCCACAAAATGGTCCGGAGTGGCCTGCGTCCATGGACTCCATATCCTTTGATCCGGCCCCAATCTCCAAAAGCTCTGCTCCCCGGGCTCCAGCCACATATTTGTAGGAGTCTCAGATTTACTTAAAGTAGCGAGGCTGTTCATGACATCTTGAACGATGATGTCCTCAGGTGTGGAAGTATCACGGCGCCGCGTCTCGTGAGTTATGAGCGTATCTGTTGCTTTCGTGTTGTCGTCCAGTCGCGTCCTGTGTTCACACCCAGCGGCATCCGAGGACATCGTTTGAGAGTTTCAACTCCGAGATTAGGTGAAAACCTTCGCCAGTCCGGGGACGGGCCGGTGTTGTATGTTTTAAAATACCAAGACGCTTGGTGCTGATAAGTTGTGTCTCAAGGCTGTGTTGCAGGAAATGAGTGTAGTTCAAAGATTTGGGCGACCGAACAATGATGGTAACCTACGAATGAGCCAAACGTTGTTGATGCAGCTGCAATGAAGTGTAAGTCTATCTCGGTGGCACACATCGGTGCAACTAAGCATCACTGCTGGCGGCAAGCTGCTTCCGGCTTTGGTTGGTAGCCAAAAAATCACGATACCGTGGACGAAGCACGCATGCTGTCGAGTTGAGTAGACATGTGGAATGGTGGTGACTATAGCGGTATCTATGCATCTGGACGCTTAGACCGAGGAGATGGATGGTATGAGGGTTAGCATCGGGTCCTTGTTTGACGTCTCAACCTAGTAGCATACGAGGCTATCTTTTTCTACAGCCGACTCCATGCAGGCGACTTCGGAGTAGAATGAGAAAAGAGGTGGGATGTGGAGTGCAGGTGGTCAGGAGCTTCCAAGGTTCGCGGGGAGGTGAACCTTGGAAAGCTTACTAAGAAAATCTTGGCACAATGCTGTCGCGCGCGACGCGACCAAAGTTTCCCAACGTCAACCGCAGGCCTATCGCGTCGGCGCATCGCAGCACCAAGTCTCTCTACACACGCGGCATCGCTGTCGCATTCCACCGCCCGTCATGTATGGCATGAATCAACAATACAATGCGCCTGACCCGAGTGCGCAGGTGCCGAACCATCTGGTGCGCGCATTCATTGCTACACCCTCAAGCACCACGGCTGACAGGATCCATATAGCTCACCCATGTCCACCTGATCTCCTCGTACCGCTTCCCAACATTGCCGACCCTCCAGCCTGCGGAAGCGCTCGAGTACCTCATCAAAGGCCCGCAGATAGTGCGCGACACGTCGCCCGTGGCATGGACCTACTTCTCTTCTCCGCCGCCAGATGGCACCGTCCTGCTCGCTTTCCAACCCCCACGCATGGGCACGCAATTCGCATCTGATGGCATGGTGTGGGCTGATCCCGAGTCAACGTACGAGATCAACGTTCGTGGCTACGTATGTTTACCTTGCGCCTTGTTGTAGCCCCCAAGCTAATCGTATATGGCTCAGACGGTTCAAATTCTCATCCACAACTGTGGCTTCCACTACCCCCATGAGCCATATGCAACCCATGCCCGCTTTCGCTACAGAATACTGGCCGGGCCCGGCACCACGAATCCTAACCTGTGGCTCATTCACTACAGGCCCTCGGAGCCACAGCATAGGGCTGCTGCTAGCCAGATACCCATCCCCCGCGAAGTCCATGCGCAGCTGCAGATGCGCGGCCAATTACAAGCTGCTGGACCTCTGATGCGCAAGGAGTTCATGCTGCATGACCAAGCCAACTGGCCAAAGGTCGAGTTCGGCCAGCAAGCTATGAGAGGCCAGCAGCCATACTATAATCCTATGCAGCCCGGACGACCGTATACTGCGCAACCACCGCCTGCGAAACGCGCGCGCCTGCCTCCTCAAGCGCAGGCACGCATGGCCCAGCCGGGTAGTGCCATTGTAGACACCTCACTGGAAGAAGAGGAGAATGCGACCCAGGATGCCTTTGACTTCCTGACACCGCGCGAAATCAGCTTATCCCGATACAAGCAACATCACGAGTGGATGGAAGAGGTATTCTCCTCTCCGTACGCTATTGGAAAGATTGCGCCTATAGATCTTGGCCTCGGCTTGATGGGTGAACTCGCCCCTCTGACAGCTGATATTCTGGATGTACCGACTGGCGAAATCCTTGAGCCCTCCAAGATCAAGAACTACTACAAACTCGACTCAGATCAGCTTGAGGACTTTGAGAAGCGCGTCACTGAGCACGCCGCGAAAGAACAGGCTGAAATCGACAAGATGAAGGCAGACCACGCAAAAAAAATGGCCCAGCTGAAGCGTACTCGAACCTACATAAAGGCCGAGCGGCGGTTACGGGACCTGTCACGCTCAGCAGATGATGACAGCGATGGCCCTGACCCCGTTGAAGAGGTGGTACAGGACGTAGAGAAGTCCCTGAATGTCACATTCGAGGCAAAGAAGGCCATCGTTTGCGTGGACAAGGGCGGTTTCATTGAAGCACAAGCCCCATCCCCGCCAAAGGCTCAAGTCAACGGCAGCGACGAGCAGGGCAGCAACGGCGCATCCAACGGTGCGGCCAACGACGGTGGCGTAGACGTCGACAACTCTGCTGCTAGCTTGCTCGACCAATACGGATCTGGATCGCTAACGGGAACTCCAATTGGCAATGTATCATTGCCACGACTATCTCAGCCTCCCAGCCAATCTCAGTCTGCCATCGGCACGCCGAATGCACCCAGCAACATGCCACAATCTACAACATTTGATCAACATGACGTGTCTCTCGGCGCAGACAACGGGGATGATCTCCTGGACCTGGACGTAGAGATGTCAGGCATGCCTGCGGACGGAGAAAAAGGTGACGCATGGGGCATGGCAGACGACCAAGCCGGCGGGCAACCGAGCGGCAACCAGTCTGGTGCCAACGCCATCCCAACATCTAATGCTGGCGGTATGGCTACATCAAATCTAGACGCCGATGCTGGAAGCATGTTCGACACCGCGGACTTTGGAAGCTTCGATAATTTAGACACAGCCGGCGATGCTCTGGCTGAGTATGGCAATGATGATACAATGGGTCTCGATCTTGTCGACGATTCAGCATTCGGCGACGCATTCCACGGAACCGAGATGCAACATCACGATGAGACGGGCGAATGATTTCCCGCTTAGGAGTCTTGGGATATCAGGCGACTTGTACAATTAAATACTTGGTCATTGGGGCGTTGATAGCACCGACGGGATTCTAGTCGTAGGTGTAGCGTATTTTGATATCAAAGTCTTTCTCATATTGATTATATTCTTTGCATTTCTATCTACAAAGTGTTGTATTCTCTAAGCTCCTCTTTTCAAACTGGTCGTGTTCTAGTCCCACCAACGCCTGTTCGTCCCCTCTCAGGCATCCTCGCCAAGATGCCAACGCAAATTTGTTTGACTTTCTCCTTTCTTATCCACCATAAATCATCCCATGATCCCATCACAATCTGCCATCCATAACGATTCTCCCGCGCGCCACACATGCGCTGCATCGTAATTCAGAAGTAAAGCCTCTTCCTCATTGGATAATACTCCGGAGGATAGTAGCACCGCTGGTTGATGAAGTAGTCCTTAGTACCAAAGTTCTTGAACTGATAATACGGTCTGTCGGCCTCGGGTAGAAGAGGTTCAGGTGCGGGTTCAGGGATGGCCTCTTCTTCCGCCACCTCAGTGGTGGTATCGGTCGGAAGCGCGCTAGTTGGGAGCGCGCTTGAGGATTCCGGGCGGAAGATGGTGGTGCTGTGGACGATCATGAAGATGAAGAGAATGAGCACGCCGATCGCGTTCACCCAGTCCTCGGTGCGCATGACGCCGATTGGATCGTCGAAGATGTCGTCGAAGGCGGATGTGAACTTCATCTTGGTCAGATGTAGAGAAAGGGGTTGGGTGGCGATGTGGTGTCGTGGATAGAGTCGCGGGGTGTTTGGGTTATGGTTGAATGAGGCTTGGGGTTGCGCGTTGTTCGGCAAGTGAGCTGGTACGCAAGAGAGATAAACGGATGAGAGTAAGTAGTTGATGTAGCGAGTGATCGGGTGTGCGGTTGAGTGATTCCTCCGCGGCGTGGTTGCGTCGAGGTGGTGGTTTAGATGGGCTCGCGGAGCTTTAGGGAGAGCACTGCAAGCGCAACCTCAAGGACCGTGCTCAGTGTTGCCAGTGACGAAAGGGACGGCAGCCTTGCCGTCGGCGGAGAGATAGCAGAGCTGCCGCTTGCGATATGTGCAAATGCGGCGTGCGGGTGGTGCAGACGTGAAAGAACGAGAGTGACAGGGGCGCTCTCACACCCTCAAGACCATACGAACGTGAATTGATAGCAATGAACAACTAGAAACAAGAATTCGAGTATAATTTTTCGTCCATGATCGCACTAACGCTTCTCTATTTGCAGATCCAACGTTTTCGCAAGCACATAAATCAGCTCAAGCCTATCGCATCGTACTCCCTTCACTTTCCCCATCCTCACTGCGTTACCTACAATCGCTTCGACCTCAATCCTCCGACCCGACTGCACATCTTGCAACATACTTGGCTCAATACCAGCGTTGATTGGGATTCTCGCCTGAGCCCGACCAAGCTGATGCACTACCTCCTCTTTCGTGATCGTATGCCCATGCGCCTCAGCAATGTTCTGAATCTCTACCATGACAGCAAGAAGGATGTCAGATGCCTCACTACAGCTCTGCAATATATGCGTATCTTTACTCAGCGTGAGCGCACAAATCGGGTTCCAGGAAGCGTTGATGAGAAGCTTGTACCAGCGCTTCGCCTGGACGTCGTCAAAGAAAGTTGCAGTACCCCCAGCAGCTTGGACGAGTTTGGTGAAGGCTTTCGCACGCTCTGGTGACGCGGAAGAAGGAAATGCACCTATTTGCAGGTTTTCTACTTCTCCGTGTTTGATTACACCACTAGGGCGCTGTGTTGCGGGCATGTATACCACGGTGCTGATAATTGGCGTGCTCGCAAAGGCGTCGACGTACTCCTGCTCTATTCCTACTCCGTTCTGGATGAGGACAATGGCCGTCTTTCCGGGCGTGACAGCGGGCGCTATGAGCTTAGGCACTAGTCCGGGGATCGCTTTGCTGCAGACGACAATGTAGTCGTACGGTTCCCCTGGGTTCACGGACGCCGCTTCTTCGCAGCTGCGGACGACTCTGGGTTTGAACTGAATGCCTTGGCCGAAGATTGAGGAGTTTATGGTGAAACCTTCTTTGCTAACAACATCGTAGTTCGAGCGACAAACTGCAGTGGTGTCTGCGACTTTAGATAGAAGCCAGAGGTAGACTGCACCTACGCTGCCTGCACCGAACAGCAGCACTTTTGGTCGGACTTGAGATGCCATTGGGTTGAGCCTGGCTAAGAAAGAAGTCTTTCTAGATACCGGAAGAGAGTTGAGATTTTCGTGTCAAGGACATGTTGTTTCGAAATACAACTCGCGATGTCGGCGTTCATTTGCCGATCCGTCCCCACTTGCCGAATCTTGTCGGCCTTTGGCCCATCGTCACGTCCTATGGAAGGCACCAGTTTTATCACTTTGGGCATACAATTAGGGAAACAGTCATCTTTTGCTTATGCATGGAGACTTGTGGAATTGGTTGCCATCGACCGGTGCATGATCTTTCATGGTCGGTCTGCTTTCCAGATTGAATAGATCGAACGCGTTCAAAACGGACTGCATAGGATATCTAACTTCGAACTGACTTGCATGAAGAGCTCTCTCCAAATCGCACTTACACGCGAACCTCCGGGCTCTTCTCGCCATATGCGGCTGCACCCTCGCCGGGAACAACCCTGGTAGAATAGTCCTCTCCGGCGAGCGTCTCGTCATGTATCTCGTACAGTGGCTCCATGGGAGCAAGATCCCGTCGCAAAATCTTCTTCTGGAAGTACCACGGCAGCTTTGCGCTGTAGTAACTGGCAAATTGCCTGTTGCCAACATCGAAAACGGTGTCCAGCTCTTCCAGAGTAAGATTCTTGGTCTCAGGTAGCAGGAAGTAGCAGTAAACCCAACCGAAGAAGTTCCAGGCCGCATACCAACCGAATGCGCCCTGCTCCGAGAAGGCTTTGACGAGAGCGGGCCATGTGAGTGAGAGGATGAAGTTGAAGCCCCAGCAAACGGCAGTTGCGAATGACATTCCCACGTCACGCAGATGCAGTGGGAAAGCCTCAGCAGAGTACGTAAATGGCACGGGGCCTTCTCCTGGAGAGTATACGGCCATGAATGTAAAGATTGCACTAAGTCATGAGTCAGAAGAGCTTCAAGCATTTACAGTTCTGACTTACGCTGCAATAGATCCAAGACGGCCAGCAGTGGGAGTATTATCGGCATTGTTGGGAAGATAGAAAGACATGCCGCACCACAACAGGCAGATACCCATGAGTGGAAAAGTTGTGAGAAGCAAGTTTCGGCGGCCGAAAGTATCGATGGTATAGATGGCGGGAATCGCGAAGACGAAGTTGCTGATGTGTTTGTTAGGATTTATATACGTGACTTGACTCATACACAGTGCTTACGTGATGCCCGTGCCCATGCTGGTGAGAAGAGCCTCGGAGTCGCTGAAACCAGCCTGTTTAAAAATGGATGACGAGTAGTAGGCAATCACCTGGTCACATGTTAGTGTTCGAGTCTAAACCAACGGTCGTTATATACTTGCGTTGACACCACAGAATTGCTGCATGAACATGACGAAAAAGGCACTCTGTGCGGCACGGCGGTTGCGGCGCACACCGAAGAACTCCTTCCATGGATTACGACCCTCGCGTTCTGCAGCTTCGACTTCTATCAACTTGTATGCGTAGTACATGTCACGCGCGGCCTGGATCTTGTGCTTTCGGAGGCGGCAGAGAGATTGGAATGCCTTGTCTAACTTGCCCTTCTCCATGTACCTTCTCGACTGTTAGCATCAGGAATCTTGAAAGCTTTAAGGGCACTCACCATCGCGGAGATTCAGGGCAGAAGTAGACCTGGATGCATACGATGAACGGAGGAATACTGGTGCTACCTAACATCCACCTCCATTGGGAGTACGGGCCGAGAAAGTCGGTATTCTGGAAGCCCACAGAGACGATGAAACCTAACATAATGCCGAATGCGGTCCACATTTGCCACATCATTGTCAAGGCACCACGAATGTTCTTTGGCGCAGACTCTGCGGCATAGACGGGAGTGGTCGAGGACTTTGCTCCGACGGCGAAACCGAGAAAGAATCGCGAAATGAGCAGGTTAGGCCAGTTATTGGCCGCAGCCATCCAGATACCAGTAATGAACGAGATGATGCAGGAAATGAAGATGGTTCCACGACGTCCAAAGTATTTGTTGAGGGGCGCGTTTGACCAGCAGCCGATAAGAGCGGAGCACAGGTATGGGGCACCATTAAGCAGACCCTGATAAAGTCAGCGATGTATTTAAAGGTTCGAATGCGACTTACTTGAAGCCAGACATCTGTGATACCAAACTCTTCAAAGTAGAAGAGCTGGGCTCCGTTGACGGCAGTTTGGTCCATGCCCTGCACAATGGCAGATCCAGCACAAAGCACGACCAGGAAGTACAGCATGAAAGGCTGACTCCAACGGTGTGTAGTCTCGTGTCGTAGCCATTCTTTCTCCTGCTCGCTGAGGATGTTAACGTACTCGAATCCATCATCTCGCTGTCCCACGCGAGCGATCAAAGCGCCCTTGCGGAACGAGTCAAGATCTTCAGTAAGTCCTTTCTCTGCGCACCATGTTTCGACGTCAATGAGGACTTGTTCTTCGGTGAAACCAGTCAGAGGATTGCGTAGCTTTGCCGCGACAGAAGCTTTTCGTGGCGCACTGGAGGCATGGTTTGCGTCCTCCATGTGGCGTGTAGTGCCAAGGTCGGTCTTGCTGCTGTTGCCTGAAGACGACAGTCCCGGCTCAGTAGCCTCGATATCAGGCTTACGCTCAGGCATGATGGGGGATGTGCACTATCAAGTCCAAAATGTATCAGGCACTCTCCCAGGAGAAGGGATCGCAAAAGAATGGAGCAAAACGTGTGACAAGACGCCAGAAGATCACAGTGGACCTGAGTTATATACTCAAGGACTTGCGCGCTCAGGCAAGCCTTTCTTACCCGCTTTTCCACAGAAACATGGGTCCGCCATCACTGGGGCAGAATGAGGGCCCCCATGGGCGGATTCTCCACACGACAAGTTGTATTGGCGCATGCGACTACAACTCCAAACCAGACAGCGGGGTGCCCGGTCCAAGACTTGGTGTCTGATGTTTGCTCCGAGATGTCACCTGGGAAGATGTCATTGCGGGTCCTGGAAGCATGTTGAGTTTGCTGGGCGGAGGCATAACGCCCCCTTGGCAGCGGAGCGCCTCTGGGCGGACTCGTGGCGGCCAAGAGTGCACGTGAGTTCTTTTCACAGAACGCCTGACGGTGTGCAACGCCCTTCCAATCATCAAAGGCCGGGTCTCGCTTGATGATGGAAAGATGGGGATGTTGGCGACCGCGGGATGACGATGCTTGTTGGCCTAGCCTGCGGCTCTTGGGATGTACTTGGCGACGACGATCTGCTTCCCAATTCGGCAAACCGTTTGCTGAAGGCGATGCCTGAGTTCCGGACACCAAGCCTCCAAAACACAACTTATGCATACTCTGGTCGAACTCATAGTGCATTTCGCGCACTTTGGAGACTATTTCATCTTGAAATAATCGGTTCAACCCATGTTTTGTAGGGCCCCCCACCTGTCTACGTTAATTTCTAGGAAATTCTAGGATATTGGGTAGATCGCGGTTGATCGGCGATGACCTTGCCACATGGTCTTCCAAAGCCTAAGTTGCATTAGTGGTCCTAGGATGGTACATTCTACCGGTTTCTTGGTGTCGGTGTTGGTCTCCGTGGGAAGAACGCCGTTGGATCGGGACCTAAATGTCAAGTTGGTGTCGAAGCGCAGTGGATTTATGTTTGCACTCGACTCGGGATCTCCGTTAGGCATGAATGACCTTGCCAGAACCATCCAATATGTGTTTGCAGCTTTTATTATGTAGAGCTAACCTTCTACGCCCAGGAGAAGTGCTCGGAATGTAAGTACACACCGCCCGCTCTTGACGAACCGCTGAGAATATTCAGATTCTCTGCGGCGACTGCATTTCGCACATCGTTTTGCATGGTCACAGGACCGCAGACGTATACACCGAGTGATTCCTGCTCTTCACGTACTTTCTCTGTCTCTTCTTTTATGATTGATGGTAAATGTGGCCGACCATCGAACACTGGGTCAGGTGCTGTGCCACCTTGGTTATGCTTGGGTACTCCGATCTCATCACCTGCCGATGAGGATCCACTGGGCGTTAGCGCATCTTCTGAGCCCTTATTCGACGAGTCGGCTTCTTTTGCGGCGTCTCCTGTCAGGTATACCTCCACATGCACGTCGGACGACTCAGTTGTTTCATACTTGGCTAAAACCTCGTTGATGGCTCCGATAAACCATGTACGGTTGGTGTTGTTGCGGGTTGCGAGAATTAAACGCAGAGACATCGGCCGGACAAGGCCACCTGCCCTTGAGCCTATTTCGACATGAACATTCTCTTTGTGGGCAAGTCGAGCATCTTGGCGAGGCACGCCATATCTGACAAATTGCTCAACGAACGGTAGACACCAACCAGCACCTGAGCCTCCAGCGACTACAAGCATATGATCTACGTTGGCGTAAGTTTGTAGGTTAACCCCGCCATAGGGACCGTCTACGAGGACCGATACTAGGGAACCAGGATGCTTCAAGGCGTACGCGTACAGTGTGGCAGTGAAGCCTCCGTGTGGACGAATGTAGAAGACAAGCTCGTTTGACTCGTTGGATTGCACGGATGGCAAAGAACAGATTGTGAAGGGGTGGCTTGAAATAGCTTGTCGCAGACCCAGGCTGGTGAATCGTAAGAAGCAATGTTGACCGGGCTTCCACTGAGCTTTGGTGGGAATAACAACGCGAATGAAACCGCTGTCATCTACGGAGATGCTGGCCTTTTGCGCGACACCATATTCGAAGCAGGTCCGAAGCCAAGGGTAAACATAGCAAGGTACATAGACTGCAGCTGTCGCAATGAAGTAGTCCCTGTGAGTATGTCAGACCCTGCGCCATGAAACACAATGGACAATTGAGACAAACCAAGAGGTCAGAGTGTAATCGCAATGCCAGAAGAATGTCACCATAAAAACGACCGCAGCGAGAATGTGGGTCGCTTTGAAGAACTCGTATCCGAACCTCCTACACAAAACAATCAGCCGAAATCCCAGCTATAACTAGATGGAGATACTTACCTTATCGTGCTATGAGACATGAAGGTGAGCCAAGCTTGGAAGATCAGTGCGACGATACCAGTCCAGTAAAATAAGAGGCTGGAAGTGAAGTGATCCTGCATATCATGCCAGTGGATATGGTACACTATGAATGGGAATGTGTGGAGAAGCGCAAGGATAAAGAAGGCATACGAGATCCATCGATGGAAAACCTGTAGCCTCTCGTGTGAGACACCAGTACACAGAGTGATCCAATTGGTCTTGGTCGCGGTAGCAAAGACAAATGGCATACATGCCAGCGCCAACCACCCCGACCTTGTCGCGAGGGGAGGCGAGCCGCCGAACTTGATGTCTGGCCAGTAGTATGGTTTTGGAGCCAAGTCCATGCCTAGAACATTGTCAGCCTCATCCAGTCCAATAACTACGAGTCTGTTTCGCAACTTACAGAAGAAGAAAATAGTTCCAACGAGACCCAGGAGCAGTATGCCTACTGGAGCTGAGTTCCACTGCAGCGCCTTGACGTGAAAACCACGGTACGACAGGTAACGCACCACTGCTATAGTTTTCTCCCATATGCGTGGTCCTCGCACTCTTCTATATCCAAGCAGCGAGGATATTAAGTGCCCAATCATGAAGACGCCGATCGTGCACATGAAAAATGCTATGGTGGGAAGCGCGAAAGCGTAGTCTGCGATGTACCTTGGGCGATAAGTCAGTCATGCATACAACGTCAAACTGGAGGCTCCTCGCTACGTACCAGAAATGCCAATGATGCTTGTACCAGTCGCATTCTTCTGGTGTCTTTTTACCGCACTCAAACATGCGCATTGAATGCAGCTGCAGCGGTGCTGACAGCCATTCTGCCATGATGCTTGATTTTGCCAAAAAAGTCTACGCGCAGTTCAGTTCGATGTGAAGTACGCGTAAGAAAATTTTCCACGGGATTTTATGATCCACAGAGATGTCGGACTGCTGTGTGACGAAAGTATCGGTGGAACTCGGGATCGCAGAATCAAAAGGTGTCGTGCGCGTCTCTTCAAGCACGCCGATGGTACAGTATAACTACCAGAGAAAAACTGTCGCTCTACGAGTATCAAGCTCAAATGAAATAAAGCTTGTCAGATGCTTCGATCGCCTAGCCGTCAGCTTAGTGTAAATCAGCTCACATGCATGCTCGCGGCAAGCATCCACTAAAGTGCGCCGTGAAGTAATTCTCGCACGCGAGACGTCCGAAAAGACAAACGGGCGTATTCTCTGCCGCACACTGCACCGCAAGAGGTATGTGGCTGTTCGTTGTACCGGAATTAAGAACGTCTTGCACGGTCGAGAAGCCAGGAAACAAGCTCACACCCGAAGAATAAGCTCATGATTGGCACTGAAAGTTGCTCTTTCCGAGATAAGCGTATGACACGCTGAAGGCAGGATGTAACTGTCGAGCACGTTTGAGCAGTTTTCCACGCACTAGCTCGCCGGAAGGAGAAGGGGCTTATCCAATAGCCATCAACGACACGGCAGGGCCATCAGCTCCCGGGAATAGTGTTCGTTTGGAAGTGGCCAACGGTGACAGATAATCGCTAGAGAATGCGATGTATATGTCTGTCAGAAGGTGCGGAATTCGAACATCTACCGCTTTTTGATTGATTTGTCCCAGATACCGGTATTCTGCACAGCTTTACTAAAAACATCATTCGCGAACACAGTCCATACTTTTACGCGCAATTTATTTCGGCATCGCGCTCCAATCCCAGATTGTGGATTGTGCTTTCTGAAGATGAACATGGATATGTCGATGTCGATGTCTCCAACGACCACCATGGCAGATATGCCGATGTCCACCTCAACGGATGGGTCAATGGGGATGACGTCCATGATGGGAATGGACAAAATGGCCATGACATTCTTCACTTCTACCACCACACCTCTCTTCTCCATGTCCTGGATGCCTACAACGACTGGCCAATACAGCGCAACTTGCATATTCCTCATCATCTTCGCTACGATTTTCAGAGCATTGTTAGCCATTCGCCTCAACATCATCGAGATCCTTGCGGCATTTGAGAGGCGGCAGAGGGGTGCTGGAGATTATCCGTATGTTGTTGAAGCGAAATCGGCTGCCAGGAGGCCATGGAGGGCGAAGGAGGCGGTTTTGCTGGCGTCCATGGATGTCGTTTTGGCGGGAATCGGGTATCTTCTGTAAGTGTTCGATGTTGAGGTCCTAGAAGATGACGCTGACTGCAAGTATAGTATGATCGCTGTGATGACGATGAATATTGGGTACTTCCTCTCGGTGCTTGCTGGTGTCTTTGTAGGAAGCATGGTGTTTGGTCGCTTCATGGCCTATTCTGCGGCGCATTGAGAGTGCGATGTAGTTATCCACATCCACGACTTACAAGTCTGCGAAACAAAATCAATTGCTTACGTCTCGTGAGGAATTGCTTTAGATGAAACATAAAGGAGCTACGTCAGGAATCGCTGGTATGCGGAACAGTGTAACCAAGAGTACCTTGGGCCCACAAGGCACGAACCCAGTAGCCGGGAGAGAACGAAGAAGCGAGCAGCACTAGGGCACAGGGAAAACGAGCCAAGTAAAAAGGAAGCGGCAAGAGAATGCCACTAAAGCAAGGTATACATGTAATCCGAGATGTTAGGCCGAGCAATGTGCCACCTGGTCGGCTAAACATGCGCTATGCGAAGAACAAGGAGATTGACAAAGTGACTTGAACTAGGACTCACTCTCAGCGTCCAACATTGAAGTCATTACCAATAAGATTATCCATCTATCAAGCCCTACCAAATATGCGTATAGTTAAGTATATATCCAAATCGACCCGATCATACACATCATCATCAGAACATTACCCAATACCATTCTCTCACACCCACATAATGTATATAAATGCATCCACTTATGAACACCACACCCACGCCCCAAACCCCAAACTCTCAATCAAAAGAACTAGTATCCCAATCGCCATGCCACTGCCTACGCGATCGCTCCTCTGATTCTGCTCACTGGATCTTATCCCCGAGCCCGCGGTGCCGACGAATATCCACAACAAAGCCGCCGCGACACTAAATAGAAGCATCAGTGCCAGCGCGCTCAAGATACGTAGGGTAGAGTACGACTGCACGAACTGAATCATCGTGACGCTATCCGGCAACTCATTCTCGCTCGCCGGCGGCTCGGGGAAGCGAAACGGGTTATTCGCAGATTGTTTGCGGCGCTGAGTCGAATTCGTCGATGCGACGCGTTGCGCCCAGTGAACCCATGTATAGCGCGCTTTGCCGGAGGTTGGGTGGTAGTACAGATTCAGTAGACTGTCTTCTGTGAAAGGCGACCTTGCGTCTGCGTCGACATCAATACCCGCGCCTGTTGCTAAAAGGCCCGAGGATTGGCTACTGGGCTGTAAAGGAGTGCCGCTCCATGTGTTGATCGAACCAAGGCGGATGTCCTTAAGTATGCGCGCGCTGAAGGAGCGGCGGAACCAGTTGCCAGCGAGCGAGCGATACCCGTCGCGGAGTCTGTCGGCGAAGAATTTGTCGTCAAATTCGACAGCCATTGCGGGTCCTTTGGTGTGCTTTTCGTTGATTGGGCTGCTGGCCGTTAAGCTGCTTGGGACAGTGACTTTGACGAGTTTCGGGGCGCGGGGATCATTTGGGGGTTGTCGATGGGTTTTGCGATGAAGACTCAGCCAGACTGTACTATCTCTGCCATCTTGTCCTGAATCAGCGCGGCTGCGAATAACGCCTTGTGCATCTTCGTTTCTCTCCAATCGGCTTCGTAGGTCGTAGTGGCCTTCGCTAGCCATAAGTCCGAGTACATGCTTGCCTTTTCTGTCATCAAATTCTTTCTGAGAATCATCGTCGTAACCACTGTCTAGTCTGTCGACACTAGGACTAGCTGGTCCTGCACTGTGAGATCTATCTGTTCCAGCATGCTGCCTTGGTCGCGACTTGGGCTTTGGAAACACCTTCTTTGCCGTGAAAGGGTACGGAGTCCGTATGAAATGGCTTGGGAGATTAGCGGGCCGGTCTCTGTCTCGTCCCGCATGTTTTGTTGACAAGGGCGACATCGTGATGTGCCGGTCGTTGGTAAAGGATGAGAACTTAGGAAAATCGGCCACTGTAGAGGATGGCCCAAACGTGCGGCTGTTTGAATTTGTGAGAATTCCGGATGGCGAATCATTCAACGACTCTAAAGCTCGCATTGTCATAACATGTGCGTCGATGATGGAACCTGCAATGATGCTGTCCGCTGTATTGCTTCTTTTACGTCCTTCGGCCCTGTGGGCACGTGGTAGCTCGATCGAAAGATTGCTCGTGCTGGGAAACAGTCTCGGTAGCGAAGAAAATGGCAGCCTGGGCGACGATGAATTACTTCTCAGCGAACCTCTTGGGGTGCCAGCGCTCGAGCGATTATGCACAACTCGCACACTGTCCTTGCTCAATCGCCTTAAGGAAACTTCGCGCGCTCGTTCGGCGCGTTTTCCGCCCTCGGATCTTGGCCTGTCATCCATCGACATGCTGATCGCCGAGCGCTGGGAAGGTAGTTGACGGAACTGCGGCAATGCTGTCAACATGCTTCTTTCTCGACTACGCCCTCTTGATGAACGATAAGGTCTTTCTCTTGCTCCATGCATAAAGGTACCCAAGCCCATTCCATCCATATCAGAAAATGTGTGCGTGATCTCGCCTTCGGTGTCTTCCCAATCTGAGTCGGACGATCCATCATCGAAGAAGTCTGCCCCTGGTTGAATGCCCCTCTCCATTGTGTCGCTCATTGCTGGGTAAACGGATCCTCTCCTCAGCGGATATGGGTCGATGATTCGTGGTGACGATGCTGGGCTCGAAGATAGCCTTGCTGTCGGATGGTCGAGAAAGACAGTTTGCATAGCATGAGGAGAAGGCGGATGCAATGGTATGGGGTGTTGTTTCAAGGGAGACAAGACCGTTGACAGCGGTCGAGTGGTCGCCGTTGAGGTCCGTTTGCTACTCATATTTGCAGTCCGCCGTATGTGTAGTTTCTGATCGAGTGGCGGTACATAGACGTGGGTAAGGGCGGCTCTGCTTGCTCCGCGAATAGCAGTTCAGATGTCAATACTGGGTTGGCTCATGAAACCGCGTTAAGGAAATGGTAAAGAAACGGCCTTGTTGAACAAAGATGCGAAAACCTTCAAGGGCGCGGGTGGTGGCGAGCATAGTGGTGATCAGCAGGAGATGAGCCAAAACAAAGAAGGCACGCACGAGAAATTGCGAGACTGCTTTCGGTAACTGTAAAACCCGGTATTATGGCTGTGGTCGCATGAGGTAGGAATGTGAGTAGGCGTCCGCCGAGCTTGGTGATCTAGTAGCCGCATTCTGCATAGGTCCCTTGCGTCAGCAGTGCCAACAGCCCAACCACTAGACAGTAAGCAGCACAAGACTTTGATGAGAATGAGAAACCGGCGTGTCAGATGGAGAATGTGTCGCGTTGATGATGGACATATATCATATCTATAACCCTCTATGCACATGTGGCGGGCAGAATTGGTAGGGAAATGGACGCCGAGTGCGATGCGACAATGCCTTCCGCTATCCAACAAGAAGAGGAAGTGAAGACGGCAGAACAGCTTACAGAACAGAGGCTTGAGATGCAAGCCTATTCGCCGTCCCTGTCGAACATTTTGGTCATGGCTTTCTGGGCTAGCTCGACACCAGCGAAGGTTGCCGCGTTCGCAGGTACCGCTCGCGCCATGGCGGGACCGATGCCAGGGAAGAAAGCCTTGAGGCCGCCGCTTGCGTGAATGCCTTTGATGGTGCCGCTAATGGTGGGTCGGCCCTCAGCACTCTGCAACCGTGACTTGATGGTGTCAACGGGGAACACTGGAATCCACATGGCAATTCCCGCAGCACCACCGGCCACCATGACTGCAGACATGCTGAGTGGTCCTGGCTTGCCAGTCACGGGGTCTTTCGGGGTCAGGTTCCTCTTGACTGTCTCATATGTCGCGAAGTAGAGCGCCGATCCAGGGCCGTCACGCGCCAATGTCATGGCTGAGCCACGGAACACAGAGCGAATGCCTCCCTCCTTGTATAATTGCTTAACGACGTCCACACCGCCGGAGTATTTGGGCTTCTCGCCGGGCGCAAGTTGCTTTTGCCCTTGGATCTGGAGCAGCACCTTGACGCGCTCGAAGGGTGCGGTGATGATGGTCATGGGGATGGCGCTGAAGAAGCCGGCGGCTGAGACCTGCGCGACGCTGTACTGGTTGTCCTTGACGGTTGAAACACTCGATACGAGCTGCTTGCCGACATCGTAACCCCAGAATGAGACAGCAACTGTACATATATCAGCATCTTGCGCCCCAAATTGCTTTTACGGCACATCTGAAAATAAATCTACTCACACATGGGCGTGACACCGACCAAAGGCGCAGAGACACCGGCGTATAATCCCCTTGCAAGTCCCTCTTTCGCGACTGTTTTCCGCACAACATCCATGGCGCCGGTGTATACGCCCCTCTCTGACGTCTGTAGCCGCACCTTGACCAGGTCGAATGGATGGCCCACGACTACTGCGCAAACACCACCAACGCCTCCAGCTATCAGCGCACGCAGCGACTGCAGCGAAGACTTGGTCGCAACCTTGACATCTTCCTTGAGCTCTTCTTTTGAAGGCAGCTTATCAGCCACCTTTTCTGCTGTGTTTGACATGTTTCGAGGTGTTGTTGGTGGTGGGGTGCAAGAATCCAGAAAGGAGCGATTGTGCGATAAGGATGGGGCGCGAAGCTCTGGAATATCTGCAGTGGCCTCGTACGAGCTTCACCGACCTGGTACAGAGATTTGCGACAGTAAATTTGACGACTGTGGGGGAGCCAGCGACTGTTGTTTAGGCATGTGAGTTCCAGTGCTCCGGACCTTGGCTCATGTATGCCGCCGGTGCGCGTTCGGCTGAGAATAGTTGTGCCGAGGTCCATGAGCGACTGGGCCTGCGTTGCTCTTCCTTGACGTTGCAGCTGGCATCACCGCGATGAGCGTGTAGTAGCATCTGGGCTCTCAAATGCTTTTGCCTGCCGTTCGGGCGCAAGGAAATAGCTTCGAGATCGTCTGCATGGATGTACCCTCACGCAAGGCGCAATCATCCGACCTAGTGGCTGACAGACGACTGCGCACTGACTGCATGAGTTCAATTTTGAGCCACACAAGTGTCGCGCATGTCCTATGACGATTTGTATGCGGCTCGTCGGAACTTGACTGCTCATGGATCTTTCCGCCTGCAGCATCGCGGTGTTCTTTCTTAGCACACGCATGTGACAATCCGGGGAACATCACTCTAAACGTTCCAAGTCAACTCACCCCAAATAAATTCTCTTCAAATTGTTCCCAGTCCACGTCATTTCAATAGTCTTAGAGGATGCTGTCCTCTTAGCTCGTCAGATGTCGCTTCTAAAAGGTATTACAGTGTCCTGGTGCGCTTTTGTTGTCTCGATGTTGCCTGTTTACCTTAGCAACTGCTCATGCTCACAACACTGCCCGCATACGTGCGATACTCAAACGGTACCAATCTAGACCTCTCTGAGGAAGCTCGGGCATACAGTCTCCTTTAAGCTTTCCAACTCAGTTTTCGCGGTTCTGTCGTGCACGCTCTTTTGTATGCCAAGACTGCTGTCCGTTTGCTTCTCTTTCACTTCTAGCACAACACGCCCAAACATCGAGCACACAATCTTCTCTTCACTTCCATATGAGTCAGCAGCCTGTCATCGCCGCCGGCGCGTAGTTAATCCGACCGACCTTAGCGTGTCGCACACAGATAAAACCTCCGCCGCCCTCTGACCCTTTCTCCTCCACACACACCCATTGGGATCGTTACCCACACGACTTTCTCCTCTCTTTACCCAAACACCGATTCTCTCTTCTTATTCACCCGCCTTCCTCTCTCGACACGCCTTCTCCTCGACACCTACGTGGGGTTCACGACCTTGTAGCTTCGGCTCCACGAGCCCTGACTCGCTAAAATTTCCCGTAAGTCTCCCTCTTGCTACCTGCTCTGCAAGAACCCAAGCTAACCAACCCAGATTCCCATCTCAGCAGCACCTTCGCAGATTGCGCCATGCGCGGTCGCCGCGGCACTTGGTCCTAGCCCTTGTGAGCTCATCTGTCGTAGCGTGTCTGAGTGGGTAGAGGTCGCTCTTCCGCCGATCAAGAGCTAGGCTTGGACTACCGAACAACTCCTATGCCCTATCTACCTGAGAATTGAAGGCAGCTCCGAACACTCCCCAACGGGAGTTAGAGGGTCTCAGCATAGCACCAAATAGGGCGTGTAGCACGCCAGCGCTTATATGTGAGGGCAACTTGACCGTTGCAATGCTTGGAAGTGTGGTGGGCTTCCTTGCTCGTCTCAACATTGTGGTCAGTATCTTCCTCTTCACTCTCAACTCTGCACAGCCTGCTGACTTCTCTTCCAGGATGACTCGACGATGACCGGGCCAGGTAACTGTTTGTGGGTTCGCGCTCTTCATTCATTGCCAAATTCACGCCGAGACGATGTTCCATTGTCCGTGTACAAACAACACAGGGGCATTTACCTCCGGGTGCTTGCCAGCGCGGCCGTACGCGGCCGTGCGGAGCTCCTTAATCGGAGCAGTGTGGGAGAGCGGTGGGGCTCCCACACACGACCACCCATCTGGCTGACGCTCCTTCGGGAGCTGATGCTGGGTACTTTGGACAAGTACGTACCTCTCCCTCCCACAACTACCACAACAACTCACTAACACCTCGCAGTTGGCATGTCCCGGCTTCAGCCTCGACTTCGGTCAGGGCTTTGTGGCCACCAGTCTAGCTTTGGCCTCTCGGGGCCAATGCTGGATGATTGGGACAAGTACGTATCCCCCCACCCATCTCTTCACACCCCCTAACACCCTCCCAGTTGGAATAGTTCAGGTCGAAAGTCCATGCCGACACTCGCCTGAGCCGACGTTCTCCGGAACAGACGCTCTCCAGAGTCGACCCATGGCAGGCCATTGTCGAGAACACTCCGACCTTGGTAGCGGACTTCCTTGCCCGCCCGATTGCAAATGACGGCTTGTGCATTGCGGTCTTTGGGGTGCGCACCGCACCAGTACTCCTTCTTCGAGCAACACAGGGAGCCTCTTATTCACCAACGCTCTCCGGGGCTGACGTGCTCGATGCCCTTCAGGGCGGAGAGGTCTTTCGGGACGGTTTGAGGATCTGGTGTGTTCGGGCTGGAGGGGGAGCTTCTTAACCGGGCACGTTGGGGCAGTGGCTGGGGCCCCAACAATTGCTGTATTCTTGTTCTGTTGGGTGTTGCTTCGCGGCTTCATCCTCTCTCAATACGCAATCTCTGGGTGTCGTATTGTTATTCTGTTGGATTTTGCTTCGCGGCTTTGTCCTCTTCCAATACGGCACAGCAAACTTTTTCATTGACTGTTTCAGCTTATGCTGGAGCGTTGAGGAAGAAGCCGAGGTTCTAGGCTGAGCGTTGGTGCTTGTCTTCGTGAGCATGATGTGGCATGGTTCACAGATATGGAGGGTGGGAAGTTGTATGTTCTTGGTCTTTCGTCTATCATCACCGTCTATTTCCTCACTCTACATCACCCTCATATCTTCCATCTATTTCCCGACATTCGTATACCTCAGATACTTCTTGACCTCCCTCACGTTGTCCTGCCCAAACTTCTTCCTTGCATCCTCAGTGCTCACACTCGGCGGCACAATGACATCCTCACCCGCATTCCAATTGATCGGGGTCGCAATGCCCTTCTTATCCGCGAGCTGCAATCCATCAATTACTCGCAGCACCTCACTCGTATTGCGGCCCGTCGAAGCCGGGTAGGTCATAGTCAGGCGGATCTTCTTGGCAGGGTCGATTATGAAGACAGAGCGAATGGTAAACGCGATACCACCGTTCTTGGCGAGGCTGTCAAGGTCGTCCTGCGAAATCATATCGTACAGGAAGGCAACATGGCGGTCGGCATCAGCGATGATGGGGAAGGTCACTTGGGTGTTGCCGACTTCGTTGATGTCTTTGACCCATTCGTCGTGCGAGGTGAGGTCGTTGGCGCTCTTCGTCATGTGTCAGCCATATCTCCGGGTATCTGGACTTGAGGAAGACGCACCAGGCCGATCATTTGCACGCCACGAGCATCGAATTCGGGCTTTAGCTTCGCAAATGCACCGAGCTCGGTCGTGCAAACCGGGGTAAAATCAGCCGGGTGGGAGAACAGAACTGTCCATTTGCCGTCAATGAACTTGTGGAAGTCGAGGTCGCCATGCGTAGTCTTCGCTTGGAAGTTTGGGGCTACGGATCCTGTCAGTCACATCCTGAACAGTAAAAACGCGCATATACATACCCACAGAGCCCAATCGCAGCCGGGGTTGCTCAGCAGGAAGCTTGATGCCACGACGAAGCAGTGGAGCAGTTGGGCGCTGGAAGCTCAGCGTTGGTCGGGCTGCGCAACGCAGAGCTCGTGAAGCTGCACGGGGGAAGAATGCAGGCATCGTGGTTTATGCAAAAACCAGCTGATACGTTGAGTGATACACTGAAGCTATGCACTGGTTCAATAGCCCGTGGGGTTATTGACAGAGGCGGGATGGAGGAACATTTGCATTATGGCGTCATTCCAATAAATGGAGTCGGGCCGCTGCCGACTGCAACTGCCGCCAACTGTTTCGCGAAGGATACAACGAGTCTGTTAACTTCGACATAGAAGTCACGATGCTTCGAATAGCCTCATAATAGTATGGAAAATGTCTTGATAGGCCAAGTAGTGTTTAAGCTTTGGCGTGGTCGCACGTGAGATGCATGTGGACTTCCAGATGTCTGGACTCGCGAGTGTGACGTCACCGAGCTTCTTGCATCTATATATACAATCTCGTCTGTGCTCAAGCTTCCCTTTGAAACTTGGATGGAGTGGCTGGGATATCCAAGGACAAAATATTGCCTGGCTCGGGAATATTGACCAGGACAAAATATTGCCTGATTTGCTTCAAAAGGCGCAGCGCGCGTGAGTGAGCTTTTCGTCCATATTGTGAACCATTTCGTCCCATCAAGTTGCAAGCTTCAGAGCAACATATTCGACATCCACCATGTCGTCTATAACATCCTTCGATCAAAGCGGTTCCGGATTTCTCAAATTCAACTCTGGCGCTCCGCGCGTCTGGATAACATCGGTCTCTGAACCATCGGAGAGAGCACTTCTCAATTGGTGGGAAGAAGGATTCGATGCTCGCTGGCTTCCATACGACCCTTCCAACGAACCAGCGTACGTACGGATATTGAAGCGCCTCAACGAAGACCTTAATCTAGGCGAACAGTATGCAATACTAGCATATGGAGAGGCGGCGAGCGTGGTGCTCAAGGCAGCAATAAAGCCCCTGCCCAGATGCTGTGCGGTCATCGCATTCTACCCGCCGTCATTACCAAGCCCGAAGACAATGTATCCCGCATCACACCAGGTCCAGGTCCATGTAGCCAGTTTAAGCCAGGCTAGTCACCGCCCGGAACTTTGCGAGTATAAGCTGTACCAGTATAAGCAGTGTGCGACCGGCTTTGCGGATCCGTCGTCGAATGCATACTCTGAGATCGAGGCGAACCTGTCCTGGAGCAGAGCACTGGCATGTATGCGCAAAGGCTTCAACAAGATTGTTGATCTGGAACCGATCGTACAGAATATGTGGAACGCGAAGTACGAGGATGACGTCCCAGAGCGCGCGAGCATGAGCATAGTCACAAAGATGACTCAAAACAGCCCACATGTCAGCATAATCCCAACGCTTGAGGGCGGCGTAGGCAGGAAGAAGCTCGAAGAGTTTTACCGGGAGTTCTTCGTGCCGAGTCTGGTAGAGGATTTCAAGATGCGATTGGTGTCCCGGACCATAGGCGTGGACAGAGTTGTCGATGAGATGTCAGTGTCCTTTACGCATTCAGACGAGATTGATTGGATCCTACCTGGTTTGGAGCCGACGGACAAGTTTGTTGAGATCGCCATGGTCAGCATCGTGACTGTAAGAGGAGGAAAGTTGATTTCTGAGCATATGTATTGGGACCAGGCATCAGTCCTGGTGCAAGTAGGCCTTTTGGATCCAAAGATGGTGCCAAAGTCGTTCAAGGGCAAAGGTCTAAAGAGGATGCCTGTCGTGGGAGCAGAAGCAGCTAAACAGCTGATCGAACCGAGGCAAGAGAGATATAACAAGTTGCTGCAAGAGCATGGGTTGTTGGACAGCCCGAACGGAGCAAACGGTAGTTGAACATATTCTCCGACTCCAGAAACTTGTGTGCCTTAGCCCACCAGCATTGGAGTCTAGACCATCAATCGCATTCCACACTCAGCCAATGAAACTGCACGTTGGCAGTTTGTAATTTGGCAGAGCCCAGTACTTCCTTCTCACTCCGTCCCATTCGCCTTGTTCGTCCAGATTGGGCACCGGGATGGTTTCCCACTCGGTGTCAAAGCCAGCCTCGAAGAGATCGATCTCGGCGATTTTGTTGTAAACGTCGTACACAACCTGGCGGTCCGCACCCATGCCGCAGAAAAAGCCGAACTTGCCGCCATCGCCATCGGGACCACCTGCTGGATCGAGCATGCCAATGACATACTCGCTGAAGAACTCGCGGAGAGCTTTGTACTCTTCTGCAAATGTGTCAAAATAGATAGCATCGAACATCTCGTTCTTCTCCACAAGGCCTGGCACTATGTCCTGCCAGCGTCCTTCGTGAATTACAACGCCTTGCTTTTCGTACCATCCTTGTTCCCTCATGCGCTTCAGCACATCTGGGTGTGCTTCGATGATGTGATGGGCCTTTGGCTGCTTCTCCTGGAATATAGAGTCAATGATAGCCATGCCGTGGCCGACGTTCAAGACGCGAAGGCCAGTCGCAGGCAGGAGAACTTCTGCAGATCTTCGCATCAATGTTGTTTCCCACTCCATCATGACACCATTCGCGTCTGAGTCGAGGAGGCGATCTCGGTCGAAAACGAGGTTGGACGCCAGATAATTGGGGTTTTCCGTGGACTCGTCTCCTTGAGCATCGCCTTTGTTCAGATCAACAACTTCAGCCCCATCTTCCTCATCTTCCTCCTCGTCTTCCTCATCTGAGCTGGCGCCTCCTAGTTGCTGGTACTGATCTAAGCGGCTCAGTAGAAGCTCAGCGCGCACACCAGCGTCCACGCATAACTCATAGAGCTTTTTCAAGCCAAGCCTATGTGCTATGCATCCAGGAGTCTCGCCATTTGCATCGAGGTCATTCCATATTGCGCCATTCTCGAATAGCAGCTTCATCGTCTTCACTGCGGCTTCAATTTCCTCCTCACGAGCCTTCGTATCACCATTGGCGTCCACATTGATCTGGGCCTTTTTGTCCTCGTCGTCGGGTTCACAGGAAGCGATTGCGGCGTGTAGAGGTGTGAAGAGTGTCTCGGAGTCTTGTACGTTGGCAGATGAGTTACGGAGGAGATTGCGAAGGGCAGGAACATCGTGATTTGCGGCGGCAAGCAGTATACTCTGCGTCGGCAGATCCGTATCAATTTCAAATGCAGGGTCGTCCATATTGTTAATGTGTACAAGAAGAATTGTTGTTGTATTGCTGCTGTCGCGGGGTTCAAGAAATTATGGACGTGCGAGTCAGGCATGATGCTAGCGCGGGGTCACCCTGTCAGTCTCTCTGTCCCCATGCCTCCTCCACCGTCACTTCGAGATTGTTTCAGCGAAAGATGAGCATTTGAAACATTCCATGTGGTTCTATCTATTGGAAGCTGTGTCTAAATCAGAGGTTCTAGAAGTCTCCGCAATCTGTACTTCCACGCTATTCCGTTCCGTCAAAAAGCTTCTCACGACTACCAGTGAATTGCTTGCTATGGGTCACTGAGACGTTACAAACACAAACTTATCATGACCTAAACCATCTTCTTTGCTTGCTATTGTTTCAAATGGCTTGTAGCGAAGATATTTCGGGTCGGGATATAAGAATGTGCGCCTCATGAAGGTATATGATACACTAAGAATCAACACACGAGCATCGTCAACATGTGCTGGTCCGAACAATTCCGCTATGGCGCATACGGCCATTACGTCCGCGAGAACTTCCCCTGCCCGACTCAACAAGACAGCCACCGGTATGAGCCTGATTGGTTGACCGAGTGTCAGATGTTCGACTGCCAGCCTGCACAGCGCCGACCAGGATTTTGTGGGAGATGCGGTGACTTTCACCTTGGAAGATACGCCCATAACCCTAATGAAGCTTCGAATAGCGACATTGACCGCAGCTCCCGCTTTACCCGCAGCGACACCACCGGTAGTAGCAGCCAAAACACAAGCAATAGTACTATTTCACTCACACCACCAACATCCGACAACTCAGACGACAGCCGCGTCAGAGGCATAGACGAACACAAAGAGGGCGCTCGTTCCAATCCGACGCCTCGGACTCGAACAGCCTCTAACGGAAGCTATGGGGCAGCTGAGATGCAAAATAGTGCGCCACCAACTTTTCATGGGAGGCCGATTGACCATGGGCGCTCAATACACAGCATGGAGAATCGTAGAACAAGCCGGGGTTACTATGAACGCGTGAGGAGGACCCAGGAGCGACTAGCAGAGGATTTCGGTCTAACTCGGATTAGAGAGGGAGGCAGGGAGGAATGGGCATACATGGATTTGATGTAAGGTGAAGTCATTACTATTAGTAGCTTGTATTTCATGAGTCTAGTAAAATGGGTATAAATCATTACAAACTGCTCGCAACCTCGGGGTATCGCAGTTTCATGTATCTTTTTGCGGAAGCAATCAACCAGACTCAAACTCTCCTCATATACGCAGCTGTTCAGTTGTCATGGAATGATTCCTGAAACTTTGATGTCGACTATGCTCTGACTGTGTTGTTCGTGCCGACATACTCGGGTGCCTCGTGGTAATGGTTCGCTTGGCCGTTGGAGTTGATGTCGTGGACATGTTGCTGATTTGCTTGACCATTCACGTTGTTGTTGTATCCATAAGGTTGGTATGGCGGGGCAGACTGGTTGGCGACAGGGCTATATTGGGGTTGGTACGCCATTGGTTCTGCGCCAGTTGCGGTCTTCCAGGAACCGTGCTTTGCGATGCACAAAATAAAGATGAAGCTGAGAACTTGGCCCAAGGTGGAGAGATAGGCTAGGGCCAAATAACTCTCCACCGTGTAGACGTTCACGTACAAGGCTTGAAGATTCCATACAGCGGCAACGAGGGTGCAGATTGTCCAGAGCATCATGGAGATGGTAAGGGCGATGACCCAGCCTACTAGGCCCTGAAGCATTACCGTTAGCGACATATTAGTGCGTATTTTATCAAAACTTACTCCTCCAGCTCTGCCTGCCTTGCGCAAAGACATGACCGTCTTGAGTGCTAGTGCCCCAGCCACAAGCAGGCTTACAAGGTACAACGAATAGAATGCAACTCTTATGCCCGATAGAGGTTCGATGACATTGCCCAAGTTTGGGAATCTATACCTATATCGGGAGGCGTAACTGCGTCCCATTTCGGCGTTGACGTACGCAGTCATGCCCGCTACAACGCATGCCAGTGCGCCGGTTAGACCGATTATGGCAAGCGGGACAATCTTGAAAATGGAGTTCGAGTGACCAGTGCTGAGTTGCCGACGGAGCATGGTGTTAAGGGTGAAGACGACTACAACGAGGAGTAGCCAGTAGCCAATCATTTGGAATATAATAATCGCCACATTCCAGAAATAGGGACTATAAGCTCTCGTTGTTTCGCATGGCCGGAGGACTGTTGCGACGATTGAGCACAAGTAGGTTCTATAGTTGTTAGTCGACGTTGTGCATGTTCGTCAGATCTGTACTCACAATAAAAAGAAAGCCAGGCATATGATAAGCGGTGCTCCGAGAAGTTGTGTTCCAGGGATACTCTTCCTGCGAAGGATGAAGAGAGCAATGAAGATTCCGAGAAGTGCTACGAAGAAGAGTACTTCATTGGCAAAGCTAGCTTGTACTGTAGGGGAACGGAAAGCGTTCAGGCAGTTGAATCTACTTGCCATGTTATTTGAATACTTTTTTTGGGTAGCAGTAAGTGATATGAGTTAGGGCTCAAGGGTAGGGCAAGGCTGTAGGGGGCACAGCAGTATGAATTTCGGGTCAGTGTTATATATGAAATTTGATACGGCGAGCGCACAGCCTGTGACTTCACTGCGCAGCATAATGCACGACGAACGGGAGTCTATAATTGCACACAGCCTTGCCTTCCTTCACTACCCCAGTGGTTCGACCAATCAGACACCGCTTTCCGCGAGTTTAAGATGTCGCCAAGATTTTGGGTGTTTTTGGTGAATCTTGAATGGCCAGACCGGAAGACGAGGGCCGTAGCGAGGTCATACATGGACGCCTGAAGTCTCAAAAGCCCCATGAAGCGGTAGGCGCAGCAAATGATGGATTTTAGAGCGAAATCCATGCATATTTGGTGGTAGTGTATGGGAAAGTTCCTAAGATTTTACCTGTATGGGACGCCGCCGTGTGATCTGCAAGGCTGAGTGCGATGGAAGCGACGAGGCGAAGCAACCGGTAAGGATGGCGGGCATTGGCAGGATGTTGATTTAATGATGCACAGACACACATAGTGTCCCTTAGTGGAGACTAAGCGCCAGAAGTAATGAGTAAATTGGCAAGGTTCGAGGTCGAGGTATCTGTATAGATTGGCAGCCGCTGGCATTTGTGAACCCAAACGCACAACGGCATCCAAAAGCAATTCGACCAAGATCGACATGACGGCTGTATAAATCGTGAAAAGAACCAGGTACACTTAGAATGCATGATTGTAGAGTCTGTCCAAAGATGCGGGGCCAGATAGGGGAGGATGAGCTCTGCGACCCGATCCAGTCGTGTTGAAGTTCCAGGCGCAGCAACAGCACGTGACGTGGCTGGGGAGTGGCTGAGTGATCCTCTGCCGACTCCCGAAAAGCACTCGAGGCGCTGGACCTGCATTGAGGTGCATTACATCATTTTACGGTTCCGATCTACGCCGGACGCGTTCGACGACACATTCACGATCGCGGCCCTTCTTCAACTGCTTATCGGCTTTCTCGGATCTCACACGTCGCGTGAGCTGACATTTTAACTTTCCGTCTGACATTAAAGCGTCCTGGACACTTGTACTTATATTCATGTGCTTGTCCCAAGAGCTCGAAGGAAGCTGGACTCACGTCACGCCGGGGACTAGCGTCGCATGAACCCCAGAACCTCCACTTATTCGCAGCTTTCACGCGCAGGATCGGTACGACTCCACTTAGGACTGTACAAATATGGCGACCAAGCCGAACCCGAATCGAGGCAAGCCAGATTTGACATCGCTAACCAGCGGTCAATCAAAAATGTCGCCAGCATTTCAAGGGCTTTCGAGCAGACCAACGCTCGACAGCGGGGACACGTGGACGCCGGACCAAGCATCAGACACGTCAGACATTGATGACAGAAGTCGCTTAAAACCAATATCAAGGGACAGCGCTACAGATGTCCGCAGTAACAGCACAACGGCGATTCCTTCGGATGGAAGCAGCACGGGAGAGTTGGACGACGAAAAAGGAATAGCGGGCGAAAATGGGAAGAGGAGGAAGAGCATTCAAGTCGTGGTTGAAGATACAGGAAAAAAAAGCAAGTACACTGTCACGACCGACGACCCTGACTTTCGCGAAGTGCTACGATCGGGCATGCGACGAGAGGCAGAGAGGCGCAGCGAGGGCAAGTCTAAGAGCAAACCTCGAGAGCTCGTCTTTACTCGCCAATTCACAACGTTCGATCGCCAGAATCCCATGTCACAATCACCATTCCACGGTTTCTTTACCTTGTTCTGGATATCCATGGCTTTGCTGCTTGCACGCATTGCTGCAGGAAACTACAGAGCTACAGGCTCAGTGTTCGGAAATGCTGAAATTCTGCACTTGATGGTCGACAGGGATCTGTTTGTAATGCTCACTACAGACGCGTCGATGTGCGTTGCAACGAGCTTTGGTTTTTTCCTTCACAAGACTATCGCGAACGATGTTCTGACGTGGAACGGTTCCGGTTGGATCATACAGTCCCTGTGGCAAACCTTCTATACTGTGACTGTCATTTGGGTCACATTTTGGCGAGACTGGCCATGGACGCACACAGTATTCATCGTACTGCATGTGTTTGTCTTGCTAATGAAGCAACATGCATACGCATTCTACAACGGCTATCGTCAGTTTAATACCAATGTTCCTCCGTGCAAAGCTAACAAGAGACAGTATCTCGCGTATATCGACGACGCAACCTCTTACAGCAAAAGCTCAACAAACTAGAGGATGTGGGCGCCCAGCATGACCCTTCATCAGGACGGCCAGGTGCAGGAACTTCGATTAGCACGGGTCTCGAAAACCCTAGCTCTCGCGAACTAACAAATCGCCGCAACCTAGGACCAAAGTACTCCACGAATCTGTCCACTGAGGTTTCCGATATCGCATCCATTGGTAAGGCGATTGAGGCTGGCCAATCCTTGGACGAAGAGCAGGTCAAAACCTTCCGAGAAATTCTGAATACCGAGATCACCATACTAGACGAGGAGTTGCGTGGCAAATGCACCAGCACTGACAACGTGTACCCCAACAACCTCACTTTGTACAACTTTTTCGAATGGACCTGTCTCCCCACTCTAGTCTACGACCTCGAATACCCGCGTCAAGAGCGCGTCAACTGGTGGTACGTCGCAGAAAAGTCGGCCGCTACCCTTGGGGTCATTTGGGTCATGATTATCATTTCGCAAGCATACATATACCCTGTAGTTGTGGAGGCAGTCCGCCTCAGGGAAGCAGGCATGACACTAGAAGAGCGCTGGAAAGAATTACCTTGGGTTGTGAGTGACATGCTCTTCCCGCTGCTCCTGGAACAGCTCTTGTCCTGGTATGTGATCTGGGAATGTCTTCTCAACGTGCTCGCAGAGCTCACGCGCTTCGCCGACCGCGGCTTCTATGGCGATTGGTGGAACAGCGTAAGCTTTGATCAATACGCTCGAGATTGGAATAGACCGGTACACAACTTCCTGCTGCGACATGTCTACCATTCATCTATCTCATTCTTCCGTTTGTCGAAGATGCAAGCGACTTTCTTCACATTTCTGCTGAGCGCGATCGTCCACGAGGTTTTGATGTTCTGCTTATTCAAGAAGGTCCGGGGTTACCTCTTTACATTCCAGCTCACACAACTACCGCTTGCGGCGTTCATGAAAACAAAGATGATGCGAGGGCAGGATACTTTGGGCAACATTATATTCTGGTTTGGCTTATTCATCGGGCCCTCATTGATCACCGCGCTTTATGTGTGCGTGTGAAAGTTTGTTTCGGAGGCTTTGAGTCAACACTCAGAGGAAGATTGTTGGTAGCATTAATACACTCTGTATCCATATTTTACAAAACACACTGCCTTCATCCCCGTCGCAAGTGTGTCAACGTATAGAGAGAATAAACAACACCCATATAATTTACAGAGAAGCGCAAAAGTAGAAGGTCTTGCCGTCTGCTGCGTTGGGCGGCCGATCATCAGCTCCGGTCACGACTCCAGGCGTTCACACGCCTTCTCGCGTTACAGACAGAGAAAGGCAGACTCTATCATCGTCGTAAGACGGCTACCATAGTCCAAAGACTTTTCAAAAATGTGAGATAGGGTTGAGAATAGCATTAGGAAATTGCCAGGCTTCCCCTGAGCTAGACATGAGTAGTAATTGCGGTGGGCTGACGAAAATTAAGTGTGTTAGTATGCATTCTTATATAGTATTTTGAGGCTGACACTTCCAGTGATTTCTGGGACGTAAGACACGGCTATATGTACAGAAATTGAGCATCTAGCCTTAGATTGTGGAGCATCTATCCGGATAACGCAGGTTACATCCAATCACACGTAAAATTAAAAAATGCAATTGACTTACTTGAGGTGCAGAACGCCCTGGAACTCCCACAGGAACGACACGAAGACTTCCTCGCTCCATAGCGAGTATTAGCGACTCCAAGAACGCTAAGTGTCCATCGACACTGAGCTGCGCATCGTACGGTTCCGTCCTTTGGCTCCAACTCTTCGACTGTCCTCACCACTGCCATGTTCGTAGGCTCGATGCCAGTGCGGAATTGTTGGAGATACTGCACCTGCGCACGTAGCTGCTGGAGCTCACGTTCGGTCACTCCATCCGCACCTGTGGCAGACTCCAATGCCGCCTCAGCCTCGGAGATTTTTCGCTCAGCCACGAGCTGGCCCCGGGGATGTGGTGACGATGGATCCGAAGCGCCTTGTTGTACTCACGTCCACGGGCGCGCCGCAGCGTGCCCGCAGCAGCCGTCTTGTTCATTGGCGCAATGTGGAGCTGCTTGATGGTACGGTGTAAACTGCTCGATCAGAATCTGGTAGTCCGACCAACAGACTCTACCTGTAACAAAACGCTGTAGCCAAGAGCACACACCGACCCAATTGGTTTGGATGGTCCCTGCTTATTTCCTGATCTGATGAACGCAAATGCGCTCATCCTTCTCGTTGACTCGGCCGGTGATCAACGCATATTTCGAAGGGTCGATCTGGCCGCATTATGCCATGAGGAACTTAGTGATGTCATGTCTAAGCGCTTCCCCACGTTGCTCGTCGCCCGGTGCGGTAGGATAGACTTCGGATTCTCGCTGCTCAATCCGCTCATCGAGCTCGGCCGGGGCAGGCTGATCGGAATGAGGAAGTACTTTGGAAGCGGCA
>Ga0265780_10000680_pt1 | contig 51517 bp, 49 predicted proteins | sample P1T30metagenome_FD_192432 | JGI IMG/M metagenome (GOLD analysis project Ga0265780, IMG submission 192432) | Plant litter microbial communities from East Loma Ridge, Irvine, California - P1 T30 | ecosystem: Environmental > Terrestrial > Plant litter > Unclassified | place: USA: California... | reverse complement strand
GAGCGGTCTCGACTGCGCCTACAGGTCCGTTGTAACCGAGGCTTCGTAGTTGGGTGCGAGCTTGACCGATTGCGTCGACGACTTGGGAAGATGTCATTCTGCGTTCGTTGACGCGCTCATTCTCGACCGCGAAGAGTTGGATAACATCCCAATTGCCGCCGGCATACTGATCAATGGCGCTCTTGTAGGCTTTGATAACCTGGCTGGGATCTTCGCCGCCGCCACTGGGGTCTAGATACGCACCACCCATGAGCTTTTGGCCGTTCTTCTGGGCGTTCTGAATTGCAAGTGGGATCTGATTGCAGTCCATGCCATAGATGCGGATGACTTTGTAGTCCTTCATGCTACTGAATTCGCTAGCAACTTCATCCGGGGTCTTGCAGTTGGCGGAGCCGCTGTAAGCATCCCAAGTTATACCCAGAGGCAGAGTTCCAGCGGCAGCCTTTTCGACCGGGACGTCCTCGGGTGGAGACGCTGGTTGCTGGGGCTCAGGCTCTTGAGTAGGAGCTGGCGGCGCAGGTGAGGGTGACGGTGAGGGTGTCGTGGTCGCATCCTGAATGTCGACAGCAGTAGGCTCTGCTAGCAGAGAAGCAGATGCGGAAGACGTTGGTAAGGGAGCTGGCTCTGGCACGGCTGATGAAGTCTGCGGAGGCTCGACAGTTGACGATGTCGTCTCGGCTGTGATTGAGGGCACAGTGACGGGTGAAGTGAGGATCGTCGAAGTCGCAGTTGAATAGGGCGCGCCTGCGTCGTTGACGAAGACAGCAACTTCAGCCATGACTTCGGTGACGTAGATTACCTCGGTGACAACCTTGCGCTTATGATCTGTACCTTATTAGTGAACGATATATCATAGACAGGCAGCGATGTGACTGTAACCTCAGCCCAGCAGATGAGACTATCGTCACAGTATGCCGCAGGTGGAGAGAATTCTGGTAACTCACTGAGTGGACGTCCGCTCGCAGAGCTTACTAGAAGGCCGGCGGCGGCAAGAGCGCTCGCGAAAACGATGGACTTCATGGTGATGATGAAGCGAGTGTTATGGGATGTTTAAGCTGGGTATACAACGTAAAGGTGCTGGGTGTGGGAATGTTGTGGGTTGTTTAGGTGAAGCCGTGCAGCGCAGCGGATGTATAGGTGCGAGAAATGAGTGAATGACTGCCTGCAGCTGAAAAGAAGGAAAGACCGACTGGTCAATTTAGGGAAGCTGGGAACCAACAGAGACTGTAGGGACTGTAATCGGCGTTGAAGAGGAAGCGCGGTCGGTGTTGACGACTAGGTATTGTTGCGCTGTTGTGGTACCTTTACCTGCGCTAGCGCCTTCTGGGCCTTAGGCGACGCCGTTTGGGCAGTCGCGACGAACGGCGAAGGTATTCATGGATCGTCCTGCAGGGTCCAGATATCGTGGTCGCGACTGCCTTAAGAGATACGATGAGGGATGAAACGCCAACCCCAGGTTATGATAAGGAACACGAACTGAAACCTCAACCTGCCCCAGGCGCTGGGCCACAAACATTTGGACGACTAGAACGAAGTGAAGAAGGAAACAATATAGGTGAGAGCGACACCACAATTAGGAGTTCGTTGGCTAGGCAAATGGCTTCTCGAGACCGAGAGGACTGAAGACTTTAAACGCGGAGAAGCTACATGATCGGTAGACTTGAATAAGATCATGACTGTATGAGTGAATTGGAAAGCCGTTGCCATATACCCATCGCTGCTTGGTGATAGAGACGGGTCGATTCAAGTCACCACATTAGCCGATCGTTTGCAGGCCGGTATACGGATACAATTACGATAGCTTTAATCTTGATGCAATGAGTGCGATATGTTTGATCGAAGGCTGCATCTGTTGATATATAGTGCGTGTCAAGTGCTGTCCATACTTTGCGAGGCAAGTACGTTGACGACACCAGCCCCAGCGCTGCAAACGTCTTGTGAAAGATCAAGGACCGCAAATTTGGAATGATAGCAGTTTGAAAGCGAAGAAAGGAAACCGAAGCGAAAGAAAGGGACACGGCGAAATGCATGATGACTCGAACGATAACACTGAGAGCGGAAACATACCTGGGTACGCATAATGTTCGTGTGTGAGTAGAAACACAGAGTGAGACGAACGCATGGCAGTTCAGATCAAGCGTCCACAAGGCGCGCCCGACGTGCTAAGTATGCCGGGACTTTCAAAAGAGAGATGCGACTCCAAGAAGAAACGAAGGGTCAACAGGTCTTTAGCCTAGAGGATGCTACTCACTTGAAACCAGCTGGAGACGACGGCCTTCGACGACATCTCTCACGCAATGAGCGATAATTACAAAATGCGCGCATAGCAAGCCACGCATGCAGCTTCAAAGAAGCGTCGCAAATGTCGAAGGGCTTTACAGGTAATAGTATTGTAGATGAAGTTGGCTGAAGACAAAAGGAGGCCTGCAGCCTGCAGGCCGTCGCTCTGATGCGGGGCACGTGTGACACAAGCCTGGCGAACCCCTTTGACCTCAAGCGCGGGGCTCTCGCTCACTCACCTACTGCACTTGCCTTCTTACCTTCTGACCTCCTTTGGCGTTGACCTCCTACAGAAGCGAGACGTACAGAACCCGGATGATGCATCGCGACAAGAGCGCGAAAGAAAACATGAGTCGGGCACAAGGCGCACAGGCAACAGCGCACGGCCAGCGCTTCCCTCTCTGTTGCCGACCATGGGTTTCGCCGCCCGCACTGGCCCTCGCTTCATCTGGCACCTGCGCTGGGTCCACCAGCATCACCAGCAACTTTTGTTCAGTATATATAACCGATATTTACGCAGTATCAATGTGCAGTGCGAGGATTTGTACGAACTCATTTCTTGCCTTTTACCAGAAGTGACCGCGAGTCCCGCACAACACTGCACTTACTCAATCTTTGGAAACACCTCACCCTTCGTGGGTTCGAAACTCTGTTTTTGCACTTTTCTTTTTGCCTTTTTGCCCGACCCATACAAGCATTCACTCTACTCCGACAACGTCACAACTATTTTGTGGACACCTATTTCCTGTCTTCATCTTTTTGCACATCTCGAGCATCTCAATTTGGCCGGGATGCTGCAGCAGTCTTGCAATTCGCTGTAGACATCAAATGTAGGTATCATGAACCCACCCAGAAATTTGGTACTCCCAGTCTCTATAGACATAATATCAACATCATGACCCCTCCTACATGACACGTGAACTTGTTTGAGTTGGGTACGCTTAATGGGACGTCGCACAATAAACCACGCATCGTATCTTGCGTGAATCACATATCCGCATCCTCACCAACCGCAGTCATGGATGCAGCACAGAGCGTAAACGGCAAGTTACTCATGCCCACATCGCTGTGCAGTTAGCTAATAGAGCTCTACCAACAGAGAACGCTTCTTTCCTCTACGGCCATGAGCATCAGTACCAGGTTATCATCCTTCCAACATGCACATGCGAAAAGGGATTTAGGGCTCTCCTCATCGCTAAGTCCAGTGAGGCTGGTCACGCAGTGATTGCTGTCAATGATGGCGCTGTGTTGCACGGCGATACCGTCGTTGGAGGTTTGCGACGTGCAAGTAAGCGAGCAGCGGTAGACGCACTGAGCCACCGACTTATGTCGCTCGTTGGATATCTTAGCCGTAAGTCTTTCAGGTATACGTGTCATGGCGCAGCGAACTTGCAAATGCTAACATTATGTAGATTCGGCTGGCCTCAAAGACGGCGATACCTTTGTCACCAAGTACAAGAACGGTCGCACTACCATTCGTGTCAAACATCCCGACGGAACAAGGTCGAAGAAGACTATCAAGACTGGGGATATCAAGAGAACAGTTCCGGCCTGTGGTGCGACTCCTTCGAACGGAAGCGATGCTACGTGCTGTGAGAAAGAGCGTGAGAGGCTAGAGTACGAGAGCCAGAAAAGGGAGGTCGAAAGACATAACAAAAAGATCGATAAGCAATTGGAAGATGCTGCAAAGCAGTTGAATGCTCCTGAGAAGGAGTGGGATGCTTCCGAGAAGGAGTGGAATGATGCGAAGAAGTTCGGAGATGAAGATAAGAGAAGGTGTTGTGTCGTCATGTAAGCAGGAGGAGTCGATGGAGGAGGACGGTCATAATACCTATCTCCAAGGTCACTCTGAAGTGATATTTGCTCGGCGATAGTCGCGGACTAAGAGTAGTAATACAAAGGTGGTGCTGATAGCATCCAACTGGACGGCCAATTGTGTTGACTCTCCAAGTCTAACACTTCATCTTGATTCCCCTCCTCTTCTCATTCTCTCTCCATTCAAACATGAACTGTACACCGGTGAACAGCGCGCCACAAGCCGTAGCAAGGAACATCCAGCCCGACCATGTTCCTACAATACCACGCACCAAGTCCTTAAGACCATCGACTCCCAGGGCGAAACCAACGAGATTAGCTGTCATAAGCATGAGGATTTCGAAAACGGCGCCGACTCCGCATAACCAACGATACGCATCCGGACTATCCTTCCACTTCCTCGCCGGGAATATGTACGAAGCAACAATCTCGGGGAGAACGAAGAGAGTGACCAGCCAACCCCACATCAGCAACCGAAGCTGGATATCATGCCAGATCGCGATAAAGGTAAACACGGCGAGGTAGTTTCCAACCGATCTTGCCTTGCCCCAGAGACCATCTCCTCTATTGCCACCCAGCGGAATGTAGAGGTATCTCAAACTCCACTTGTTGAAGCTACGATGCCAACCGCGCCAGAAGTGCATGACGGAGTAGTTGTCTGACATGCATCTGACCATGTTCTCGGGAGGATCAATACCGTCCAAGAGCGACCAGAGACGGAAGAAACGCCATGGGATGAGCAGCTTTAGCCAGATGTGCTTTAGGTTGAAGAAACCTAGCATACTGAGCTGGGCTGGCGTGTACTGCGACCAGTCGGGCCTCTCATGGAAGATGGCGACCATGTACATGTAGTGGATCATGATTTCCATCGTCAACAAGACGACAATGAAGCGGACGAGGTACATTGTTGTTCGCTTGGTCGTGATGCTGTGGGGTCGATACCGGCATTGAGCGATGTAATCGTTGAACGTGATGATGGGCCCAGCGAGGTAGAGGGGCGAGTACATGGCATAGGCGAAGTAATTGCGGAAAGTATAGTCAGTAGGCTTGGCAGGTATCGTGACGCGGTCCCGCTCTGAGAGGTTGGAGGCGTCGAGTTGTTTCTTCTTGATGTTATTAGCTATATCGAACTAAGGGTGGGTGGGTAAAGTACTTCAATGGAACTACCCGTCCGAGAGTTGAGGCTCCAATAGTGATCGAGATTGAAGCTGATCAACCGGAGTATGGTGAAGTTGAAAAGAACCTCCCACCGAGGTATCAGACCACCATAGCTGTCTAGAGTGTGACCGAAGTTGGGTGCTGGTTGACCTTTCTCCGACAATGTGGATGGAAGGAAAGTGCCAAGTATGTTGGCATACGAGTAGCCGTCTGAGAACTCATTTGCAAATAGAGTCCCGACGTTGAAGATCCATGTAGCAGCCGGTACATATTGGCGAGGGAGCTTCGTGCCGATGCAGTAGTTGGCATAAAGAATGGCGACGATCTTGAATGCTGAGAAGCCATGAAGGGCGGCAAGGAATATAGCGGCAAATAAAAGGTCGAATGAGATGCGCTGGTTCATACGGGCATCCGCTGCAGCACCTGGGGTTAAGCCCATAGTAAGGCCATTGCCGGCAGAGGGCCGAACTTGAGTATACGTTCCCGCCCTCCAGAACGAATCATAGGCCTTACGCAGAATAGGATGAAGTAGAACTACGATGAAGAGATAGGGAATGTTCTGGCGGAACCCGCTGTATTGAGCATCGGTATTGTCCTGAGGAGTTAGACGATGGCATGTGACAGTCGATGTTGCAACGTACTACTTTGCGACCAGGTATCCAGCCATCCGAGAGAAGATGTTCAAACTCCGGATAGTTTGGATGGGATTCTGCTTAACGATTAGCTCTCCTCACCCTCTGCGGGCTTATTCGGACGAACCTTGAGAAACATCTAGTACCAACTTGAACATAAAGAACACGCTGGCTGCAATGGACACGTAGTAGAAGTAGAACTCCGGCGTTGACCATAGTGGCGCGTGACTTCTATTTTCTAGACTCTTGTCTCCATTTCGTCCATCTTTGACTGGCACTGGTCCAGCGGGATCAAGTTTGGCCTCTTCGAGCGCCTCTTTCGGGGGTGCGGTGGCCGGTACAACGAAGCGTGTATCGAGGGTATCCAGCGAGTAGAGCTGGCGAATAAATTTGAGCGCCATTGTATTGCCTAGACTATCTCCTCATCTTCTGGTCTCCAAAGAACCCTGTGTATATGTCTCTGGAGTATGCGGAGTGGAGGCGCGGGGGACAAGTGCGGTGATGGAGGCCAGGTCCGCAACCTCAACTTTTGGAGTTCGCGTCTGGCAACAGCTTCGCTCCAACACCAACGCCCATCCTGCAAGGACAGCGCCCAAAGCACCTCGAATACCCATTATCACGCGTCAATCAGGCCTCACGTATACAAGCGAATCTTTATCAAGCTTTGCGCATTGCGATAGTCGCGCGCGATGAACATTCCCAACGCATCGACCGCACCAGCTGCGGGAGAGTACGCCGGAGGTACGCGACGCTCGACGAAGCTCTACACACAGCGCATGCTAATTGAGAACCATAGATGAGGTCTCTGCGATCGTCCTCGACCCCGGCTACTCGACCGTTCGCGCTGGATTCGCTGGCGAGGACGTGCCCAAGTCCGTCTGCCCTTCCTTTTACGGCCAAACATCCTCAGGCGAACACCTCTTTGGCGAAAATGCGATACATGCGCCGGTCGGCGGTCTCGATATTAAGAACTATTGGGGCTCAGACGGCATTGTAGAGGACTGGGATACCGCGACCAAGCTGTGGGAGTATGCGATCACGAGCCGACTCACCGGCGCAAAACCAACCGACCCTACCAAGAACGGGCTGAACGATGGCAATGGCGAGAACGAGAATGGGGAGGCCATGGACGTGGATATGGACGCGTTAGAAAACAACGAGAAGCCGCTGGAAGACAGCCCGCTGTTGATCACGGAACCAGGCTGGAACAGCGCAAAGGCGCGGGAAAAGTACATTGAGATCGCCATGGAGGACTGGGGCACGCCAGCTTTCTTCTTGCAAAAGACTGGTGTATTGGCTGCCTTTGCATCAGGAAAGGCGTCAGGCATCATCATTGACGTCGGCGCGTCGCATACATCTGTCACGCCTGTGCTCGACGGCATGGTGCTGCGAAAGGGCGTCCAGAAATCGCCTCTAGCAGGTAACTTTGTCTCCGACCAGATACGGACGTCATTCAAGCAAGCCCAGCCTGAAGTACCATTGACACCGCACTACATGGTCAAGAGCAAGACACCAGTCGACGCTGGCGCACCCGCCCAAGCAACCTACAAGACATTCGAGACACCACCGACCGACTCTTTCCGTCTAAACGAAGAGGAGCGCATTCTCACGTCCTTCAAGGAATCCGTCGTAGAAGTTTGGCCCGGCCCCGGCCGCTTCAGCACCAACGAAGAGCTGGCAAAGAGCATGCCAGGCCGACCGTTCGAAATGCCTGACGGCTGGAACCAAGTCTTCGGCATCGAGAGGTTCCGCGCCGCAGAGGGCCTCTTCGACCACAACGCCGCGCTCGCCAGCGAAACCATGCCCGCGCCGAAGCCTGAACAGACAATCCCCCGACTCGTACAAGCAGCAGTCCAACAAGTTGACGCCGACCAACGTCCTCTCCTCCTCTCCAACATTGTCGTAACAGGTGGCTCGACGCTGCTCTACAAGTTCAACGAGCGCCTCAACTACGAAATCAACGCCATCTACCCCAGCACTAGGAACAAGCTCATCGCACCCGGTAGCGTGGTGGAGAGGAAATACGCAGCCTGGATTGGCGGCAGTATACTAGCTAGTTTGGGCAGTTTCCACCAGCTGTGGATCTCGAGGAAGGAGTACGAGGAGCATGGTGCTGGTATCGTCGAGAAGAGATGTCGTTAGGCACGGCGTGATGGATGCGATGCGGAGTCCATGTTTTACTGAGGGTCACTAGACTTCTATTGTTCTGTTAGGTAGTGTAATGCACAAAATATTCCATGACTAAATGCCGTTCACATCGAATGCTTGATTTGAATGTCTGGTGAGGTGGTTCATTGATCGTCATCATATTGCCTTGTAGCTATTCGGCTGTGGTTCGTCTGGAACCCCGTTTCGGTGTATAATACACGTTCATGTTCGTAACGCCATCTTGCATCGCCCCGGAGCTAGAGCAAAACCTATGAGTCTATATCCATCGTCTCTGCTGTGCCGGCCACATCACCATCCTTGAGCTCGTGTACGGTCACGTACTTGCTGATCTCCTCCTTGGTGATGATCTTCTCGTTCAGCACTGCAGTAGTTCCCCGTTGGAACCTGTAGTTCCTCTGCTTGGGCTGCCTGGTGTTTGGTGTCTTGTAGTTCCTCATCAAAGTGGTCTTGTCCTCTGTGATGACCGCTACGTCCACGTTGCTACCGGAACCCAGATCGTTCCAGATACCCGCCTCGATGGCGTTTGCGCATAGTGTGACGGCATCCTCCCGCGATAGATCGGACTTCCACTGTGTCTCGAAGACGGACATGGCGGCCAATGAACCTGAGCCCATGGTGACGTACGGCAGCTTGTCGGTGGAACCGTGGGCGTGGACGGTGAAGAGATGCGCACCGGTGGGGTCAACACCCGCAATGACGAGGTAGGCGCCAATGTGACCCTGGTGGCGGAACAGGTGCTGCTTCAACATGGTCATGCAGGTAACGACGCGGGGCTTGCGGCCGGTGGAGAGGGCGTGCAGTTCGAGGTTCGAGGAGATGATGGCGGTGGTGAACTCGGTGTCGGCGGCGGTACCGGCACCCGCGCACCAGATGTGAGGGGATATGTAGTGGAGTTTCTCGCAGTTCTGCGGTGCATGTCAGACCAGTGTCCATGGTGGTGGTTGTCACAACGTCTATGGCGGGGACGAGCCTACCTTGTCTGCTACAATGGGACCGCTGGTAGCTCGTGTGTCTGCTGCGATGACTACGCCGCCGTTGAAGAGACAGCCCACAATGGTCGTTCCTGTGCTGGTCGCCTTGGGCAGCGGGATGCCCTGGGCGTGGAGAGCCGCATTGCGGTTGTGGTTGGAGAAGTCGAAGCCGCCCATGGTGTTGGTGTGAGGTGTCGGTGGAGGCGTGGGGTGTTTGCTGCGGAGACGGCGTGTATAGTGGTAAAGGTGGTGATGTCGCGCGTCTACTCGGGTTGTCTAGGCGGTCGGCGGCGAGGGTGAGTTGCGTAGCTGTCGTGCCTGGAGCTTGGATGGAGCCTTGGCGCAGCGATGAGCTCCACTAGCTCGGGAACTTTCTCAGAACAACAAAGCGCGTCGCTTCAGAGCGTCGAGCTAATGGTCGCATGCTTGTCGCTCGACTATCCAGAGCGCCAGGCACCATCTCCTTGCATCTCCGCCGTTTCAATCACCTTCACCTGCTCCCGCCTAGCCTAGAACGGCCTATTTGCTCTTTCCCAAAACACACCAAGGCTAGCACGCGCTCCCGCGCTCGTCCTCCGATGCATATATGAATAAGCTGAGAACTCCGACGCGCGACACCAAGCCGAGCCTCCTACGCGCCAGAACCTGTTCGGCCTGCAAGTCCTGCAGAATGTCTAAGATTCCCGCGCCGGCTGTCGAGGCTGGGCCTGAGGTGCCCGAAGTTGAGACTGAGGTAGCTACAGCTCGCACCAGACCGCCATGCGACGGTACTAACGACGACACAGCATCTCGGCTTCAAGGTCCTCAACCAGGGCAAACAGGGCCCCAAGAAGGTCAAGATTCTGCCCCGACCATGGCCCGCCGATAATCTGCCACCTGCCTGCGCAAACCTCCTCTCCGTCGCCTCCAAGCCCGCCCTTCTCGCTGCTGCCGGCCCCAACATCCTCGTCATCGCGTCCACAGACTCCGTGCGCAGCGCCTTCCAGAACAAGACCATAGCCGATGACATCGCAAACGCCGATGACCCGCGTCTGGAAGAGCGCGACATTGACGTCGTAGCAGACTTCACGCCCGATATCACCATCTCCACTCCCAATCTCCGCCATGTCGCTTTCTCCGCCGATGGAGATTTCTTGGTTACATCTGATGAGGCCGACGGCGGCGTCACTACGTACAATGTTGCGAGTGTCGTCAGCCAAGGCAAGAAAGACGCGGACACCAAACTGGCGACCGACGCACCCGTTCGCGCTCTCCTCCCGAACCCCTCCCCCGAATTCGAACAATACTTCGCCATAGTCCTCGATAACGGCAAGCTGGAGATATGCGATGTGGAAAAGGGCGTCAAGAAGACGATTCGAGAGGCACACGTCAACTGCGCCGCTTGGAGTGCGCGCGGAAAGGCTGTAGTCTCTGGCTCTATTGATGGCACCTGCGCTATACACATGACCGCTGGAGACCTAAGAGGTATCGTTCCACGACCCCCGGACGTCGATGAAAACTACGAGGTGACCGGCGTGTCATGGCTGAAAACTGAAGAGTTCCTTGCTGTCTACTCTCTGAAGGACCAAGACCAGGATAACCCGGAGCCAAAGAAGTACAGCGTCATCAAATCAGCCAAGGGCTGGGGATCCTTCACGTACCATTCCTTTGTCTGGGATCCTCTTCCCGAGGCATTCGAAGCTCCACGCCGCCAACTACCTGCACGGATCTCGTCCACACGCCTACAAAACTGGAAGCCCGATCTCGACGACATGCTTATTATCACTTCCTCCCACGCAGACTCCATCGCGATACTTGCCTCCACAAGCAACAAGATCTCCCCGGATCAAGAAACCTGTAACGAGCTCATGATGGTCAACGTGGACGACACGAAGAAGGCTCAGGTGCCGCGAACCGCTTATGGAGATGAGGAAATGGACAGCGTCTTTATTGGCGAGGCGCTTGATCTTTCGAGCAAGGAGAAGATACTGCGCCCCATTCCCGCCCTGGAAGAGATCAACGAGGCGCCGTGGCCGCTCCCTGCATACATGGCTCTGACCCATGAAGGTCTTCTTGCGGCCTGGTGGGTGATGTGGAACAAGTCTATCGAGGCTGGAGAACGCTACCCCGGTCTCATCTTCAAGAGCGAAGCCACACAGCATGCGTCTTCTTCTACACCGAGGGCATCTACGCCTGCATCCAAACTTCCTGTTGCTACATCTACCCCTTTCAGCAAGTCCATGGGAACACCCGGCACCCCAGGAACAGCTGGCATCCCCCACTTCGGCAACGCTGGAAACGGATTCGGTACACCAACTCCCGCTCTGATGAAACCCCAACCGCCCGGCTTTGGAACGCCCGGATTCGGCACTGCTGCTACCAATTTGCCTGCTCCAACTTTCGGTAAACCTGCACAGCCTTCATTTGGTGCTCCATCTTCAATCGGTAAGCCTCCTCAGCCAGCTTTTGGTGCTCCCTCTGCAATCGGCACTCCCGCCAAACCTGCCTTTGGCGCTCCTTCTGCAGTAGGTGCCGGCTCCGGATTCGGCGCAGTAGGTGGGATGGGCGGCAAAGCATCTCCATGGGGAGCGACATCTCAAACTTCAGAGTCAAAATCCAACCCATTCTCGGCCGCTGCTGGTGGTTCGTCGGGATTCGCCCAATTCAAAACTGCTGGAGGGTCAAACTCCTTTTCGAGCTTTGGAAGCAACAACTCTGCACAAGCTGGCTCCGGGTTCGGAGCACTCGGGCAAGGGCAACAGAAATCTGGCTTTGGAGGTCTGAAGACAGAGCCAAGCTTTGGTTCTACTGTCACCGTTGGCTCTGGGACTGGATCTTCGCTACCCTCCTGGGCGAGCACGCCCGCTCAGCAAAGCAGCTCGATCTTTGGACAGCCAGACAAGTCATCGTTCAACACGGCCTCGTTCGAGTCGAAGGACTCCGATGCGAGCGAGGCAAACGACCGAAAGAGGGACGAAGCTACACCTACACCACAAGCTCAGCCGTCCCAAGGCTTGTTCGGCCTTGCAGGTGGCTTCAAGCTCGGCACTACTTTTGCAAGTGACGGTACAGCTAAGGACGATCCGGCGAAGCCTGCGGCTCCTGCCAACGGTTCCTTCTTCGGCAGTGACTTCTCCAACATGCTAGGAAAGACAGGGATGAAGCCGCCCGCAACCCCAGCGAGCGAAAACCCCCCGAATTGGGTCTCCACGACACCAGCATCCCCGCCAAAGCAGAAGTCGTTATTCCCCAGTGATACTCCTGCAAAGGAGAGCGCAACCCCCAAGGCTGCACCACCTGTGCAAGAGCCCGCTACTCCGGTGGACGACGCACCTTTGCCACCAGACTTCACCAAGGCTAAGCCGGCGAAGACTGAGGACGCGCCTCTACCTCCAGACTTCATCAACACAAAGTTGCCGAATTCGACTAGCGACGATTTGCCTCCGCTCGCTGGTAGTCCTGGCGTTGAGGTGGAAGCACCTAGTTCGGCTGGAGATGTGTCTCCCATTGACAACGAAGACGAGGAAGAACATGATCACGACCATGACGACGAGAGCGAAGAGGATGATGACGAGGAAGGTTTCTCTGATGAGGAGGACGATGAGGAGGTTGAAGAAGTCGACGACACATATCCGCCAAACAAGACGTCAAAGCCGCAAGCTGCGAAGGCGGGTACCTGGAGCTTCCAGGACAGTGTGAACCAGTCACGGCAGTTCTTCCCCCCTGCACCGACTCCTCCCACAATGAAGTCCGGCGCCACATCACAGTCTGGAAGCAGCGCTTCACCAGCCCAGCCTTCTTTGTTCGCTCAGGCCTCGAAACCTGCCGCGAACCAGCCATCGTTCTCGGGCTCATCGCTGTTCGGACAGCAACCGAACAAAGGCCCCTTCTCTGGTAAACCCGATCAGTCATCGATGTCTGCGAAACCGAACTTCCCGCCTCCGACGAACCGCGCCCAAGACCTTCGCTCGCCTAGCCCAGCTCGTTCGAGCTCAGCTTCTCGTCTCCGACGAGAACCTTTAGTCGCACCGGGTGCTTCATTGAGCTCATCCATGCAGGGGTCTAAGCCGCCCACGCCACAGCCACAAGTCTCTGATCTTGAAGATGAAGAGGACGAGCGGATACGAGCACAGCTTGCGCAGCCGATCGAGCCGAGCCGGAACCTGGAGGAGTTTGTCGCATACCAGAACTACACTGGTGGTAAATCACCTAGCAAGACAGGTCACGCCGCTCAGATCGAGTTGATTTACAAAGACATCAACGGTATGGTGGATGCACTTGGCTGGAACGCTCGATCTATCAAGTCGTTTACACAATACCACCTACAGCCCCAGGCTGGTCACCAAATCGATCGACGTATGCTGGATGATGTCCAAGACCAGGGACCTCACGGCTCATGGTTCGAGAACTTCACTTTGTGCGAGATTCAAGCCTTGCGATCTCTTGAAGATCAGCTTGAACAAGAGCTGGATGCAGGGCGGGTACAGGATGTGCTACTCAAGCTCACACAGCTCGCTCGTCTTCTTCACGACAAGGCCAAGCTCATGACTCGTCTTAATGACATACGCCGCCAAATCATCAATCGCAAGGATCCCGAAAAGGCAGAAGCTCTCCGAAAGGCACCATTGCCAAAGGAGCTTGCCGATGGACAGAAGGCTCTGCGCAACGACTATGCTCAGCTTTTAACGTCGCTGCGCAAGGCTGAAGATGCAGTCGCAGTCCTACGCTCGCGTCTGGTGTCCCACAACGCACAGAACGGCAGCACAAAGTCAGTGCCTTCCATGGAGGCTGTCAAGAAGACAGTCCTCAGGTTGGCCAATCTTGCTGAGCAGAAGAACAACGACATCCTCGTCCTAGAGGCCCAATTGCGCAAGATCGGCCTCGCAGACTCCAGTCGTCCTTCCTCATCTTCATCACGCAACGCTGGTACGCCCCGACGGTCACGCGGTACGGATCTCCGCCGCAGCATTGCCGATACGCCTTACGCCACCCCGCCTACCAACCGCAACAAGATGACCCTGACCGATCTAAGCCGTCGTGCTCTAACTCCCGAAGTTGAGAGTACGCCTACGCCCAGCAAAGGCTATGGCCTGTTCTACACACCCGAAGGCAGTCCGACATCGGGCAAGGAGATCGCGCGTTTGAGCGACCTGGTTGACGACAATATTGATAGCTTGCGACAGACCGCCAGGACAAGGAAGCAGGTCGCTAAGGGTCTTAAGAATGCCCTTCTCGACCGTGGGATCAAGGTCACAAAGGTCAATTGAGTAGTACATTCTGTCGATATCGGTGTTGGATTATGATTGTGTATGATTAAGCGTACTTGTTATTTGGGACGTTTGGATAGCGATTGCATGCATGGGGGATCGAAAAGGAAAATGTAATACATCTTGCATAGATAGAGCATGGGGAAGCGTGAATATTGATTGGCCTTGATTAGCTCACTGACTGACGGTGACTCCTTCCCACTCTCCCGCGGTCACTTTCACTCTTGCTCTCTCTTTCCTTGGCGGTCTGTAAACGCGTCGCGAACCCCACAGCGCGTCCAGAACCGGAACACAGCTTTGCTGCTGCAACTGCCGTGCTCTCAAACTGTCGAGATTGTGACAACACAAACTCCTGCATCTTGCTAATACCGCTTGTACATTCGAACGTCCTTCCGTTCGAATGCAGCACCTATAGGTCACGCGACGTTCCCAGCAGCACCTGTTTAGGTAGTCCGCACGGAGATGGCTCCCGCACTTCCCACGCAAGACTACTACGTTACCTTGGGGGTGCGACCTTCTGCGCTGTACGGCGAGATCAAGACGTCATACCGCCGCCTCGCACTATTGCATCACCCGGACAAGAACATCGGATCTCAACATGCGACCGCGACGATTCAGCTTGTGCGGAGAGGCCACCGTGCTTTGACGAGTGAGCCGTACTAACGTCGGGCACAGATCAACGCAGCATGGGAAGTACTCAAAGATGCGACTAAGAGGAGCGAATACGATCGCAGCCGTCAACAACGAACTGCTTCATCCTCAGGCAGTCAACCTTACGCTCCATCTCCAGCCACATCACAGCCAAACCCTCAGCCGCACCCGCAAAACGAGACACCAGCGCAAAGGGAAGCGCGTGCACAAGCAGAGAACAACCGGATACGACAAGAGTGGCTCAACTATGAGAGATCTCAGAAAGAGCAGATTCGTCAATGTCGTAACACTGTCAAGTCTCTTGAAGCCGAACTCGAGTGCCTGAACAGGAATGTTTTTGAGAATCGAGCAAAGCTAGCAAACGACAATCAGTCGGAAGCGGGCACATTGGCCTTCTTGAGCAACAGACTGAGTGAACAAGAGAAGAGCGACATCACGTTAGCCACAATCAACGCGGAGAACGTCATTCGGATCAAGCAGATACGCCTAGACGAAGCAAGGGTACGGCTCGAACAGCTGAACGATGACCTCACGAAACGAAAAAATCAAGAAGGCGAAAGGCTTGTGGCTGAGCTGGCTGAGAAGGCGAGGAAAGAACGACTTGCGAAAGAAAAGGCTGAACAGGCCCGACAGTGGGAACAGACAAGACAAGCATGGGAGGCTGAACAACGTGCTGAAAAGGAGTCCCGAAAAGCACGAAAGAAAGCGAAGCGAGAAGCAGAACAAAAAGCAGGATGGGAGGCAGCAAAGAAAGCAGCAAGAGAAGCAGAGGAGTATGCGAGAGAGGAAGCAGAGTATTGGGCGACACAGAAAGAAGAGCGTCGCATGAGAGAGGAAGCAGAGTATTGGGCGAGAAAAGAAGCAGAGGAGTATGCGAGACAAGAAGAAAAGCATCGTGCGAGAGAGGAAGCAGAACGTCGTACGAGAGAGCAAGCGGAGCTTCGTGCAAGACGGAAAGCAGAGCATCGTGCGAGGCAAGAAGCAGCTCACCGTGCAAGACAAGAGGAATCGAGGAAGCGCGCGGCAAAGGAACATGCAGCAAAGCAGTATGAGGCCACAGCAGCAGAACGATCACGAGCGAGGAGATCCAACTGTGACCATGATACGTTGTGGATTAGGGTTGAAGGCCAGCATACTTGCGCATTCTGTATTCGAATACTCGACGAGTTCTCAAGGCAATGTTTCGGTTGCGGTACCAAAGCATGTGTCACCTGTGCGCAAAAATTGAAAGGCGGAGGCGACACATGTGTACGAAGATGACGGGACTGCGCAGGGTTGAGAGGAGCTCTTCTTCTGGTGTGATGGTAGTGTTGATACCTTGGGGAGCTGTTATAACAAGCATGGCTGGAACTGAGAAGCAATCTGGGTGTGGGATGGAAAGTACTTGGGCGTGGATAAGGTTGGAGGTCAAGTTGCGATACCTAGGTTCGCTTACCAAATGCTGCTGCAAGCTCTCGGGTTGCTACCATGTCAGTTGTATATGAATCTCAGGACGCGGAAGGATTGGGTGGAATATCGGAAGGGCCTCGATCGTGTCTGGTTCCACTTTGTTACCCCACTTTCGGCCCTTCCCTACGTCAAGCTTGGTGTGGGGCAAACAGCTCATCGTATGCATGTAGCAAGATGCGACAGAACAACACCATAGCTCTACTTCTTCATTGCCTCATTGTCTGACTTCTTACTATTATCCTACCTCCTCTAGTTCAATCCTCACCACTCAAACCACTAACCACAACATCCATACAAATTACATACCCAAAATGTCGGAAAAGGCTACCGAGATTGTGTACATACCCATGAAACCCGGCCTCGATCTCTCAACGGACGAAGCGAAAGAAACATGGGAGTCAACACTCAGCACTATTGCCAAACAGCCCGGTGCCAAAGCATTGTACTGGGGCCGACAGATCGAGAACCCAGACACCGTGCAAATGGCCGTGGGTACGTGACCTTTCATGTCTTATTCGATAGATCGCTGCGCAAGTGGTGTCACTTTGCACTTTCGCTGACCGAATGTAGAATGGGAATCTATCGAGGACCATAGAACATTCGAAAAGACCCCAGGTTACCAGCCTTTCCTAGCAACCATCATGGACAAGCTTGCATCTGGCGACGACCCAACAATCTTCCACATCAACTTTCCCACTTCGCAGTCTGGAAGCGATAACCCATTCACCATGCCCGTAACCGAGTGCATAAACGCCTTCTTCGCCCCCGACTACAATCAAGAGGAATATAGCTCTCAGTTCTCTACTTTCCGCACCATGGCAACTGAGATACCTAATGTTGAGGCCAAAGGAGTGATTGGTGGATGGAGTGTTGAACCGCAGAAGCATGAGAGTCTGGGTGAGGGTGTTGATGGAAAGCTGTTTGCGGCGTTCATTGGATGGCCAAGTGTAGATGCGCATATGGAATTCCGCAAGACTGAGGATTTCGGGAAGCTTATCCCGCATCTGAGGGGCGGGCCGAAGGGGATGAAGGTTTGGCATGTTGCGTTCCAACAGTACAAGTAGATAACCAGGCTCCCTTTCCTGATACTTCAAGTTCGATCCTGAAACAAGTGGCTAAGAAAATGTTGCGTATGTTGTAAGCCGTCGTATGGTAAATTACACTTTTCTGGGTATATCTACGACGTAGCGCTAAGTCCACGTCGATTCTGTTGTAACTTGCTCCCAAACGCCCGAATCCTTCAATTACTCCGATCCATGCATTTCTCATTCGCTCATGACATGCCCTTGGGCGGGAAGCTAGACTCCTTCTTGAAACCCTCCTTTGAGATTCTGGAAAACTTGAGCGTGGCCAGCTGAGCCCACTCGCCGTTCCAGTCTTTCAGCTTCTTCAGGTTGAGTTCGTCCTCAAGGTCCGGTACCCAGAAGCCAGCGGCATACTCGTCTCGCTCGGTGTTCTGGTGGATCTCCAACAAATTTTGACGCGTGCTTGCTGGTCGTCCCGGACGACGAGCTGCTTTCAGTTGGGCCAGCTCTTCGTCATCGCGACCCAAGTAATCCTCAATCATGGCCTGGATCTCCGGTACGCTGAGTGATGCAACATGCTCTGCGGTATATGATTGGAATGATTTGACTCTATTAACTATCACTAGTTAGCGATAATACAGTCAATCTATTGCAAACATAACGCATACCGTATGTTCGATTTTGATCTTTTCGTTGTCTGAAAACGCGATTGAGCTTTTCGTCTCTCTGCGCTGCGCTCTGTAGCCGCTTGGTATCTCGGCTGCCCTCGTGCAGGTTGGGATTCTTTCCCTTCTTCTTCGTAATCTTCTTGTGCACCTTGTCGAGACGATTGCTGACCATTTTGAAAGTTTGACGTTTTGTTTGGTGTTGGTGTCTGCGCAAGAAATTTTGGACATCCATCGGCGCTCGGCGATCGCGACCACGCTAGCCGTCGGACACGGACTAGTGCATATGTTAGCGGGGCGCGTTCCTGTCATCTCGTGTACCCGCGATCAATGACTGCTCCACACTATCGATGTGAACGCGCTCCCTTTTCTTTTTCGCTTGATTCGCAGTGCATAAGGGCGTTTCTCCTCTCGTCACCAGACTGCGAAACCACCATGTTGCGGTAGCTGTTGCTTCTCTGCCCGTTGTATAGGACGGACGCGTGAGCGGCAAAGGGTACAAGATGGGCATCTCAGGTTGGTACACCCAATCATCCCGTCTACAATACTGACAGTCGAACAGGCCTCCTTCCGCTGCTCAAGTCGGTTCAGCAACCATGTACTCTCAAGAAATACGCCGGCAAGACGATAGGCGTCGACACGTATGGCTGGCTCCACCGCGCTACCGCGACCTGTGCGATTGACCTGGCGCTCGAGAAGCCGACGACCAAGTATGCGTTGATGCATCCATGGATGACGAGTGCTTACTAACCTTCATCCTTAGATATGTCGACTTTGTCATGCACCGCGTCCGCATGCTCATCCACTTCGGCGTCACCCCCTACCTTGTATTCGACGGAGACAACTTACCGAGCAAAGCTGGCACGGAGAAAGATCGAAGAGAACGAAGAAAGGAGGGCAAGAGGCTCGGGCTGGAGCTCCTCAAGGTCGGAAAGACAGCACAGGCGCAACAGGAATTGCAGAAGAGCGTGGACGTGACACCGGAAATGGCGCGGATGGTCATCGAAGAACTGAAGCAGCACAACATCGAGTACGTCGTCGCGCCTTACGAAGCTGATTCGCAGCTTGCATACCTGGAGCGGAAGGGCATAATCCATGGGGTCTTGTCCGAAGACTCCGATCTACTCGTCTTCGGCGTCAAGTGCCTGATAACAAAGCTGGACAAATACGGAGAATGCATCGAGATCAACCGGAATCACTTCACAGCCTGTAGGGAAGTCAGCTTCGTGGGATGGTCTGACGCCGACTTTCGAAGAATGTGCATCCTCAGCGGTTGCGATTATCTCTCAGGTATCGGTGGACTTGGCCTGAAGACTGCCCATCGAATGTTGCGGAAACACAAGACTGTCGACCGTCTTGTCAAAGCTGCGCAATACGACGGCAAGCTCAAGGTGCCCGCTGGTTTCTTGGAATTGTTTGATCAGGCCGAGAAAACCTTCCTTTACCAATGGGTCTACTGTCCGGTCGCCAAGCAGCTGGTCAATCTTACGCCACTCGATGAAGGGGTCGATCTTGCTGATATGCCCTACATTGGAGAGGAGGTACCTGCACACCTCGCCATGGGTGTTGCAAGTGGTGACCTATACCCACGCACAAAACTTCCGATGAGCATCATCAGCAACAGTAGGCCTAGCGGCAAATCGTTTGGTCCCTCTCGGAGAGCCTCGACAATTGTTCAGACACCCGACGCGAAAGGCTCAAAGCCGATTGATTCGTTCTTCAAGCCTAAGCGTACGCCATTGGCCGAGTTGTCGCCCAATGTTTTCACACCCTCACCCAGTCAGCAAGTATTGCTGGAACAACAGAGAGAGTCTAATGGATGGGCTGCAGTGCCTGCTCCGATTTCACGTTTACGGCCAAACCCTCCTACGCCTAGTACGGCGCCTCAACCACCACGACGCACCATGACTGATCCAACTGCGGGTAGACGTTCGGTTCCGCATCCTTCTAAGAGACAACGACTGTGCTCCGATTCTGTCTCCGAGACACTCGCCGCTGGCGACGAGGGTGTTGTGCGGAGCCAATTTTTCGCACCTTCTATACCAGAACCAAGCCCAACCTTACACCGAGAGAAAAGTAGGAGGAGGAAGACCGACCAGGACTTCGAGCTCTATTCGGATGACTCAATACAGGAGGTTATGGCCGAAGTGGCTGATTTAGAGCAAGCGGCGTCTGCCTCTAAGAAGAAGCTACGGGTCTTCAGTGATACACAGTCCAGCTTTAGGAGCGAATCACAGTCGACCGTCTTCTCCAGGGGCAGCACTGCGCAGTCACAAGATACTATCGGCACTCTCACGCCGGCAACCTCCCCCGAGCCCGAGACGGCCTTCAGCGCTGCAATCGCATCCACAATGAGTGAGCTGCGATCAAAGTTCACATACAAGTCTCCCTCACCAGCACCGGGTATACCAAGAGCTAGTAAGAGTCGTCTTAACCGTCGGCCCACTGAGGCATGGCAACCTACACCACCATCTCAAGCTTCCGCTCTTACAACCTTTTCGGCGCCCGATGAGGAATCCATTATCCCCGGAACACCGTCCAAGAAAGATATAGACGTGAAACTTGCAGTCTCTGCTTGGGCGGCTGTAGAGGCCGAGGTAGTCATAGCCGCGAGTTCACCGCCTCCTATGACGCCTGCGAAGAGGAGGAGATCATCACTCAAGGGGAGCGAAGACCTCCTTGTTCCGGATAGCGAAGCCGAGAGCGAGTGCTCACCCCGAAAACCGTTGTTTAACCTTAAGCGATTTGCATTTGCCGGTTAGTCTCGCTTTGCATTGCGAGTATTTAGCATATCATTACATGAGCGTACGACTTGCGGTATTGTTGGCGTTTGTTGGGGCTACGCGCGTTTTTGGTGTTTGCAAGGTTGTTACGATCACGATCATGGCAGGCGAAGGCACACGAAGTGTCATAACATGTATCTTCATTTGGTAGTATACCCTCAATACCTATCTGTTTTAATGGCAGCTGGCTTGACTCTGCGCGTCTATGTGGGACGGTTGGGTGTACCCAAGACCCTCTAACTCACAGACAAAGGCAAAGCAGTCGGCCCTCACGGTACTTGACTTTTAACTCGCAACAGTGTCCTCGATCTTTGACGTCTCGGAACAAAGCATCTTCGCCATAATCACTTAGTGGATCTACTTCAACCTCTGTGGTTCTTTGGTATGGCTTTGTTCGCGACCATATCGGCCGCATGCGGCGGTCGACACAAGACAGGGCTATTTAGTTCGCGCCTAGTATCCCGTCTACGGTTCAAAATCACAAAGTCATTCGCCAATCTTCGGAACACAATTACTTTGTGATACCCAATCGAACTCACCACCAAGCCGCTGCATTGATTCCAGTCCCAAGCAGTCGATAATCATCATTATGCCACCAAAGATCGTTGCCACCGCGGCTTCTACTCGAGAGAGACGAGCAGGAGTTCGCGAAAGTCTTAACGAGGATGCTTTGCGGAAAGCCCAAGAGGCTGCGGCTAGAAAGAGGGCCGCCGAGGAGGCAGCGCTGCGAACGTCAAAGTCACCTTCACCTAAACCAAGGTCTAACACTGGAGCTAAGGAGGGGATACGCGCTAGGGCTCTATGTGTTCTTGTGAAGAAGCCTAGAACTACTGGCAAGAGCACGACAGGGGCCAAGCAACAGCAAAAGAACAACATAAAGAAGACAAAGAATGCCAGAGTAGCAAAGAATAGCGGAACCAAAGGCAGAAAGGTCAAGAAGGAGGAGGATGTGGCTGCTCACGGCTCGGACGACAGTGAGTTGGAAAGCGCCGAGAGTATCTCGACAGCAGAACCTGCTGTATCAGCTACGAAGAGAAAGCAGGCTACTAAGGCTAAGGGAAATCGGACCACTAAGGCCAAAGCTACTACGACGAAAGAGAAGAAGAAGACTCTATCGCCCAAAAGAGAACGTGTTGTCAAATTCCGTACCATCAAAAAGTCACAGTCGATTGAACCGTCTGGGGAGGAGGGCCGTGTTGAGAGTGATGATGAAGAGGATGATGACATGCCACACGCGAATTGGGTATAGTAGATTGCTTGCTACAAAGTAATGATCTATACCTAGGTAGATAGAGAAAGAAAGAAAAGGTACTCCTAGCCATGATGCTCAGTTTTAATATGCAGTCGTGTTGATGGATCGGATAAGTGACGATAATCTGATGCAGTACCAAGCTTCAATGGAAGTCAGTGTTTCGGAGAACACGGGGAATTTTGCGAGGCTGAGCAGTGGGAAAGTGTCAAAGCGGCTTTAGTCAAGCCTAGTAGCGACAAAGTCCTCGACAAAGTCCCAGGCAATGTGGTCTTCGTCCTCGTCGTTTTCCTCGACCCATGCTTTCATAGTCATGTTGCGAGGAGTGGGGTGGACCCAAGTGCTGTTGAGTACAGTGTCGATTGCTATACGATTGTCAGCACTAGTCGACGGGGACACATCCACTTGAAGGAGTAAAGAAACAAGACTTACGCAACAGTACTTCCATGCCACTAGCCATTCGGAAGAGCGCAGCCTGTGCGATAGACTCAAGCTCAGAGCGCTTCTTCGTTGCTGGACGCACATCTGGGGCGCCGTTCTTGTAGATTCGCGCAGTCTGGTTATTGATACACTGACCATGAGGATCATTGTAAGCTTGACAGTATTGCACTCCATTTGCGGCCGGATTGCCGAAGCCCACGATGAACTGGCAGGGCTGGCTGTTGCATGTGCCGGTGTAGTATTGTTGGATGATACGGCCTTGACCTATGATAGAACCATTAGCTCGTTTGCATAGTTGTCTTTGGGGGAGGTGAGGACTAACGGCTGTTGTGCCTACTGATGACACACTTGGTGACTTGACCACCCGCATCGGCATCAGAGGTACTGGCGAATGGATACTCGTCGCAGTTCTCGCCAGCACGCGGATTACCACCGGCCGTCTATGTGGGGGTCAGCAAATCCTTTGGAAAGTTGATGGAGTCTTACACTGCAACGGTTGGGCCTCGGAAGACAGCCAGCCGATCTTTGACGGGCTCTTCCGACAGCACTGTCACGATTCCCAGTACCACCATAGCGGTCATAGTCCAGTGTTACTCCGAATGATGGTCTAGTGCAGTAAGCGCCCCAGCACATGTTGTTGCAGATATCTGAGTCTAGTTGAGTATTAATCGCTTCCAAGGATTCAGGGACATTTACCTTGGAGGTTGTCGTTACAGTTGAATATCATACCGGGTGCGGCGAGCCCGGAGGCTATCAGACCAGAAACCAGGAGAGTCTTGAACATGATGGCTTGTGTAGTATGATATGCAAGTGTTTGAAGACGGCTGTTGTTTAGAATACATGTTATCGAGACTGCCTTCTATATACTCGTCGTGGCCCCCATTTACATGCCCATGTCAACCCTGCCCAAGTATTGGGAGGCCTCTTCTGTACTCACAGCTGAACATAGTCGATGCAATCGTATGATCGAATTCTTGAACTAGTTTCAGAATCTTGCCAATGATCTCCAGAACCGCAGTTGGAGCCGCCTCGGGTAGAAGTTAGAAGGATGAGGCGCGAATTGATCTGCTTGTAGTTGCCGTATACGATGGTCGAAGATGGCGCGCCTAATCTCACCGGTATGGCAAAGCGAAAGCCGATTACCCGAATCGTTGCTGTGAATAAGCTGGGCTTCGGCATATATCTGCCTTGTCATCGAGATCATGATTGAAATTGGCCAATGCCCTTCATTCCATGGTATTTAGTAGAGCTGATAAACTTAACAGGTCAGCAGTAGTTTACTAAACCATGTCTACAAATGGTACAACCTTCGACTATAGCACTAAGTCGTCAGCATACTGAGACATTCTCACCGGGCAAGCCGAGAGAAAGCGAAGGTGTCGTACATTACCGTCAAGACGTGCGGGAACTAAGAGGCTGTACATGAACGGGAAGGCTCGGCCCGCCAGTGAGCCCTCCAATAATCAAATCTGTGACATCATACCTAGGTAGTGTGCAGCACCACACATAAGCTTCGTGCGACTCTGCCCCACTTGTGACTTCTCATCGTATCCATCATCAGCTTACGCCCGGCTGCGACGCTAAAATTTGAGCAACAATAGTGTACGCAGGGCCGTCTCTGATCACAAGGCTCGCCCCACTATAGCACTCCTCGTTACGCATTCGCGGTTGCCTGAACTGACCCACCTGGGAACTACGGCTGAGACGTGGTTTCTACCTACCCATCTACCTCATCTAAACCAACTCTTTGCCTTCGATCAGACCACTGAGTACAACATGTCTTCCACAAAAGACCTCGCGAAAACCCTCCCTAAGAAAGCGCCCAATACAGAATCTCACCGCGCCACGCTAGATGATCTGAATCGTTTCAAGTTTGCCATCTTCTACACAGCTGCTCTAGACACAGCAGACAGCCAACGGCTTGAAGAAAGCATCAACACGGGCGAGCTCAGTACGGGAAGGTCTAAACTCGCTCCGCAGCCAGATTTCAGCGGTCGCTCGTTGCGAGACGTTTATGACTACTTCATCGAGCTACGCGACCAAGACGATACCATTCATCCGCTCTACTTCATAGTAGCCGACCAAGAGGACTTCGGCAACAAAGGAGTCTTAGTCGTTCTGCTCAACTCGAGCCAAGACGAGGAAGACGTTCCAGGCGTTGGACGTTGCAGCAATGCCGAGGCGGATTCATGGGGTTCCAATATCGATATCGGTAACCAAGATTGGTTCGATCTGAAGGAACTGGAGGCTGAGGAGTGGGGTGGGGATGACCCGTATGCGGATGATGACGACAAAGATGACAAGGCAACGCAGGGGCCTGCCACTTCGGATGGGTCGCCCAAGAAAGTGTACGGGTGGTATAGCTTGGTAAAAAAAGGTACCTAACGCATGTGCTCATGTACAAGACTTTGCACGTTAGCTAACTCTGCATAGCCGTACCCATCAGCTCCATGCTCGAGCCATCATGGGCCAAGATGAAGAAGACAGAAGAGTCTCGCTTCCAGATGCTCGGGAACTGGCATTCTTCAAGCGATCCTTGGGCCGATATTCGCAGAGCACATCCACGACAATGTGCTTTCAGACCTACCGTCCACCGAAGCATCATCCTGGTCGCAGAGAAAGAGGATGCTGATGATCCCGAGGGCATGGCTCTTGTTCGTTTGAAGTGGGATGGAAACACCGATGGCGTCGAAAATGCGAGCCCACCGCTGATGCCGGAAGTGGAGAATTTAGGCAAGATGAGCGCGGGCAAGGCTTTGGAAGAGGCCGATCGAGCGGCGCAATAACTCAACATATTGCCTGTAGCATCACCATGTGTGCTAGGATCACACGTTCATGATCGAGCGTTGCAATTGACGAATGGTAGCTTATCCTATACTAGTAGCCATGTTTTTACATAACTGCATACGATGGCTGATAGTGTTTGATACGTGTTGGTCTCCATCTAACAATACGGTGCCTGGGTCTCCTTCGCTGAATCGAACCATGATATGTACCGTGATATTAATATTAACGCTGCCGTCACACAGCAGTTTCCAAATGGTAAAATCGACTACGTGATGAGATAACGCGTGTGCCTACTTTAACCAACGCATAGGTCATGAAATGGAAGAAGTGCGAAAGGCGGTCATCCCCGTCTAAAGATTGGACGGTATAGCCACCATGGCCTAACCGACAGCTTCAAGATAGCGATGTGGATCAGTGAGCCACGGCTTCTCGTCTGCCGGACGAGATTGGGGCGACGTGAAGAATGCCCATAGTAGGTCGTTCACGAAGTCTCCGTGCATTTCGGCTGCCGGGTCGCATAGCTTGTCCAACAGAGTTGGCCGTGCTATAACACATATGTCAACCAGAAGATTCCTTATCGAAGCCCCCTTAGACGTGCCAATATAGACTTCCTTCACCATGCTGAGACTTGGATATCTCCCGGCGCACGCGCGCTGCGCCATGCTTGCTATGACTGCATTACGAAACGTGGTATCGAGCAACGTGATCCCTATGAGGAAGGCCCTCACTAAAGTTTGCCACACATGCTTTATGTCTGTTACATGTTCCATCTGCTTCGTGTACAGCCAAGTGAGGTATGTTCTGAAGGTGGCCGCAGTATGACCGTCGATGCGGATTGGTTTTTGTTCGACGTCAATCGCGACGATACCGGCATCGTTTTTGAAGAAGTCCGAGGTCGAACACGCAAGCTTCTGGTGAACCTGAAATTTTTCATCCTCGACTCGGACGGCGATTGTTGTGCCCGTGAAGCTAGTTTTTGTAAGTTAACGCCATTACCAGAGTTTTATAGACTCACTCAGGACCACTATGAACATTAGCTCTTTTTGGGCGTTTTGGAGGGGAAGCCATCCTACCTGGAAACGCGTACGATGAGTTCTTGCCTGGGGTGTTCACAACACGGTTTCCAGGTGACAGAATTGTGGACATAATGTTGCGCAAGCGTACCATGGTCGCTGCGAGCCAGTATCCGTCTCGTGTTACAACACCACTTCAGCAACTCCGCCGTAGGCTAGAAGTACTGCACATCCCTTGTCTAACTTCGCGAGCCAGTATTGCTAGGCTTGATGCAGTAGATTGGTAGGACGCCGACATGTCCGAACGATTCTGCGGCATCCTGCCATCCGAAAGATCGAAGGAGTGGCCGGCGCATGTATTGTGAGTTCGGCAGGGTCCTCGAGTGGGAATAGCGATGCTGGTCGTTATGATTGCGCCATGTGAGCACTAAGGCCATAGTGGATTAGAGATTTCACATCGCGACATTTGCGAAGCATCAAGTGGTGCAAATATGACTCTTCATGCGCGGAACCATACGCGTTGAAGTGGGTGAATGGAAGCCCGGCATGGTAATCGCGGGATGACGCGTCTTCACGCGTTTGCCGAGCCGCTACTGCACGTCATAGTGCTCTCCAACCGAAGCAACCTCCTGTGAAGGATGTAAGCTGCTGCATTTTTATTTTCGCACTGGTCTTGTAAGAAATCGCCCCAAGTTGCAGCTTATTCTAACAAAATGCCTTCTCACCATCATTCGTCTTCAGTTGCTCCAACTAGATACCGGTCAGCCTGGGAGCTCGCCCATGGCTCCACCAACTCCTCTGGTGATGTATTGCGATGAGCAATTAACGCTGAAATCAGATCCCCCGCGAGCTCGTAAGCTGTCTCGAGAAAGTCTAGGCCCTGCCATTCAGGTCGGCATTTCCACGTCCAGATATCTATCATCAAATCTCGACCAAGGATGTCCGGCGCATGCGCAAGACCCTCTGTCACGTCATATAAGCTTGCGACGAACGATATATTTAGGAAGCTTTCGATCCTTCGCGCGCACTCGATCATCCGACTGATCAGAACGTCTTGATAACGTGGATCACCAACTTTACGCGCGAGATCATATGAAGTCGGCAGCCAGTCCAGGTTCGACTCGGTATCCAGCTTTGGGTTTTGGGTCCGCAATATGCTCCGGCAGCCGGCGGGTGTACAGCCATGTCATGTAGGTCTTGAAGTCTTCGGGTTTTGCTCTGAGATGTACCGTCCTGTCGCTATTGATCCAACACCCACCACGGAACTGATCATCGTTGTAAAGGACGGATTTCTGAACAGTAAAGATGTCCTTTCCATCGTTGAAATTCGGCATCCCCACTTTCACAGTAATGGTATCGCTGGTGGGGCTATTGATGGTCAGTAAACGATGCGAGCTAGTTCTGCTCAACTCACTCTGGATTGTATGGATTGTTACCCGCCCTGGAAGGTGTAAACATGAGGTTTGGACTATCTCCGGCCATCGGGTTGGCAAGCAGAAAATGGTAATGAGCAGGTGGTGGCGTTTCAAAAATCTCACAAGTGATACGGGTCGTCGTGCATGCACATTGACAAGAATACGCTCATATTAATAGGTTGAGCCTATAGGCAGCTGACGTGCTGTCGATGTTTGCCATGACATCACACGACGTTGAGGAGACTACAAACCATCGTCAGGACATGATCATGCGAGCAGCACAATTTGTACCTAGACGTCTCTCTAGGTTTGCTAAGCCTGTAGAACAGAGTGAGTTGGATCGTATACTACATCGATCCGATCGAGAAAGCCACCTTCAGTCATTCATGCACCTGCCGCATTTGTGTGATTGTTAGCCGACTCATCAAGTGAGAGGCCGGCCCCAAGGTGAAGGCGGATTGTGACCCACTGTCCACGCGCTCCCCGTCTTGCTAAAGCTATTGTCTTCTTTGATACCACAAGAAGTATCCTGCACCAGACCAACACCAATCAGATCATTACACATCACGACCGGCAACCCTGAGAGGGAACCTCAACATGCCGCTATTGAATCTACCCATAGAGATTTTTGAGGAAGTCATAGCGGCGCTGGCAAACAAGGTCGGCCGGGGAATTGTCGTACGTTATCGACTCGTCTGCAGTAAGTGCAAATCAGAGGCCTTGTGCACGTGTATACTGAGAAACAACAGGAACATTCGCAAACACAATCAAGGATCATACCGTTACAGTCGCTGCTTCTAGGAACCTCGCCAAGTTCCTGGAAAACCCCTTCTCCGCCCGTCTTTTCGACACGTATCGGGTTGAAATCCTCTACAAGGCTACTATGCGACGCCAAACAGCACCAAACCAAGTCATCCACTTCATACGGGCCATGGTCAAAGCGTCCAAACCAGATCCCACACTTTACCCAGCGGCAATCATGATCGTATGCACTAGCATGATGGCCCTCGAATCAAAAGCCCTGCACGGTTACATCAAGGGTACCGAGAAGGCCAACAAAGGAGGGCGGCCATATAACCTCGCGGACATGATACCCTTTATCGCTGCTGCAACAGGAAATATGAGGCTCTTCGAAACGCTCACTCTCACACCAGCTCTGCTCCTCGAACAAAGTCACGCTCTTTTGCCGAGCGCGCTCAAAGCCGCCATCGTGGCGGATCAGGATGCTATGCTTCGAAAGATCCTCAAGTATATCGTTGACAACGTCAAGGGCAAGCCCGAAGCTAAGACGTGGAAGGATATGCGAAGTGCTGCTCGGCAGATTGGCGAAGCTTTGTGCATGGCTGTGCGTTTGCATAAGAATGTCGCAGCAAGCACGCTGTTTGACTTCCGCGATGCGAACGAGCCCTTCGCTAGATCTATGTCTTGGTCCTTTAGTGACCGGCTCCTCTACTGTGCTATTGACAGTACCAACACGGCCGTATTGTACCGCGTCTTAGGAGTCGACAACCCTGGGGCTGTAGCGCATGTCAAGGAAGGAAGTAAGACACACTACCGTATTGATTCTATCTCTATGGAAATACTGTACAAAAGAGGTGGGATCGTATTCTGGAGAATATTGCTGAAAGATGGCGTCGTCGGACCAAACGAACTCTGCTCGGACAAAACCTCACTCCAGCACGCTCTGAAGAGAAGGCGATACGACATTGCACGCATGCTTATCAAGAGTGGTGCAGTCGTCGACGCTATCACACCCGATGGAAGCAATGTCTTATGGCAGGCGGCGAAGGATGGCTTCGCGAAAGACGTCGAGTTCCTGCTTGATCACGGCGCAGACCCCAATTCTGTTGGAAAGGACGGCAAATCCGCACTAGCGGCTGCGGAATCAGGACAATATGGCAAGTGTCGTTTCCTGCTTAGGCAAGCCATGGATCAGAGGAAGGAGGAATCTGAGCGACGAGAACTAGACCGGCTTGCGGTATTGGTTTCGTTGATGTAGAAGACTCTCGGGCTGACAAAGCAGCGACGTCGGACATGAGGTTAAGATGATTTTGGGCTTGAAGAACCAGCATGTATTGCAAGAGATGATGCGCCATGGGTAAGTAAGGTATTCAGACTCAAGGAGGTAGAATACCGGCTTCATGTGTCCGTTTTAGGTACTACAACGAGTGAGCAATCGGCATTCCCGAGGTTTCTCAATTAGTCGAGCCTCAACATAAAAGCAATGCGCTCTTCAAAGATTCAGGCCCCTCTGTTATGACGGAAGTGAGTGAAGAAATTATACGGACGGGAGCTATGAGGACTCACAGGTGCCCAGGTGATGATGGCCCAGATAGACAAAAGTTCCAATTGAGTTTAGCAAAGCATACCCAGAATATACTCGTGTGGAGCCAGAACCACTATCAAGCATCAAAACGCCGTGGTCTCTTTGTAACCTTACACTGGATATCACAAATACAATGGATCGTACACAGTACCTTAGTACTTCTCCTCCAATCTCGCCGTCATACCGGTGACTGCTGTCATCCTACTTTCCTCGCGCTCCTTGATGTGTATCTCACGCTCCAATTCGCGCTGCACAGCCATCTTCTGCGCGGTGGTGAGCTGATCCAGAACCGCGGAGATGCCTTCTTCAGTCTGGCCGTTGAAAAGACCCTCCAAATCCGTCTTTGTAGCGATGGCGAGCTGGTCCTCCAATGCCTTTAGTGCTTTCGTACCGAGCTCCGAGACAGCTTTCTTGAACTTTGCCTCCTCATCAGCCTTGGCTTTTTTCGCTGCCTGGTCACGCTCATCGACATTCGCCTCGCCAGCTTTACGCTTTGAAGCCTTCAGAGCTTCCTTCTTTGCCTTAGCAGCGAGATAACGAGCCGAGTGTCCCAATGCGCGCCCATCCTTAGTCAGCGGCTGTTCCACGTTGAGAGGCGGCGCGGTGAAGAACAAGATGCGGCCCTTTTCGTCACGCTGGAACTGCTCGCGAATCTCAAGCGGTATACTGGCGTTTGCATGGTCGGCCATGACGTAGACCTCCACAGGCTGCGGGGCTTTGTAGTTAAGCGGCAGTTGCTGTGGATACGGTTGTTGGTAGCCTTGCGCGGCCCGCGGTGTCTGGAAACCCTGCATGGGCGCAGCTGGCTGGGGTGTGAAGGGCACATGTGGTGTGATAGGTTGATAGGCAGGTGCTTGCGGTGCCTGCGGGTGCATATGAGGGGCGGGCGACTGAGAATGCGTATGGTAATGTGTCGCATGAGTCGGTGTGTACGCTGGCGCGACATGGTGCTGTTGCGGTGTAGGGGCAGGCATTGGCGTCAGAGTCGGCGCTTGCGCAATCGGATAGTTCCTCGAGGAGTCGTAGCCATGTGACGAAGCCGTAGGTAAGCTTGGAGTAGGCATAGCGGGTGCTGGTGGAGGTGTCGGAGGCGGCGGTGGAGTGGGCTCGGGAGGTGGTGAATCCTACAAGAACTATTAGCTTTGGGTCTCATGGTGGCCTAGAGCAGTTTTCACTTACCTTGGGGTCACGCGGACGACGATGCACGGCGCCAATCTTTGGGGGAGCATTCTCAGCTCCCCACTCTGGCTTTGGAAGATCGTCGTCCTCCTTTTGCTCGTCCTTGAGCAGGTACGCGATCGGACTGGGCACCTTCTTCAACTTTCGAGGCGCATCGAAGAGATCCATTACGTAGTCCTTGTCTCGCACTTCGTCGGGTAAGCAACTGGCCCATGTCTTGATCTTGTTGAGCTTGTGGTTCTCTTCGTTGTATCGAGCCTCGCAGACATAGATCTCTTTATCAGAAGGAAAGTCGCGGGGACGGCCCTTGTTGTAACGGGTGATGAACATAACGAAACATCGGTCCACGACCTCGTCGATGCGGTGATCTCGATATTGGCCAGTCTTGACAACTTCGTTCTCGAAAAAGTGTCTGTCGAAACGGTGCACGGTCTGCTCTGGGCGGTAGTACCAGCAGGCGTTTACCCACTGCCCACCATTCGCGTCCTGCCAAGTGCGGTAGATCTGGGCAACAATCGGCTTTGTGAGATCGTTCGCGTTCTGAATATGCACCCAATCCCCGACCTTCCACAGCTCGCCGTTGTGAACGATGCCGCTAGGCATAGGGATACGGCCTTCTTCCATGACGTATTCGGTATCCGGCTTCTCCTTCTCGGCCTTTGCAACCTTGCGCGACTCCTTCTGGAGATGCACAGCGTCCTTGTAGATCTGGCTGTCTTCTTCGTTGTACTGCTTTGCGTTTTCGAACATGAGCTCTACATCGACCATGAAGTGATCAACAGAGTTGTACTTCTTTCGCTTGAGCTTGCGCTTGAGGATGTCCATGGCCATTGGATTCTTGATCTCAGAGTGATACTCGGGCATGACTGTCTTGTCCGGGACGCGCTCGAATGCGCTCACCATGAGCTTGTTGAGTTGGTTCCGCGGTTTCCTGATTGCTTTCATAATGGTCTTGATTCGCGCTTCCATAGGAGTGTCGACCCGCGGCGGTCGTCCGCGCTTCTTCCGCGATTCTGGATCGTCGGCCTTGGCGTCTTCCTTTGCTGCTCTTGAACCGCCTTCACGCTTGGTGATAGCTGCTGTGGAACGCGGTCCGCGGCGCCTCTTGCGCTTGCCCTCATCTTCTTCGTCCTCATCCTCTTCCTCGTCCACTTCGAGTTCTTCCTCATCGTCATCTTCCTCTTCCTCTTCTTCCTCCTCTGGTAACAGCGGGTCTTGTTCGGGAATCTCTCCCAAGAACGGCAGGGTGGCGACTGTCTCGGGAACGATCTTGTCGTCGACTAGCCTCTTCAGCTCGCGTTCGATGACCTTCTTTACTTCGAGCGCATCGACATATGCCTGCGAGTCCTGCCTGTTGTACACCTGCGCATTGTGGGGAATGAGCGCCAGGTCGCGTACGAACTCGGAAAAGTTCTTGTATTCTCGCTGCGCAATCTTGGCCTTTATCGTACTCAGGGCCATGGGCTCCTTGATGATATCGTAGTAGTCGGGCACGGCGCGCTTGTTCACTTTGCGCTGGAAGAGCTTGGTAGGATCGTATGTTCCACTGCACTTTGATCAGCTGGGAGCAGCATGGCGCATATAAAGTCGAAACTTACTCGTCGATCCTGTAGTCGTATACATTCTTGAGGAGGTTGGCCATGGCCTCCCATTCTGGCGCCGTGACGGTAGACGTTGCGCCGGCGGACTCAGCCGTCTCGGTCGTGGGCACCGGTGTCGAGCTTGGGGCGCGTCCGGTCGCCATGTCTGCGATAGTCGACTCGATGCTGTCGTGTTCCGGTATCCTTCTTGCGCTAGGTGTTGGCGTGTCGCGTCCTGGATGCTGGAAGTCGCGACGCCGGACGGAGGTAAGATTCGCCGATCCCCGGGGACGGCCGGCCTCCTCCATGATTCGGGAACCTTCACGTACGCCAGCCATGTCACCCGATCCGTGCAAACTGTCGTCTTTGTAGCGTTCTCCCGTAGCTGACAAACGATCCTTTCTTCCTAACAAAGCTCTCCTCATATTTGCGCATTCGTGAAGATTTACGTCTCTTCATACCAACTCACTCATCGCAGCTTCCCTAATACCAGCGCAGCTCTCCACCGCTAAGTCGCCCCACCAGTCAACTGTCATCACGCGCCACGCCTTCGAAGCTCCCTCACCTGTATCCCTCCGTACACGTATATCCCTCCATCTCTCCAGCCGACCCATCAAACCATGCCGATTCGCATCCGGTTACGCGCGCCGAATGGCACCCACACACTATCACTCGACGACAACGCCGCCGTCTCGGACCTTCTGTCCTCTATCAGCGAGAAGACAGAACTACCACTCTTCGAGCTGAAATGGAACCACCCGCCTCAACCGCTCGACCCTTCCCTATACGGCATGTCGACGTTGCTGAAGGATATCGATCTCAAGCTGAACGGCGCATCCATCATAGTCATTGCACAAGCCACTGGCGACCCGAGCGAACGGAAGCAGGAGCAAGAACTACAGGCAAACACATCACAGGCGGCGCCACTATCCCTTCAACGGAAGCAGAACTCGGCGCTCAAGGAAACACCCGAGGTTCCCGTGCCTGACCGCGGTGGCACTATGGTCCTTCGGGTCATGCCTGACGATAACTCCTGCATGTTTCGAGCTGTTGGTAGCGCAGTCCTGACAGATTCTCTCGATTCTATGACCGAGCTTCGATCGATGGTTGCGCAAGCTATTCAAAGAGACCCGGAACAGTACAACGAGGCGATTCTGCAACGCTCTCCAGATGAGTACTGCAAATGGATATCGTATGCCGACTCGTGGGGTGGTGGCATCGAACTCAGCATCCTTTCCCAAGAGTTTGACATCGAGATCGCCAGTGTCAATGTCCAGGACAACCGGGTGGACCGATTCAACGAGGGCAGACCGAGGCGCTGTATCGTCGTGTATTCTGGTATCCACTACGACACGATCGCCTTCGTGCCCCAAGGTGCGTCCACGCAAGATCCTTCGCAAGATGTTAAGATATTCGATGCGGCGGACGATGTGATTCTTGAAGCTGCGAGGGAACTTTGCGGGCAGCTGAAGAAAGCCCACTATTACACCGATACACAGAAATTCGATCTCAAGTGCAACACGTGCGGTTGGAAAGGGGCAGGAGAACGGGGCGCGATGGAGCACGCAGCCGAAACGGGACATAGCGACTTCGGAGAGGCAGACTGATTGATTTCTTGATACCCGTGGACGCCTTTGGTATGTTGTGTACCATTAGCCATGTCAACATTGTATTTACCTTCTCTGTGCTAGTAAGAACTACACTGATTGCAGTCTCTTTCGGCTCGCTGTTGATCACTATGAGTAACAGCGAAAACCCAAAATCTCGTTTGCAATTCACACCGAAAAGTGAAGACGATCTGTGGAAGCACATGTACCCAAACAGGGGGAGTTTCGTAGTTTTCAATGGTATTGAGACCAAGACATTCGGGGAATTCATTTTTCATTTCACGCGGTATTCTCTTTGGGCAAGCGCCGCGCTCAGGTTCTCACTTTGTCAAGCAAATGCTACCCTGAGATTCACTCTCTGCGTGAAACTCCTTATAAACGACCCGGAAGACCCACTCCACACTCTCAACCCCACTATCATCACCATTAAACCGACCTTATCAAGCTATTCAACCATACTTCGCCTGTGTACATTATGTCACTACGCACGAAAACCCGGAGCCATGTTAACGACGACACAACTGCGCCATCTCCAGAGTGAGCAACTATTACTTATAATGAATTGAGCCCTACTGACTTCTCCTAGTGTCTCAGGCGCGCCAATCCCTATCAAAGTGGGCAAAAAGAAGTTCCACGTCCACATCGGTACACTGACGGCGACATCTGATTTCTTCAAAAACGCCATGAAGCCAAGATGGCGCGCCAACTCAAAGAAACAAATTGACCTGCCGGACGAAGAACCAGAAGATTTTGAATCTTACGTCAACTGGCTCTACAGCAGAAAGGTCGTTGTCACTCGGCCTCTTGTGGGCAGACACATCCAACTTGCTCGTTTGTACGTTTTAGGCGAAAGACTCGTTGACGAGACCTTCCAGAACGCTGTTCTTTCCGCTATGATCGACCATGCAGTAGAAAGGGACTCCTTTCCTCCAGAAAGCGCTATCAACATCATCTATTCGGGTACCAGTAGTGCAAGCTCTCCAGCACGCCGACTTATGGTTGATATGTTTGTATACGGTTGCGATGAAGACTGGATGATTACAGGAAGTCTTATAGAGGAAACCAGCGTGGAGTTTGTGGACGACTTGGTGAGAGGCTTCATTCGTTCTTGTACGAAATATCCTATCAATCGGAAACTTAGTCCGTGGGTGGTGGCTCCTGAACAGTACCGTTTGAGGGCGGAACAGAACAACGGGAAAGAGACTGAGAATGCGAAGGATGAATTGATGGACACTTCCGACTAAGAGCTATTACAATCACACCGGAGATGTCTATAGATACTCTATAGTCGGGAAGGTACCTCGAGATCAGGGCCAGGGCTTCCATGAGCGGTTCTAATAGGTCTTGGAGCAGGCCGCTGTCAATAACTCAAAGATTACAATCATACACTGTTGTCACAATTTGACCCTAGCAATCGCCACTTGCCTTTCATATACATAGGTCCTCGAAGGCGCCGAGTGGAGTGCAGCCGTCGAGCCCAACTCAGACGGGTATGAGAAGCAGCTGCAAGAAGTTTGAATTCGTAAAGAGTGGTGAGATATCCAGTACTTTTACGACGCGGAGTGCGATTAGTTTCGCGGACCTTGGGGTCCAAGTGAGCTCACCACCCGACATACGGCCTGTTCACATGATGATAGTCCTCCGGCATCGTAGTCGTGACGAAAAACTTATCAGCCCCCCATTTCTCCTCCATCTTTTTCGTCGCCCACCTCCACAACGGGTTGCACAAGCGATGCCTATACTCCTGGTTACCGCCAAAAGCATCCTCTTCACCCTGATTCGTTGCGAATTGGAACTGCATGCCGTCGAGCTTGGGCATATCGATGATGCGATCGAGACCATACTTCGCGACAAATGTCTCCACGTCTTGCGCAAGACTCGCCTTCTCTTCCTCGAGGCTGCGTCCCTCAGGAAGATCGTAGTGCAAGCCAGTCTCTAAGTAACACTCTTGCTCGTTGGTGTAATCGAACCTCTCCATGCGCACGCCATCTTCAATACTGGGGAAACTGAAGACGATTTCGACGAACTCGAGCTGGGTGAATTTGCAAATTAGTTCCAGGTGCGCGGGAGTGCCTTGCTCGGTCCAATTGTATATCGAGACATGCTTGACGTGCTTGGATGCTGCATCTTCAGGTAGATGAGAATACAGGTCCAGGAGTTGATTCGACTCCTGAGTGTTCCAGGAAAACAGGTTCTGAGCAAGGAAAATTGGTGTGGCTTCACTGAACAGTTGGCGGTTGGTTTGACACAAGGCTGGGAGGTCGTGGAAGAGCGCGATTTTGCTGGATGTCGTGATTGCAGCTCGGTTTTTCACAAAGGGCTCCGAATCGTCGAAAGTGTGAGTGTATATTTGATCGCGCAGTTCGCGAGGAAGGCGCAGTAGTGAAGAGACTGAAACGGACATCTTGGATGGATCGAGATATTGAGAGGGCTGAAGAAGCGTATCGATGGAAAAGCGCGGGATACTGGAGTTATGTGGTGCCGAGGGCGGAAGAATTCATGGGTAATACCGTTGCAAGGCCCGCTGCAGGGTTGAGATTGGATCCTGCACATGAACACGGCTTGTTCTAACCCGATTAACTAGGTAGTCTCTACCTAGGTAGTGTAATGTCCAGCACCAGAACATACATATCTAGCCGTGCGTGTTTTCCACAGGATATCCGAATTGCTACACTAAGATAATCGGCATTTTGCCTATCGTGCCAAAAACGTCAGTGCTTCCATCGTGGGTGGTATTAGAGAAAGGCGCGCTTTCCTCTTTGAGACGAGTTCACACTCACTTTCACTACGTACCGTTGAGGATCGGCTGAGGCTGCAGCGTCCGTGCTTTGTGCCTGTTCTGTCGCAATTTGGGTTCACTTTCGAACCAATACCTTGCAACCCACCGTCCTGCTTAACTAACTATCTCATTGCTATTGCCTACAGCAAGATGGCTTCCCCAGACTCATGTGAATCAGCTACATTTACCTTCAAGCTACCGGAGTGAATTGACGCCTATGTCTTCTCAAAATACAGGCATCTAACGTCTCTAGTGTCTCGGGCGAGACCATCGCAGTCAAAGTCGGCCTCCAGATCGTCGACGTACACAAGGACCTCATCAGCAGCAGCTCCGAGTTCTTCAGGAACGCCATTAAGTCCGAGTCGATGTCATCTTCCCGGTAAGTTCTCACCTTACCAAATGTATGCATATGTGACATTTACTGACTTCGTACGTCTACCTCTGCAGGTTCATCGATCTGTCCGACCAACAGCCTCATCTTTTCGATAAATACTGTCAATGGCTATATACTCGAGACCTTGACACGAAATTACACGATCACAAAGGATTCAGTTACCTGGCTCATATGTATGTCTTGGGAGAGAAGTTGATCGACCCAACGTTCCAGAACGATGTCGTCGACGCCATTATTTTCCGCAATGTCACTGCGCGACTGAGTCGAAAAGTCCCGCGCTACAAGGTACCTGATCTGGAAGCTATCAGAACCATCTACAAGGGCGCTCCGAGAGAAGCCCCTGTAAGGTGTCTCCTGGTGGATATGTGGGTTTTCAACATGGACTCCTCTTGGGTGACTGATACGAAACTTCGAGCGCCAGAGAACAAACCTTTTCTGGATGACCTCTTACCGGTACTGTTAGACAGGCGAGGACTACCGGGTGCTTCCCAAGCTAGGCCATGGATATCGCAACGAAGTTCCTATTACAACAAGGGTGTCGTAATCAAGAGCGAAATGCCGGAAGACAGGGGCAGCGAGGCGATCTCTGAGCCTTCCATCAAGGATGACCCTTCCGCCGAGGAGGAAGCTTTCGTTAAGAACGAGCCTTACGTTGAGGATGAAACTCACATCAAGGAAGAGCCTTCCATGATAGATGAGCCCTTCATCGAGGTCGAGCCTTCCAGCGAGGAAGAGCTTTCCAGCGAAGATGAGTCTTCCAGCGGGGATGGATCACCCAGCGAGGATGAGCCTGCCAACAATACTGACCCTTCCGTCCAGGAGGAGGTGGACGTGCTTGATACATTCTGGGGTATGTAGGAGACTACATCCCTTGCATCTAGAACACGCTACAAGTGATGATGTACTATAAAGTATACATAGTCCTCTGGTCTAGTAAAAATTCAACAAAAAGTAGATTGAATACCTCCAGGGTTATATGTAATTTCCTCACCTGGGAAACTAAACTGAGTGCGGTTCGTGCGCGAAGCAAGATCGTACACATACATAGCCGCCTGTTCTGTCAGAAATGGTTCAACAAATTAGAATGTCGGGGTCTTCTTCACCTGGCTCTAGGAGCGTGTGACTGCACCTTCCAAGGTTGGTGAGTGAGAGATCGTTAGCGCGAAATCGAAGATACCTATGTTCTCTCACTCAGTTCCACAAGTGTGCACCTTCAACAACCTCTTATTCGTCCACTAACTCATCTTTTCGACATCGGCTTAAGTCGTGGCTGCAAGTAAGTTCGAAGCGACTCACATTCTCCGTGACTGACATTATGAGCAGACAGGTCAAACATGCCGATAGTGAAAATCCCCGCGCCCACTTCAGCTACCGCCATGATCGTTCTGGTAGAGGCGGGAGATGAGTTCGAGACACCCACCTTGAGAGGCGACATCGTACCTATTCACGTCGGCAGCGATCCGGAGACGCTGTTACATGTTCATGCCACCGCCTTGACCAAGAGCTCCGGGTTCTTCAAGAACGCGTTGAAATCAGAGTGGCGCACAGATGCTACGAAGCCCATCGACATATCTGACGTGGATCTAGTCGTTTTCGAAGGATATTGCGGATGGCTGTACACAGGCAAGATCACGCATCTTGATAACGAGGCGTGCTACATATACCTCGCAAGACTCTACGTCCTAGGAGAACGGATTTTGGACGTTACATTGCAGAACAGCGTCGTCGCCGCTATAATCCGACGCAACCGAACCAACGGCAGGCACCCTGGAAACACCTCGGTACAGATCATCTACGCTGGTACCCCCACTGGCTCACCCGTCCGACGGTTGCTGGTAGACTTTTGGGTCTTCAGTGCGTCACCATCATGGCTCGGTCTTGACGATCTGATCAAGCATACCTGCTCCGAATTCGTGAACGACCTGGTTCGCAAGCTCATTGAGCAGCGAGGCGCACCCGACGGCTTCGTCCCAAGACCATGGATTGCGAAACCTAAATCATACGAGACAAAGTAAGGTGGGCTTACACTACAGCCTGGAGGTATCCGCTGAACTCTGCGTTGACCCTCGACAAGGTACAGTGTAGCGAATACCTCCAGGGTACAGTCCGCTTGAGGACAGATCAAAATGAAACGAGACCATTCGTAGCGGCCATATTATGGGAATCGATTGAAAATGCCGACAAAGAGAGATGGATGCTCGAAATGAGTCAAGGACAAGGAGGAAAGTGGACTAGCAGGAAAGAGGTATCTTCACACTTACTAGCTACCATAATTCATTTCTCAATACAGTCGAAGCAACGATATCATACAGTGGACAACGCCAGAATCTTCTACCCATGTGAATGACTGACCCACTGTGCATGCTCCCAAACTCCAAGTCATATAAGTAAGCAATAGCAATAGTCTAGAAGCCAAATCCACCTGGGAAACCACCTGGGAAACCGCCGCCGCCCTGCTGGAACTTGAAGCTACCGCCGCCACCAGGGAAGCCACCACCTCCACCTTGTCTGAACATGAATTGTTGGCCTCCGAAGGGTGAACCCTGGAAGGGATTGCCTTGTTGCTGCTCGTTGCTGTTGGGGTCGTCACCGCGGTCGAATCGTTCCTTGAGCTCGGGGTCGGAGAGGACTTCGTAGGCTTCGTTGACTTGGGACATCTTCTTCTGCGCATCCTCGGGTGTCATGTTGTTGGCCGAGGCCTTGTCGGGGTGGTACATCTTGGTCAGCTTGCGGTATGCCTTCTTGATCTCGCGCTCGTCTGCGTCGCGCGTTACGCCGAGCACCTTGTAGTAGTCCTTTGTCTTCGACCGCTTGAGCAGTGTCTGCGCTTTGTGGTGTAACTCGTCGAGCTTCTGGTTCTGGTGGTGCTCCTTCGCGTGCTCTAGGGTTCGGACGCAGTCTTCGAATTCGTCGGCGTCAAGCTGGAATTGAGCCTTGTGAAGGAGGGCGTGTAACGAGTCGGGGTTGAGCTGTAGGGCTTCGGTACAGTACGGTGTGCCCTTCTTCAGGTTGTTCATCTCGACGTAGGCTTCGCAGGTCATCTCTACGAGGGTCTGATAGAGACCTTGGGGTGAGTTGGCGTAGATGTAGCCTTGATCGGTGTAGTCCTTGAAGTCTTGCTTGACCTCTTTCAACAGGCCCGGGTCCTCTTCGCCGCGGTCGATGAGGAGTTTCGAGGCGGTGGCAAACTGGCGCTTCTCGAAGAACTTGCGCACCTTTTGAATGTCCTTGTCGAGGTTCTTTTCTCTCCTCCGTAGCTTCATGCAGACCTTCGAGTCTGGGTCTGACTGAAGACATTGCGCGATGTGCTTGAGCCCCTTGTCGGTTTCGCCCAGGGAGTAAAAGGCCATGGCGGAGCTCTGGAGATGGGGTTGGATATCGCCCTTGTTGATCTGGAGGAGATGCTGCAGGTCGCTGATGCCCTCGGCGACCTCGCCCTTCTCGAAGCGACACCTCGCTCTTGTCTTGCGGATGTCATATGCGCCTCCTGCGACTAAGATGGCAGTTCCAGCATTCGAGATACACGCGTCCCAGTCGCGCTTCTCTGCCGCCTCCTGCGCCATGATGGCAGCGCCCTGCGCTTCTTCCAGCTCCGCGATGGCATCGGTCTTGCCGGCAGCCTCGTAGTCTTTGCGCGCTGCCGCCCAGTCGGCCTTCCTGGCTCTGATCTTGGCCCTCTGCACTAATGCGCCCTCGAAGCCAGGCTTCAGTTCCAGCACCTTGTCAAAGTCATGTTGGGCCTGCGCCGTTCGGCCGATTTGCAGGTAAGCGGCGCCGCGCCTGAAGTAGGTGAGGTAGTTGCGCGGGTCGCGGGTAATGGCGATGTCGAAGTAGAGAAGGGCGTCCTGGGTGTTGCCGGTAGCGAGTTGGACGCTGGCGTCCTTGATGAGCTGCGACACGGGAGTGTCCGTGGGTATGTCCGAGGCGGAGAGTGCGCTGGCGAGCGGGAGGAGCCCGAGGGCAAGAGAGGATAGTCGGAGTATCATGGCGGGATGCGGTTGAACGTGCTATGAATGAGTGACGGTAGGTTGGATGTTGAGCAAGCAGGAGTATAGTCCGCGCAGAGAAGCAACGGCAGGTGCGACGGTCAGTTCATGGAAAGAGCGGGTCGTGTCTTTATTTGGCCTTTCACTGTCGAACAATTGCAACTTGTCCTCAGCGACCAGCCGCATGATAGCCGGGACGCACTGACCCCCGCGACCCCCAGAACGCTAATGCGGGCAGGCATGGATTACGACATGCCCAGATGCATGCCCGTGAACGCCGCCGCTACGCCATCAGGACTAGACAGACGCATACCTCATAGCTCCTCTTCGCACCCGCCTTGCGCACCTTTTCCTGTTCCTCTCATTCACTCTCCTCGTAACCGTCCACACGCCTGCCCCCAGTAATGTCTCCCATTCGGCTGCGTATCGACGGACGCATATTCCGAGACCCCCAGAACCGCGAAGTCACCCTGCACGGTATCAACTGTGCAGCCGACGCCAAGTTTCCTGCGAAGCCAGATCAGCCGTCACACATTCCAGACAACTTCTTCGACGGAGACAGTGTCTCCTTTGTCAACAGACCCTTTTCCCTAGAAGACTCCGCGACACACTTCTCGCGATTACGTAGCTGGGGCTACAACACCATCCGCTATGTCTTCACGTGGGAAGCCATAGAGCACGCGGGCCCGGGAAAGTACGACGAGGAGTGGATAGACCACACTATCGCGTTACTACGAAAGGCAAAGGAATATGGGTTCTACATCTTCATGGATCCTCACCAGGACGTCGTAGGTAGCATTCCAATAGATTCATTCACTCCTTCTCTAATGCATCACATAGTGGTCACGATTCTCTGGTGGTTCTGGCGCGCCCATGTGGACTCTCTATGCTTGTGGGCTGGACCCCGAGAACTTCGCCGTCACCGAAGCCGCCCTCGTGCACAACACATACCCCGACCCTGCAACCTTCCCTAAGATGATCTGGACCACCAACTACACACGATTAGTGTGTCAGGTTATGTGGACGCTGTTCTTTGGTGGTAGGGACTTCGCGCCCAAGGCCATCATAGATGGAAAGAACATCCAGGACTATCTGGAAGATCACTACATCGGGGCATGCGAGCATCTTGCGAAGCGGATACACCAAGCAGGCGACTTGTGGCACGACCCGATCATTGGGTGGGAAAGCATGAACGAGCCCAACAGAGGCCTCATCAGCTACCAAGATATTACCCAGATTCCGAGCGAACAAAAACTCCAGAAGGGCACCTCGCCGACGGCTTGGCAGGCGATACTTACCGGATCGGGCAGAGCTTGCGAGATATCGACTTGGGAATTTGGCGGGCTGGGACCATACAAGAGTGGCTCGGCATTAGTGGACCCCGAGGGCACTATGGCATGGCTATCGAAAGATTACGACGACACCAAATACGGCTGGAAACGCGACCCAGGGTGGAAGTTGGGCGAATGCTTGTGGGCGCAACACGGTGTCTGGGACCCGGCGACTGACACGGTCTTGAAGAAGGACTACTTCGGAATCGATCCCAAGAATGGGGCCAAGATTGACTATGAGTACTTCACAAACCACTACTGGCTGCCACACTACCGGGCGTACAGCAAGATGGTCAAGTCCATGTTCCCGGATTCTTTGATGTTCTTCCAGCCGCCAGTATTGGAGATACCGCCAAAGGTCAAGGGCACAGAAGACGATGATCCCAACATGATCTTCTCGCCCCATTTCTACGATGGCATCACTCTTATCACAAAGAAGTGGTATGTTCCAGAATACTGATTCTCATCTCATCTCGTCTAACATCACATAGGAACCGCGTATGGAATGTCGACGTATTCGGTGTGTTGCGAGGAAAGTATCTCACGCCAGCGTTCGCCATAAAGATTGGCGAGAATGCCATCAGAAACTGCTTCTCCCACCAGCTCAAGGCGATCCGAGACGAAGGTACAGAGTACACGGGTGTCCACCCCTGTATCTTCACCGAGATCGGTATCCCATACGATATGGACGACAAGTATGCGTACAAGACAGGTAACTACAGCAGCCAGATAGCTGCCTTGGATGCCAATCACTTCGCGCTTGAAGACAGTAAAGCTAACGGCTTCGCCCTGTGGACCTACGTCGCAAATGTATGTTTGCATTCTTTTTAGAATTGGACACGGCTGACAAAGACCAGAACTGCCATTACTGGGGTGACCTTTGGAACGGAGAGGATCTCTCCATCTACTCAGTAGACGACAAGGCGGTTCCTGCAGGCCCCTTCTCGCCAGCCGACTCCCGTGCGTCGCTAGATAAGAATTCGCCCACGTTCTCGAGAGCACAGTCGACCGATACCCTTAGCATCAACCCTTCCAACCTGCAGAAGACCATTACCGCAGAACGAATGAGCTCAAAGAAAGATGACGACGACGTTCGGGGTCTGCGAGCAGCAGAGGCCTTCATCCGCCCCACCCCCGTTGCCGTCCATGGGGACATTTCGTCGTACGGGTTCGACCTCAAGAACTGCACATTCAAGCTCGCCCTCTCTGCGCCAAGCTCGACATCGGAAGATTTCCCTACGGTCTGCTACCTGCCCGAGTTCCACTTTCCGTCAGGACAAACCAATGTCGAGGTCAGCGGTGGCAAGTGGACCATCACATCCGAGGAGACCGATGGCGCGCTGCAGCAGACGCTGCGGTGGTGGCACGCGGAAGGTGACCAGGTCATGACTGTCAAAGGCGTCGTGCGAAAGGCGGGAAGCGCGTTAGGCACGGAAGAAGATGAGGGATATCTCCAGCAGTGCCAAAAGCAGACTTGCGCTGTCATGTAATGTCGCAAAGTTGATGATGTCGGGGTTTGGTGTGGTGGGGTTTGACCAATCGATGCACGGTGATGCAATATCATGCGATGCTCAGGTCACGCAGTCAGCAGTTCTTGTGCATATGATTCATTTGGGCAAACATGAGCGTTGGACGACTTTATGTACTCGTCAAGGTGTTCGGGGAGCATTTACGATAGACTTATGATTTTGTATATAGCGATACATGTATTGGATATAGACTAGTTCGGAAGCGACGAGCCTAGTTCTGGCGGCAAAGCAGCTGACATCGCGTCGACGTGACGTGCCTTTGGGACTGTAGCCTGCAAAACGCGTCTGTGGAACGTGCGACGTGAATAGAGGCCTCGACTGCCTTGCTGGACCCTCAAAATAAAGCGTACCACGTCCCGGCCTGTGAGTCAATGAATCTGGGCTTACTCGCTACACCGCCATCTTCTCTGGTCTGTTCCAGACACCGGGCGCCAAAGCTTCCTTACCCACGATCCTTGCCCTCTACGTCTTCCGCTTTCAGCAACTTCCGCCCGAATCTTCGAAATCCAGAACACGACGCACACGACATTGCTACAATATCCCCGTGCAGTTCGCGCCAGACTCACCTGACCTCACGTCTTTATATACCGAGGCTAGAGACGCCCTCTGCACGATGAACGTTGGGGCAGACCAGGCCCCGCAAACGAATGGCGGCGGTGGAGCGCAACACCGACAGTCCAACGGCAGCGGCGACTCAGACCTCTCACAGATATTAGAAGCGCTGCAGGCCATATACGCAACCTCGTCAACGAATGATACCCGCCGCCAGGCAACCGAATACCTCGAGCAAGCGAAACGGCATCCGGAAGCGCCCTCACATGGTCACACGCTCGCACTCAACCGCTCGCAACCCGCGCCCCTCCGCTACTATGGCCTCACTATGCTGGAGCACTCGATAAAATACAGCTGGGAGGACTTCACAGAGGACCAAGGCACAGCGTTACGAGGCTATGCGATCGAGCTCGCTCAAAACGTGTCCGAAGACGATGCCGCATTCCTAAGGAACAAGGTCGCGCAGCTATGGACGGAGATTGCGAAGCGCAGTTGGGGCGCCGAGTGGCTGGATATGGACGAACTGCTGGTCTCGCTCTGGACAAGTTCTCTGCACCACCAGGCTGTCGTGCTATACGTCCTGGAAACCCTTTCTGAGGAAGTCTTCAATCGCGAAGACCCTACCGCAGGCCTTCGAGGTAGCGACCTGGGTCGCGCCTGCGTCGAGATTTTCACACCGCTTGCCGTCATACAAGACCAGCTCCCTACACGCGAGAAGAGTCTGGATGTGCGGTGTGGAGACGAAGGATGGCTGAAGAGACTATGCGACAACTTGGGCTGGTGCTTGGGTCAGGACTACCAGAACCAGGAAGCTGTTAAGACAAGCGCTATCAAGTCTATGCAGGCCCTCAAGGCGGCCATGCCGTGGATCATGCCCAAGGCTATCGCTGCAACACAGGTCATCGAGGCCGTCTGCAAGGCGCTGGCTACCCCAGCCGTAGAGATGCAGATTGTATGTCGACTCTTTACATCCACTCACATGGACAGCTGCTAACACGAACAGGCCGCCGTCGAGACCCTCCAAGCGATCTACAACCGAACCCACCTGCACGACGACGAGTTTGTGGAGCTTGTATGCCCCATGTTCACACCTGGCAGTGTTTCACTCCTGCGAGAAGTATACAACTGGACGCTCACGGATATGGATGTGAATGACATAGATGATCAGAAATACATGCTCTGCAAGAGACTCTCAGAAGTAAGGCCCTTTCTTATCCTTCAGGCTTGTCACACCGTGCTAATGATGACAGTTGGCCAACAGCCTCGGACTATTCATCGAGCAAAAGCCCCAATCGATACCAGATGGCAGCGACCTAACCGGCATATTCGGTTTCCTATACGATATCATGCGCAACCCGAGTCTCGTCGTCTCCATACCTGTTCTCCATTGTTGGACCAAGCTGTTACGATCTAGCATCGTGCGAGACTCTGATGTCGTCAACTCCATGGTTGGCGGGCTACTTGAGACGTGCTGCGCCCGACTCATTCGATACGAATCGTTACCCGAAGATACCGAAGACGTTACGTTACAATTTCTCAACGAAGACATTGATACGGTACCGGAACGTCATGCTTTTCTAGGCAACTATCGGCGCTTCTGCGCAGACGTGATCGAAGTCCTGGTACGCAAGACACCAGTAGAGGCAATGGCGCATATCCTTGCTCAGGCGACGAACATGCTCCAGAACCTGTACCATGATCAGCCTGCTTTCCAGCGCCAAAACTTCACAAAGAACTCTCCACAAGTCCTTCAGGTCGATGCGCAGGTCACTGTCATCGAAGCTGCACTCAAGGGGTACATGAAGTGGCAGCAAGGGCAAGGCGAAAACGCGCAAGATGATGAGCGGACGCGGAATACACTGGAAGACTCGCTCGAGCAGTGGGGCAGGCAAATCCTGCAAGCGCATTTCGAAGATCCTGAAGTTGCGAGAAAGATAATATCTTTGATGGCAACTCTCTCAACAAAAGCCCTTGGCGACCGCCCAGGATTCGCTCTTACCTTCTTGGAGTATATGCTTACAGTACGGCTAGCCGATGACACGAACTATCCACAGTACTCCGATGCTGTGAAAGACCTCGAGCGCATATGCAGTCTTGAGATGCAGAAACTAGCGATGAAATTCGCTGACGACTTTATGAACGTCTACGAGCAACTAGAGGCCAAGGTCAATGAGATGATTAATGATCCTACGACTGACGAACGCCAACGTATGGCGTACTCCGCTTTCCTTTTCATCATCATACATAGATGTACAACATTAGAGCGCGCCACGCAAGAGGAGCGCATGAGACAGATGCTCAACCGTGTCAAGGATGCTTGGCGCAACGATGAGTTCACCCAAGCCATCTCTTCATTCCAGTCCTTCTGTGGCGTATTGGGAATGGGCCAATTACCCGAGTTTCTGTCTGCGAACAACTTCCGCGGCATTCAGGACTGGTCTGACCAACAATTGCCTAGTGATGGCCAGGCGTTGCAGGCCTCAATTCTTGACCGTTCTCAACAACTGCCACTACGACTTACTAAGACATTACTGGCAGCATCGACGGAAAAGCTTCGCGATGGCACTGCTGCGTACGAGACTGCTGCGCTACTCTGGGCAGAGGCCATACCAGTGCTGCTCCCAAACCTTCTCCAGCTCGTGAGCCATGCACAAGCATTCAACGATATCGACGCCAACTGGTCACACTTGCCAGTAGAACTACAGCAGGTTATTCGGAGAGTACTGACTGATCGGTTCTGGCAAGCGGGCATATCGACAGAGAGCCGAGACGACTTCTTTGCAAGAGTTAGTGGCTCCAAGTCGACGTTTGAGGGTTTTGCATCGACGGTACGAGGCACTGTAAGGCAGATTAGGGAGAGCTCGTACTACATCCTCTACTCGTTAACGCGATTTCGAGACTTCTTCTATGGGATAGAAGATCTGCCAGGCCCGTTGAGTCAAGCCCTGTTTGGCCACGCAGGCGCTCTGACTGCGCATCATCTATCTGTCTTACTAACCGTATCCACCCATCTCATTGAAGGTTGCCCAGCGCGTCTACGACCACATTTCCTGCCACCCATGATACAGGGGCTATTCAGAGAGCTGGATCGAAAAATCTCCGGAGAATGGAACGAGGTTGCCCGACAGGTGGCGGATTCGGGGCAGAACGACAACTTGACGGACGAGATGAAGACTGAGAGCATACTACGACAGCTCACATATGCTGCGGTTTCGCTTGTCGCTGTCCTGCTCGATTCGAGACAGGGTAAGTCGTCTATTATTTATCGTGCTTGATGGTGTTCCTTTCGCGACTTCTATCTGCGTGCGGGTATCGGTTCTAGTACCGAGTCTCCTAATCGTGTTTGATGACTACAAGCTGATCTGGTCACAGAATTTGCCCGTCACGATGAACACAGTCGAAAAGAAGCCAACGCACCGCCCATGTGCGACTTCATTCTCTCAACGCCTGCCGTCCTCGAGCCTATCCTCCTCTTCTGCAACTCAACAATACGTTATCGCGATACTAGGTCCGTTGTCACCATGGTCCGCGTATTGCGCACCCTGCTCCCACGGTTCAAGGAGAAGTCGCCCATTCGGGACTACTTCTGCAATGACATCCTCAAATCAGCCATTACGTCCCTCCATGAGCCATACTTTGTGGACTGCCAGAAAGAGCTCGCCTCACTCATCGCGGGCATCATTCACCTGGACGAGGAGATACCGCGCTCGATCATCTTGTCTCTACCCGGCATGGGTGACCAGTATCGCGTCGACCGCCGTCTTGCAAAGCTCCGTGGAGCGAACAGGTCGGACGAACGTATGCAGCGCAGCATCGTACTAGATCTCATGAGTAGCATCAAGGGTGTCAGTATTCACGAGCAAGGCAAAATACAGAGATCGACGAAGACCAAGGCCAGGACTGTCATGATGGAGCAGTACATGAGTGTGGACCAACAGCCGACTATAGTCCGAGGTACCAGCCCCGGATTGGCAGGCGTGGCAGACATGTTCGGAGAGTCGTAAGCTTCCATGAGAAGCGGGCGTGTATAATTCTTGATGGTGAAAGGATTTGTGGTGGAACCAAAGGGCATCGGGTATGGGAGCATGGTCATGGGGCGGGTGGATCACCAAAGCATTCTAGGACGAAGGGTAGGACATGGGACATCTGGTATGCATAGCATTCTAAGGTTGGTGTTGGCCTGTTCTCGATGATAGCTTCGAGGAAGCATCACGTGCTTGGCAACAGTCTTCGCCGCAGTTTTACCCTATGCATCCTATAGGAGAAGCATGTATCGAGAAACACCTCACAATTCAGACGCATTGCGCTGACGCACGCTGATCCGTTACTGCATCTTGCGACAACTGAACGTACCCCGCATTGCCGATGACCTGACCCCGCCGCTGTACTACTGCGTGCTTGCCGTTCCTACCTATCTACCCAAAATAGAAGCAACCCGCGAGTCAGCACCTGCCTCTTTCTCTGTTCGTTTCTCCGTCACAACCACTTCTCACTTTCTAATCCTTGCCATCGACGAGATGAGCGGCATACCTATCGTCGACTTCGGCGCGTTCCTGCACGGTAAAGCAGAGGATCAGGAGAAGATCGCCAAGGAGATCGACGATGCATTCCGTAGTATGGGCTTTGTCTACCTGAAGAACCATGGCGTGAGGAAGGAGCTGGTGGAGGAGTGCTTTGCTTGGTCAAAGAAGTTCTTCGATCTACCGCTTGAGACCAAGATGCTGGCTCCGCATCCGCCGGGTGGCAGTCATCATCGTGGATACTCGGCGCCTGGAGTGGAGAAAGTTAGTCAAGGGGTTTATGATATTAATGAGCTGAACAAGCTGAGGGAGGTTAGTTGCATTCATCTTCGCTCTCCATGGTATAAGCTAATGAGAGGCAGACGCCTGATTATAAAGAGTCCTTCGAGTCTGGCAACGTGAAAGATGAGGCTCAGCCAAATATCTGGCTTCCAGAAGATAAGCTTCCGGGCTTTCGCGCATCCATGGAGAAGTACTTTGTCGAGTGCGCCAGTCTAATCCACAGCATCCTCGGCGCTCTCTCCATTGCTCTCAACGTTCCAACGCCAGGCCTCTCTCCGACCCATTCGCAGTCGCTCTTCCAACTCCGGCTTCTTCACTACCCCTCCATCGACGCCGAACAGCTACGCAATAATGAGCGCAGCAGAATCAACGCACATTCCGACTTTGGCACGCTCACTTTGCTATTCCAGGACAACGTTGGAGGACTTGAAGTACAGGAACCTGCGAACCAAGGTACTTTCCGTGCTGCAGAGCCCGTCGAGGACACTGTGTTGGTCAACATCGGAGATCTCATGGCGAGATGGAGCAACGATCGTTGGACAAGCAGTGTGCATCGTGTTGGCCTACCTCCGGTCCTTCAAAAGGTCACTGAAGACGGTGAACGGAACGACAGGGAGATAGTAGTACCAGATCGCTACTCAGTCCCTGTGTTCGCGACACCAAATATGGATACAGTTATCGATGCGTTGCCAGGTTGTTGGGATGAAGAGAAGCCGAAGAAGTACGAGCCTGTAACCGCGTGGGGATACGTACAGATGCGGATGGCTGCGTTGTATGAGTCGTGAATAGCGTGGGATGATCGCTGCCTTTTGTGGAAGAGATGCGTCTTGGTAAACCCTCCTCCAGAGCGACCTGTCGCATGGTGACACGCCGCATGCGGGCCTTTTTACGCGACTGACGTACAGCATTAGGCAGCAGAGCCGAATTCTCTCACGTCCACAATGGTTGCAGGCTTGACTAAGCGGTACAGTACAATTACGTGCCTGTTATCAGCGGTCTGCTGTGGTTCAGATTCAAAGGTGAAAGGTAACCCCGCAACGCGCACGTGAGAACGCATCTTGCCCAATCTGTTAGCGCCATCCCCACTTCCCCAGTCAGCGAGCTCGCAGCGACCTGTAGCTTCCTGCCTCACATTGTCTACTCTTTTGCCTTAATTCGCGCGACTTTGAGGTGCCAATAAAGCTTATCACTCACACGTCTGGTGGGCCAGCCTTTCGAGGTAACACCGTCGTTCAAGATGGACATCTACATTCCTAAAGTAAGCTCACAACACTACCTGAGCTAGTAATCGCTGGGCGCGAATAGGAAAGCAGTCGCTAACCAGATGCCGTAACATTAGGTTCCCAAAGATGCCAATCACGTCCTCTTACGTTACACCCTTCAGGACGCTCTCCACAGCGTTGACGTGTTCGCATTCGACATTCGAAAGTTTTCCAGTCAACATAATGATTTCGCCATTCTCACTGTACCGAGCGTTAGCAGTGGGAATCGATTTCTGGATATACGCGGTAGTCAGGGCCGACGCCAGGCGCTGCAACCTCTTTATTTTGGGAATCAGCCGCTCGACTTTCGCCAGAGTAACAAGCGTCGGGAAGATCCGCTCCAACTCAAGTCACTCAGAGAGAAGCAAGAGATAGAAGAGGCCAAAAGATTCAAAAGTCCGGCGCCTATCGCGAAACTTCAGCGTCCGGGAGGGTCGACTT
>Ga0265780_10000679_pt1 | contig 51529 bp, 43 predicted proteins | sample P1T30metagenome_FD_192432 | JGI IMG/M metagenome (GOLD analysis project Ga0265780, IMG submission 192432) | Plant litter microbial communities from East Loma Ridge, Irvine, California - P1 T30 | ecosystem: Environmental > Terrestrial > Plant litter > Unclassified | place: USA: California... | reverse complement strand
TCGGCGGTTCGGGCGCGATGCAGATGCCGGTGCCGATGATGAACGTCATCAACGGCGGCGCGCACGCCGACAACAACCTGGACATCCAGGAATTCATGATCATCCCGGTCGGCGCACCGTCGTTCAAGGAAGCGATCCGCTACGGCGCCGAGATCTTCCACACGCTCAAGAAGATCCTGCACTCGAAGGGCCTGAACACCGCCGTCGGCGACGAAGGCGGCTTCGCACCGTCGGTCGCGAACCATGAGGAAGCCATCAAGCTGATCATGCAGGCGATCGAGCAGGCCGGCTACGAAGCGGGCACCCAGATCGCGATCGGCCTGGACTGCGCCGCCAGCGAGTTCTACAAGGACGGCAAGTATGTGCTGGAAGGCGAAGGCGGCCTGCAACTCTCGGCCACCGACTTCACCAACATGCTGGCCACCTGGTGCGACAAGTACCCGATCATCTCGATCGAAGACGCGATGGCGGAAGGCGACTGGGATGGCTGGAAGATCCTGACCGACCGCCTGGGCAAGCAGGTGCAGCTGGTCGGCGACGATCTCTACGTCACCAACACCAAGATCCTCAAAGAGGGCATCGACAAGGGCATCGCCAACTCGATCCTGATCAAGATCAACCAGATCGGTACCCTGACCGAGACCTTCGCCGCCATCGAAATGGCCAAGCGCGCCGGCTACACCGCCGTCATCTCGCACCGTTCGGGCGAGACCGAGGACTCGACCATCGCCGATATCGCCGTTGGCCTGAACGCCCTGCAGATCAAGACCGGCTCGATGTCGCGTTCGGACCGCATGGCCAAGTACAACCAGCTGCTGCGCATCGAGGAAGACCTGGGCGACATCGCCACCTACCCGGGCCGCGAAGCGTTCTACAATATCAAGTAAAACTTTAAAAACACGGGATGCGATCCTACCTGCACGGCAGGGCGGATCGCGTCCCGTCTTTTTGGAAATCATAGTTAGCCGTAAATCATAGTTAGATGCGCATCATCACCCTCGTCCTCGCCGCCTTGCTGCTGCTGATCCAGTACCCGCTGTGGCTGGGGAAGGGCGGCTGGCTGGTCGTCAACGATCTCGAAAACCAGCTCGGCGCCAGCCGTGCCCGCACCGAGCAGCTCAAGGCGCGCAACGCCAAGCTGGACTCCGAAGTGCACGACCTGAAGAAAGGCCTGGGCGCGGTCGAGGAGCGTGCACGCTACGAACTCGGGATGATCAAGCAGAACGAGATCTTCGTGCAGGTGCTGCGCAAGGATGAAAAGCCGGCGGTCATGATGACCGTGCCGCCGCCCAGGCCCGAGCCCAAGACGGGCAAGGGCACGAACAAACCGCTGTCGCCTCCGGAAGACTGATCATGGCCGACCACGCAATCCCCTCCGACGACCCGGCGCTCGATACGCTCGAAGCCATCGCCGCCTACCTCGCCGCCGCCTTCGAATCCGGCGACGCCGACCGCCTGACACGGGCCCTGGCCAGCGTTGCGCAAGCCGACGGCCTGGCCGAACTGGCCGCCGCTACCGGTTTGCCGCGCGCGCAGCTGGCCGAGGCCCTGAACGCCGGTGAGATGAGCCTGGATACCACGCTCACCATCATGAAGGTCATCGATTTGCACCAGCCTGGGGAAGGGCCGGATACGCTCAACTGAGCGCGCATTACACTGTTTCGTCAGCGCGGGGACGACGTCGTTTTGTGCCGGCGACTATCCTCATCCCGCAGTTCTCAATCGATCAAGGTCTTCACCAGCACCCGGCCATCCGGCAACGCACCTTCCTGGCGCACCATCAGCTGCGTGCCCTTGGCGAACCAGAAGGTCGCTTCCTCGCCCGGCCGGTTGTAGTCGGTACGCACCACCCAGCAATCCACCGGACCCGCCGGACCGGCGATGCTGCTTGATCCCGTCACCTTGAAGCTGTAGCGCTGCGGCGCCGATTTGCTGCCCGGGTGGTAGAAGTTGATGCGCGCGTCATAGCCCTCGGCCAGCGCCAGCGTCTGCATCAGCTCGATATCGGTCTCGAAATTGAAGGTCGGTTCGCTCGAGGCCATCGACAGGTCTTTTTGCGTGTTGTCCGCCAGGTCCGGCATACCGCTGATCCGGCCTGGCGTGAACACGAAGCCCTCGACCACGCGCTTGCCCTCCATCTCGCTGATGCGTTCGTGGGTGAGCGGGCGGAAGGTGGCGGCATCGAACCAGGAATCGAAGCGGCGCACCGAGGGCTTGGGCAGCACGCCGTCCCAGCGCTGGACGATGTGCAGTTGGCGCTTCCCGCCGCGCTCCTCGAAACGCACTTCACGGGTCCAGATGTCGACCGGGGTGCTGGCGCCGTCGGGCGTCTTCATGTAGCGCAGGTAGTGATGGGTGCCCGGCCTGATCAGGTCGAAACGGGGGAGCGGGGTGCCGACGTCGATGTTCACGACGGCAGCCTGGGAAGAGAGGGACAAGGCCGCGAGCAGCACGGCCGGCAACACATGACGCAAGGTACGCATGGCGATCTCCGGAGGTGGGATCAGCCGAGTATGCAGTTGCCCTGTTTTTCGAGCAACAAAAAATGGATATGCATGTCATGGCGGCCCGGAAAGGCACGCGATGACATGCATGTGCTCTCTATCTGAAAATCAGGTGCCGTCAGCTTCGTTACCCAGGAAGGAGCGCAGCATCCACGCATTCTTTTCGTGGATTTCCATACGGTCGCTCAACATGCCGGCGCTCGGCTGGTCACCCGCTTCATCGGCGATACGGAAGGCCTTGCGCGCGGTGCGGATCACGGTTTCCTGGCCTTCGACCAGTTGACGGATCATTTCCTTCCATTCCGGCACGCCCGGCTCTTCCTTGATCGAAGACAGTTCCGTGTAGCGGGCATAGGTGCCCGGCGCGAAGTGGCCCAGCGCGCGGATGCGTTCGGCGATGTCGTCCAGCGCATTCCACAGCTCGGTGTACTGTTCTTCGAAGATCGAATGCAGCGGCTGGAACATCTTGCCGGTCACGTTCCAGTGGAAGTTATGCGTTTTGAGGTACAACAGGTAGCTGTCGGCCAGGGTCTGCGACAGGGCCTCGGCGATTTTCGCGCGGTCTTCAGTGGTGATGCCGATATCGATGCTCATACACGTTTCTCCAGTTTATGATAGCTGTTGGCAATGCGGCTCAGCCGCTTGATAGATATCAGCTTAGCATTGTTGGTAAAACTATGTAGCGCAGTATTTTTATCGCTTGGATAGGGGGAATTGATGGCGCCCGGCCCAGCGGGCGCCGATTGGACGCATGGACGGCATAGCCGACTCGCCGTCCGCGTCCATCCTGGCTTTAATGCTTGATGTCGGGCACCGGCGCAACGGCGTCAGCCGTGCTGTCGGTGGCGAACAGCTGCGCGCAGTCGACGGCATCGAAGCTGTAGTGCTTGCCGCAGAAGTCGCAGTTGATGCCCAGTTCGCCCATCTCGGCCAGCGCCGATTCAACTTCATCCACGCCCAGCATCTTGAGCATGTTGCCGACTTTTTCGCGCGAGCAGGTGCAGCGGAATTCCGGATGCGCCGGGTCGAACACCCGGATCGTCTCTTCCCAGAACAGGCGCTTCAGCAGGGTCGGGACGTCGGTTGTCAGCAGCTCGGCGCGCTGCAGGGTGCCGCCCAGGGCCAGGGCGCGGTTCCAGGTTTCGAGGTCTTCTTCCTCGGTCGCCTGTTCCACCTGGCCTTCGATCGCGCTGTTGCGCGGCAGCTTCTGCAGCAGCAGGCCACGGGCAACGTTGTCGTCGGCCGCCAGCCACAGCTTGGTGTCCATCTGTTCCGAACGCAGCATGTAGTTTTCGATGACGGTCGCAACATTGTCGCCGATCAGCGGCACCACGCCCTGGTAGGGCTGCTGGCCCGGCACTTTATCCTGCGGGTCCAGCGTGATCACGAAACGGCCTTTGCCGCTCTTGTTCAGCAGGTCTTCCAGCGTGGCATCGTCGGCCACGGTGGCGCCGTCGGCCAGCTTGGCGGTGGCGCGCAGGTGCAGCTCGGCGTCGCACTCGACCACCAGCAATTGCACCGGGCCATCGCCGAAGATCTGCATCACGATCGCGCCGTTGAATTTCAGGTTGGCCGACAGCAGTGCTGCCGCGGCGACCATTTCGCCCAGCAAGCCTTTGACTGCTTTCGGGTAGGCGTGACGCGATTGGATCTCGCGCCACGCATTGGAAATCTCGACCAGCTCGCCGCGTACGGCCGCGTTGTCGAAGATGAATTTTTGCAGGATGTCCTTGCTGGTATCAGTCGTCATTCTTTATCCGATTTTCTTGAGCTCCGCCTTGTAGCGGTGGCCGCGCTCTGCATAATTGGCAGCATTGCCTTGCAGGCGGAGCAGGTCGTCTTCCGTGAGGGTGCGCACTACCTTGGCCGGGCTGCCCAGGATCAGCGAGTGATCCGGAAACTCCTTGCCTTCGGTCACCAGGGCGCCGGCGCCGACAAGGCAACCCTTGCCGATCCTGGCGCCGTTCAGCAGCACGGCCTGGATGCCGATCAGCGAGCCGTCGCCCACCGTGCAGCCGTGCAACATGGCCTGGTGGCCGATACTGACGTTCTTGCCGATGACGAGCGGGTAGCCCATGTCGGTGTGCATCACCGTGCCTTCCTGCACGTTGCTGTTTTCGCCGATGGTGATGCGTTCGTTGTCGCCGCGGATCGTCACCCCGAACCACACCGAGGCGTTGGCCTCGACCGTCACCTTGCCGATGAGCTTGGCTGAATCGGCGACATAGGCAGAGGCATCGATCTCGGGCGCATCATCGCCCAACTGGTAAATCGCCATGGATGTACTCGCGGAAGGGTTTGAACAAGGCGCTATTTTACGCCCTCGCGCCCGCCATCGTCCGGCAAGCGGCCTAGATGGGGCTGGGCCTCCCGATTGCAAGCGCCGTGCCGGATCTTTCCGCGCCCGTTTTCCGCCTATAATAAAACGGTCGTTCTATTTACTTTCGAGATACTCATGACACCGTCCCGTTCCGAATTCCTCACCGTCCGCGGCCTGCGCACCCATGTCCGTCACTGGGGCAGGGAAGGGGCGCCCAAATTGTTCATGGCGCATGGCTGGATGGACATGTCGGCGTCCTTCCAGTTTGTGGTCGACGCCTTGCAGGGTGACTGGCACGTGATCGCCCACGACTGGCGCGGCTTCGGCCTGAGCGAACGGTCCGGCAGCGATACCTACTGGTTCCCCGATTATTTCGCCGACCTGGAAGCCATCCTCGACCATTATGCGCCGCACGAGCCGGTCAATCTGCTCGGCCACAGCATGGGCGGCAACATCGTCAGCGTGTATGCCGGCGTGCGCCCGGAACGCATCGCGCGCCTGATCAACCTGGAAGGCTTCGGCTTGCCGGCGACCAAACCCGAACAGGCACCGGGACGCTATGCGAAATGGCTCGACGAGCTGAAGGTGCCGCCGGCGATGCGCGGCTACGACAGCCTGGAGGAAGTGGCGGCGCGCCTGCAGAAGACCAACCCGCGCCTGCCGAACGAGCGCGCCGCCTTCCTGGCGCAGCACTGGGCGGCCCGCAATGCGCCGGGGCAGTGGGAAATCCTGGGCGACGCGGCCCACAAGATGACCAGCCCGCTGCTCTACCAGGCCGAGGAAATCATGGCTTGCTGGCGCCGCATCACGGCGCCCGTGCTGTGGATCGAGGCCGAGCACACCGATATGTGGCGCTGGATGGGACCCAGGGAGGCGGCGCGCCATGAGGTGGATCGGCGCCTGGCGCAGATCAGGCAGGTCACGCCGCGCATGATGCCGGAGGCGGGGCATATGCTGCACCATGACCAGCCCGAAATGCTGGCGCGCATGATCGAAGAGTTTATCGCAGGGTAGACGGCATGGCCGACTCGCCGTCCGTGTCCAGCCTGCGCCTTCGTCCGATGCGCGTACAATAAAGATTCATCCACATCTCTGTGTGCCATGCTGAAAGTCGATCTCCACTGCCATTCCAGCGTCTCCGACGGCGTGCTCGCACCCGCTGCGGTGGCGGCCTATGCCCGCAAGGGCGGCGTCGATGCGTGGGCGCTGACCGACCACGATGAAATCAAGGGCATCAAGGCCGCGCGTGAAGCGGCGGCCGGCCTCGGCATGCGTTTCGTCGCCGGGGTGGAAATTTCCGTCACCTGGGCCAACGAAACCGTGCACGTGGTCGGCCTGCAGATCGACGAAGACGCCCCGCAACTGGTGCAGGGCCTGGCCGCGACCCGCGCCGGCCGCGACGCGCGCGGCCGCGAGATCGCCCGCCAGCTGGCGCTGGCCGGGATCCCGGACGCCTACGAGGGCGCGCTGAAATACGTCGGCAACCCCGATTTGCTGTCGCGCACCCACTTTGCCCGTTTCCTGGTCGAGATCGGCGCCTGCGACAACACGCCCGAGGTGTTCCGCAAATACCTGAGCGAAGGCAAGCCCGGCTACGTGCCGCACCGCTGGGCCTCGCTGGCCGACGCGGTCGGCTGGATCCGCAGCGCCGGCGGCATTCCGGTCATCGCCCACCCGGGCCGCTACCGCTTCGACCGCACCGCCGAAGGCGCGCTGTTCGACGAATTCAAGCAACTGGGCGGCAATACCATCGAGGTGGTGACCGGCAGCCATACGCCGGACCAGTACGCCGTGTACGCCGAGATGGCCAAGCGCTATGGCTTCCTGGCCTCGCGCGGGACCGATTTCCATGCGCCGGGAGAGTCGCGGGTGGAGTTCGACAAGCTGCCGCCCTTGCCGGCGGGGCTGGTGCCGGTTTGGCATGATTGGTTTTGAGTGGTGACAGGGAAGCAGAGCGGGGCCTTGAAACTCCACCCCGGCAACCTCATCTTGTCCCCCTTATAAGACGCCAAGGTCCCCAAGCAATGGCCCAATACTTCGAAATCCACCCCGTCGACCCGCAACAACGCCTGGTCCGCCAGGCGGCCCAGATCATCCAGTCCGGCGGCATCGGCGCCGTGCCGACCGATTCGGCATATGCGCTGGTTTGCCGCCTCGACGACAAATCCGCGGTCGAGAAGCTGCGGCGCATCCGCGGCGTCGACGACAAGCACCACCTGACCCTGCTGGTGCGCGATTTGTCCGAGATCGCGACCTATGCCCGTGTCGACAACCGCCAGTACCGCCAGCTGAAGTCGGCCATGCCGGGCCCCTTCACCGTGATCCTGGAAGCGACCAAGGAAGTGCCGCGGCGGCTGTCGCACCCGTCGCGCAAGACGATCGGCATCCGGGTTCCGGAAAACCCGATCCTGCTGGCGCTGCTCGACGAGCTGGGCGAACCGCTGATCGGCACCACGCTGCAGTTGCCGGGCGACGACCACATGCTGTCCGACCCGGACGAAGTGCGCGAACGCCTCGACAAGCAGATCGACCTGATCGTCGACGGCGGCGCCGGCACCCTCGAGCCGACCACCATCATCGACTTGTCCGGCCCGGAACCCGATCTGCTGCGCGCGGGCCGCGGCGATCCTGCCGTGTTCGGTTTGTAAGGCTGGTTTATCTGCCGCGGCGGGATTGCAGCCCGTCCGGAGGCGGCTTGCTCTGATAAAATCCCGGGTTATGGATGAACTTATACGTAACCTGGCGGTCTACGCACTGCCCGTACTCTTCGCGATCACCATGCACGATGCCGCCCAGGCTTTCGTCGCACGTCGCTTCGGAGACAACACCGCGCACGCAGCAGGGCGCACTACCCTCAACCCGCTGGCCCACATCGATCCGCTCGGTACGATCGTGATCCCGGCGGCGATGTACCTGCTGTCCGGCTTCGTGTTCGGCTATGCCAAGCCGCTGCCGCTGAACTACGGCCAGATGCGTCACCCGAAGCGCGACATGGCCTGGGTGGCCCTGTCCGGGCCGGGCGCCAACTTCGTGATGGCGCTGATGTGGGCGGTGCTCGGCATCTTCCTCCAGTATTTCAGCGTGGAAGAATCCTTCCCGAATCTGGTGGCCCGTGCAGGCCTGCAGACCAATCTGTGGCTGATGGCCTTCAATCTGCTGCCGATCCCGTCCATGGATGGCGGCCGCATCGTGTTCAGCCTGCTGCCGCACAAGGCCGCCTTCCAGTATGCGCGCCTGGAACCCTACGGCTTCATCATCCTGCTGGCCCTGATCCTGTTGAAGGTGGTGACGATCTGGCTGTTCTTCGTCGACGGTATCGCCCGCCAGTTGCTGGGCCTTATCGTCATGCCCCTGATCATGCTGCTTTCCTGACCCGGCCATGTTTCCCGAGCGCGTCGTATCCGGCATGCGCCCCACCGGCCTGATGCACCTGGGCCATTATCACGGGGCGCTGAAGAACTGGATCCGCCTGCAGTCCGAGCTGCCCTGTTTGTTCTTCGTGGCCGACTGGCATGCCTTGAGCACGCATTACGACGACCCGGCCATTATCGAAAAGAGCACCTGGGAAATGGTGATCGACTGGCTGGCGGCGGGCGTCGATCCGTCGGAAGCCACGATCTTCATCCAGTCGCGCGTGCCGGAACACGCCGAGCTGCACCTGCTGTTGTCGATGGCGACGCCGCTCGGCTGGCTGGAACGGGTGCCGACCTATAAAGACCAGATCGAGAACCTGGCCGGCCGCGACCTCGCTACCTACGGCTTTCTCGGCTACCCGCTGCTGCAGGCGGCCGACGTGCTGATCTACCGCGCGACCCAGGTGCCGGTGGGCGAGGACCAGCTCCCGCACATCGAGATGATGCGGGAAATCGCGCGCCGTTTTAACCACCTGTACGGCAAGGAGCCCGGCTTTGAGCAGAAGGCGCTGAATGCCGTCAAAAAGCTGGGCAGCAAGCGCGGCAAGCTGTACGCCGAACTGCGCGCCGCCTGGCACCAGGAAGGCGACGCCGCCGCCCTGGAGCAGGCCGAGGCGATGCTGGACGAAGCCGGCAGCCTGTCGAATATCGACCGCGAGCGCCTGTTCGGCTATCTGAAGGGCAGCAGCAAGATCATCCTGGTCGAGCCGGAGGCGCAACTGGGCGCCGCGGCGCGCCTGCCCGGCCTCGATGGCCGCAAGATGAGCAAGAGCTACGCCAATGCGATCTCGCTGCGCGAAGACCCAGCGGCGGTAACGAAGAAAATCCGCACCATGCCGACCGACCCGGCGCGCGTGCACCGCAGCGATCCAGGCGATCCGCGCAAATGCCCGGTGTGGCAGCTGCACGAAGTGTATTCGGATGCCAAGACCCGCAACTGGGTCATGAAAGGCTGCACCAGCGCTGGCATCGGCTGCCTGGATTGCAAGCAGCCGGTGGTGGAGGGCGTGCTGGCCGAGCAGGCGCCGATGCACGAACGCGCGCAACAATATCTGGACGATCCTAGCCTGGTGCGCGCGATCGTCGCCGATGGTTGCGAAAAAGCGCGCAAACTGGCCCAGGAAACCATGCGCGACGTGCGCGAGACCATGGGCCTGTCCTATACCTGATCTAATACAAGAGGCTGCCATGCATGCACCGACGAATACCGCATCCGCCTGGATAAGGCGCTGGGCAGCGCTGATCCACCAGGGCGAAGTGCTCGACCTGGCCTGCGGCAGCGGCCGCCACGCGCGCCTGCTGGCGAGCCTGGGTCATACCGTGATCGCCCTCGACCGCGATCCCGAGGCGCTGGCGCAGGTCGAAGCCGGCGAGTACGGCGGCGACATCACCACGGTCGAATACGATCTGGAAGCGCCGGGCGCGGCCTGGCCTTTCGCGCCCCACAGCCTGCAAGCCATCGTGGTGACGAATTACCTGTACCGGCCGCTGATGCCCCCCATGCTGGCGTCGCTGGCGCCGGATGGCGTGCTGATCTACGAAACCTTTGCGCGAGGGAATGAAGTCTTCGGCAAACCGTCCAACCCGGACTTCTTGCTGATGCCCAGCGAACTGCTGGGGCTGGCGGGCCGGGCCGGGCTGCGCATCACAGGCTTCGAGGATGGCGTGGTCGACAGTCCGAAGCCGGCGCGCGTGCAGCGCGTATGCGCGGTGGGGCCGGCCTACGATCTCGGTACGGCGCGGCTTGATTTGTAACCGGGCGTAACGACGGCGCGTAACTGAGCCATTTAAGTCGAATGGAATGAACCATAAGCGCGGGCGATCCGCTACAATCAAACTTTTATTTATTAACAGCACGGTCCACTGATTATGATTAAGGGCAGCATAGTAGCAATCGTCACTCCGATGTTCGAGGACGGCAGCCTGGATAAGGACAGCTTGCGCAAGCTGCTCGACTGGCACGTCGCGGAAGGCACGGACGGCATCGTGATCGTCGGTACCACCGGCGAATCGGCCACCGTCAGCCCGGAGGAACACTGCGAACTGATCAAGCTGACGGTCGAGCACGTTGGCGGCCGGATCCCGGTCATCGCTGGCTCGGGAGGCAATTCCACCGCGGAAGCGATCGCACTGACCCGCCATGCCAGGGCCGTCGGCGCTGATGCCACCCTGCAAGTGGTCCCGTATTACAATCGCCCGACGCAGGAAGGCATGTACCGCCATTTCAAGGCGATTGCCGAAGCCGTGGACATCCCGGTGATCCTGTACAACGTGCCGGGCCGTACCGTGGCCGACATGGCCAACGAGACCGTGGTGCGCCTGTCGAGCGTCGACAATATCGTCGGCATCAAGGATGCGACCGGCAACGTCGGCCGCGGCATCGAACTGCTGCGCATGGTCGATAAATCGTTCGGTGTGTACTCGGGCGACGATCCGACTGCGATGGCCCTGATGTTCTGCGGCGGCGCCGGCAATATCTCGGTGACCGCCAACGTGGCCCCGCGTGCGATGCACGAACTGTGCGAAGCGGCGATGTCCGGCCAGATCGCCCGTGCCATCGATATCAATAACCGCGTGCTGTCGTTGCACAGCAAGCTGTTTGTCGAACCGAATCCGGTTCCGGTCAAATGGGCGTTGACCGAAATGGGCAAGATGCCGTCTGGGTTGCGCCTGCCGCTGGCACCCCTGTCCGCGCAATATCACGACACCGTTCGCGCCGCGTTGCGCGAGTCCGGCGTCCTTTGATGAACGGTCTCCGGACCCTGGAACTGCTGTCAAGAGCTTTAACCATATGACCAATAGCAAGACTATGACCCGCACCCTTGCGCTGACCGCGATGGCGATCAGCCTGGCTGCGTGCACGACCGTGTTCGAATCCGACAAGGTGGACTACAAGTCGACCAAGAAGGCCGCACCGCTGGATATCCCGCCCGACCTGACGCAACTGCAGAAGGACAACCGCTACGCCGTGCCGGATGGCCGCGGCGTCGCCACCGCCTCCGGCTTCCAGCAGCAGCGCGATGCCAACGGCAACGCCGCCGGCACGCCGGCTGTGGCCGCCGCTTCGACCGACGCCATCGGCCCGGTGACGACCGATGCCGTGCGTATCGAACGCGCCGGTAACGAACGCTGGCTGGTGGTGAAGCAGACCCCGGAACAGCTGTGGCCGCAACTGCAGCAGTTCTGGACCGATGCCGGCTTCACGATCGAGCAGGAATCGCCCCAGACCGGCATCATGGAAACCAACTGGAACGAGAACCGTTCCAAGATTCCGCAGGACATCCTCCGCCGCACCATCGGCAAGGTGTTCGATTCGGCTTACTCGACCGGCGAGCGCGACAAGTACCGCACCCGCCTCGAGCGCCGCGCGGATGGCGCCACCGAGATCTACATCAGCCACCGCGGCGCGGAAGAAGTGCTGGTCGGCCCGCAGAAGGAAACCGCGACCTGGACCGTGCGTCCGAACGATCCGGGCCTGGAAGCGGAATTCCTGAGCCGCCTGGTCGCCAAGCTGAATGGCGTGAAGGTCAAGGAAGCCACCGTTGCCGTCGCCAATGCCACGCCGGAGACCCCGCACGCCAAGCTGGAAAATGGCAAAGTGACGGTGGACGAAGGCTTCGACCGCGCATGGCGCCGCGTTGGCCTGGCACTGGACCGCGTCGGCTTCACCGTCGAAGACCGCGACCGCGTGCAGGGCATCTATTTCGTGCGCTACGTCGATCCGGATTCGGCCAAGAAGGAAGGTTTCTTCACCAAGCTGTTCGGTAGCGAAGACAAGAACAAGGAAGCCCAGCGTTACCGCGTGCTGGTCTCGACCGTGCCGAATGCCACCTCCAGCGACATCACCGTGCAGACCAACGACGGCAAGCCGGAAACCACGGCGACCGGCGCCAAGATCCTGAAACTGCTGTCGGATGAGCTGAAGTAATCATTGAATGGATGAATAAAAAACCGGCCTGATGTGGCCGGTTTTTTTATGGCGGTTAATACGGTGCGCGTGCAAATCAAGCATGCCCGGACAGACCGGACAAAAATCTGGACGAAAAAAAACCGGCCCGAAGGCCGGTCTTCAATGCAGCAAGGCTGATTACTTCGAAGCAGCCGGAGCAGCAGCAGCCGAAGCAGCGTCAGCAGCAGCCGAAGCAGCCGAAGCAGCAGCCGAAGCGGCCGAAGCAGCAGCGTCAGCAGCGGCCGGCGACGCAGCAGCGTCGGTAGCAGCCGGGGTAGCGGTTGCGTCAGCAGCCGGAGCAGCCGGAGCAGCAGCAGGAGCAGCGGTGGTTTCAACAGCCGGAGCAGCGGCCGGAGCTTCTTCTTTCTTGCTGCAAGCAGCCAGAGCAACAGCCAGCAGGGAAACGATCAGCAGGGATTTTTTCATGGTTTTTCCTTGTTTAATTCAAAAAATAAGTACTTCTATTGCGATGAATAATTACCGGTAATTATCGCTCGTCAGGAATTCTCGTAGCTTTCATAACTTTGGAAAAAGTGCCTACAGACAACGGAACCTTCCTAACCCGATATTATAGCCAAATTTACTGATTCGCAACAGAAAACACGTGCCAAACTGTAACTCTTGCATCAACTGGCAACATTCATATTGTTACAAGATGTGACAAGAATGTTGGTTGCTAAAAACCAATAAATATGAGCAGGAAATTGCCAGAAATCGGGCTCTACCCCTGGTTTGCCTTGTCCGCGCTGCCGTCCGTTAAAGTCCGGTAACCGTCGGGTGTAGGCCCGGCAACGATTCCGACCAGATCGCAGCGAAGCGTTCGCGCGGCAGATCTACTTCTGACGAGACGTCGAAGGCGGCTGCGCCACGCAGGTGGTCGCTGTGAAAGCGCCGCACCACGTGTACGCCATCGGCGATCGCAAAGGAATCGGTCAGCTGGCGCAAGCCGCGCGGCGTCACCCGGCATTCGATCCGGTGACTGTAATCGCGCAGCAGGCGCAGGAAGCGCGGCGCTTCGCGCTCCAGCCAGGCGCTGCCGTGCATCGCCAGGCGCAGGGTGCCGCCGGCATGCAGGAAGCGGCGCAGCTCGGCATCGGTTTCGAGCGTGCCGAGCGTGAACAGGGCGAAGTCGGGATCGAACAGGTCGAGCGTAGCCTGCGCCTGCGCCAGCAGGGCATGCAGCGCCTGCTGGAACTGGGCGCGGGTGTCGAAACGCTCGATCCTCGGTTCGCTCATGGCTTATTCCCTATCTCGGCATCAACCCAGCTCGAGCCAGCCGTCCTGGTACCAGGTGTACAGCGCGTCCAGCACGTCATCCGAGGCCTGGTCGAGCATGCTGCCTTCCAGCCCGCGCGCATTCGCCAGCACGTCCAGCACGGCCTTGTCGGCGCGGCCCACGGCAAAGGATTCGCCATTGATGAAGACATGCTTGCCGCGGTAGAGCATCAGGGTCTTGGGCGACAGCTGGAGGCCGCGCCTTGCCGCCTGCTCCATGAAGCGGCCCACCGTCAGCGGCTTGGCCACCGGCGTGAAGAATACGTTGTGCTTCGGCTCGGACAGGTGTTCGCCCAGGAAGATGGCGACGTCTTCCTCGTCCCAGCGCACCTTGTTCAATTCTTCGGTGATGGTGTCCAGCATGTGGCGCGGGATCTCGGCCGGGTTCTTGGCCGGCTGCAGGCCCGGATCGGCATAGCGGCCGGGCAGGTCGATCGAATCGGCCATGAATTGCAGGAAGGCTTCGCCCAGTTCCTGGTACGACGGCGAGCGGAAGCCGATCGAATAGGTCATGCATTCGCCTTCGGCCACGCCGTCGTGGGCGTAATGCGGCGGCAGGTACAGCATGTCGCCCGGCTCCAGCACGAATTCCTGCTCGGCCTCGAAATTCGCCAGGATCTTCAGGGGCAGGCCTTCGACCAGGCTCAGGTCCTGCTGCGCGCTGATGCGCCAGCGGCGCTTGCCCTGCGCCTGCAGCAGGAAGACGTCATAGGAATCGAAGTGGGGGCCGACGCCGCCGCCGTCGGTGGCGAAGCTGACCATCAGGTCATCCAGGCGCGCGTCCGGCGCGAAGCGGAACTGGCGCAGCAGGGCGTCCGCCTTCGGTTCGTGCAGGTTGATGCCTTGCACCAGCATGGTCCATCTGCGCTGGGTACGCGGCGGCAGCGCCGTCAAGGGGCCGTGCTGCATGTCGAACTGGCCGTCGGCCATCGTCACCAGACGCGATTCGACATGGTTGAGCTTGGCCAGTTCGGCCAGCTTGTCAAACTTGAGGAGCGGCTTAAAATCAGGTATCGCCTGACGGATCAGAAGTGGTTTCTTGTGCCAGTAATCGCGCAGGAACTGGGCGGGCGTGATATTGCCGAGGAGCTGTAATTTTTGCATGCGCCATTATAACCAGCGGGCGGTCGGGAATTACGATACCAAGGTTATAATCGGATCTTATCCACGAAAGGAAGCGCAATGAAGATTGCCCAGAATACGGTAGTGACGGTGAAGTACAAACTGTCCGACGCCCAGAACAATCTGATCGAAGACGGCGCCCAGCCGATGGTGTACCTGCACGGCGGCTACGAGAACACGCTGCCGAAGATCGAAGAAGAACTGGACGGCAAGGAAGCGGGCTATGCATCGACCATCCAGATCGAGCCGGAAGACGCCTTTGGCGACTACGACCCGAGCCTGCTGAAAGTCGAAGAGCGCAACCGCCTGCCGGAGCCGATCGAAGTCGGCATGCAATTCGAAGGCATGGCCGATGGCGCCGACGATGAGCCGGTGATCTTCACCGTGACCGAAGTCGCCGACGACAAGGTCGTCCTGGACGGCAACCACCCGCTGGCCGGCATGGCCCTGCGTTTCGATCTGTCGGTGCTCGAGGTGCGCGCTGCCACCGAAGAGGAAATCTCGCACGGCCACGTGCACGGTGCCCATGGCCATCATCATGGCGACGAGATGGAAGATGGCGAAGAAGGCGATCATTTCCGTAGTCAGCCGCTGCAGTAAGCTGAGATTCGGTCTGTCACAAGGGACACGATATATGTAGGGTGGGCTCCCCGAGCCCACGCGGACGTTCGCGTCGTGTTGACGCTCACGTGGGCACAGGCGCCCGCCCTACGGTGCTTCCAGCCTGAACAGGGCTTTCGCCGACGGATCCACCTCGACCTCGAGCGCCGTCGACCCCGTCGACAGGTGTCCCACGTTCCCGCGCCATTCGAGCGCCGGCTTCACGCCCTTGGCCAGCCTGGCCGCATCCACCAGCAGCACCTTGCCCTGGAACTTTTGCGCCAGCGCCATGACCTGGCGCCTCGTCTCGGCGAAACCATCGTTGTCCGGGACCGCGCGCCGCAGCAGCGCCTGCAGGCCGGTCGGCTGCGACAGCGCCTTCAGGTCGCCTTCCGAAAACAGCACCACCGCCTCCAGCTTGTCGCGCCGGGCGATGGCGAACAGCCGGTTCAGCCAGAACCGGTTGGCAACCAGGCGGTCTTCGTACTCGCTGTTGCGGCCGGCTTCCATGATGTAATGGTTGTTATTGGCCGGCAGGTTGACGGTGGCGTACAGCACCTTGCCCACCGACCAGTGCGCATTTTCCGCATAGCTCCGAAAGCGCGGGCTCATCGACAGCCGGGTGACCGTCAGCTTGCGCGCGCCAAGCGATGACGGTTCGCCGTAGAACAGCTCGCGCACCCTGTTCAGGCGCTCGATCGCGTTGCTGCGGCCAGCGCTGTTGCGGCATTCGGTCCAGTCGCTGCCTGCCGGCAGCACCATCATCGGCCGCTTGGCATCGTCGATGAGCGTGCGCCGCTGCTGGTACAGCTTGTCGCTGCAAGCTTCGTTGCTGGCCTTGATGCCGGTGACGACCACGAAGGCGCTTGATTTGTCGTCGGTCTCGTCGATCGCCTGTTTCAGGCGCGCCTCGCCGCCATCGTTGAAGCTGTGGCCGATGAGGGCGAATCGGTGCGTATCCTCGTTCTTGCCGTCCTTGTCCTTGCCGGCCGCGCCGGCGCCCCCCGCAAGCAGGGCGGCGCACAGCAGGGTAGCGAGGCGGGTCGTCAGGCGGGCACGCGGCATCGGCATCAAGCGGAAGCCAGGCGCTTCAATTCGTACAGGCGCTCGAGCGCTTCGCGCGGGGTGAGCGCGTCCGGATCGATCTGGTCGAGCAGGTCCAGGGCCGGCGATTCCGGCGCGGCTTGCACAGGCAGCGCCACTTCCACTTCCACGTCGGCGTTCGCCGCCGCCGCATCGTCGCAAGGCGGCGCCGCGAACAGGTCCAGCTGCGGCGTGGCGGCATCCAGCGCCTGCGATTCCAGCCGCGCCAGGTGCTTGCGCGCGGCGCGGATCACGCCCGGCGGTACGCCCGCCAGCTGGGCCACCTGCAAGCCGTAGCTCTGCGATGCCGGACCGTCCTGTACGGCGTGCAGGAACACGATGCTGTCCTTGTGCTCGACCGCCGACAGGTGCACGTTGACCGCGCTAGCATGCGCCTCCGGCAGCTGGGTCAGCTCGAAGTAGTGGGTCGCGAACAGGGTGAAGCTGCGGCTGACGTCGATCAGGTGGCGCGCGATCGCCCATGCCAGAGCAAGGCCGTCGAAGGTCGAGGTACCGCGCCCGACTTCATCCATCAGCACCAGCGAATGCTCGGTGGCGCCGTTCAGGATGGTCGCCGATTCCGTCATCTCGACCATGAAGGTGGAGCGGCCATTGGCCAGGTCGTCGGACGCGCCGATGCGGGTGAAGATGCGGTCGATCGGACCGATGCTGGCACTGGTTGCCGGCACATAGCTGCCGATGTAGGCCAGCAGCGTGATCAGTGCCACCTGGCGCATGAAGGTCGACTTGCCGCCCATGTTCGGACCGGTAATCAACAGGAGACGGCGGTCGTCGGACAGGCGGCAATCGTTGGCGATGAAGCGCTCGATCTGGTTTTCCACCACCGGATGGCGGCCCTCGACGATGGTCAAACACGGTGCCTCGACCAGCTGCGGCGCGCACCAGTTGCTGCGCTGGGCGTGGGTGGCCAGCGCCACCAGCGTATCGATCTGTGCGATGCCCGAGGCGATGCGCTGCAGGCAGCCGATGTGCGGCGCCAGGTCGGCCAACAGTAAATCGTATAAAAGTTTTTCGCGTGCCAGCGCGCGGTCCTGGGCCGACAGCGCCTTGTCCTCGAAAGCCTTCAGTTCCGGCGTGATGTAGCGCTCGCAGTTCTTCAGGGTCTGGCGGCGCCGGTAATCCTCGGGCACCTTCTCGGCCTGGCCATTGGTGACTTCAATGTAAAAACCGTGCACGCGGTTGTACTCGACGCGCAGGTTGGCGATGCCGGTACGTGCCCGTTCGCGCGCCTCCAGCTCGACCAGGAACTGGCCGGCGTTCTCGGACAGCGCGCGCAGTTCGTCCAGCTCGGCGTCGAAGCCGCGTGCGAACACGCCGCCGTCGCGCACCATCGTCGCCGGCTCGTCGGCCACGGCGCGCACCAGCAAATCGACGCAGGACTCCGGCACGGCGATCGCCTCATGGATGGCGCGCAGCAGCGAGGAATCGCCCGGGATGAAGCAGCCTTCGATTAGTTCGCGCAGCGCCGGCAACTGCTTCAAGCCGTCGCGCAGGCAGGACAGATCGCGGGGACGCGCCGACAGCAGGGCGATGCGGGTGGTGATGCGTTCGATGTCCGGTACGTGCGCCAGCGTGGTGGAGAGGCCCGGCGCGGTTTCGCGCTGGATCAGCGCGGCGATCGCTTCGTGGCGGCTGCGCGCCACCGACTGGTCGCGGCGCGCATGGTGGATCCAGTGGCGCAGCAGGCGCGAACCCATGGCGGTGCGGCAGCCGTCCAGCAGCGAGAACAGCGTCGGCGACTCGTGGCCGCGGATGGTTTCCGTCAGTTCCAGGTTGCGCCGGGTGGCCGCATCCAGGCCAATGAATTCGTTCTCCGATTCCACCGCCACGGTCTTGACGTGCTGCAGGCCCTTGCCCTGGGTCGCCTGGGCATAGCGCAGCAGCGCCCCGGCCGCGCCGAAGGCGGCGCCGAGACCGTCGCAGCCGAAGCCGGACAGGGTCGCGACGTTCAGCTGGTCGAGCAGGGACTTGTGGCCGTGGACGACGTCGAAATGCCATTCCGGCATGCGCTGGGTATGGCCCATCGGCGCGTCCTCGAAACCCTCCAGGCTATCCGCACGCAGCACCTCGGCCGGCACGATGCGTTCCAGCTCCTGCACCAGGCGCACGGCGGCCGTGCGTGCATCGCCGGAAAATTCCATCAGGCGCAGCTTGCCGCTGGCCAGCGACAGCCAGGCCAGGCCGGTGGTCACCACCTTGCGGTTGGCGACCGTGCACACGGCCAGCAGCGGACGCTCGGCCTTCTCGGGCAGCAGGTCGGAATCGGTGAGCGTGCCAGGGGTGACCACGCGCACCACCTTGCGCTCGACGGGACCCTTGGCCAGGGCCGGATCGCCGATCTGTTCGCAGATCGCGCACGACTCGCCCAGCTTGACCAGCTTGGCCAGGTAGGGATCCAGCGAGTGGAAAGGCACGCCCGCCATCTTGATCGGATTGCCGCCCGAGCTGCCGCGCGCGGTCAGCGTGATGCCCAGGATGCGCGCGGCCTTCTCGGCGTCCTCGAAGAACAGCTCGTAGAAGTCGCCCATCCGGTAGAAGACGAGCATCGCCGGGTAGTCGGCCTTGATGCGCAGATATTGCTGCATCATCGGCGTGTGTTGGCTCTTCCCGGGCTTGGTCGTTTCCTGGTCTAGGGGCATGTGGTCGCCTAACTTCATGATTTCTTTGCGGATTTGATGGCTGTGGTCGTCATTCGCGCGGCCACGGGACGGTCCGGGATGGCGAGGGTGCAAGTATAAAGGAAAAGCCACCCCGAACCTATGCCGGCGGCGGTCCGGCTGGCTCCAAACGGGAAATTATCCGCCGGCGGTGCGGCTTTACGCCAAGGAATGAGTGTGGACGTATTGCCTGTAGTTCAATGCATCAGTTGTCGCCTCATATACCCAGCAGGCGGATCAGCAGGTAGCTGAGCGCGGCCAAGACCGCCAGCGAGGCCACCACCACGGCCGCCACTCTTGCACCGGCCTGCAGCACGGCGCGCGCATCCACGCCGAGGCCGAGCGCCGCCATCGACATCACGGTCAGCAGGTCCGCCGCACCGTGCAGCGGCGCCAGCAGGGCGGCCGGCAAGCAGCCGGCGGAACGCAGCGCCAGCATCAGCAGGAAGCCGGCGATGAACCAGGGCAGCATGTGCGACAGCGCGAGCGGGCGGCGCGCCGGGCCGTGGCCGCGCCCCAGCATCGACAGCACCAGCACGACCGGACCCAGCATCAGCACGCGCAGCAGCTTGACCAGGGTGCCGACATGCAGGCTGAGCGCCGAGACCGGGCCGGTGGCGGCCAGCACTTGCGGCACCGCATACACGACCAGGCCGGCAAACACGCCGTACTCGGGCGCCGACAGCGACAGCAGCACGGCGCCAAGGGGCAACAGCACGACCACCGCGACGCCCAGCACCGCCGTGAAGGCGATCGCGGCGGCGACATCCTCGCCATCCGCATCGATGACGGGCGCCACCGCGGCGATCGCCGAGTTGCCGCAGATCGCATTGCCGCAGGCGACCAGGATCGCCATCTTCTGCGGCAGCCCGGCGGCGCGTCCCAGCGCATAGCTCAGCGCAATCGCAAGTACAACGGTCAGGGCGATGCCGCCGATCAGCTGCGGCCCGTTTTCCAGCAGGGCGCGGGCGCTGACCGAAGCACCCAGCAGCACCACTGCTGCTTCGAGCAAGTACTTGGCGCTGAACTGGATGCCGGGCTGGAAGCGCGGCGGCAGGTGCATGCCGGTGCGGATGCACACGCCCAGCAGGATGGCCAGCACCAGACCTTCGAGCCAGGCGCGTCCTGACAACATGGCTTCGGCACTTTCCAGGACATGGGCACCGGCGGTGACGAGGGCGCACAGCGCAAGGCCCGGGAGAACCGTAACGATTTTCTTCGACAAGGTTGACATGACAAGTCCTTTTTTTGTTTGTATGGAAACATTGTCGGAACTTGCCATCGTTCGGTCCATCGGTTAATTTCGAATGAACCGTTCAAATAAAACGAATGATCATGACCCTGGAACAACTGCGTATCTTTGTCGAAGTGGCCCAGCGCCAGCACCTGACCCAGGCGGCGTCCGCCTTGTCGCTGACGCCGTCGGCCGTGAGTTCATCGATCAAGGCGCTCGAAGACCGTTATGGCACGGCCTTGTTCGACCGCGTCGGGCGCGGCATCGTGACCAACGAAGCTGGCCGCATCTTTCTGGTGGAAGCGCGGCGCACCCTGGCCAGTGCGCGCGCCGCCGAGCTGGCGCTGGCGGAACTGGGCGATCTGGGGCGCGGCGCACTGGCGGTCCACGCCAGCCACACCATCGCCAGTTACTGGCTGCCGCCGCTGCTGGTGCGTTTTCGCCAGGCCTATCCGGCGATCGTGCTGACGCTGGTGGTGGACAACACGGAAACGGTGGCCGAGGCCGTGCTGGCGGGCGAGGCCGATCTCGGCTTCGTCGAAGGCGAGGTGGACGTGGGCGCGCTGGTGGCGCTGCCGGTGGCCGAGGACAGGCTGGTGATCGTGACCGGCAGCGATCATCCCTGGGCCGACGGCCGGCCACTGGACCGCGAAGCCTTGCTGGCGGCGCGCTGGATCATGCGCGAAGCCGGGTCGGGCACGCGTTCGGTATTCGAGGCGGCGCTGGCGGCATTGGGGGTGCCGCCGGCGGCCTTGTCGGTGGCGCTGGCGCTGCCGTCCAACGAAGCGCTACGCAGCGCCGTCATGGCGGGACCCTATGCCGGGGCGCTGTCGGAACTGGTGGTGGCGCCGCACCTGCGCGCCGGCTCGCTGGTGCAGGCCAACCTGGCCCTGCCGGCGCGCCGCTTCGCGATGCTGCGCCACCCCGAGCGCCGCCAGAGCCGCGCGGCGGCGGCCTTTGCGGCACTGGCGACTGAAGGCCCTCTTAATTAGTGAGGACTGCCGTGCGCGCATCCGGCCTCGCCGCGCCTTCCATCACCAGCACGCGGGTGGCGCCCGGTGCCGCCTCGGCCGCGCCGGCCTGGGCGAAGCTGCGCACCGGGCCGATCATGGTGCCGGCTGCCGCGCCCTTGGCATCGGTGTGCAGCGAGCCGGCCTGCTGGCCGCCCAGGTAAACGTTGTAGTCGGTATCGGGTTTCATCTTGAACAGCGTCAGTTCGAGCGCATCGACCACACCCAGCTGGCGCGCCACCAGCAGCCCGCGCGCCGTACCGGCCGGCGCCTTCAGGGTCACCGGCGCCGGATCCTGGTTGACGCGCTTGCTCAGCTTGTCGGCGCTGCCCGGCGCGGCCACCTTCGACAGGTAGACCAGCGCCTGCGGCGCCTGGCCGCCCGGCATGTGGGCGATCACGCGGTTGCTGGCCGGGTCGATCACCTCGGCGCCGTCGCCGTTTTCCAGGCCGACGTAGACGCGGCTGCTGTCGTCCGAGGTCCAGATCCCGTGCGGCAGGGCGCCGGTCGGGATGCTGGCGACGAGTTTGGCTTCCTTGTCGGTGGTGTAGACCTTGACCAGGTTCTCGCCGCCGACCGTGACATAGGCCAGCACCTTGCCGCCGACGGTGGCGAAGGACAGGTGGTTGGTGATGAAGCCGGTGTCGATCACGCCGGTCACGGCCAGGGTGCGGGTGTCGATGCGGGTGACCTTGCCGACGTCCTTGTGGGTCATCCACATCTCCTTGAAGTCCGGCGTGAACTGCAGGAAGGGCGAGAACGGGCTGGCCACGGGGATGCGCTTGACGATGGTGTAGGTCTTGACCTCGATGACGTCGACCTCGGGCGTGAAGCTCGATACCGCGAAGGCCAGCTTCCCGTCGGGCATGAACTGCACCATGCCCGGGCCCACCGCGGTGGTGATGCGGCGCTTTTCCTTGAAGGTGACGGGGTCGATCACCGAGATGTAGTCTTCGCCGCGCACCACCACCCAGACTTCCTTGCCGTCGGCCGTGAAGAAGCCCTCGTGCGGCGAGCGCCCGACATAGGTCTTGCCCTTGACCTTGTTGGTCGCCGTGTCGATGAAGGTGACCGAATTCGAGCCGTTCGAGATCGCGATCAGGGTCTTGTGGTCGGGCGAGAAGCCCATGCCGTGGACGTTGATCTCGCCGCGGTAGAGCGGCGACAGCACGTCGGGACGCTGATTGCCGAGCACGATCTGGCCCAGCAGCTTGTTGGTGGACGGGTCGAACACCGAGACCGTGTTGCTGTTCTGGTCGGCGGTGTAGACGCGGTCGGTGGGTGCGGGCAGGGCCAGGGCCGCCTGTGCGGCGCCGAGGGTGCCGGCCAGTGCCAGCAGGCCTACGATGGTTTTCATTGGTGGTGCTCCTTGTGATCTGGGTGACGCGCCAGCCATGCGCGCATCACGTTGATTTCGTTCTGCTGCTCGGCGATGATGCCGAGCGCCAGGTTGCGCAATTCCGGATCCTGCGTATTCAGCAGGACGGCTTTGGCCATGTCGACCGCACCCTGGTGGTGCGGCAGCATCATGGTCACGAAGTCGTGCCCGGGCGCGCCGTTCATCGGTGCCGCCGCCATGTCGCGGTCCATGATCGCCATCGCGTCCTCCATCAGGCGGGCGAATGGGCGGTCGCTGCTGGCCACGAAGGTGGCCGGCGGCCCGGCCTGGTCCGGCGTGTGCGCATGGTCCTGGTGCTGGTGATGCGCCATGTCCTGCGCCTGTACCACGGTGCCAGCGCCCAGGGAGAACGCCAGCAGGGCAAGCGGCAAGCTGCGGGCCCGCATCGCTCAGCCGACGCTCAGCGGGTTGGGCGCGATGTAGACGCGCACCTGCGGCACCGCCACGTCCTTCGGTGCAATCGCCATCAGGTCGACCGCGCCGATGCTGTTCCAGGCATCGAAGGCATAGGTGAAATGCTTGCCGCCGACATCGAATTCCACGGTCTCGCCGTTGGTCACGTTGACGTAGCGGGTATGCGCGCCGATCTCGATGCTGCGGTTGGCCGGTGCCATCACCAGCATGCCGGCGTCGAGCGGCGAAAACGGCTTGGGCATGGCGTGCACCGCGCCGGCCGCCAGGCCGGTGGCGACGAGCAGCGGCAGGATCAGGGTGCGTGCAAGGGCAGGGAGCGTGGTTTTCATGATGTCTTCCTTTCGTGGTTGGGATGGCCTCACTGTGGGCCCCCGGTCCTGACGCCGGCATGACCCGCGGATGACAAACAGATGACGGCACGGCGTCGCATTTGTCATCCGCGCCGCGTCCGGATTGCGGCACAATGCAGCCAGGAGAACGCATGCGAATACTGATTGTGGAAGACGAGCCCAAGACGGGCGACTACCTGAAGAAGGGACTGGGCGAGTCGGGCTACACCGCCGACCTGGCGCGTACCGGTCCCGACGGCCTGCACCTGGCGCTCGAACACGACTACGACCTGGTCATCCTCGACGTCATGCTGCCGGCGCTGGATGGCTGGACCGTGCTGCAGAAGCTGCGCGAGCGCAAGCAGACGCCTGTCCTGTTCCTCACCGCACGCGACGAGATCGCCGACCGCGTGCGCGGCCTGGAGCTGGGCGCCGACGATTACCTGATCAAGCCCTTCGCCTTCGCCGAGCTGCTGGCGCGGGTGCGCACCCTGCACCGGCGTGGCCCGGTGCGCGAACCCGAGGTGCTGCAGGTGGCCGACCTCGAAATCGATCTGCTGCGCCACCGCGTGACGCGCGCCGGCGCCCGCATCGACCTCACCGCCAAGGAATATGCGCTGCTGCAGCTGCTGGCGCGGCGCCAGGGCGAGGTGCTGTCGCGCTCCCTGATTTCGTCGCAGGTCTGGGACATGAACTTCGACTCCGATACCAACGTGGTCGACGTCGCCATCCGGCGCCTGCGCACCAAGATCGACGATCCGTTTCCGCAAAAGCTGATCCACACCATGCGCGGCATGGGCTACCTGATGGAGGCGCGCGGCTGATGCGCGCGCCGCTTCCGATCGCGCTGCGGCTTGGACTGCTGTTCGCGGCCATCGCGGCGGTGGTCTGCATGGCCGTCGGTGCCTATCTGTACCGGACGCTCTCGGGCCAGATGGCGCAGCGCGACGATGCCGACCTGCTGAACAAGGCGGTGCTGGTGCGCCGGATCCTGCTCGACCCGGCCTCGGCCCGGGCCATGCCGCCCTCGCTGCGCGATGCGCTGGCGCGGGCAATGGCGCAGGATGGCGTCATGCTGCGCGTGGCGCCGTCGTCCGGTGCGGCGCTGCTGGACACCCTGTCCGAGAAGATCGCGGCCGCCCCCGCGCCGGTGCCGCCGCTGCGCGAACCCGCGCGTGCCGATATCGTGGCCGCCCGGGGGGGCGGCGGCCAGGTGCGCATGCTGGCGGTGATGCTGGGGCAGGGCCGCGAGGCGCTGCGGGTGACCCTGGCGCGCACGCGCTCGGACCGGCTTGCTATCCTGAAGCGCTATGCCTTAGACCTGCTGGGAGCCCTGGCCGCCGGCGTGGTGGCCGCCACGCTGCTCGGCTTCGTGGCGGTGCGGCGCAGCCTGCGGCCGCTGTACGACATGGCCGCACGCGCGGGCGACGTCAACGCCGCGCGTCTGCATGCGCGGCTGCCCGTGAGCGGCCTGCCGGCCGAGTTGCGTCCCCTCAGCCAGGCTTTCAATGCCATGTTCGACCGGCTGGAGGAGGGCATCCAGCGCCTGTCCGGCTTCGCGGCCGACCTCGCGCACGACCTGCGCACGCCGGTCAATGCCTTGATGATGCAGACCCAGGTTGCGCTGTCGCGCGAGCGCCCGGCCGACGAATACCAGGCCCTGCTGGCCTCCAGCATGGAAGAATACGAGCGCCTGTCGCGCATGATCGAAAACACCCTGTTCCTGGCGCGCGCCGACAATGCCCAGCTGGCGCTGCGGCGCGACGCCGTCGACGTGCGCGCCGAACTGGCCCACGTGCGCGACTATTTCGAGATGCTGGCCGAGGACCGGGAAGTCACCCTCACCCTTGGCGAGTTGCCGGTGCTGGTGCTGCATGCCGATGCGGTGCTGCTGCGGCGCGCCGTCAACAACCTGGTGTCGAACGCCATCGCCCATACCCCGAGCGGCGGGGCAATACGCATCGAGGCGCACGCCGACGCCGGCTGGCTGGCGCTGGCGGTGACGAATACCGGCAGCAGCATCGCCGGCGAAGACCTCGAGCGCGTGTTCGACCGCTACTACCGCGCCGACCCGGCACGCGAGTCGCGCACCTCGGCCGGCCTGGGCCTGGCCATCGTCCGCGCCATCATGGCGCTGCACGGCGGCAGCGTGCAGGCGGCGAGCCGCGACGGCCGTACGGCCTTCACCCTGCGCTTCCCGCTCGCCTGAAAACTGCGGGGCTTTTGCCGTCCTGTTCATGCGATCGGGGCGGACTTGTCCTCTTTAATATGGCGGTCATCATCAAAAGGAGGAAGCGATGGCGATCGACGCGATGAGCGCATTCCGTGCATCGGCAATGAATGCCGCTCCGGGCAAGACCGGTGGGGCAAAGGGCGCGGACGTCTACCAGCAGCTCGAGGATTACGTGAAGATGACTCCGGCCGAGCGCATGCGGGCGGATTTGTTGAAGAAGCTCGGCCTGACCGAGGAGGAGCTGGCGGCCAAGTCGCCGGACGAGCGGGCTGCCATCGATACCAAGCTGCGCGACATGGTCGAGCAGCAGATGAAAGATGCGCAGGCGAAGTCGACATCCGCGCCGGCACCCGGCCAGTGGGTCGACACGACGGCTTGAACGCGGCCTTTTCATACCAAGGTAGGACGCGCAATAGCGATGTGTAATAGCGGCGACGCATCGGCTTGGCCTTGTTCGGCAATGTGCACCAGGCAGCGCACGACGTGCTGCGCCAGGCCGACATGGCGAGTACGAAGCCAGGTCGGCGGGCGCCGCCGTTTACCGTTTCTTCGACCCGGGCATGCAGGCTGCCGTCGACGCGTCGGCAGCGGCTGCGAAAACTGAATGGCGCCGGGGCGCTTTGTGCAATGCGGCTGAGGTTTGAGAACAAGCAAACCCGGCACGGTTCCCTGGCTCGATAGTAGACACCTTCGTGTCCACCGATCGCGCCCGCAAGCCGCGGCGACAATAAAAGACAATGACCCGCGCCAACAAATGGAATCTGCCTTCGGTCGCCGTCACGCTGGCCTTTTTCGGCGCCGTCTTCCTGTTCTACATTCCCTTCGAGGACTTGCAGACCAACACCATGTGGCCGCGCTACTTCGCCGTCGGCGTCACGCTGATGTGCCTGCTGCCCGTGATGCTGGCAAGGCCCATCCACATCACCGAACCGTCCATCTATATATTGATGGGGCTGCTGATCGTCCTGCTGCACACGACCTTCTTCCGCCAGATTTCCTTCATCTATCCTTTCTTCATCGGCGCCAACATCCTGTGCGCGGTGCTGCTGTACGAAGCCGGCAAGCGCTGGCCGAAGGAATTCAATACGGCGCTGGGCTGGCTGCTGGTGATCAGCATCGTGGCCCTGTTCGTGCAGGTGCTGATGTTCTACCTGGCTGGCGGGCCCATCCTCGATCTGCACGAGATGGTGTTCAACTCGCCCAGCCGGGCGGCTGTCGATTTTGTCGGCATCAACCGCTTTTCCGGGCTGCAGGTGGAGCCGGGCACCTATGCCAACAACACGGCTTTCCTGCTGGCGATCTACCTGTTCACCTCGGGCTACAACAAGCGGGTCTACTGGATCTCGGTGCTGACGGTGGTGACGCTGCTGCTGACCGGTTCCGCCACCTCCGTGTATTTCACCTGCGTCATGCTGATGCTGCTGCCGCTGCTGTGGAGCCACCGCATCAAGACCTGGCACGTGCTGGCGCTGTTCGTGCTCATCCTCGCTTTCCTCGGTTCGACCAACATCGTCGACCACCTGAACGAGCGCTTTGCCAAGAACGACGACGGCAGCCTGTCGATCTGGAAGACCGGGCTGTTCAGTTACCTGGATACCGGGTGGGAAGACAAGATCATCGGGCTCGGCTATGAGCATCCGCCTTGCTTCGAGTGCCACTTCCAGGACCTGGGCGTGATCGCCAACCTGATCAGCGGCGGCGGCCTCCTGATCCTGATCGTGCTGGCCGTCCTGTTCTATCGCATCGCTTGTTTCAACGGCATCCTGCTGACGCTGGTGATTTTCGCGATGCCGATGAACTCGCGCATGTATTACTACGAAGCGCCGGTATGGATGCTTTTCCTGTTCGCGCAGGCGAATCTCCGGAAAAAGCACACCGCGCCCGCGGCACCCGCAACGCCAGTGGCGCCGCCGCTGCCGGCAGCTTGAGACGTTCTTCTCTGGAATCCGACGCCATGCCACATTCCAGGGTGAACGAAATCGACTTGCTGCGTTTCATCGCGGCACTCGCTGTCGTGTTCTTCCATTACAGCTTCCGCGGCTATGCCGCCGACGGCGCGTCGATCATGCCTTATCCCTGGCTGGCACCAGTTGCCAAGTACGGCTATCTCGGCGCCAACCTGTTCTTCATCATCAGCGGTTTCGTGATCCTGATGACGGCCGAGCAGGGCAGCCTGCGCAGCTTCGCGGTGTCGCGCATCGTGCGCCTGTATCCGGCGTACTGGGCTTGCTGCAGCATCACCTTCGTGCTGATCCTGCTGGCCGGCGCGCCGCACTTTCATGCGACCCCGGTCCAGTACCTGGCCAACATGACGATGCTGAACGCGTTCATGGGCATCGACTACATCGACGGTTCCTACTGGACCTTGTTCGTCGAGCTGAAATTCTATGCGCTGGTCGGTGCCGTGCTCGCCCTCGGCCAGATGCGCCGCGTGGAAGCCCTGCTGGCCGGCTGGCTGCTGCTGGCGGTGCTGGGCGAGTTCTGGCCGAACAAATACCTGCGCTATTTCCTGATCACGGATTACGCGGCCTGTTTCATCGCAGGCGCGGCCTGCTTCCGTGTGTGGTCGCGCGGCTTGTCCGCGATGCGCATCGGCTTGCTGCTGCTGTGCTGGTGCCTGGCGCTGTACCAGTCGACTCAGGCGGTGGCCGCCATGGTCGCGCATTACCGCACCGAATTCAGCGGGGCCGTCGCCGGCGGGCTGATCACGGCATGTTTTGCGGTGATGCTGCTGGTTGGGCTGCGGGCCACCGGGGCCTTGGGGCGGCTACGCTGGCTGGCCGCCGGGGCGCTCACTTATCCGCTCTACCTGTTGCACGAAAACATCGGCTTCATCGTTTTCAATCGCGCCTATCCGGCCGTGAATGTGCACTTGCTGCTGTGGGGCACGTTGGCGCTGATGCTGGCTGCGGCCTGGCTGGTGCACGTGCAAGTCGAGCGGCGCTTGTCGAAACCGCTCAGGCGCGCGCTCGACCGCCTGCCCGGCAAGGGCGCTCGGCTGGCTAGGACAGGCGCGCGTGATTCAGGATCACCCACGCCACCGTGATCACGACCATGCCGGTCAGGGTGACGCAGGACCAGGTGAAGAACCAGGCCGACAGCAGGCCAGCCTGCAAGACTTTTTCGAACAGCACGCCAAGCGCAAAGTCGAAGGCGGTGAGGAAGGACCAGCGGCGCAGGTAGACCGGCAGGTAGCGGCTCATGTGCCGGTTGTGCTGGTGGGCGGCATGGCGCTCGATGCGGTCGCGCGCGGCGCTGACGTCGCGGAACAGCCAGTCGAAGAACAGGAAGCGGTAGAGCAGGCGCCGGAACGGCATTTCCGGTGCCGGTTCGGTGACGGGAGGCTGCATATCCTTGTCGAGGGTCATGATCACACCGCTGGTCTGAGGGAGCTGATGACACGGCCGGCGTCGCTGTCCGGGCCGGGGCTGGACGCCGTGACTGCCCATCCTACGTCATTGGCTATCTCTAGCGCGCGCGATGAACGGTGTGGCGTCGTTCGATCATTCTTCACCGAAAAATCGCCTGGCCTTCTGCGCCGGATCGATGCGCCTGTTACGCGCAGGCATGTGCGCAACAGATCCAGGCCCACCATGAAAAACGGGCGCCGCGGCGCCCGTCGGATGCATCCATGTCAGCGGCGTTCAGGCCTGCGCCACCCGCTTGGCAATGTGCGCCAATGCCTCATCGACCTGGTCGATCAGGATCAGCGACAAATCGCCCGGCTGCAGGCGTTCCAGCGCGCGGTCGATCGCGACGAACTCGCCCTTGATCTCTTCGATGTGGCTGGTGCGCGGCGCACCGCTCAGACCCTGGCGCAGCAGCGCGACGACTTCGCCTTCCTGGCGGCCGCGCTGGCACTGGTCTTCGTAGAGCAGCACGTCGTCGAAGGCTTTGCCGAGGATGACGGTCTGTTCGCGGATGTCCTGGTCGCGGCGGTCGCCAGCGCCGCTGATCACCACCGAGCGGCGCTGGGCCGGCATCGATTCGACGGCGCTGACCAGCGCGGCGATCGCGTCCGGGTTGTGGCCGTAGTCGGCGATCACGGTTGCGCCCTTGTAGTCGAAGACGTTGAAGCGGCCCGGCGCGTTGTCGCTTTCGCCGACGAAGGTGCGCAGGCCGGCGCGGATCGCGTCCCAGGCGATGTTCACGGCCCAGGCCGCGGCGACCGAGGCCATCACGTTCTCGACCTGGAAGCCGACCACGCCGCCGCGGGTGATCGGCACCTCGCTCAGCGGGATGCGCTCTTCCATCTTGCCTTGTGCGGCCACCAAATCGCCCTTGTCGACGTAGACGAGGCGGCGGCCCTGGGCGCGGTGCTTCTGCATCAGCGGCAGCGAGCAGTCGTGGGCGAAGTAGGTGACGTCGCCACGGGTGTTCTCGGCCATCGCGGCGACGATCGGGTCGGCCGCGTTGAGCACGGCGGTGCCGTTTGGCGCAACGTTCTGCACGATGATGCGCTTCAGGATCGCCAGGTCTTCCAGCGTCGTGATGTAGTTCAGGCCCAGGTGGTCGCCGGCGCCGATGTTGGTCACCACGCCGACCTGGCAGCGATCGAAGGCCAGGCCTTCGCGCAGCATGCCGCCGCGCGCGGTCTCGAACACGGCCGCGTCGACGTCCGGGTGCAGCAGCACGTTGCGCGCGCTGCGCGGACCGCTGCAGTCGCCGCTGTCGATGCGGCGGCCCTGGATGTAGACGCCGTCGGTATTGGTCATGCCGGTGCGCAGGCCGGCCGCACCCAGCAAGTGGGCGATCAGGCGCACGGTGGTGGTCTTGCCGTTGGTGCCGGTGACGGCCACCACCGGGATGCGGCCGTCGTCGCCCGGTGCGTACAGGGTGTCCATGATCGCTTCGCCGACCGCGCGACCCTTGCCGAAGGACGGCGAGATGTGCATGCGCAGGCCCGGCGCCGCGTTCACTTCGACGATGCCGCCGTGCTGGTCCTCGATCGGCTTGTGCACGCTGTCGCACACCAGGTCGACGCCGCAGATGTCGAGGCCGACCATGTGCGCGGCCGCGATGGCGCGCGCCGCCACGTCCGGGTGCACGTCGTCGGTGACGTCGGTGGCCGAGCCGCCGGTGGACAGGTTGGCGTTGTTGCGCAGGGTGACGCGCTGGCCCTTGTCGGGCACCGAGTCGGCGTTGAAGCCCTGCTTGGCGAGCGAGGCGAGGGCGATGTCGTCGAAGCGGATCTTGGTCAGGGCAGTGCCATGGCCGCTGCCGCGGCGCGGGTCGCGGTTGACGATGTCGACCAGCTCGCGCACGCTGTGCTTGCCGTCGCCGACCACGTGCGGCGGGTCGCGGCGGGCGGCCGCCACCAGCTTGTCGCCGATCACCAGCAGGCGGTAATCGTGGCCCGGCAGGTATTTTTCGACCATGACGTCGTCGCGGAATTCGGACGCGGTGTGGAAGCCGGCGTCGAGCTGTTCGCGCGTGGTGACGTTGACGGTCACGCCCTTGCCCTGGTTGCCGTCCTTTGGCTTGATGACGACCGGCAGGCCGACTTCGAGGGCCGCGGCCCAGGCGTCGTCGGGGTCGCTGACGCCGCGCCCGAGCGGTACCGGCACGCCGGCGGCGTCGAGCAGCTTCTTGGTCAGTTCCTTGTCCTGGGCGATGGTCTCGGCGATGGCGCCGGTGGCATCGATCTCGGCGGCCTGGATGCGGCGCTGGCGGCTGCCCCAGCCGAACTGCACCAGGCTTCCTTCGGTCAGGCGGCGGAAGGGAATGCCGCGCGCGACGGCCGCGTTCACGATCGAGCCGGTCGACGGGCCAAGGCGCACGTCTTCGTCGAGTTCGCGCAGCTGGGCCAGCGCGCCTTCGAGGTCGAAGGGCTGGTCGCGGCGGGCGGCGTCGCACAGCTGCTCGGCCAGTTTCAGGGCCAGGCGGCCGACGTCTTCCTCGCTGTACTCGACCACGACCTGGTAGATGCCGCGCTCCAGGGTCGCCGTGGTGCGCGAAAAGGTCACCGGGCAGCCGGCCTGCGCCTGCAGGGCCAGGGCCGCGACTTCCAGCACCTGGGCCAGCGGGACGGTGTCGTCATGGCCGGTCGGCTGCAGCGGCCAGATGTCCGGAAACAGGCCGCGCAGGCGGGTCTCGAAACCGGGCAGGGCGCCGATCGATTCTTCCTCGGGGGTGCAGGCGACGATCGCTTCCACCGACGTGTGGTGGCTCCACAGGTTGGGGCCGCGCAGGGCCCGTACGCGTGATACTTCCATAAACCTTCGATCCTTTGTGTGATCCCGCGCGGGCCGATGCAGCTTGCATGCAGGCGGCCGTGCGTTTCGTCCCGCTCGGGGCGGGACGCTCATGTATTTAAACGTTGGACTTCTTTGCGTCGGCAGCGGCGTCGAAGGTCCGCAATCCGGCGCAGATCAGGTCGTGCGGCACGTCCAGCGCCCAGCCCGCGGCGGCGGCGGCCAGCACCGCTTCCGGCTGGGTGGCGGTGGCCGGCTTGATCTTGTCCATGCTCAGCAGCGAGGTTTCGCTGGCGCCATCGGCCAGTACGATATGCCCGTCGCGCACGAACACGGCGCGCCCGCCGTCGGCACGGTGCTGCTGCAGCACGGCGTTGGTATCGTCCAGCGCGTAGAACAGCACGGCGCCGTCGCTCAGTTCGGCCAGCTTGACGACTTCCTCATCGGCGGCGTTGAGCACCGCGGCGCCCTGCGCCAGCACCACGTCGACCTGGCTGCGCACCACGTTGAACAGCGCATCCGGGTCGCGCACGTACAGGTCTTCGACCTCGGCCACGGTGCCCATGTCGGTGACGATGCCGACCAGGCAGCGGTCGTAGGGCAGGCCCTCGCTCAAGATGGTGCGCGCGTTGGATTCGAACACGGCGGCTTCCACGGTGCGGTTGATCAGCAGGCGCTGGCCGGCATCGAAGCGGGTGCTGTCGCGCGCATCGACCTGGCGGCGGTCGAGGAACAGGCCGTCGCGGTTGGCCACGCCGGCGTGCTTGCCGGACTGGTGCAGGACGGTGCCGACCAGGCGCGCCACCAGGGCGGCGTCGCGGGTGCCGGTGACGCCCACCAGCGGGATGCGGCCAGTGCCGATGCCGTCGTTGGCGGCCGCGTCGGCGAACAGGTGCTCGACGATGGCCTTGCCGACTTCGCGCGGCTCACCCTGGGCCGGCTTGATGTGGGCCAGCAGGCCCGGGCTGGAATTGACTTCGATGATGGCGCCGCGCTGTTCTTCGAGCGGACGCGAGATGTCTTCGCACACCAGGTCGATACCGGCGATGTCCAGCCCGACCACGCGCGCGGCGAGGGCGGCCATGTAGGCCACGTCCGGGTGCAGCAAATCGGTGACGTCGTCGGCGACATTGCCGTTCAGCTGGATCAGGACCTTCTGGCCATCTTGCGGGACCGAGTCCGGCGTGAGGCCCTGGCGCTGCAGGTCGAGCTTGACCTCGTCGCTGGTGGCGGGTTCGACCAGGCTGAGCGGGAATTCTTCGGAGTTGCCGCGGCGCGGATCGATGTTGATCTGGCTGTCGCACAACTGGGTGACGGTGGATTTACCGTCGCCGGTAACCCAGAGCGATTCGCCGCGGGCGGCGGCCACGACCTTCTGGCCGACCACCAGCAGGCGGTGTTCGTTGCCGGGAATGAAACGCTCGACCAGCACGGCGCTGGACTCGCCTTCTTCCGAGGCGATGGCGTAGGCAGCGTGGATGTCGGCTTCGGTCATCAGGTTCAGGGACACGCCGCGGCCATGGTTCCCGTCGACCGGCTTGAGGGCCACCGGCAAGCCGATGTCCTGGGCTTCTTCCCAGGCCGCCTCGGCGCTGCGCACCAGCGTGCCTTCCGGCACCGGCACGCCGCAAGAGGCGAGCAGGGTCTTGGTCAGGTCCTTGTCGCTGGCGATGCTTTCGCCGATGGCGCTGGTACGGTCGGTTTCGGCGGTCCAGATGCGGCGCTGGGCGGCGCCGTGGCCGAGCTGCACCAGGTTGCCTTCGGTCAGGCGGATCGAGGGGATGCGGCGCTCGGTGGCGGCATCGACGATGTGGGCGGTAGACGGGCCCAGGCACCAGCGGTCGACCAGGTCGGTCAGTGCGTCGACTGTTGTTTTCAAGTCGAACGGGGTGTCGTTGATGGCGGCCATCAGCAGGGCGTGGCCGGCTTGCAGGGCGGCGCGGCCAACCACCTCGTCGCGGGTGCGGAAGGCCATTTTATAAATGCCGCGGTCCGCGGTCGAGCGGGTCTTGCCGAAACCGGTCTTCATGCCGGCCAGGTTTTGCAACTCGAGGACAATGTGCTCGAGGATGTGGCCGGGCCAGGTACCGTCGCGCAGGCGCTCCAGGAAGCCACCGCGTTCGCCGACACCGCAGCGATGCTCGATCAGGCCCGGCAGCCAGGTGGTCAGGCGTTCATACAGGCCGGGCAGGGTATTCGAGGGATAGTCTTCGAGTTCGCCGATGTCGAGCCAGGCTTCGATGACGGGGCGATAGGTCCAGATATTGGGTCCACGCAAGTGGCTTACTCGAAGAATGTCGATGTCTTTCTTTTTTGTCATGAAGAATTTCTTGCCCTGCAGTGCTGCTCTCTCACCACTTGGCGTTACCTTATATTTGTACGCTGACCAACCCGCATTTCTGCAACGCACATGTTGTATACTTGCCGAAACGAAGCTTACCGTGCCGTACCGATTTCTGCCAGTCTTGCCCGCCGCTAGATTACCGTAAGCACCCCAGCGCTTCGGTACGCGAACCCCCTTGTCAACCGCGGCACCCATCTCGGCGTTTCATCGTATGAGACTGCCGGTGGCGGTTCATTCCCAACAACACGGCATTGCCAGGAAACCTCGCCTTCACCGGCGGTAATACATGACGACTCAACAACTTGTTCCTTCCGTTCCGCTGGCCATTGCTGCCAGTTTCTTGCCTGAACACTGGCAAGCGGACGTCGAGAAAAAGCTTGCGCAAGGGGAAAACGTTTTAAGCAGCGTTGAGGTTGACCTCGATGCGAAATTACGTTTTACAAAAGGATTGCTGGTTGTAACCGACCGCCGCCTGCTGGCGCGCGCCCCTGGCGAAACCGCATGGCGCGACTGGCCTTACCGCGCCGGCCTGCAGCTGAAGCACCACGATCACGCCGGCGTCGGGCACATCGAACTCATCGACGAACAGGGCTTGCTGGGTGCCTGGCGCTTCACCCTGGGCCAGAACCTGCAAGCGATCCGCGTGGTCGACAGCTTCGCCGACCAGGTGGAAAGCCACGTCAGCGGCCTGGCCATCGCGCCGCCCGAACAGCACAGCTGCCCGAGCTGCAAGGCGCCACTCGAGGCCGACCAGGAAGACTGCCCGATCTGCACCAAGGTCCTGCACACGCCGCCGTCCACCTGGACCCTGTTCCGCTTGTGGCGCTTCGCCCGTCCATACAAAGGACAACTGTTTCTGGGATTCTTGCTGATGTTCGCAAGTACTGGCGCACACATGATCCCGCCGTATCTCACCAAGCCGCTGACCGACAACGTCCTGATTCCGTACCAGAACGGCCATGGCGTCGATACCGCCCTGGTGTACCAGTACATGGGCGGGCTGCTGCTCTCGTCCGTGCTGGCCTGGGCTCTGGGCTGGTGGCGCACCTATGTCCTTGCGATCGTGTCGGAACGCATGGGTGCCGACATGCGCTCGGAAACCTACGAACACCTGCTGCGCCTGTCGCTGGAATTTTTCGGCGGCAAGCGCACCGGCGACCTGATGAGCCGCATCGGCAGCGGCTCGGACCGCATCTGCGTGTTCCTGTCGCTGCACCTGCTCGATTTCCTGTCCGATGTCCTGATGATCATCATGACCGGCGTGATCCTGTTCTCGATGAACGCCGAACTGGCCGCGATCACCTTGCTGCCGCTGCCCTTCATCGCCTGGATGATCCACGTCGTGCGCGACAAGCTGCGCACCGGTTTCGAAAAGATCGACCGTGTCTGGGGCGAAGTCACCAACGTGCTGGCCGATACCATCCCCGGCATACGCGTGGTCAAGGCCTTTGCGCAGGAAAAGCGCGAAGCCCAGCGCTTCCGTGCCGCCAACAAGCACAACCTCGACGTCAACGACAAGCTGAACAAGGTCTGGTCGCTGTTCTCGCCGACCGTGTCCTTCCTGACCGAACTCGGTCTGCTGGTGATCTGGTGCTTCGGCATCTGGCAAGTCAGCCGCGGCGACACCACCGTCGGCACGCTGACTTCCTTCATCGCCTACAGCGGCCGCTTCTACACGCGCCTCGATTCCATGAGCCGCATCGTCTCGGTGACGCAGAAGTCGGCCTCGGCCGCCAAGCGCATCTTCGACATCCTCGACCACGTGTCGAGCGTGCCGGACCCGGTCAACCCCATCAAGGTCGACAAGGTCAGCGGCAACATCGAGCTGCGCGAAGTCGGTTTCCGTTATGGCAACCGCGCGGTCAACCGCGGGATTTCGCTGAACATCAAGGCCGGCGAGATGGTCGGCCTGGTGGGCCATTCGGGGTCCGGCAAATCGACGCTGGTCAACCTGATCTGCCGCTTCTACGACGTGGCCGAAGGTGCGATCCTGCTCGACGGCAAGGACATCCGCTCGTTCGCGGTGGCCGACTACCGCCGTCATATCGGCCTGGTGCTGCAGGAACCTTTCCTGTTCTTTGGCACGATCGCCGAAAACATCGCCTACGGCAAGCCGGACGCGACCCGCGAAGAGATCATCGCCTCGGCCAGGGCCGCGCACGCCCACGAATTCATCCTGCGCCTGCCGCAGGGCTACGATTCGATGGTCGGCGAGCGCGGCCAGGGCTTGTCCGGCGGCGAGCGCCAGCGCATTTCGATCGCACGCGCGTTGCTGATCGACCCGCCGATCCTGATCCTCGACGAAGCGACCTCGTCGGTCGACTCGGAAACCGAGAAGGAAATCCAGAAGGCGCTCGACAACCTGGTGCAGGGCCGCACCACAATCGCGATCGCCCACCGCCTGTCGACGCTGCACCGCGCCGACCGCCTGGTGGTGCTGGACCGCGGCGTGGTGGTGGAAGAGGGCAGCCACGACCAGTTGATGGCTGCCGAAGGCGCCTATTACCGCCTTTACGAAGCGCAGGCGCGCAACGTGGACGAGGGCCCGGACGACGAAGGCAAGGAAGATTGAAAATGACCACTCACGTGCAAGCCATATTTCAGGCCGCGTTTCAACTGCGTCGCGACGCCTTCGGCAAGCTGGTGCTGACCAATGCGGACGGCGAGGAATTCGTCGGTGTGGCGCCGGTGCGCGCCTTTCCCGTGCAGGCGCCGACGCGCGGCATTTCGCTGGTGCGCGACGGCGGCAAGGAAGTCGGCTGGATCGAGGATCTGGCCCAGGTGCCGGCCGAGATCGCCGCGCTGGTGACCGAGGAGCTGGACGGGCGCGAGTTCATGCCCGAGATCCTGTCGATCCGGAGCGTGTCCAGCTTTGCCACGCCCTGCACCTGGACCGTGCAGACCGACCGCGGCGATACCGAATTCCTGCTCAAGGGCGAGGAAGACATCCGCAGGCTGGGGGCGTATTCGCTGCTGATCGCCGACAGACACGGGATTCACTTCCTGATTCGCGACATGTTCGCGATCGACAAGGGTAGCCGCAAGATCCTGGACCGCTTCCTGTAATGTGCGCTCGCCGGCTGCGACAGTGGCCGGTTCAAATGAAGTCGAAGAGCGACAGCGGCCTGGTGCCGGCCTGTCCGAACAAGGAGCTGCCGCCGGTGCCGGCCATCGCATATTGCTGCACCAGTGCGCCGGCCTGGCGGCTGACCGCGGCGGCGACTTGCGTCTTTTGCGTGTTCAGTTTGTCCACCTCGCTTTGCACCGCCGCGGCCTGGTTGGCCAGCACCCCCTGCGATCCCAGCAGTTGTGTCATGCGCGCGGCAAGTTGCGGGCCCAGGCCGGTTGACGGCTTGCCGAACAGGGCAGTCGCCTTGTCGGGGGCGGCCGCAATGGCGGCCTTGAGCCTGGTCTCGTCCAGCACCAGCTTGCCGTTGCGCCGGGCGATGCCCAGATCGGCGAGCGCTCCCGTGCCGGTGCCGTCGAGCACGGTATCCAGCTGTTTCCCGATCTGGCTGGCCATGGCTTTGCCAGCCGCGTCACCACTGTTCTGATCGTCCAGCTTGCCCACCAGGGTGTTCAATGCGCCAACGAAGTCCTTGATCTTGCCCAACACGGCACTTGGGTCGCTGGCCACCTTCACTTCGCCCTTGCCCGTTGCCGTCAGCTTGATGGCCAGTCCGGGAATGGCGCTGTCCAGCGCGTTCGACGGCGAGGTGATCTGCTTCCCGTCCACCGTCAACTGGGCATCCTGGGCCGCGCTCTTCTGTGCGACCGTGGAATTCGTGCCCGGTCCATAGGCGAGCAGGGCCTGCAGCGCAGGATCCCCGCTCACGCTGATGCGCATGTTGTTGGCGGCGCCGGTGGCGCCGGCCAGGTTGAGCGCGTAGCCCTTGCCATCCTGGACTACCTTGGCATCCAGGCCGGCGTCGCGCATGGCCTTGGCGATGCCGTCGAGCGAATTGTCGCCATTCTCGATGCGCAGCGTCCTGGTTGTCGCGCCGCTGCCGCTGCCGACCTCGATCTTGATCACGGTCGGCGCGCCGCTGCCCAGCAAGGCACTTTTATCGGGCAGCGCCCTGGTTGCCAGCAACTGGCCCTGGGCCAGTTGCTTGACGTCGATCGTGTGCGTGGCGGCGGCCGTGTCGGCATTCTTGAGCTCCGCCGTGAACGCCTTGCCGCTGACGCTGGCCGCCGTGTCGAGCTTGTCGCCGCTGAGCTGGTTCGCGCGCGTGCGGAACTCGTCCAGCGCCAGGGCCAGCTTGCCGATCGAGGACAGCTTCGCCTGGTCGCGGCTCAACTGGGCGTCGATGGTCTTGATGCCCGGATTCTGGGCGAGCAGGGACTTCGTGGCCGACGTGGTCAGGTCGGCAATGCTGGCCGCGCCGCCGAAACCCGGCACCGAACGTGAGATGGGAGTGCTCATAAATACGAGTATGCATCCTTCGGCTGATGAATAATGTAATTAATTGCACCAACTAAATAATAACAGCAGGGCCAGCAAGGGCGGCGCGGGTCGAGGCTGTCGCGGATGCCGGTGAATCCGGCTTCCTCGACCAGTTCCGTCAGCGGCATGAAGGCCTGGGCCGCCAGCAGGGTACGAATGAGCGGGTCGCCTGGGCGGAAGAAGCCCGTGCCTTCGGGCTGCGGGAAGCTGAAGCCGGCGGCATTCTCGAAGGGATCGCCGGAGGGCGCCGAGAAGCGGCCGTTCCACATCAGCTTCGGATAGAAGCCGGCGTTCAGGATGATGGGCGCGCGCCGCAGGTTGCGCGGCCCGAGGCGATTGGGACCGACCACGCCATTGTTCTGGATGCCGATGGCGATGGACTGGGTGTCGCCGTAACCGTGGCTGGGAGAATGGCGAGCGGCGCAGGAATTGTCCTGGTGCAGGCTGGTGACCGGATCGAAGAACAGCAGCAGGCCCAGGCCGGCCATCTTGAAGTCCAGCGGCCGGCCGAGGCGCTTGTCGAGCTGCTGCTCGACGGTGCAGGTGAAGCCCTGTCGCGCGCGCGAGCCCGCCAGTTGCTCGTCGAGCGACGCGGCCGGCGGCGGGGGTGGCGGGGGGCGGTCCGGTTGGTCGCGACCGCCGGAGCCGGCGAGCAGTGTGAGCAAGAGCGCCAGCATCATCGCCGACGACATTCCCGGCAACAGCGGCGAGCGGGGCGGCTTGCCGGCCATGTCGCCATCCATCGATGCAGCGGGCCACCGGTTCCCGGTGTGCGGCCATGCCATTGCTCGGTCCATATGCGCTCCCGGGACAAGTCATGCGAACCGGATACCCTTGCAGCCTAACGTGGGCGGCCGGCTCTGCCTTTGCGGCGGCTCAGCAGCGGGGGTGAGCGGATCGCCACCGGATGGCAGCGCCGGAATGGCGCGATCGAACGGCGGCCCGCTGCCATTTCGCGTACAGTCCTGATGTCTTTTTGTCACGGAGGCTGGCATCGTTCCCATCCATTTCGTGGTCGTCACCATCGGCTCGGCCGGCGACCTGTTTCCCTTCATGGCGATGGCGCTGGCCTTGCGCGGCCGGGGCCATCGCGTCAGTTTCCTGGCTCCGGTCCAGCACGCGCCCTACGTGGCGGACTCCGGCCTCGATTTCACCGGCTTGCCGGCCGACGAAGCCGTGCTGCACGACCCGGATTTGTGGCATCCGACGCGCGGCTTCGGCGTGGTCTGGCGCGCGACGCGGCCGGGCATGGCGCGCATCCTGCCCTTCGTCGAGGCGTTGCCCGCTGGCGGACAGGTCGTGTTGCTGGTGCACCCGCTGGCGCTGCCGGAGGCCGACCTGTGCCGCGCCGCCCGGCCCGGTCTCAAAGTGGCCGCCGCCTACCTGGCGCCGCAGAACCTGCCGACCGTGCACGACCCGTTGCTGGTCGGGCCGTGGCGGGTGCCTTCCTGGGTGCCGTTTTCCGCGCGGCGCTGGCTGTGGCGCTGGGGCGCGCGCCGCTTTGTCGATCCGGTCGCGCTGCCCGAGGTGAACGCGGCGCGCGCGGCAAGCGGGCTGCTGCCCATGGACAGCCTGCTGAGCGGCCTGTTCGGCGTGGCCGATTTGTCGCTGACTTTGTTCCCGGAGTGGTTCGCGCCGACCCAGCCCGACTGGCCGCAGCCGACATTCCGCGCCGGCTTCCCCTTGTTCGACCCGAAGCCGGATGCGCCGCTGTCGCCCGAGCTGGCGGCTTTCCTGGACCGTGGCCCGGCCGTGGTCGCCTTTACCCACGGCACCGGCAACTTCCAGGCCGGCGCTTACTTCCGGCATGCCTGCGCAGCGGTCGAACAGCTCGGCCTGCGCGCGCTCTTGCTCACGCCGCACCGTGATCAGGTGCCGGCGGATCTGCCGCCCTCGGTGCTGCGCCAGGATTACGTGCCGCTGCGGCGGCTGCTGCCACGGGTGGCGGCGCTGGTCCACCATGGCGGCATCGGCACCACGGCCGAGGCACTGCGCGCCGGCACGCCGCAGCTGGTGGTGCCGCTGGCACACGACCAGTTCGACAACGCGGCGCGCGTGGTGGCACTGGGCGCCGGCATGAGCCTGCGCGCGGACCGGCTCGATACGCGGCGGCTGGCGCGCGTATTGCGCCAGCTGGTCGGCAACGACGATGTGGAAAAAAACGGCCGCACGGTTGCCGCCCGCCTGGCCGGCGACGCACGGATGCAAGCCCTGTGCGCGCGCCTGGAAGCACTGGCCGGCGAGGGCGGCCGTGTTGACGAGCAAGCTCGCGCCACCGCCCCCGGAAACGGGCCAGAATAAATTTTTAACAGGTTAACAAGGAAAGCATCATGCAACGAAGCGCACTGGTGGTCGGCGCCAGCGGCATCGGCGGCCGCTACGCCGCCCGCGAACTGCTGGCCCACGGCTGGACCGTCTACGGCCTGGCACGCACCCCGCCGCGCGACCTGCCGGGCCTGATCCCGGTCCCGGCCGACCTGCTCGACACCGGGGTGCTGTCCGAAGCCCTGCTCGACGTGGCACCCACCCACGTCTTCATCACCACCTGGATGCGCCAGAACAGCGAGGCCGAGAACATCCGCGTCAACGCCGCCATGGTGCGCAACCTGCTCGACGCGCTGGCGCCGAAGAAGTCGCTGCGCCACGTGGCGCTGGTGACCGGCCTGAAACACTACCTGGGTCCGTTCGAAGCCTACGCCAGCTCGGGCACGCTGCCGGACACGCCGCTGCGCGAAGAGCAGCCGCGCCTGCCGATCGAGAATTTCTACTACGCCCAGGAAGATGAGGTCTACGCCGCTGCGGCGCGCGACCGCTTCACCTGGACCGTCCACCGCCCGCACTCGATCGTCGGCCTGGCGGTCGGCAACGCCATGAATCTGGGTACCACGCTGGCCGTGTACGCGTCGATCTGCAAGGAAACCGGACGCCCCTTCCAGTTCCCGGGTTCGGAAGCGCAGTGGAACGGCCTGTCGGACGTGACCGATGCGCGCATGCTGGCCAGGCAGCTGCGCTGGGCCGCAGACACGGACGCCGCGAAAAACGAAGCCTTCAATATCACCAACGGCGATTATTTCCGCTGGAGCTGGCTGTGGCGCCGGCTGGCCGCCTGGTTCGGCGTGCAGGCGGCCGGTTTCGACGGCCAGGTGCGGCCGCTGGAGGCGGAGATGGCGAACGACGGCGAGGTCTGGCGCAAGATCGCGCAGAAGCACAATCTGGTCGAGGCCGACCTGGGACGGCTGGCGTCGGCCTGGCATACCGACCTGGACCTGGGGCGGCCGATCGAGGTGATGACGGATATGGCGAATAGCCGGCGACTGGGGTTCAGTGCGTGGCAGGCGACCGAGGATTCTTTCTTCGATTTGTTTTCGGCGCTCAGGGCGGAGAGCTTGATTCCGTAAGCAGTTGAAAGCGTCGTCGGCCCCGGCGCGTCATTCCGCGCAGGCGGGAATCCAAGTCGTGCGAATGCAGTTGGCGCGTGCTCGTGGTGTGCAGCGAACCCGGGTCCCCGCCTGCGCGGGGACGACCCTGGTAAGGTGCGTGGCTGTCCATCATGTGCAGCTTAGCGCAACGAGCACGTTCCGTGCGTCACCGCACCGCACCCAAGCATCCAACTGCGCTGTAATAAGGCATCCAAGCCACAATCCGGAACGCCGATGCGCCGCAAGCCCGAACAGCCACAAGACAGCACCTCCGCCCCGTCCACCGCCGGCATTCCCGGCCACGTCCGTGTGCGCGGTGCGCGCGAGCACAATCTGAAGAACGTCGACCTCGACATCCCGCGCGACGCACTGGTGGTATTTACCGGGGTGTCCGGCTCCGGCAAATCCTCGCTCGCCTTCGGCACCCTGTACGCGGAAGCCCAGCGGCGTTACCTGGAGTCGGTGTCGCCATACGCGCGCCGGCTGTTCCACCAGATGCCGGTGCCGGAAGTCGACGATATCGACGGCTTGCCACCGGCGGTGGCGCTGCAGCAGCAGCGCGGCACGCCGACTACGCGTTCGTCGGTGGGCAGCGTCAGCACGCTGTCGAATTCGCTGCGCATGCTGTACTCGCGTGCCGGCGACTATCCGCCGGGGCAGGGCATCCTGTATGCCGAGTCGTTCTCGCCGAACACCGCCGAAGGCGCCTGTCCGCAGTGCTCGGGCCTGGGCCGCGTGTATGAAGTCACCGAGCAGTCGATGGTGCCGGATGACACGCTCACCATCCGCGAGCGCGCGATTGCAGCCTGGCCACCGGCCTGGCATGGCCAGAATCTGCGCGATATCCTGGTGACGATGGGTTACGACGTCGACACGCCCTGGCGCGACCTGCCGAAGAGGGACCGCGACTGGATTTTGTACACCGACGAGACGCCCACGGTGCCGGTGTATGCCGGCCTCACGCCCGAGGAAACCAAAAAAGCGCTGAAGCGCAAGGACACGCCCAGCTACCAGGGCACCTTTACGGGCGTGCGCCGTTATGTGATGCAGACCTTCGCCACCACCGAGAGCGCCTCGATGAAGAAGCGGGTGGCGCGCTACATGGTCGGCCTGGAATGCCCGACCTGCCGCGGCAAGCGCCTGCGCCCGGAAGCGCTGGCGATCACCTTTGCCGGCCTCGATATCACGGAAGTGTCGCGCATGCCGCTCGAGCGCCTGGCGCAGCTGCTGCAGCCTTACGCCGCCGGCAGCGTGCCGAAAGGCAAAGCCGATAAACACGCCGAACAGTTGATCGTCACGCAGCGCATCGCGGCCGATCTGTGTGCGCGCCTGGAGGTGATGCTGGCGCTGGGCCTGGGCTATCTGGCGCTGGAGCGCAGCACGCCGACGCTGTCTCCGGGCGAGTTGCAGCGCCTGCGCCTGGCGACCCAGGTGCGTTCGAACCTGTTCGGCGTGGTCTACGTGCTGGACGAACCCTCGGCCGGCCTGCACCCGGCCGACACCGAGGCGCTGCTGGATGCGCTGGCGCGCCTGAAGGCGGCCGGTAATTCGCTGTTCGTGGTCGAGCATGCGCTGGACGTGATCCGCCATGCCGACTGGATCGTCGACGTCGGCCCGCAGGCGGGCGAGGGCGGCGGCCGCATCCTGTACAGCGGCCCGCCGGACGGTTTGAAGAAGGTCGAAGAATCGCACACGCGGCGTTACTTGTTCGAAGAGACAGGTGGGCCGGATCGCACGCCGCGCGAGCCGAACGGCTGGCTGAAGCTGGAAGGCGTACGCCGCAACAATCTGAAGGACCTGAAGGCAAGATTCCCGCTCGGCGTGCTGGCGGCGGTGACAGGCGTGTCCGGCTCCGGCAAGTCGACCCTGGTCAGCCAGGTGCTGGTCGATCTGGTGACTAAAGCGCTGGGCCAGGCCGTGCAGGACGAGGAGCCGGAAGAGGAGCCGGGCCTGGAACGCGAAGAGACCATCGTCACCGAAGGCCGCATCGTGGCCGGCATGGAAGGGGTCAAGCGGCTGGTGCGGGTCGACCAGAAACCGATCGGCCGCACCCCGCGCTCCAACCTGGCCACCTATACGGGCCTGTTCGACCAGGTGCGCAAGCTGTTCGCCGCCACGCCCCAGGCGAAGAAGAAGCGCTACGATGCCGGCCGCTTTTCCTTCAACGTGGCCAAGGGCCGCTGCGAGCATTGCGCCGGCGAAGGCTTCGTGATGGTCGAGCTGCTGTTCCTGCCCAGCGTCTACGCGCCGTGCCCGACCTGCGAAGGCGCGCGCTACAATGCCGACACCCTGGCCGTGCACTACAGGGACAAGAACGTCGCCGATGTGCTGGGCATGACGGTCGACGAGGCTCATGCCTTCTTCGAAGACCAGGAAGCGGTGGCGCGGCCGCTGCACACCCTGCGCGAAGTCGGGCTGGGCTATCTGCGCCTGGGCCAGAGTGCGACCGAGCTGTCCGGCGGCGAAGCCCAGCGGATCAAGCTGGCGACGGAATTGCAGCGTGCCACCCGCGGCGGTACTTTATATGTGCTGGACGAACCGACCACCGGCCTGCATCCGCTCGACGCCGACCGCCTGATGGCCCAGTTGAACCGGCTGGTCGACGCCGGCAACAGCGTGCTCATGGTCGAGCACACCATGCGCGTGGTGGCCGGCTGCGACTGGGTGATCGACATCGGTCCGGGTGCCGGCGAGGCCGGCGGGACGGTGGTGGCGGAGGGCCCGCCGCGGATCGTCGCCGATTGTAAAAAAGGCCAAACATCGCGTTACTTAAAGGAAATGTATAACTAAGAGCATGTAACGTCATGTAAAAATGGCGGCGCCAGCAGAAATGATGTCCAAAAGAACGCGCCCTTGACGGACGGTTGCGTTACACTTTGGATATTTTTTTCAAAACGCGTCGCGTAAAAACATGCCTGGCACGAGTATCGACAGTAATCAATTCCGCCGTATCCTGGCCCGCAACGTCGCCATGCCGCTCGGCATGGGCGTCCTCAGCGCGCTGGTGTTCGTCGCCATCATCGCCTACCTGATCAACGTCCTGAGCTGGGTCGAGCACTCGGAGCACGTGATCGGGCGCGCCAACGAGACCAGCCGCCTGTCGGCCGACATGGAAGCCTCGATGCGCGGCTACCTGCTGTCCGGGTCGAGCGATTTCCTGGCTCCGTACACGCTGGGCAAGGCCAAGCTGGAAGGCGACGTCGGCAACCTGAAAAGCCTGGTGGCCGACAACGCGACGCAAACCGGTCGCATCGAGCGCATTCAGGGGGCGCTGCGGCAGTGGCAAATGTATGCCGACGACATGATTGCCCGCCGCGGCAAGACCGAGGAAATCGTCGAAGTCATCAGGAGCGGGCGCGGCAAGGTGCTGACCGATGAGGTCAGGCGCCAGTTCGCCGACTTCATCGAATCCGAGCAGACCTTGCTGCAGCAGCGCAATGCCTCGTCGCGCTCGGTGATCGGCTGGTCGGTCACCGCCTTCCTGGTGTTCAGCCTGGTCGTGGCTGGCTCGCTGGCACTGTTCGGCCGCCGCGAACTGCTGAAGCTGTCCGGTTCTTACAACGAGACCCTGGCCCACGAGGCCGAGCACAACGCCGAGCTGCGCCACCAGGACTGGCTGCGCACCGGCCAGGCCGAACTGGCCGGCCAGACGTCGAACCTGCACGAACTCGAACCGCTGGCCGCGGCCACGCTGGCTTACATCACGCGTTACCTGGACGGCATCGTGGCCGCCATGTACGTGCGCAGCGAGGATGGGGTGTTGCGCCGCATCGGCGCCTATGGCTTCTCGAACGACGACGACAAGCACGCCAGGGAAATCCAGCCGAACGCCTCGCTGGCATCGCAGGCGGCCGAGCAGAACCGCATCCTGACCCTGCGCGACCTGCCGCCGGACTACATCAAGGTCGGTTCGGGCCTGGGCGACACTCCGCCACGCGAAGTCTTGATTGCGCCGATCTCGAACCATGGCAAGATCAAGGGCGTGATCGAGATCGGCTTCCTGCATCCGGTATCCGAGCGCGATGAAGAATTCCTGGCGCTGATCGGTCCTGCGGTGGGCGCCGGCGTGGCCGCCGTGCTGTACCGCCATCGTCTGCAAGTGGCGCTGGAAGAACAGCAAGCCATGAACGAGGAATTGCAGGTGCAGCAGGAAGAACTGCGCACCGCCAACGAAGAACTGGAAGAACAGTCGCGCGCGCTGGAAGAATCGCAGTCGGCGCTGGAAAACCAGCAGGCCGAGCTGGAACAGACCAACGAGCAGCTGGCCGAGCAGGCCACCAGCCTGGACATGAAGAATGGCGCACTGGTGCAAGCCCAGGAACAATTGCGCGAACGGGCGATGGAGCTGGAACGCGCCAGCCGCTACAAGTCCGAATTCCTCGCGAACATGTCGCACGAACTGAGGACGCCGCTGAACAGCTCGCTGATCCTGGCCAAGCTGCTGTCCGACAATACTGCCGGCAACCTGAATGAAGAGCAGATCCGTTTTGCCCAAACGATTTATTCGGCCGGCAATGACCTGCTGAACCTGATCAACGACATCCTCGACATTTCCAAGGTCGAGGCCGGCAAGCTGGAACTGGTGCCGGAAGAACTGCCGCTGCGCCGCGTGATCGAGGGCATGGCGCGCACCTTCGAGCCGCTGGCGCGCCAGAAAGCGCTGGAATTCAGCGTCGACGTGGCGCCAAGCGTGCCGGCAAGCATACACACCGACCGCCAGCGCATCGAGCAGATCCTGAAGAACCTGCTGTCGAACGCGCTCAAGTTCACCGACAGCGGCACGGTCAGCCTGACGGTCAGTGCCACCGCGGATGGCTGGGTCCAGTTCGCAGTGCATGATTCCGGCATCGGCATCGCGCCCGACCAGCAGGAACGCATCTTCGACGCCTTCCACCAGGCCGACGGTTCGACCGCGCGCAAATACGGTGGCACCGGCCTCGGCCTGTCGATCTCGCGCGACCTGACTGCGCTGCTGGGCGGTACGTTGACCGTGGCCAGCGCGCCGGGCGAGGGCAGTATCTTCACGCTCAGCCTGCCGCGCAACGGCAGCGTCGCGGCCACGCCGCCGGCCGCGGCGCCGGCGCCGCAGCTGGCGCGTCCGGCGGCCCCGGCCCGCGCACAGGTCCCGGCCCAGGCGCCGGAAGAGGAGGTCGTCCAGGCTCCCACGGCACGCTTCCCCGACGACCGCAACGAGCCTGCCGCCGGCCGCCGCACCGTGCTCACCATCGAGGACGAGCCGGAATTCGCGCGCATCCTGTACGGCCTGGCGCACGACATGGAATTCCGCTGCCTGGTCGGACTGACCGCCGAGGAAGGCCTGGAACTGGCCGTCAGCGAAAATCCGGACGCGATCCTGCTCGACATGCGCCTGCCGGACCGTTCCGGCCTGTCGGTGCTGCAGCAGCTGAAGGAAAACCCGGCTACCCGCCACATTCCGGTGCACGTGGTCTCGAGCATGGAGAACGGCGGCGAGGCGCTGCACCTGGGCGCCATCGGCTACGCCCTGAAACCGACTTCGCGCGAGCAGCTGGAAGAAGTCTTCCTGAAGCTAAAGGAAAAATCCACGCAGCAACTCAAGCGTGTACTGTTGGTCGAGGACGATGAGCGCCAGCGCGACAGCGTGGTCAAGCTGATCGCCGACAATGACGTCGAAATCGCCGCGGTCGGATCGGGCGAGGAAGCCCTGAGCCTGTTGCGCTCGCAGATTTTCGACTGCATGATCATCGACTTGAAGCTGCCCGACATGCAGGGCAACGAGTTGCTGCAGCGCATGTCGCACGAGGAACTGGTCTCCTTCCCGCCGGTGATCGTGTATACCGGGCGCAACCTGACCCGCGACGAAGAGGCGGAACTGTCGAAGTATTCGCGCTCGATCATCATCAAGGGCGCGCGCTCGCCGGAACGCCTGCTGGACGAAGTGACGCTGTTCCTGCACAAGGTGGAGTCGCAGTTGTCGTCCGAGCGGCAGACCATGCTCAAGACGGTGCGCGGACGCGACCGCGTGTTCGAGGGCAGGACCATCCTGCTGGTCGACGACGACGTGCGCAACGTGTTCGCATTGACCTCGGCACTGGAGCAGCGCGGCGCCCACGTGGAAGTGGGCCGCAACGGTTTCGAAGCGATTGCCAAGCTGGACGAGGTGGACAACGTCGACCTGGTGCTGATGGACGTCATGATGCCGGGCATGGATGGCCTGGAAGCGACGCGCCGGATCCGCCAGGACCCGCGTTTCGCGCGCCTGCCGATCATCGCCATCACCGCCAAGGCGATGAAGGACGACCAGGAACAATGCCTGGCCGCCGGCGCCAACGATTACCTGGCCAAGCCGATCGACCTGACCCGCCTGTATTCCCTGCTGCGGGTGTGGATGCCGACGCTGGAGCGCATTTAAATAAAGTTATCCATGACCAAACCGCCTAGCGACATCGACATCGAACTGCGGATGCTGGTCGAAGCTGTCTACCTCAAGTACAACTACGACTTCCGCGACTACACCGGCGCTTCCCAGAAGCGCCGCGTGCTGGCCGCGCTGCGGGCGATGGAATGCGACACCGTGTCCGCCTTGCAGTCCAGGGTGATGCACGACCCGGCCGCATTTGCCCAGCTGCTGCAATTCCTGACCATCCCGGTCACCGAGATGTTCCGCGACCCGGACTATTACCTGGCGATCCGGCGCCAGGTGGTGCCTTTCCTGGCCACCTATCCGTCGCTGAAGCTGTGGGTGGCTGGCAGCAGCACCGGCGAAGAAGTGTATTCGATGGCGATCCTGCTCAAGGAAGAAGGCTTGCTCGAGCGCACCCTGATCTACGCCACCGACATCAATCCGGCATCGCTGGACGCGGCGCGGCGCGGCGTGATGCCGCTCGACCGCATGCGCCTGTACACGGAAAATTACCAGAAGGCCGGCGGCAAGCGTGCCTTCTCGGACTATTACACGGCGGCCTACGGCGGCGCGCTTTTCGAGCGCAGCCTGATCGAGAACGTCACCTTCGCCGACCACAGCCTGGCCACCGACAGCGTGTTTGCCGAGACCCATTTCATCAGCTGCCGCAACGTGATGATCTACTTCAACCGGCGCCTGCAGAACCGGGTGCTGGGGCTGTTCCACGAATCGCTGTGCCACCGCGGCTTCCTGGGCCTGGGCAGCAAGGAAAGCATCGACTTTTCCAGCTATGCCCAGCGCTTCGAACCGCTGGCGCGGCGCGAGCGCCTGTTCCGCAAGGTGGGGCCATGAGCGCCAGTGCCGCCACGGACGAGCGCGCTTTGCAGGCCAGCCTGCACGGCCGCCGCATCGAGGCCGTGGTGATCGGCGGCTCTGCCGGTGGCGTCGACGCCTTGCTCCAGCTGTTGCCGACGCTGCCGGCGGGGTATGATCTGCCGGTCGTCTGCATCCTGCACCTGCCGCCGGACCGCGAAAGCCGGCTGGCCGAACTGTTCGACGAACGCCTGCCGCTGCCGGTGCGCGAAGCCGTCGACAAGGGCTCGCTCGAGTCCGGCACGGTATACTTTGCCGGCGCCGGCTACCACCTGTCGGTGGAGCAGGACCGGACGTTTTCGCTGAGCTGCGAACCACCGGTGCACTATGCGCGTCCCGCCATCGACGTGCTGATGGAATCGAGTGCGGACGCCTATGGCGCCGGCCTGGTCGGCATCCTGCTGACCGGTGCCAATTTTGATGGTGCCGATGGCATGGCGCAGATCCGTGCCCGCGGCGGCTTCACTGTGGTACAAGATCCGGCCGACGCCCAGGTGGGCGTGATGCCGATGGAGGCGATCCGCCGTTGCAACCCGCACCTGGTCCTGCCGCTGGCGCGGATCCAGACGCTGTTGCCCATGTTGGAGAATTACAAATCATGAGCGCGAAAGACCCAAGCAAACTCCTGATCGTCGACGACCTGCCGGAAAACCTGCGCGCCCTCGACGCCGTCATCCGCGACGAACAGCGCATCGTCTACCAGGCCTCTTCGGGCGAGGAAGCCCTGTCCCTGATGCTCGAGCACGAGTTCGCGCTGGCGATCCTGGACGTGCAGATGCCGGGCATGGATGGCTTCGAACTGGCCGAACTGATGCGCGGTACCGAGCGCACCCGCAACATCCCGATCGTGTTCGTGTCCGCCGCCGGGCGCGAACTGAACTACGCCTTCAAGGGCTACGAGACCGGCGCCGTCGACTTCATGTACAAGCCGCTCGACCCGGACGCGGTGCGCGGCAAGGTCAACGTCTTCGTCACCCTCGACCAGCAGCGGCGCGAGATGCGCCGCCAGATGGAAGCGCTGGAGCGCAGCCGGCGCGAGCAGGAAGTGCTGCTGCGTGAACTGAACGCGACCCAGGGCGAACTGCAGCGCTCGCTGCGCATGCGCGACGAATTCATGTCGCTGGTGGCGCACGAGCTGCGCACGCCGCTGAATACCCTGTTCCTGGAAACCCAGATGCGCAGCCTGCAGCTCAAGCGCGGCAACATGCCGGCCTTCAACCCCGAGCAAATGGGCAACATGATCAAGCGCGACGAGCGCCAGATCAAGTCGATGATCCGCCTGATCGACGACATGCTGGACGTCTCTCGCATGAAGAGCGGCACGCTGTCGATCCGTCCCGGCAAGGTCGAGCTGATGGCGCTGCTCGAGCGCGTGGTCAACGATTTGTCGCTGGCGGCCGCGGCGGCCGGCTGCAACCTGGTGCTGGTGCCGCATGCGCCGGTGGAAGGCTGGTGGGACGAATTCCGCATCGAGCAGGTGGTCGTCAACCTGCTGACCAACGCGCTGCGTTACGGCGGCGGCGGGCAGGTCGAGGTGAGCGTGCACCACGAGGGCTGCAACGCGGTCATCGACGTGCGCGACCACGGCAAGGGCATCGCGCCCGACTTCATCGAGCGCATCTTCGAACCCTACGAGCGCGGCGCCAGGAGCGGCGAACCGAAGGGCCTCGGCCTGGGCCTGTACATCTCGCGCCAGCTGGCCACTTCGCACGGCGGCGAACTCAGCGTGCAGAGCTTGCCGGGGCAGGGCGCCACCTTCAGCCTGAGCCTGCCGTGCACCGAGGTGGCGCTGCAGGACGTCGCCCCTGCCTGAACGCGTTCCGGGCGCGCTCGCTGCTTGCGGCGCGCCGGTTGCCATCCCTTTCCACATAATCCGCGCCATAGCGCCAGGCTATGCCGACGCGATAGCTAAAATTAATTGAGGATATCTGCTCAATTAATTTTACATACGACCGTGCGCGGGTTATAGTGTGCACCTGATGTTCTTTTAACCCCACAACAGGAGCTTTCATGTCCCTCATCAACAGCACGATCAAACCGTTCAAGGCAACCGCATACCATGACGGCAAGTTCGTCGATCTGACCGACGCCGATTTCAAAGGCACCTGGTCGGTCCTGATGTTCTATCCGGCCGACTTCACCTTCGTCTGCCCGACCGAACTGGAAGACCTGGCCACGTACCAGCCGGAATTCGCCAAGATGGGCGTGAAAGTCTACGGCGTGTCGACCGACAGCCACTTCGCTCACAAAGCATGGCACGACACCTCGGAAGCCATCAAGAAAGTGAACTACCCGCTGATCGGCGAC
>Ga0265780_10000677_pt1 | contig 51563 bp, 46 predicted proteins | sample P1T30metagenome_FD_192432 | JGI IMG/M metagenome (GOLD analysis project Ga0265780, IMG submission 192432) | Plant litter microbial communities from East Loma Ridge, Irvine, California - P1 T30 | ecosystem: Environmental > Terrestrial > Plant litter > Unclassified | place: USA: California... | reverse complement strand
CTCAAGGAACCTCCGTGAAAATCCTCGTCACCGGCGGAGCCGGCTTCATCGGCTCCAACTTCGTCCGACGCACCCTCGAAGACGCGTACCCGGGCCTCGAGGGGGCCGAGGTGGTCGTGCTCGACGCCCTCACCTACTCGGGCAACCTGGCGAACCTCGCCAGCGTCGCCGACTCCCCCCGTTACCGCTTCGTCGAGGGCGACATCCGCGACGGGGCCCTGCTCGACACGCTCTTCCCCGAGGTCGACGCCGTCGTCCACTTCGCCGCCGAGTCCCACGTCGACCGCTCCGTGCGCGACGCCTCGATCTTCGTCGAGACGAACGTCCTCGGCACCCAGCAGCTGCTCGACGCCGCCCTGCGCAACGACCTGGCCCGCTTCGTGCACGTCTCCACCGACGAGGTCTACGGCTCGATCGCCGAGGGCTCCTGGGCGGAGGACCGCCCGCTCGAGCCGAACTCCCCCTACTCCGCGTCGAAGGCCGGCAGCGACCTGCTCGCCCGCAGCTACCACCGCACCCACGGCCTGAACGTCTCGATCACGCGCTGCAGCAACAACTACGGCCCGTACCACTTCCCCGAGAAGGTCATCCCGCTCTTCGTCACCAACCTCATCGACGACCGTCACGTGCCGCTGTACGGCGAGGGGAACAACATCCGCGACTGGCTCCACGTCGACGACCACACCCGCGGCATCGCGATGGTGCTGGTGGGCGGCCGCGCGGGCGAGATCTACAACATCGGCGGCGGCACCGAGCTCACCAACAAGGAGCTCACCGAGATGCTGCTCGAGGCCACCGGCAAGGACTGGTCGTACGTCGACCGCGTGCAGGACCGCCTCGGCCACGACCTCCGCTACTCGGTCGACATCTCGAAGATCCGCGCTGAGCTCGGCTACGAGCCCCAGGTGCCCTTCGCCCAGGGCCTCGCCGACGTCGTGCAGTGGTACCGCGACAACCGCCAGTGGTGGGAGCCCCTCAAGGAGCGAGCGGCCCTCTGATGACGACGCCCCAGCACGCCAAGTACCTCGTCACCGGCGCCCGCGGCATGCTGGGCTCCGACCTCGTCGAGGCCCTGTTCGGCCGCGACGTGACCCTGCTCGGGCGCGCCGAGCTCGACGTCACCGACCGTGACGCCGTCTTCGCCGCCGTCGAGGGCCACGACGTGGTCGTCAACGCCGCCGCGTACACGGCGGTCGACGCGGCGGAGACCGACGAGGAGGCGGCGCTGGCGGTCAACGGGACCGCCGTCGGGCTCCTCGGCGAGGCGACCGCCGCCTCCGGCGCGAAGCTCGTCACCGTCTCGACCGACTACGTCTTCGCGGGCGACGCCTCCGAGCCCTACGCGGAGGACGCCTCCTACGCACCCCTCAACGCCTACGGCCGCACCAAGGCCGTGGGCGAGCGGGCCGCCCTCGCCGCGAACCCCGACGGCACCTACGTGGTCCGCACCGCGTGGCTCTACGGCCGCCACGGCGCGAACTTCCCGAAGACGATGCTCGGCCTCGCCGCGGCGCGCGACACGCTCTCCGTCGTCGCCGACCAGGTCGGGCAGCCGACCTGGACCCTCGACCTGGCCCACCAGATCGTCGCCCTGCTCGACGCCGACGCCCCCGCCGGGGTCTACCACGGCACGAACTCCGGCCAGACCAGCTGGTGCGACTTCGCGCGCGAGACCTTCCGCCTCGCCGGCCTCGACCCCGAGCGGGTCCACCCGACCGACAGCTCGACCTTCGTCCGCCCGGCTCCCCGGCCGAGCTACAGCGTCCTCGGGCACGACGCCTGGCGCCGTGCGGGCCTCGAGCCGATGCGGCCGTGGCAGGACGCCCTCGCCGAGGCGAGCGCGTCCGGCGTGCTCGGCGACGCCGTCGGCGGCCGATGACCACCCTCCGGGTCGTCGTCGACCAGATCCTCGCTCCCGTCCCCGGCGGCATCGGGCGCTACACGAGCGAGCTCACGCGGGCCCTCGTCGCGACCGCTCCCCGCGGCTGCGACGTCCAGGGGGTCGTCGCGGCCCACCCGCAGGCCGAGTACGACCGGCTGACCGACCTCGTGCCGGGCCTGTCGGGCCTCGCGAAGTCGCCGCTCGGGCGGCGGGAGCTCGCCGTCGCCTGGCAGACCGGTCTCGTGGGGCTCCCGGGCAAGGGCATGGTGCACGCCACGAGCCTGCTCGCTCCCCTGGGCCGTCACGACCGCGACCTCGACCCCGGCACGCAGACCGTGGTGACCATCCACGACACGGTGCCGTGGACCCACCCCGAGACCCTCACGCCGCGGGGGGTGCGCTGGCACAAGGCGATGACGAAGCGCGCCTACCGGCACGCCGACGCGGTCGTCGTCCCCACCCACGCCGTCGCCACCGAGCTCGCCGAGCTCTTCCCGTTCGGCGACCGCATCCGCGTGGTCGGGGGCGCCGTCAGCGACGACCTGCGCGTGCCCTCGGACGCCGACGACGTGGCCGACCAGCTCGGCCTGCCCGAGCGCTACGTGCTCAGCGTCGGCACCGTCGAGCCCCGCAAGGGACTCGAGCCCCTGATCCGCGCGCTGGCCCACCCGGACGCGCCCGACCTGCCGCTGCTCGTCGTCGGTCCCGAGGGCTGGGGCGACGTCCGCGTCGCCGACGTGGCCGCCGCGGCCGGGCTCGCGCCCGAGCGCGTGCGCACCCTCGGCTTCGTGACCGACGCGCAGCTCGCCGTCCTGCTGCAGCGCGCCTCCGTCTTCGTGTTCCCCAGCCTCGCCGAGGGCTTCGGCCTGCCGGTGGTCGAGGCGCTGAGCCTCGGCACCCCGACGATCGTCTCCGACGCCCCGGCCCTCGTCGAGGTCGCCGACGAGGCCGCGGTCGTCGTGCCCCGGCTCGACGCCGAGGGATACCCCGAGAGGCTCGCCCAGGCGATGTTCCAGGTCGTGACCGACCTCGAGCTCTCGTCGCGCCTCGGCATCGCCGGGCTCGACCGAGCTCGCGCCTTCAGCTGGCGCGACTCCGCCGACAAGGTCTGGCAGCTGCACGCCGACCTCTGACGCCGGCCGTCGCCCCGCCCCTCCCGGACGCGGGGCGACGGCTCAGCGCGGCGCGGCGGAGGTCGTCGCCGCGGCGACGTCGGCGTGGATGGCGTCGTAGTCGGGGTAGACGTTCGAGTAGGTCGGCGGGACGATCTCGAGATCGGTGATCTGCTGTTCCTTGGCCTGCAGCGCGAGCTCCACGAAGGCGCTCAGCGCCCCCTGGGGGATGTCGGTGTCGACGGTCTCCGCGCCGGCCGACGCGACCGACTGGAACTTCGCGAGGACCGTCGCCGGCTGGAACTGCGAGAGCAACGCCTGCTGCACCTCACGCTGACGGGCCATGCGGTGGTAGTCGTCGGAGCCGTGCCGCGCCCTGGCGTACCAGAGGGCGTGGTAGCCGTCGAGCACCTGCTCGCCCGGCTCGATCCAGCCGTCGACGTTGATCGGGTTGCCCGCTCCGTCGACCCCGCCGTTGATCGGCAGCCGGCCCTCGGTGTTGTCGACCGTGATGCCGCCCAGGGCGTCGATCAGGTCGGTGAAGCCCTGCATGTCGATCAGCACGTAGTACTGGAGCGTCAGCCCGGTGACGCCGGAGACGGCGTCGCGCATGGCCTCGATGCCGGGGTTGCTGCCCTTCGACTCGGCGTCGGGGTAGAGGTCGGGGTGCTCCTCGCCGTACGTGTAGAGGTAGCTGACGAGGCAGTCGTCGCCGCAGGAGTAGCCGTCGGGGTACTTGCCCCAGAGCGGCGACCCCTCGGCGAAGGGCGCGTTGTAGAGGTTCCGCGGGATGCCGACGATGGTCGTGGCGCCCGTCTCGGCGTCGATGCTCGCGACCGAGATGCTGTCGGGTCGGAGGCCGGTGCGGTCGGCTCCCGCGTCGCCGCCGAGCAGCAGGATGTTGTAGCGCCCGTCGACCGGGTCGGCCGCGGCCAGGCGCGAGGTGAAGAGCGAGTCGAGCAGCCCGTGCTGCACGCCGGTCAGGTACGCGCCCCAGGCGACCGGGCCGACGGTGCCCGCGAGCAGCAGCACCATCACGCCCGCGAGGAACCCGCGGGCCGTGGGCACGGTGCGGATGATGCGCACCAGGCGCAGGGTGTCGAGCGTGAGGACGGACCACAGCACGGCGTAGTAGACGAGGAACACCTGCACCACGGTCAGCGCCGCGACGTTCGTCGCGACCTCGAACAGCGGCGTGCGCCAGAAGAGCGCGAGGGCCGCGGTGACGAGGGCGACGCCCCAGGACACGAGGGTGGAGGCGAGCCCCCAGCGGCCGAGTCGGCGGCTGCCCGCCAGCACCTGCGCCGAGCCCGGGATCACCACGTTCAGCAGCACGAGCGTCCAGGCCCGCTTCGTCATGAACGACGGCGAGGCCAGGTCGGGGTGCCGCACGGGCAGCGGGACGCTCACAGCGATCGGCGGAGCGCGGCGTTCTTCTCCTCGACCAGCTCGCCCAGGCCGGTCGCGTAGTCGGCGAGGCGGGCCGAGAGTGCGGGGTCGGAGACGCCGAGGATGCGGGCGGCGAGGAGGCCGGCGTTGGCCGCGCCTCCGATGGAGACCGTGGCGACGGGGATGCCCGCCGGCATCTGGACGATGGAGAGCAGCGAGTCGAGGCCGTCGAGCTTCGCGAGCGCGACGGGGACGCCGATCACCGGCAGGGTCGTGAGCGAGGCGAGCATGCCCGGGAGGTGGGCTGCTCCCCCGGCACCGGCGATGACGACGCGGATGCCGCGGCCCGCTGCCTGCTGCCCGAAGCGCATCATCTTCTCCGGCGTGCGGTGGGCCGAGACCACCTCCACCTCGTGTGCCACCCCCAGCTCGGAGAGGATGTCGGAGGCACTGCGGAGGGTCGGCCAGTCGCTGTCGGACCCCATCACGATGGACACCGACGGAGCCGCGGCGGGGTCGTTCGGCCTCGTCGGGACGGTCGGGCGGGAGTCGATCGGGTCAGGCACGAGGGAGAGGATAGCCGTCAGTCCTCGAAGAACCCCACAGCGGCGCGCGCTCGAGCGAGCACGTCGCCGCGGTCGGCCCCCGTGGTCGTCACGTGGCCGACCTTGCGGCCGGGGCGGGGGTCCTTGCCGTAGTCGTGCACCTTGGCACCGGGCTGGTCGCGCATCAGCGCCGGCAGCCGGTCGGCCATCGTGCCCTCGGCCGGGCCGCCGAGCACGTTCACCATGACGCTCCAGGGGCGGTGCGGGGCGGTGTCGCCGAGCGGCAGGTCGAGCACGGCCCGCAGGTGCTGCTCGAACTGGCTCGTGACGGCCCCGTCGATGCTCCAGTGGCCGGTGTTGTGCGGGCGCATCGCGAGCTCGTTGATCAGCAGCCGGCCGTCGAGGGTCTCGAAGAGCTCGACGGCGAGGACGCCCGTCACCCCGACGTCCTCGGCGACCGTGCGGGCGATCGCCTCCGCCTCCGCGGCGAGGGCGCCGTCGCTGTCGGGCGCCGGGGCCGTGACCTCGGCGCACACGCCGTCGCGCTGCACGGTCTCGACCAGCGGCCAGGCCGCCACCTGACCGCTCGGGCGCCGAGCGACGAGCTGCGCCAGCTCGCGGCGGAACTCGACGAGCTCCTCGACGAGCAGCGCGCCGTCGCCGCCCTCCGCGACGACCGCGAACCAGTCGTCGGCCTGGTCGGCGGCGGAGACGACGCGGACGCCCTTGCCGTCGTAGCCGCCGCGGGGGGTCTTCACGACCGCACGACCGCCGTGGCCGTCGAGGAACGCGGCCAGCTCGGCCGCGTCGCGGACGGCCGCCCACGCGGGCACGGGGAGGCCGAGGGCGGAGAGGCGCTCGCGCATGACGATCTTGTCCTGGGCCACGGCCAGCGCCTCCGGCGAGGGGTGCACGGCCACGCCGGCGTCGACGAGGGCCCGCAGCACCTCCTGGGGCACGTGCTCGTGGTCGAAGGTGACGACGTCGACGTCGCGGGCGAACGCGAGCACCACGTCGGCGTCGTGGTAGTCGCCGACGGCCGTCGCGGCGAGCGCGGCCGAGCTGCCCTCCGCCTCGGCGAGGACGCGGATGTCGAGGCCGAGGTGCACCGCGGGCGGCACCATCATGCGGGCGAGCTGGCCTCCGCCGATCACGCCGATCCTGTACGCCATGTCGTCTCCTCGATGATGGGGCCGGCTCGCCCTCCAGGGCGGAGGGGCCGGCTGCCGGCTGCGGGGGCCCGGTCGGGCCCCGACCATCGTGCCAGACCGGCGGCGACGGGCTGGCCCACGTCGGCCGCGCTGCGGCTCCGTCGGAGGGGCGCCGGCCGTCGCCTCGCTCGGGTCAGGGGCGACCGAGCGCGCGGGCCTCGAACCCCGCGGCCCGCCACCTCACGAGGTCGAGCACGTTCCGGGCGTCGACGATGCGGCGGCTCGCGACGAGGGCCCCGACGGCGTCGGGGTCGAGCCGGCGGAACTCCTGCCACTCCGTCAGCAGCAGCACGATCTCCGCGTCGGCGAGGGCCGTGTCGAGGTCGCCGGCGTAGTCGAGCTCGGGCGCGAGCCGGGCCGCGGTGCCGGCGGCCTCGGGGTCGTAGACGGACACGTGGGCGCCGAGGTCGTGGAGGGCCCGTGCCACGTCGAGCGCGGGCGAGTCGCGGACGTCGTCGCTGTCGGGCTTGAAGGCCACGCCGAGCACCGCCACGCGCGCGCCCTCGACCGTGCCGAGCATCTCGGCGGCGAGGTCGACGACCCGGCGGCGGCGGCGCAGGTTGACCGCGTCGACGTCGGCCAGGAAGGCGAGCGACTCCAGCCCGAGCTCGTCGGCGCGGGCCTGGAAGGCCCGGATGTCCTTCGGCAGGCACCCGCCGCCGAACCCGAGCCCGGCGTTGAGGAAGCGTCGTCCGATGCGCGCGTCGTGGCCGATGGCGTCGGCGAGCTGGGTCACGTCGGCGCCGGTCGCCTCGGCGATCTCGGCCATGGCGTTGATGAACGAGATCTTCGTCGCGAGGAACGCGTTCGCCGAGACCTTGACGAGCTCGGCCGTCGCGTAGTCGGTCACGAGGCGCGGCATGCCGGCCTCGAGGGGCGTCGCGTAGACCTCGTCGAGCAGGGCAGTCGCCTGCTCGCCGCGCCCCCCGGCGGGCACGCCGTAGACGAAGCGGTCGGGCGAGAGGGTGTCCGCGACCGCGAAGCCCTCGCGGAGGAACTCGGGGTTCCACGCGAGGTCGGCCCCCGAGGAGGCGCGGACCAGCTCCGCGAGGCGCGCGGCGGTGCCGACGGGCACCGTCGACTTGCCGACCACGAGGTCGCCCGCCGAGAGCACCGGGAGCAGGGCCGTGACCGCGGCGTCGACGTAGGTCATGTCGGCGGCGTGGCTGCCCGGGGCCTGGGGCGTGCCGACGGCGACGAAGTGCACCTGCGCGCCCGCCGCCTCCGTCACGTCGGTGGTGAAGCGGAGCCTGCCGGAGGCGACCCCGCGCGCGAGCACCTCCGGGAGGCCCGGCTCGAAGAACGGGGCGCGGCCGGCCGACAGCTCGGCCACCTTGTGCGGGTCGACGTCGACGCCGACGACGTCGTGGCCGAGCTCGGCCATGCAGGCGGCGTGGACGGCGCCGAGGTAACCACAGCCGATGACGGAGATGCGCAGGGACATGCTGCCTTCCAGGGAGGGGCGGCCGGAGCCGGGGAGGGTGCGGCGAGGGAGGGACGGGTCAGTCGACGCGCCAGGGGGCGGGCTGGTCGCCCGTCGGCTGCTCGGCGCGACGCGGCGCGACCATGCTGCCGTTCGCCTCCATCAGGTCGTGGAGGGTCGCCTGCACGAGGTCGGCCGAGGGGACGTCCCAGAGCACGACCGGCCGATCGGCGCCGGTGCCGACGAGGACGTCTCCGCTGCGGAACAGCGCCTGGACGGCGTTCTTGCGCACGGTCAGGTCGTAGCCGCGACTGTGCAGGAGCTCCTGCCGCGTGCGCACGAGGAACCCCCGGCGGAGCACGATGCGGCGCGTGGTGATGACCGAGCGCCGCCCGAGCCACACCAGGAGGGGGACGAACCAGAGCAGCACCGCGAGGACGACGGCGGCCACGACGACGACCGCGTTCTGCCAGGCGAGGTCGAAGCGCCCCGAGAACCAGCCGGCGCCCGCGCAGATGCCGATGAGGGCGAGCGAGGGCCAGAAGAGCGCGCGGCTGTGGGGCCGCAGCCGGGCGACGACCACCTCGGGGGCGTGTTGCTCGGCCGTGCTCATGGAGTCATTCATAGCGCACGTGGGTGACGTCGCCGGAGGCGACCGTCCGCCGCGCGCCGGACGCCTCGACGACCTCCAGCCGCCCGGTCGCGTCGACCGCGACGGCCTCGCCGGCCAGCACCTCCCCCGAGGGGAGCTCGACCCGCACGCGCCGCCCGAGGGTCGTGCACTCCCGGACGACCCGCGCGTGCAGCCCGGAGGCCACGGCGTCGCCGCCGGCCGCGGCCAGCGCCGCGACCGAGCGGAGCACGTCGGCGACCCAGCGGGAGACGACCTCGTCGGCCAGCTCCTCCGCGTCGCCGGTCGCGCCCTCGAGGCGGAGGGAGGTGGAGGCCGGGGTCGGCAGCTCGTCGGCGTCGGTGACGAGGTTGACGCCCGCGCCGACGACGACCGCGCTCGCGTCGGGCCGCAGCTCGGCGAGGATGCCGCAGACCTTGGCCCCGCCCACCTGGACGTCGTTCGGCCACTTCAGGCCGACCTCGCGTCCCGGCAGGAGGTCGGCGACGGCCGTGCGCATCGCGGCCCCGGCCAGCAGGGGCACCCAGCCGAGCGCCTCGACGCCGAGCGCGCCGCGCTCGACGACCAGGCTGACGGCCACGGTGCGGCCGGGGCGCGCGACCCAGCGGCGGTCGAGCCGGCCCCGCCCGGCCGTCTGCGACAGCGTGAGCAGCACGTCGCCGTGCGCGGCCGCGGGGTCGGCGAGGAGGTCGGCGTTGGTGGAGCCCGTCTCGGCGACGTGCACCAGGCGCCCGGGCAGGGCGGAGCTGAGCGGGAAGATCACGCCGTCAGCCTAGGCGGCGGCGGTCGCACGGGGCCCGGCACGTGAGGAGTCCCACCACGGAGGCGCCCCTCGACGTGCGGAGACCTCCAACGGCTGCGGGGCGGTCGCTGGGTAGAGTGTGGCCCGTGACTTCCGACTCCACGCGCCCCGAGGCCGACCGGCCCGAGGCCCCCCAGCCCGACCTGCGGACGACGGCCGGCAAGATCGCCGACCTGAAGGCCCGCTACCACGAAGCCGTGACGGCGAGCGGCGAGGCCGCCGTGGCCAAGCAGCACGCCAAGGGCAAGATGACCGCCCGCGAGCGGATCGACGGCCTCCTCGACCCCGGCTCGTTCGTCGAGCTCGACGAGTTCGTCCGCCACCGCACCCACGCCTTCGGCATGGAGGCCAAGCGTCCCTACGGCGACGCCGTCGTCACCGGCACGGGCACGATCCACGGTCGTCAGGTCGCGGTCTACTCGCAGGACTTCACGATCTTCGGCGGCTCGCTCGGCGAGGTCGCGGGCGAGAAGATCATCAAGGTCATGCAGCTCGCGCTCAAGACGGGCGTGCCGATCATCGGCATCCTCGACAGCGGCGGGGCGCGCATCCAGGAGGGCGTCGTCGCCCTCGGCAAGTACGGCGAGATCTTCCGGCTGAACACCGCCGCCTCCGGCGTGATCCCGCAGATCTCGCTGATCATGGGCCCGGCAGCCGGAGGCGCGGTGTACTCCCCCGCGCTCACCGACTTCGTGATCATGGTCGACAAGACGAGCCACATGTTCGTCACCGGCCCCGACGTCATCAAGACGGTCACCGGCGAGGACGTCGGCTTCGAGGAGCTCGGCGGCGCGCTGACCCACAACAAGGTCAGCGGCGTCTCGCACTACCTGGCGAGCGACGAGGACGACGCCCTCGACTACGCCCGGTCGCTGCTGTCGTACCTGCCCGACAACAACCTGTCGGAGCCGCACGTCTTCGACCGTGCGGTCGAGCTCGAGACGACCGACGACGACCGCCAGCTGAACACGCTGATCCCCGACAGCCCGAACCAGCCCTACGACGTCACGACCGTCATCGAGCACGTCGTCGACGACGGCGAGTTCCTCGAGGTGCAGCCCCTCTTCGCCCCCAACATCGTCATCGGCTTCGGCCGGGTCGAGGGCCGCTCGGTGGGCATCATCGCCAACCAGCCCTCCGCCATGGCCGGCACGCTGAACATCGAGGCCGGCGAGAAGGCCAGCCGCTTCGTGCGCTTCTGCGACGCGTTCGGCATCCCCATCCTCACGCTGGTCGACGTGCCGGGCTACCTGCCGGGCACCGACCAGGAGTGGACGGGCGTCATCCGCCGCGGCGCGAAGCTGCTCTACGCCTACGCCGAGGCGACGGTGCCGCTCGTCACCGTCATCACGCGCAAGGCCTACGGCGGCGCGTACATCGTGATGGGCTCGAAGCAGCTCGGCGCCGACATCAACCTCGCCTGGCCCACCGCCGAGATCGCGGTGATGGGCGGCCAGGGAGCCGTGAACATCCTGTACCGCGGCGAGATCAAGGCCGCCGAGGCCGCCGGCGAGGACGTCGCCGCGGTCCGGGCGCGACTCGCGAGCGAGTACACCTACAACGTCGCGAGCCCCTTCCTCGCGGCGGAGCGCGGCGAGCTCGACGGCGTCATCGAGCCGGCCGCGACCCGCGTGGCCGTGATCAAGGCGCTCCGGGCCCTCCGCACCAAGCGCGCGGAGCAGCCTCCCAAGAAGCACGGGAACATCCCGCTGTGACCGAGCAGCCCCGGGTCGTGACGGGCTCCCCCACGCCGGAGGAGCTGGCCGCCGTCACCGCCGTGCTCGCGGCCCTCGAGGCCGAGGCCGCCGCGGCGCCGCCGGCCGAGCTGGCGGTCGGCACGGCCTCCGCCTGGAGCCGCTCGCAGCACGGGCTGCGTCGTCCGCTCGTGCGCGGGGCGGGCGCCTGGCGGAGCTTCAGCGCCTGAGCCGGCGACGCCGCCGTGTCCCCCAGGCGCACGGTGCGTCGGGGAGGCGCGACGCCGCCTCCCGCGCCGCTGCGGCACCCGGACGGGGGTAGACGGACCTATCGTCCCCTCGCTGTCCCCCTAAATGACGACTGTGCGCTCCCTGCACGGACGGGCATAGTCGTCAGTGCTAGGTGTCTCTCTTCGAGTGCACCGCCGGTCGAGGGCCAACTAGGGTAAGCGGGTCGTCGGCCGGGGGCGGGTCAGGGCGGTATTCGGGTTACCGCCCTGACCCGGGAACGTGACGGGAGGGCCAGACGGATCGTCTGGCCCTCTTCGTCGTCCCGGCCCCGCGTCGCCTGCCCGTCGGACCGTCAGCCCTGGGGGCTCGCCGCCTCCTCCGGGACCGACCGCGGGATCTGCAGCCACAGCTGGACCTCGTCGCCGTCGTCGTCCTCGTCCGCCTCGGCGGCGACGCCGCGCCCGAGGGCGCTCGAGCTGAGGTCGGCGGACCCGAGCCCGACGACCGTGACGGCGTCGTCCCCGCCGGTCGCCGCGGTGCGGACGATGATCCGGTCGGCCGTGGAGCCGTGCAGGGCCGCCGCGAGCGTCTGGTGGATGCGGTGCAGCTCGCGGGCGTCGAGGTCGTCGATGCCTCCCTCGTCGAGGAGGCTCACCACGGCGCCCCTCCGTCGGGCTGCCATCACCTCGCGGCGGACGTCGTCGTCGAGGAGGCGGCGGCCCCGGATCTCGTCGCGGATGGCGCCCTCGAGGTGGAGGCACTCCTGCCGCTGCTCCGGGGTGAGGTCGCCGCCCTGCGCCACGATGGCCTGGAGCATGGGCCGTGCGGTGCGGCCGGTCTGGAGGAGCCGGAACTGCCGCTCGTTGACGTGCGCCTCCTGGGCGGCCTGCCAGTCGGCGGCCTCGTGCTCGGCGAGGATGAACTCCCTCGTCTCGCGGCTCGCCCGGGTCAGCGTGGCGGTCATCGCGTGGGCGAAGGCCACCCACGACACGCTGCCGACGACGCCGAGGTCGGCGACCGCGCCGAGCCCGCCCCAGGCGACGCCGTGCACCGCCATGAAGCCGACGCCGAGCCACGCGAAGCCCTGCCGTCGACGCGTCGCGACGATCACCATGAGCGTGCCCACGGCGGCGACGTACCAGGTGGCGTAGCCGTTCTCGTCGGCGGGGTCGAGCAGGGAGGTGACCTGGAGGGGCACCACGATGCTGACGGCGAGGGCGAAGGCCGCCATCCACACGGGCATCGGCGCACGCCCCGCCGGCCACAGCACCATGGCCGTCACGACGGCGTAGAGCACCATGCAGGCGACCACGGGCAGCGGGTCGTCGAAGCGCCCGAGCGAGAACGTCGCCAGCACGAGGTGGTAGCAGGAGAAGACCGCGGCCAGCAGCACGATGAGCCAGCGCGGGACGGAGACCCTCACGACAGCCCCTGCGATCGGTCCGGGCCGAGGGCGGGGCCGGCGTCGCCGCTCGGCCACTGGAGGCGGATGACGGTGCCGCGACCCGGGCTGGAGTCGATGCAGGCGAGCCCGCCGGCGTTCGCCAGCCGCTCGACGATCGAGACGCGGACGCCGAGGCGCCCCTCCGGCACGTCGGCGGGGTCGAAGCCCCGACCGGTGTCGCCGACCTCGATCAGGGCGCCGCCGGTCGTCGTCCACTCGATCGTCGCCCAGCGGCGCACGTCGGGCCCGTCGCCCGCGTGCTGGGAGCTGTTCACGACCGCCTGCACGGCCGCGCTGTAGAGCGCCTCCGCGGCGGGCGACGGGATGCCGTGCCCGTCGATGCCCTCGGTGCGGACCTCGACGTCGACGCCCATCTCGGCGACGACGACGACGAGTCGGTCGCGCATCGAGCCGAGGGTCGTCGCGGACTCGTCGAACGGGGTCGTGCTCGCCGCGCTGGAGAGGTGGGCGACGGCGTTCCGGGCCATGGACGTCGCCAGCACCTGCTCCTCCGGCGACCAGGCCCGCGCCGCCTGGATGAAGGTCGTCAGCACGCTGTCGTGCACGATCGCGTCGACCTGCACGCGTTCGAGCTCCGTCGCGTGCTCGCGGATGGCCGCGGAGTACCGCCCGACCGCGGTCGCCTGCGCCGCGTCGACGTTGGCGCTCGCCTGCCGCAGCACGAGCACCAGGATCAGCACGGCGCCGCCGAGGAGCACGGCGTAGATGGAGTCGAGGGCCGCCCGGGAGACCGGCACCGCACCTCCGGAGGGGGTCAGCCGGATGAGGCCGTACACGAGGGGCGCGACGAAGAGGTAGGCGGTCGCGATCCAGGCCGAGAACGCGAAGGCGGCCGCCGCCGTCGCCACCGTGCAGAGGTACCAGAGCCACGGCACCGAGGGCTGGACGACGCTCGGGTCCTCGACGGCGAGGGGCCAGGTGATGAGGGCGATCAGGTAGGCGATCGCCACGAAGGCGCTCGCGGTCTCGACGCCGCGCACGAGGAGGCTGGCGACGCCGATCACGACGAAGCCGCCGAACATGCTCGCGCCGATGATCCAGGCCCACGCCACCTGCATGCTGCTGATCTGCGCCAGCATGGTGGGGAAGGCCTGGAGGCCGAAGATCAGGCCGGCGAGCGCGATGACGCGGCCGAGGACCTTGTCGAACAGCGCCTGGCTGATCGGGTTGCGCGAGGCGCGGGGCGGCGTGGGTGCGGTGAGCGCCCCGTCAGCGGCCATCGCCGCCGTCCGCGTCGAGGCCCGGCAGGATGCCGTCCTCGACGGCGCGACGCAGCAGGTCGACCTTCGTCGGCGCGGGGCGGCCGACCTCGACGTACTTCACCCGGATGCGGTCGAGGTACTCGCGGGCCGTGGAGTAGCCGATGCCGAGCTGCTGGGCCGCCAGCTTGAGCGGGAGGCCCGAGGCGTAGAGGTGCAGGATCTCGCGCTCACGGCGGCCGAGCTGGGCCTTGGCGAAGTCGCGGTCGGCGTCGATGGCGCTCGCCCACTCGAGGTTGTTCAGCACGTCGCCGCGGGCGACCGTCGCGACGGCGGCCATGACGGTCTTGGTGGCCGACGACTTCGGGATGACGCCGGCGGCGCCGGCGGCGAGCGCCTCGCGGACGCTCGCGACCCGGTCGGCGATGCTGTGCACGAGCACGGCCGAGCCGGTCGCCTGCACGCGCTTGACGTTCTCGGTGACGGTCGAGCCGTCGCCGAGCGACAGGTCGAGGACGACCACGTCGACCTCGCGGCCCGCGAGGGACTCGACGAGCTCGGTGACCCCGGCCGCCGTCAGCACCACGTCGAAGCCCTCGTTCTGGCACGCGGCCTGGATGCCGAGGCGGACGGACTCGTGGTCGTCGACGATCGCGACGCGCACGGGCTTGGTGGACGGTGTCGACGCCGGGGCGTCGGTCGAGGCAGCAGCCATGGTGATCCTTCTGTCGTCGTGCGACCGGTCCCTGAATACCGGCCGTGCACGAGGGCCATCGTATCGGCCCACGACTGCCTCGTCAGCGTCGGCGCAGGCGCACGACGGTCTCGACGTGGTGGGTGTTCGGGAAGAGGTCGAAGGCGCGCAGGGCCTCGACGTCGTAGCCGACCTCGCGGAGCAGGGCGAGATCGCGGGCGAGCGCGACCGGGTCGCAGGCGACGTAGACGACCTGGGCGGGCGAGAGCTCCCCGAGCGCCGCGACGACCTCCTTGCCGGCGCCCGAGCGGGGCGGGTCGAGCACGACGGTCGCCGCCCGGGAGCGCTCCCGCTCCGCGGCGGTCGCCTGCGCGGCCGCCTGCCGCACCCAGCGCTCGACGCGTCCGGTGACGGCGGAGGCGCCGAGCCAGTCGGCGAGGTTCTCCGACGCGTGCTCGGTGGCACGCTCGTCGCTCTCGACGCTCGTGACGCGGACGCCGGCGCCGAAGCGGTCGCCGAGCGCCGCCGCGAGCAGGCCCACGCCGCCGTAGAGGTCGAGGTTCGCGGCCCGGGGGTCGAAGAGCTCGGGGTCGACCATCTCCTGGACCGCCGCGGTCAGCGTCGACGCGGCCTCGCGGTGCACCTGCCAGAAGCCGCCGTCGTCGAGCCGGAACTCGCGGTCGCCGACGACCTCGGTGATCGTGGTCGGCGTCTGCTTCCCGATGATCAGCCGGGCGCCCCCGACGCTCGGCGCGAGCACGTCGACGTGCTCCTCGCCGGGGAAGGACTCGCCGAGGGGCGCCGCCTCGGCCACGGCGTCGGCCGCGAGGGGCAGGTCGCGCACGGCGACGACCCGGTGCGAGCGTGCCGCGTACTGGCCGGGGCGGCCCTCGGCGTCGAGGTGCAGCCGGACGCGGGTGCGCCAGCCGGTGCCGCCGCGCTCGTCGTCGCCGGGCAGCGCCTCGACGGCCACGGTCGCCTCCGACTCGGCGAGGCCGCCCGTGCGCACCAGCGCGTCGCGCACGACCCAGCCCTTCAGCTCCCGCTGGTGAGCCAGGTCGATGTGGCCGAACTCGGCGCCGCCGGCACGGTCGACGGGGTCGACCTCGAGCGCCGCGGCCGACCAGACGTGCGGCCGACGGTGCTCGCTGGCCTCGACGACCGAGACCGTGTCGGCCCGCCAGAACGACTTCTTGCGGTCCTCCGTGATGCGCGCGACGACCCGCTCGCCCGGCAGGGTGTCGCCGACGAACACCACCCGCCCGTCGAGGCGGGCCACCGAGATGCCCCCGTGTGCGATGCCCGTCACGTCCAGCTCGACCTCGCGGCCCTGCATGTCTCCCATGCGTCGAGTCTGACAGGCTGGTCGGCATGACCGTGCCCCTCTACCTCGCCAGCACCTCCCCCGCCCGGCTCTCGCTGCTGCGGGCCGCCGGCATCGAGCCCGTGCTCATCAGCCCCGGGGTCGACGAGGAGGCCGCGGTCGCCGCCCGGGCCGAGGCGCTCGGCCGCGAGCTCACCGCGGCCGAGACCGTGTCGCACCTGGCCCGGCTCAAGGCCGAGGCGGTGCTCGACGTCCGGGTCGACGGGCGCCCCCTCGACGGCCTCGTGCTCGGCGGCGACAGCGCCTTCGAGTTCGACGGCGAGGTGCACGGCAAGCCGCACGAGCCCGCCGTCGCGCTCGCCCGCTGGCAGCGCATGGCCGAGGTCGGGCAGGGCACGCTCTGGTCGGGCCACTGGCTCGTCGACCACCGCGGCGGCGCCCGGCGCGCGCGGGCGGGCGCCCCCGACGGAGGCGCGGGTGCCGTCGCCAGCGCCCGCCTCACCTTCGCCGACGACCTCGACCCCGCCGAGATCGCCGCCTACGTCGCGACCGGCGAGCCCCTCGAGGTCGCGGGCGCGTTCACCATCGACGGCCGGGCGTCCGCGTTCATCACGCACATCGAGGGCACGCCGAGCGCGGTGGTGGGGCTCTCGGTGCCCGAGCTGAGGCGCCTCGTCACGGCGACCGGGGTGGCGTGGCACGAGCTCTGGACGACGCCGGGGCACGCCTCCTCGTAGGAAGGCTCACGCGCCTCCCGCGTGTTCTTGTGCACGTCAGCCAAAGAAACGGGCCCGCGGCGCAATAGGGTGAGGAACTATGCCTCGTATCAGCAAGGTCCTCATCGCCAACCGTGGAGAGATCGCCGTCCGGGTGATCCGGGCCGCGCGCGACAGCGGGATCGCCTCCGTCGCCGTCTACGCCGACCAGGACCGCGACGCCCAGCACGCTCGCCTCGCCGACGAGGCCTACGCGCTCGACGGCACCACCAGCGCCGAGACCTACCTCGTCATCGACAAGATCCTGTCGGTGGCCCGCCGCTCCGGCGCCGACGCCGTGCACCCGGGCTACGGCTTCCTGGCGGAGAACGCCGACTTCGCGCGCGCCGTGACGGCCGCCGGGCTCGTCTGGATCGGGCCGTCGCCCGAGGCCATCGAGCAGCTCGGCGACAAGGTGAGCGCCCGCCACATCGCGGAGCGCGTCGGCGCCCCGCTCGCCCCGGGCACGCTGAACCCCGTCTCGGGCGCCGAGGAGGTGCTCGACTTCGTCGACCTGCACGGCCTGCCGGTCGCCATCAAGGCCGCGTTCGGCGGCGGCGGCCGCGGCCTGAAGGTCGCCCGCACCCGCGAGGAGGTGCCCGAGCTGTTCGACTCGGCCACCCGCGAGGCGGTCGCCGCCTTCGGCCGCGGCGAGTGCTTCGTCGAGAAGTACCTCGACCAGCCGCGCCACGTCGAGACCCAGTGCCTGGCCGACCAGCACGGCAACGTCGTCGTGGTCTCCACCCGCGACTGCTCGCTGCAGCGCCGCCACCAGAAGCTCGTCGAGGAGGCGCCCGCGCCGTTCCTGACGGAGGCGCAGGTCGAGGCCCTCTACTCGGCCTCGAAGGCCATCCTCCGCGAGGTCGGCTACGTCGGCGCCGGCACGTGCGAGTTCCTCGTCGGCAAGGACGGCACCGTCTCCTTCCTCGAGGTCAACACGCGCCTCCAGGTCGAGCACCCCGTCTCGGAGGAGGTCACGGGCATCGACCTCGTCCGCGAGCAGTTCCGCCTCGCCGAGGGCGGCGTCCTCGAGTACGGCGACCCCGTCGCGCGCGGCCACTCGTTCGAGTTCCGCGTCAACGGCGAGGACGCCGGCCGCGGCTTCATGCCCGCCCCGGGTCCCGTGCACGTCTTCCGTGCCCCGAGCGGCCCCGGCGTCCGGGTCGACAGCGGCGTCCAGGCGGGCGACGAGATCAGCGGCTCGTTCGACTCGCTCCTCGCGAAGCTGATCGTGACCGGCGCCACCCGCGAGGAGGCGCTCGAGCGCTCCCGCCGCGCGCTCGACGAGTTCGAGGTGGCCGGCCTGCCGACGGTGCTGCCCTTCCACCGCGCAATCGTGCGCGACCCCGCCTTCGCGCCCGAGGGCGACGCCCCGTTCTCGATCTACACGCGGTGGATCGAGACCGAGTTCGAGAACGACATCCCCGCCTGGAGCGGCGAGGCCGAGGCGCCCCGTGCCGCCGACGAGCGCACGACCGTCGTCGTCGAGGTCGCCGGCAAGCGGGTCGAGGTCTCGCTGCCCGCAGGGCTCGGCGCGCGCAGCGCCGCGCCCGCCGCCGCGGCCCCGCGCCGCCGCTCGGGCCGGGCCGCCGTCGTCACCGCGACCGGCGCCGAGGTCACGTCGCCCATGCAGGCCACCGTCGTGAAGCTCGCCGTCGAGGAGGGCCAGCAGGTCGTCAAGGGCGACCTCGTGCTCGTGCTCGAGGCGATGAAGATGGAGCAGCCCGTGGCTGCCCACCGTGACGGCGTCGTGTCGGGCATCTCGGCCGTCGTCGGCGAGACGGTCTCGTCCGGACACGTGCTGCTGCGCATCGGCTAGCGGGCCGCCGGAGGCGCGGCAGACCCTAGAGTGGAGCGCATGTCCGAGACACCCACGCACCCCCTCGACGACCCCGCTGCCGACCCGTTCGAGGTCGCCCGCACCGCTGCTGCCGACATCGCCCGGGCCACCGGCGTCGAGCGCCACGACGTCGCCCTGACCCTCGGGAGCGGCTGGGGCGCCGCGGCCGACCTGCTCGGCGAGACCGTCGCCGAGGTGCCCGCCACCGAGATCACCGGCTTCAGCGCCTCCGCCGTGGTCGGCCACACCGGCTCCCTCCGCAGCATCGCCCTGCCGAGCGGCAAGCACGCCCTCGTCATCGGCGCCCGCACGCACTACTACGAGGGCCACGGGGTCCGGCGGGTCGTGCACAGCGTCCGCACCGCCGCCGCGACCGGTGCGACGACGATGATCCTGACGAACGGCGCGGGCGGCATCAAGGAGACCTGGACCCCGGGCAGCCCGGTGCTGATCAGCGACCACATCAACCTGACCGCCGACTCCCCCCTCGAGGGCGCGACCTTCATCGACCTGACCGACCTCTACTCGGCTCGCCTCCGCGACCTGGCCCGCAGCATCGACCCCTCGCTCGACGAGGGCGTGTACACGCAGTTCCGCGGGCCCCACTACGAGACGCCGGCCGAGGTGCAGATGGCCAAGGCCATGGGCGGGCACATCGTCGGCATGTCGACCGCCCTCGAGGCCATCGCCGCCCGTCAGGCCGGCATGGAGATCCTCGGCATGTCGCTCATCACGAACCTGGCGGCGGGCATCCAGCAGACGCCCCTGTCGCACGAGGAGGTCCTCCAGGCCGGCCGCGACGCCGAGGGGCCCCTCAGCCAGCTCCTCTCCCGCATCGTGGCGGCCCTGTGAGCGACGACGTGACGGCCGGCCTGCTCTCCCGGGCCGCCGCCTGGATCGACCAGGACCCGGACGACGTGACCCGCGACGAGCTCTCGGACCTCGTCGAGGGGGCACGCACGGGCGACGAGGCCGCCCTGGCCGAGCTGCACGACCGGTTCGACGCGCGCCTGCAGTTCGGCACGGCCGGCCTGCGCGGCGCCCTCGGGGCCGGCCCCAACCGGATGAACCGCGTGCTCGTCGCCCAGGCGGCAGCCGGCTTCGCCGCGTTCCTCGTCGCGCGCGAGCCCTCGCCGTCGATCGTCGTCGGCTACGACGGCCGGACCAACAGCGACGTGTTCGCCCGCGACACGGCCGAGATCATGGCCGCCGCGGGCGTCGCCACGACGCTCCTGCCGCGCGCGCTCCCCACGCCGGTGCTCGCCTTCGCCGTCCGCCACCTCGACGTCAGCGCCGGGGTCATGGTCACGGCGAGCCACAACCCGGCCCGCGACAACGGCTACAAGGTGTACCTCGGCCGCGCCGACGCCGGGTCGCAGATCGTCTCGCCCGTCGACGGCGAGATCGCGGCGCTCATCGAGCGCGCGGCGACGAGCCCGGTCACCGAGCTGCCGCGGTCGACGGACTACCGCGAGGCCGGCGACGACCTCGTCGGCGAGTACGTGGCCCGCACGGCCCGCCTGGCCGGCACCTCCGCCTCCGGACGTCAGCCGCGAGTCGTCTACACGGCCATGCACGGCGTCGGGTGGGAGGTCGCGCGCCGCGTCTTCGCGACCGCGGGCTTCACCGAGCCCATCCCGGTGTCCGAGCAGTCGGCCCCCGACGCGTCGTTCCCCACCGTCGCCTTCCCGAACCCGGAGGAGCCCGGGGCGCTCGACCTGGCGTTCGCGACGGCCGACCGGGTCGAGGCCGACCTCGTGATCGCCAACGACCCCGACGCCGACCGGCTCGCGGTCGCGATCCCGACGGCCGACGGGTGGCGTCGCCTGAGCGGCAACGAGGTCGGGGCGATCCTCGGCTGGCGCGCTGCCGAGCGGGCTCGACGCGACGACGTCGACGGCACCCTCGCGGCGAGCATCGTCTCCTCCCCCGCCCTGCGGGAGGTGGCCCGACGCTACGACCTCGACTACCGCGACACCCTCACGGGCTTCAAGTGGGTGTCCCGGGTGGGAGGCCTGCTCTACGGCTACGAGGAGGCCCTCGGCTACCTCGTCGACCCCGCCAAGGTGCGCGACAAGGACGGCATCTCCGCCGCCGTCGACCTGCTCGCGCTCGCGACCGAGCTGCACGCCGCCGGCTCGAGCCTCGCGGAGCACCTCGTCGCCTTCGACGCCGAGTTCGGCGCCTACGCGTCGTCGCAGATCTCGATCCGCGTCGACGACCTGGCCCGCATCACGGAGCTGACGACGCGCCTCCGGCAGTCGCCGCCCTCGGCGGTGGGCTCGCACCGCGTCGACCGCATCGACGACTTCCGCGACGGGTTCGGCGAGTTCCCGGCGGGCGACGTCCTGCGGCTGTGGACCACCGACGGGTCGCGCGTGATCGTGCGGCCGAGCGGCACCGAGCCGAAGCTGAAGGTGTACGTCGACGCGTCGAGCACCGAGGGCGACGCCGCGTCGCGCCGGGCCGTGGCCGAGGCGGCCGTGGCCGACCTCGACGCGGGGATGCGCGAGCTGCTCTCCTAGCCGACAGGCAGCCAGGCCACCGACGACGACGGGCCGACCACCCCAGGGTGGTCGGCCCGTCGTCGTGGTCGAGGGAGCCCCGTGCGGGGACGGACCGGGTCAGCCGAGCGACTTCTGCAGCTTCTCGGCGAGCTCCTGCTGGTCGAAGTGGTTCTGGATCACGACGACGTCGGCGAACGTCGCGCCGATCGCCTCGACGAACTCGGCCGACGTCAGGATGACCTGGGCGTCGTCGGCGACCTCCGCGAGCGACGCGATGTCGGCGGCGACGACCTCGGCCTCGATGTCGAGACGGGCCAGCACCCGCTCGGCGTTGACCTTGAGGATGCCGCTGCTGCCGATGCCCACTCCGCAGATGGTCACGATCTTCATGCGCTGTTCTCCTCGACGGGTGGGACCGGGAGCCCACGGCGGAGCCGCAGGCGGACGGAGGCCGACGGCCCCCTCAGGAGCCTAGGCGTCGGCTCCCAGGAGCCGACGGATCTCGTCGGCGCTGCGAGCCTCGGCGAGGGCGGGGATGACGGATGCGTCGTTGAAGACGTTCGCGATGTCGGCGATGGACTCGAGGTGGCCGCCCACCGACTCGATGGCGAGGCCGAGCACGACGGCGACGGGGTCGTTGTGCGGGTGGCCGAACGCCACGGGACGCGCGAGGGTGACGACGGCGAGCCCGTCGCGGACCACCCGGTCGTCGGGCCGGGCGTGCGCGAGGGCGAGGCCCGGGGCGATCACGACGTACGGGCCGTGCTCGTCGATCATGCGGACCATCTCGTCGCCGTAGCCCGGCAGGGCCGAGCCCGAGGCCACGAGCGCGTCGGCGGCCGTGTGGACCGCGGCCCGCCAGTCTGGTGCCTCGGCGGCGATGACGACCGCGGAGTCCGGCAGCGGTGGGAGGGCCACCTCAGGCCGCCTCGAAGCCGGCGGTGATGCGGTCGGCCAGCTCGTCGCGGTCCTCCAGGGGGAGGAAGCTCGCGGCGGCGGCGTTGAGCTGGAAGGCCTGCAGGTCGCCGAGGTCGTAGTCGAAGGCCTGCGTCAGGAGCGCGAGCTCCTTGCTGAGGCTCGTGTCGCTCATCAGGCGGTTGTCGACGTTGACCGTGACCCGGTAGCCCAGCTGGTACAGCAGGTCGAAGGGGTGGTCGTCGAGGTCGCGGCCCCAGGCGGCGATCGCCCCCGTCTGCAGGTTCGACTGCGGCGCGAGCTCGAGCGCGATCTCGCGGTCGCGCACCCACGCGGCGATCGGGCCGAGCTCGACGGTGGTCTGCTGGCCGCGGCTCTCGACCACGCGGATGTCCTCCGCGAGGCGGACGCCGTGCCCGAGGCGGAGGGCCCGCCCGTCGAGCAGCGCGCTGCGGATGCTGTCGAGGCCGTCGGCCTCGCCCGCGTGCACGGTCACGGGGAAGAACTCGCGCGCGAGGAGGTCGAAGGCGGGTCGGAGGCGGCTGGCCGGGTGGCCGGCCTCGGCGCCGGCGATGTCGAAGCCGATGACGCCCTGCTCTCGGTGCCGCACCGCCAGCTGGGCGATCTCGAGGCCCCGGTCGGCGTGCCGCATCGCGGTGAGCACCTGGCCCGCCGACATGTCGTGGCCGCGGCCCTCGACCTCGCGGAGCCCCTGCTCGAGCCCCTCCTGGACCGCCTCGACGGCCTGGTCGAGCGTCAGCCCGCCTGCGAGGTGCTGCTCGGGGGCCCAGCGGACCTCGCCGTGCAGCACGCCGTCGGCGGCCAGGTCGAGGACGAACTCGTGGGCCACGCGCACGAGGCTCGCCTCGGTCTGCATGACCGACGTGGTGACGTCGAACGTGGCGAGGTAGTCGGGCAGGTTGCCGGAGTCGGCGCTGTCGACGAACCACCGGCCGAGCGCCTCCGCCCCGCCGCCGACGGGCAGCGCGAGGCCGATCTCGTCGGCGAGCTCGACGATCGTCGCCGGGCGGAGCCCGCCGTCGAGGTGGTCGTGCAACGACACCTTCGGGAGGGAGACGATGCTCGGGCCGCCGTCGGGCATGCGGTAGACCTTGTCCGGTGCGCTCATGGGCATCAATCTACCCGTGCCGCGACCCCGCACCCTGGACGCGGGCAGCGAGCGGGCCGAGCGCGGCTCGGGTCCCGGCCCCGCGCCTCCTGGGCGTCCCCGCGAGAGCGGGCGGCGCCGCACGGGACCGTGCCGAGCCGGGCTGGGCCCGGCGGCCCCTCCGCCCTACGAGATGCGCTCGGCGACGATCGGGCCGCGGGCCGCCGGCTGCTCGCCGATGCTCCACGCGCCCTCGACGGCCTCGAGCGCCCGCTCGAAGCGAGCGGGCTCGTCGGTGTGCAGCGTGAAGAGCGGCTGGCCCTCGACGACGCGGTCGCCCGGCTTGGCGTGGAGCTCGATGCCCGCCGCGGCCTGCACCGGGTCCTGCTTGCGGGCGCGCCCGGCGCCGAGGCGCCAGGCGCCGACGCCGAAGGGCAGCGCGTGCTGCTCCGTCACGTACCCGGTGCTGGCAGCGGTCACGACGTGCGTCTCGCGCGCCGTGGGCAGCGCCGCGTCGGGGTCGCCGCCCTGGGCCCTGATCATCGTCCTCCAGGCGTCCATCGCACGGCCGTCGTCGAGGGCGGCCTCGACGTCGGCGTCGGGCTGGCCCGCCAGCGTCAGCATCTCGCGAGCCAGCGCGACGGTGAGCTCGCGGATGTCGGCGGGGCCGCCGCCCGCCAGGGTCTCGACCGACTCCCGCACCTCCAGCGCGTTGCCGATCGTGAGGCCGAGCGGCACGTTCATGTCGGTGAGCAGGGCCGTGGTCGCGACGCCCGCGTCGGTGCCCAGGTCGACCATGGTGCGGGCGAGGAGGCGCGACTGCTCGATGTCCTGGATGAAGGCGCCCGAGCCGAACTTCACGTCGAGCACGAGGGCGGCGGTGCCCTCGGCGATCTTCTTGCTCATGATCGAGGAGGCGATGAGCGGGATGCACTCGACCGTGCCCGTGATGTCGCGCAGCGCGTAGAGCTTGCCGTCGGCCGGGGCGAGGCCCGAGCCGGCCGCGCAGACGACCGCGCCGCTGTCGGCCATGATCTCGCGCATCCGCTCGTTCGTGATCGACGCCTGCCAGCCGGGGATCGACTCGAGCTTGTCGAGGGTGCCCCCGGTGTGGCCGAGGCCGCGGCCGGAGAGCTGGGGCACCGCGACGCCGAACGAGGCCACCAGCGGAGCGAGCGGCAGCGTGATCTTGTCGCCCACTCCCCCGGTCGAGTGCTTGTCGACGGTGGTCTTGCCGAGGCCGGAGAAGTCCATCGTCTCGCCGCTGCGGATCATCGCCATCGTCATGTCGCGGATCTCCCGACGCTCCATGCCGTTGAGGAAGATCGCCATGGTCAGCGCCGACATCTGCTCGTCGGCGACGTAGCCGCGGGTGTACGCGTCGATCAGCCAGTCGATCTGGGCCGTGCTGAGGGCGCCCGAGCCGCGCTTCACGCGGATCAGGTCGACGGTGTCGAAGGGCTCGACGGTGGTGGTCATGGGGTCTCCTCAGCGGTGGCGGCGTCGTTCCGGAGGAGTCTCGCCGACCCCCGGAACGACGCCGGACGAGGGGCTGGGGGCGAGGAGGCGCGGTGCGCGCCCCGGGGAGCGCCTACGCCTGCGAGGCGCGGAACTCGTCGAGCTGCCGCGGGCCGAACGCGTCGGGGATGACCTCGTCGATGGTGCGGAACCCCGAGACGGTGTCGAGCACCATCGAGGCGTCGGAGTGCTCGTAGAGCAGCTGCCGGCAGCGCCCGCACGGCATCAGCACGTCGCCGTTGCCGTCGACGCAGGCGAACGCCACGAGCCGGCCGCCGCCGCCCATGACGAGGTCGGTGACGAGCGAGCACTCGGCGCACAGGGTGATGCCGTACGACGCGTTCTCGATGTTGCAGCCCGACACGAGGCGGCCGTCGGTCGTGAGGGCCGCGGCCCCCACGGGGAACTTCGAGTACGGCACGTAGGCCTTGGCCATGGCCTCCCGGGCGGCCGCGCGGAGCGCCGCCCAGTCGGTGGTCTCGACGACGCTCACGACTTCACGTACGGCTTGCCGGAGGCGGCCGGGCCGCGGGACTGGCCGACGAGACCCGCCACGGCGAAGATCGTCACGACGTAGGGCAGCATCAGCATGAACTCGCTCGGCACGGGCGAGCCGATGGCGCCCAGCACGTTCTGCAGGTTCGAGGCGAAGCCGAACAGGAGCGCCGCGAGGGTCGCCTTCACCGGGTCCCACCGGCCGAAGATCACCGCGGCGAGGGCGATGAACCCCGCTCCCGCGGTCATCTCCTTCTGGAAGTTGCCGAGCGAGCCGAGCGTGAAGTACGCGCCTCCGAGGCCGGCGACGGCACCCGCGAGGGAGACGTTCCAGAACCGGGTCGCGTTCACCTTGATGCCGACGGTGTCGGCCGCCTGCGGGTGCTCGCCGACGGCACGGAGCCGGAGGCCCCAGCGCGTGCGGAAGAGACCGTAGAAGACGACGGCGATGGCGACGTACATCAGGTAGACGATGATCGTCTGGCGGAAGAAGACCGGGCCGACGATCGGGATCTGGCTCAGCCCCGGCACGGGCAGCTGCGGGAACCGGATGCCCTGGTTGAGGGCCTCGGACTTCGCGAGGACCTGCGAGTACAGGAAGCTCGTGAGCCCGGTGACCAGCACGTTGAGCACGACGCCGACGATGACCTGGTCGACGATGTAGCGGATGCTGAAGACGGCGAGCACCATCGACACGAGCACCCCGGCGACCATGGCGGAGGCGAGGCCGACGACGGCCGAGCCCGTGGCGGAGGCGACGACCGCCGAGACGAAGGCCCCGGCGAGCAGCTGCCCCTCGATGGCCACGTTCACGACGCCCACGCGCTCGGAGATGACGCCGCCCAGCGCGCCGAAGATCAGCGGCGTGCTGAGCGCCAGGGCCCCGAGCAGGAGGCCGGGCACGGGGATCGTCGCGCCGGCGCTGGTCCAGGTGAGGAAGCCGACGAGGAAGACCACGCCGAAGACCGCGACGAGCCAGATCGGCACGCGGGCCGCCCGCACGACGAGGGCGACGGCGGCCGCGGTCAGCAGCAGCAGGACGACCGTGAGGACGATGCCGGTGGCTGCGGACGGCAGCACCGCGTCGGGCAGGGCGAAGAAGTCGGTCGGCGTCGACAGGCGGAAGGTGCTCTCGCCGTCGCGACGGAGGCCGACGAACAGCACCGCCGCGATGATCGTGAAGACCGCGAACGCGACGGGCGCCTTGTAGCTGCGGGTCACGGTGCGGGCGAGACCGGGGGTCGGGGCCACGGGGACCGCGGCGTCGGGGGTGAGGGTGCTCACTTGGTGACCACCGCCTCCTTCATCGAGGCGCTCGGGGCCCGGCGGGCTCCCGGCGCGGGCAGACGGAAGATGCTGCGCACGAGCGGCGGCGCCGCGACGAACAGCACGATGAGGGACTGCACGACCAGCACGATGTCGATCGGCACGCCGTTCGCCGCCTGCATCGAGTAGCCGCCGGCCTTGAGTGCGCCGAACAGCACGCCCGCGCCGAAGACGCCCCAGGGGCGCGAGCGGCCGAGCAGGGCGACGGTGATGGCGTCGAAGCCGATGCCGGCGTCGATGCCCGAGGTGAAGCCGGTGGTCAGCGTGCCGAGCACCTGCGTCGACCCCGCGACGCCCGCCAGGGCGCCGGAGATGAGCATCGCGTAGAGGTAGATGTTCTTGACGTCCATGCCGGCGGTGCGGGCGGCGTGCGGGTTCTCGCCGACCGCGCGGAAGCGGAAGCCGAGGGTCGACCGGTTGATGAGCCACCACACGACGGCCGTGACGACGATCACGAGCACGAAGCCCCAGTTGAGGTTGTAGCGCGCGCCGAACATGTCGGGCAGCACGGCGCTCGGGAGCGTCGCCGGCGACTTCGGGTTCGGGCTGCCCGGGGCCTGCAGGAGGCCGGGGGTGCGCAGCGCGAACGAGATGAGGTAGAAGGCGATGTAGTTGAGCATGATCGTGAGGATCACCTCGTGCGCTCCCGTGCGGGCCTTCAGCAGGCCGACGAGCCCGCCCCAGACGGCGCCGCCGGCGATGCCGGCGAGGAGCGCGAGGGGCAGGTGCACCGCGAGCGGCAGGTCGAACGAGAAGCCCACCCAGCCGGCAGCGCCCGCCGCGACGAGCATCTGGCCGCGGGCGCCGATGTTGAACAGCCCCACCCGGAAGGCCAGGGCGACGCCCAGGCCGGCCGCGATCAGCGGCACCGAGTAGTTGAGGGTCTCGGTGAGCGGCCGGATGCCGGCCGCGAAGCCGTCGACCCGGAAGTTGTAGACGGCGCCCTGGAAGAGCGACGAGTACGAGCCGCCGACCGACCGCCCGAAGGCCTGGAGGAAGTCGGTGGGCCGCGAGAAGAAGTAGCCGAGGGTCGACTGCACGGTCGGGTCGGTGAACCCGATGAGCAGGCCGGAGACGACGAGGGCGAGCACGACCGCCAGCACGGAGATCGCGGCGTTGCCGGTGGTGATCTCCCGCAGGAGGCGCGACCCGCGCGAGTCGGACGGCTCCGTCAGCGGGGCGGCCGGGCCGCCTCCCGGGGTCGGGGTGGTCGTGGTGGGGGCGTCGCTCACGCTGCCTGCTCCGTTCCGTGCGGCGTCTCGCCGGCCATCATGAGCCCCAGCACGTCGCGGGGGGTGTCGGCGGGGACGATGCCGATGATCGAGCCGCGGTACATCACGGCGATGCGGTCGGCCAGGGCCACGACCTCGTCGAGCTCCGTGGAGACGACGATGACGGGCACGCCCGAGTCGCGCGTCTCGACGATGCGCTTGTGCACGAACTCGATCGAGCCGACGTCGATGCCTCGGGTCGGCTGGGCCGCCACGAACAGCCGCAGGTCGCGGCTGAGCTCGCGGGCCAGGACGACCTTCTGCTGGTTGCCGCCGGAGAGGCGGCCCGCCGGGGTGGTGATGCCCTGCGTGCGGATGTCGAACTCCTTCACCTTCTCGACCGCGAAGGCGGCGAGCTCGGCGAGGCGCAGGGCACCGCGGCGGACGAACGGCCCCGACTGCGACCGGTCGAGCATGAGGTTCTCCGCGACCGTGAACTCGCCGACGAGGCCGTCCTCGTTGCGGTCCTCCGGGACGAAGCCGACGCCGGCGTCGAGCACCCGGCGGACGCTGTGGCCGGTGATGTCGCGGCCGTCGAGCGTGACCCGGCCCTGGACGCGCCCCTGGAGGCCGAGGATCGCCTCCGTCAGCTCGGTCTGGCCGTTGCCCTGCACGCCGGCGATGGCGAGCACCTCGCCGCGGCGCACCTCGAACGACACGTCGTCGACGACGACCTGGCCGAGGGCGTCGAGCACCCGGAGGCCCTCGACGACGAGCGCGGCGTCGCCGGGCGTCGCCGGCGCCTTCTGCACGGTGAGCTCGACCGCGCGGCCGACCATGAGCGAGGCCAGCTCGGCGTTGGTCGCCGTGGGCTCGGCCTCGCCGACGACCTTGCCGAGGCGGATCACCGTGATGCGGCTCGCCACCTCGCGGACCTCGCGCAGCTTGTGGGTGATGAAGACGATGCCGGTGCCCGCGTCGCGGAGCTGGCGCATGATCGCCATCAGCTCGTCGGTCTCCTGGGGCGTCAGCACCGCGGTCGGCTCGTCGAAGACGAGCACCTTCGCGTCGCGGGAGAGCGCCTTGACGATCTCGACCCGCTGCTGGACGCCGACCGGCAGCTCCTCCACGACGGCGTCGGGGTCGATGTCGAAGCCGAAGCGCTGCGAGATCTCGCGCACCTTCGCGCGGGCCGCAGCCAGGTCGAGCCGCCCGCCGCCCTTCGTCTCCTCGTGGCCGAGCATCACGTTCTCGGCGACCGTGAAGACGGGCACGAGCATGAAGTGCTGGTGCACCATGCCGATGCCGGCCGCCATGGCGTCGCCCGGGCCGGAGAAGTGCTGGACGACGTCGTCGAGCAGGATCTCGCCCTCGTCGGCCTGGTACAGGCCGTAGAGCACGTTCATGAGCGTGGACTTGCCGGCGCCGTTCTCGCCCAGCAGGGCGTGGATCTCGCCGGGCTCGACGGTCAGGCTGATGTGGTCGTTGGCGGTGAGTGCGCCGAAGCGCTTGGTGATGCCCTGGAGCTCGAGCTTCATCTCGTCAATCTACCTCGGGTGTAGGCGTGGGAAGGGCCCGGGCCGGACGGTGGAGACCGTCCGACCCGGGCCCTCGATCAGGCAATGCTAGACGATGCCTGACGGGGTGCGTGCTCGGCTCAGCTGAGCGCCGAGGGCGACTCGACGGTGATCGTGCCGTCGATGATCCCGGCCTTGATCGTGTCGAGCTCGTCCTGCAGGCCGGCGTCGACCTTGTCCTCGAAGTCGTGGAACGGGGCGAGGCCCACGCCGTCGTTCTCGAGCGTGCCCACGTAGGGCTCGTTGGAGAAGGAGCCGTCGGCGGCCTGCGTCACGACGTCGTCCGTCGCCTGCTTGATGCCCTTCAGCACCGAGGTGAGGAAGAGGTCGCTGTTGGCGGGGTCGGTCTCGTAGGTGTCGGAGTCGGCGCCGATGAGGACGATGTCGGAGCCCGAGTCGCGGATGGCCGCGGCGGCGCTCTGGTAGATCGGGCCGCCGACCGGCAGGATCACGTCGGCGCCCTGGTCGATCAGGGTCTGGGCGCTCTGCTTGGCCGTGGTGCCGGCCTCGAAGCCGCCCGTGAAGGTGCCGTTCTGCGACGCGACGTCCCAGCCGACGACCTTGACGTCCTTGCTCTTCTGCTCGTTGTAGTACTCGACGCCGTCCGCGAAGCCGTCCATGAAGATCGTGACGGTCGGGAACTGCTGGCCGCCGAAGGTGCCGACGGTGCCGGTCTTCGAGTAGCTGGCGGCGGCGTAGCCGGCCAGGAAGGCGGCCTCGGAGGTGTTGAACGTGATCGGCTTGACGTTGTCGGCCGTGATCGACGCGTCGTCGATCGTGGCGTAGTCGACGCCCGAGTTCGCCTCGGCGGCGGTCTTCGTCGCGTCGGCCAGCGCGAAGCCGACCGTGACGATGAGGCCGCAGCCCTGGTCGGCGAGGTTCGAGAGGTTGGCGTCGTAGACGGTCTCGTCGGCCGACTCCACCGTCTTGGCCTCGGCGCCCGCGGTCTTCGCGGCCTCCTGCAGGCCCTCGTAGCCGAGCTGGTTGAACGACTTGTCGTCGAACCCGCCGGCGTCGGAGACCATGCAGGGGACGAAGTCGCTCGAGCCCGAGCCGCCCGAGGCGGAGCTGCCGCTCTCGGGAGCCGAGGCACAGCCGGCCAGGATGGCGACGGAGCTCGCGAGGGCGAGGCCGCCGAAGACGGCCCTGCGCGCAGTTGTAGTCAAGTTGTCCTCCAAGGTGCTGCCCGACACCTGTACGCCGGGCACGTATGGCGACAGGTTACCCACTGCCGGGAGCGCCGCCGACCGTGCAGACGAAGTGGTGCCGAGGCGTTACACAAGTGCGACCACGGCGTAACGACGCCGTAACAGGACAGGGCGGTCGGTGGTCAGAGGACGTCGCTGCGACCGCTCAGCTTGAGGGCGTCGACGACCGACTTCACCCGCTGGGCGTTGGCCGTCGTCGTGACGAGGAGGGCGTCGGGGGTGTCGACGACGATGATGTCGTTGACGCCGATCAGGGAGATGAGCCGGCCGCTGTGGCCCACGACGATCCCGCTGGAGGCGTCGGCGAGCACGCGGGCGTTCTCGCCGAGGATCGCGAGGTCGCTCTTGCGGCCCCCCGCGTGCAGCTTGGCGATCGACGCGAAGTCGCCGACGTCGTCCCAGTCGAAGGCGCCGGGGATGACGGCGAGACGACCTGCGGCCGCCGCGGGCTCGGCGACCGTGTAGTCGATGGCGATCTTCTCGAGGCGGGGCCAGACCCGGTCGACGACGGCGCCGCGACGGGGGGTGTCCCACGCCTCGGCCAGCTCCTCGAGCCCGGCCAGCAGCTCCGGCCGCGTCTCGCCGAGCTGCTCGAGGAGGCGGTCGGCCCGGGCGATGAACATGCCGCCGTTCCAGAGGTAGTCGCCTCCCGCGACGTACCCCTCGGCCGTCGCCAGGTCGGGCTTCTCCACGAACGACTCGACCGTGTAGGCGCTCGGGGCGCCCTCGACGTCGAGGGCGCCGCCGACGTGGATGTAGCCGAAGCCGATCGCCGGCTCGGTGGGGGTGATGCCGATGGTGGCGATCCAGCCGGCGTCCGCCGCGGCGATGGCCTCGCCCACGGCGCGCTGGAACCCGCGGGTGTCGGCGATGACGTGGTCGGCCGCGAACGAGCCGACGATGACGTCGGGCTCGCGACGGCGGAGGATCGCCGCCGCGAGGCCGATGGCGGCGGTGCTGTCCTTCGGCTCGCTCTCGAGGACGACGTTGTGGTCGGCGAGCGCCGGGAGCTGGGCCTCGACCGCGGCGCGGTGCGCGCGCCCCGTGACGACCATGATCCGCTGGTCGCCGGCGAGGGGCGCGAGGCGGTCCCAGGTGCCGCGCAGCAGGGTCGAGCCGCTGCCGGTGAGGTCGTGCAGGAACTTCGGCGCGTCGGCCCGGCTGAGGGGCCACAGCCGCGACCCGATGCCGCCGGCCGGGATGATGCTGTAGAAGCGCTCGATGCTCGCGGGGTGTGTCATGCGGCCACCCTACCGAGCGTCGGCCCGTCGCCCCTGGGCCGCGGCTCCCGGCCGTCGTCGCCCGTTCACGCGAGCGCCACCGGGGCGACACGGCGGCGCCCCGGGGCGGCCACGCCCCGGGCGGACAGTGGGAGCACGCCGAGTCGAGGAGTGCCCATGCGGGTCGCCATCGTGACCGAGAGTTTCCTGCCCACCGTGAACGGGGTGACGACGAGCGTCCTGCGGGTGCTCGACCACCTCGAGCGACGCGGCCACGAGGCGGTCGTGATCGCCCCCGCCGGCCGGGGCCACGACTCCTACGGCCCTGCCCGCGTGCACCGGGTGCCGTCCGTGGCCTACCGGCAGTTCCCGGTGGGCCTGCCCTCCCCCGCCGTCGCGGGCGCCCTCGCCGAGTTCGGCCCCGACGTCGTGCACGTCGCCTCCCCCTTCCTCCTCGGCGGCCACGCCATCGCCGCCGCCGCCCGCCTCGGCGTGCCGAGCGTCGCCGTCTTCCAGACCGACGTGGCCCGGTACGCGAGCGCGAGCGGACTCGGGCCCGTGACGGCGGCCGTCGCCTGGCGCCTCGTGCGGCGCATCCACGAGCAGGCGACCGTCACCCTCGTGCCCTCGACCGCCTCCCTGCGCGACCTGCGGCGGGCCGGGGTCGAGCGCCTGGCGACCTGGGGCCGGGGGGTCGACTCGGTGCGCTACCACCCGAACCGGCGCGCCGGGGCCGGGTCGGCCGCCTTCCGCGCCGCCGTGGGGACCGCCCCCGGGGAGGCGCTGGTCGGCTACGTCGGACGGCTCGCCCCCGAGAAGCAGGTCGAGCGGCTCGCCGCCCTCCGCGGCACGCCCGGCGCCCGGCTCGTGGTCGTCGGCGACGGCCCCGCGCTGCCGTCGCTCCGCCGCCGCCTGCGGCACCTCGACCCCGTCTTCACCGGTGCGCTGCACGGCGACGACCTCGCCGACGCCTACGCGGCCCTCGACGTCTTCGTGCACACCGGCGTCACCGAGACGTTCGGGCAGACGATCCAGGAGGCCCACGCGAGCGGCACCCCGGTGGTCGCCCCCGCGGCGGGCGGCCCCCTCGACCTCGTCCGGCACGGCGAGGACGGCTTCCTGGTCGACCCCCTGCACGAGCACTCCCTCCGCCGGGCGGTGCAGCGGCTCGTCGCCGACCCCGCCCTGCGGGCGCGGTTCGGCGAGGCCGGGAGGCGGGCCGTCGTCGGCCGCACCTGGGAGCGCTTCGGGGACGAGCTGCTCCAGCACTACGCCGACGCGGTGGCCGCGCCGTCGGTGCCGAGCCGCGCCTCCTCGCGGTCGCGGACGCTGTCTCCCCTGAGCTGACCGTCTCTCGACATCGAACTAGTTGGGGTCGCCTCGGCAGCGGCGGGGACCGCCTGTTCCGTATGCTTCAGGTGTTCTGAGAACACACGGTGGACACGGCTGTCCTCCCTGACCACAGCCGACCGCCCCAGCCGCGAGGAGGGCAGCTCATGGCCGAGCAGTCGACGGGAACACTGGCGTCACCGGGTCAGCCGGCCGGACGGCCGGGTGCTCCCACCACCATCGAGCCCCCGCGGCCGAAGCGGTTCCAGGGCACGCTCTACCGCGGCCGCGAAGGCATGTGGTCGTGGGTGCTGCACCGCATCACCGGCGTGAGCATCTACTTCTTCCTGCTCGTGCACATCCTCGACACGGCCCTCGTGCGCATCAGCCCGGAGGCCTACAACGCCGTCATCGGCACGTACAAGAACCCCGTCATGGGCATCGGCGAGGTCGGCCTCGTCGCCGCGATCCTCTTCCACGCCCTGAACGGCCTGCGCATCATCCTCATCGACTTCTGGAGCGCCGGCACCAAGCACCAGCGGGTCATGTTCTGGGTCGTCGTCGGCCTGTGGGCCGTGCTGCTGCTCGGCTTCGCCCCCCGCCACCTCATGAACGTCTTCTCGGAGTAGAGCGATGACCACTGAGACCATCGAGGCCCCCCGCGCGGCCCGCACGGCCCGTCGCAGCACCAACTGGGAGAAGTGGGGCTGGATCTACATGCGCGCGAGCGGGCTCGTGCTCGTCGTGCTGATCTTCGGCCACCTGTTCATCAACCTGCTCGCCGGCGAGGGCGGCGTGAAGGCCATCGACTTCGCCTTCGTCGCCGGCAAGTGGGCCGACCCGTTCTGGAAGGTCTACGACACCCTCCTCCTCTGGCTCGCGCTGATCCACGGCTCGAACGGCATGCGCACCATCGTCAACGACTACGTCGGCCGCCCGACCACGCGGAAGATCTTCCTCGGGGCGCTCGTCGCCTCGAGCGCCGTCCTCCTCGTGCTCGGCACCCTCGTGCTGTGGACCTTCGACCCGTGCCCGGCCGGCGCCCCCGCCGACCTGCTGCCGTCGATCTGCTCCCGCTGAGCCCCGGGGCGGGCTCGCCCCCGCTCCTCCCCGAGACCACCTGCCCCCTGCCCGTCCGCACCACGTCCCACCTGGAAGCCTCGTGACCTCACCTGCCCCCTCCCCCCAGAGCGCCGTCGTCGACGGCATCCACTACCACCAGCACGACATCGTCATCGTCGGCGCCGGCGGGGCGGGCATGCGCGCCGCCATCGAGGCGGGCCCGAACGCGAGCACGGCCGTCATCTCGAAGCTGTACCCGACGCGGTCGCACACCGGAGCGGCCCAGGGCGGCATGGCCGCGGCCCTCGCCAACGTCGAGGACGACAACTGGGAGTGGCACACCTTCGACACGGTCAAGGGAGGCGACTACCTCGTCGACCAGGACGCCGCGGAGATCCTCGCCAAGGAGGCCATCGACGCCGTCCTCGACCTCGAGAACATGGGCCTGCCGTTCAACCGCACGCCCGACGGCAAGATCGACCAGCGCCGCTTCGGCGGCCACACGGCCGAGCACGGCAAGAACCCCGTCCGACGCGCCTGCTACGCCGCCGACCGCACGGGGCACATGATCCTGCAGACGCTGTACCAGAACTGCGTCAAGCACGGCATCGAGTTCTACAACGAGTTCTACGTGCTCGACCTGATCATGGGCGAGGTCGACGGCGTCGAGCGCCCGGCCGGGGTCGTGGCGTACGAGCTGGCGACCGGCGAGCTCCACGTGTTCCAGGGCAAGGCCGTCGTCTTCGCGACCGGGGGCTTCGGCAAGATCTACAAGACGACCTCCAACGCCCACACCCTCACGGGCGACGGCGTCGGCATCATCTGGCGCAAGGGCCTCCCGCTCGAGGACATGGAGTTCTTCCAGTTCCACCCGACCGGCCTCGCCGGCCTCGGCATCCTCCTGTCGGAGGCGGCGCGCGGCGAGGGCGCCATCCTCCGGAACAGCGAGGGAGAGCGCTTCATGGAGCGCTACGCCCCCACCATCAAGGACCTCGCGCCCCGCGACATCGTCGCCCGCTGCATGGCGACCGAGATCCGCGAGGGCCGCGGCGGCGGTCCGCACAAGGACTACGTCTACCTCGACATCACGCACCTCGACCCGGCCGTCATCGACGCGAAGCTGCCCGACATCACCGAGTTCGCCCGCACGTACCTCGGCGTCGAGCCGTACACGGAGCCCGTGCCCGTGCTGCCGACCGCCCACTACGCGATGGGCGGCATCCCCACCAACGTCCACGCCGAGGTGCTGCGCGACAACACCACGGTCGTGCCGGGCCTCTACGCGGCCGGCGAGTGCGCGTGCGTCAGCGTGCACGGCTCGAACCGGCTCGGCACCAACTCCCTGCTCGACATCAACGTCTTCGGCAAGCGCGCCGGCAAGAACGCCGTCGAGTTCGTGAAGACGGCCGAGTTCGTGCCGCTGCCCGACGACCCGGCCGGCTTCGTCCGGGGCCTCGTCGACGACGTGCGCGGCGCCACCGGCACCGAGCGGATCGCCACCCTCCGCAAGGAGCTGCAGGAGAGCATGGACCGCAACGCCCAGGTGTTCCGCACCGAGGAGACCCTCGACGAGGTCACGCACGTCATCGCCGACCTCCGCGAGCGGTTCAAGAACATCTCCGTGCAGGACAAGGGCAAGCGGTTCAACACCGACCTGCTCGAGGCGATCGAGCTGGGCTTCCTGCTCGACCTCGCCGAGGTCGTCGTCTACTCGGCCCGCTCGCGGCAGGAGAGCCGCGGCGGCCACTTCCGCGAGGACTACCCGACGCGCGACGACGAGAACTGGCTGATCCACACCATGGCCTACCTCACGGGCGACGCGCACTCCTCCCTCGCGGGCGACCACATCCGCCTCGACACCAAGCCCGTCGTGATCACGAACTACCAGCCGATGGAACGGAAGTACTGAGCATGAGCACCGCTGTCCTCGAGAACGCGCCCGCAGGGGCGGACGCCGTCCCCACCTTCACGGCCACCCTCATCATCCGCCGCTTCGACCCCGAGGTCGACAGCGAGCCCCGCTGGCAGGACTTCGACGTCGAGGTGCTGCCGACCGACCGCGTGCTCGACGCCCTGCACCAGATCAAGTGGGAGCAGGACGGCTCGCTGACCTTCCGCCGCTCGTGCGCCCACGGCGTCTGCGGCTCCGACGCCATGCGCATCAACGGCCGCAACCGCCTCGCCTGCAAGACCCTCATCAAGGACCTCGACATCACGCAGCCGATCTACGTCGAGGCGATCAAGGGCCTGCCGCTCGAGAAGGACCTCGTCGTCGACATGGAGCCGTTCTTCCAGTCGTACCGCGAGATCCAGCCCTTCCTCATGGCCTCCTCGAAGCCCGAGAAGGAGCGCATCCAGAGCGCCACGCAGCGCGAGCGCTTCGACGACACGACCAAGTGCATCCTCTGCGCCGCGTGCACCTCGAGCTGCCCCGTCTTCTGGACCGACGGCCAGTACTTCGGCCCCGCAGCCATCGTCAACGCGCACCGCTTCATCTTCGACTCGCGCGACGAGGGCGCCCAGGTGCGCCTCGACATCCTCAACGACAAGGAGGGCGTCTGGCGCTGCCGCACGACCTTCAACTGCACCGAGGCGTGCCCCCGCGGCATCCAGGTGACCCAGGCGATCGCCGAGGTCAAGCAGGCCGTCCTCCGCGGACGCGCCTGACGCCTCCCCGGCACTCGACGAGAGGCCCGGCCCCCCTCGGGGAGCCGGGCCTCTCGTCGTCACGACGGGTCGGAGGTCAGTCGTCCTCGACGATGCAGGTGGCGTCGAGGCCGAGCGCCAGCCGCAGCGCGACCGAGACCCCGAGCTCGCCCTCGTCGCCGAGCGGCGCCACGGCGTCGGCCCAGAACACGGGGAGGCGCACCTCCGGCGGGTCCGGCAGCAGCCGTTCGACCTCGCCCGAGACCGTGAGCTCGCGAGACGGGTAGAGCGTCAGCACGACGTCGCCGCCCGCTCGGAAGACCTGCAGGGCCTCCCCGCCGTCGATCTCGCGGACGCCGTAGGAGTCGTCGACGGCCCGCGCCGCCGTCGCGAGGTCGAGGGCGTCGGGCACGGTGGGGCTCAGGATCGTGATGTCACGGGGCACCGGGGGGCGCCTCCTCGTCGGGCTGGTCGTCGTCGGGCTGGTCGTCGTCGAGGAGGTCGGCGTCGGGCTCGCCCGCGCGCGGGCGTCCCGCACCGGCGACGCCCTCGGCGCCGTCGACCGCGCTCTCGTGCAGCAGGTCGGCCTCGGCGAGGTCCTCCTCCCACGCCTGGAGCAGCGGGGTGGCCACCATCGTCGCGAGGCGCTCCGGCCCGACCGCGTCGAGCGTCTCGTGGAGGGCGTCCCAGCCCGACGTGGCCGAGTCGCCGAGCGGCACGACGTAGGCGGGCAGCCGGGGGCGGCCGACCACGACGACGGGGCGCGCGGAGGGGATCGCCGCCAGCTCGAGGCCGAGGCGCTTCACCGAGGGGGCGCCGATGAGCAGCGCGACCGGGTTCGGCGGCGGGTAGGTCTTCGCGCGCACGCTCCGGTCGAGCTCGCCCTCGCGCGCGACGACGAGCGCGAAGGTCGGCAGCGAGGTGCCGGCGATGGCGCCGAGCGCCTCGGTGAGGCGCTCGATCGCCGCGTCGAGGGGACCCGCGCCCACCCCGTCGGCCGACGGGGCCGTCGGCACGTCGATCGTGACGGCGGTGGTCTCCTCGATGCCGTGCTCGGTGACGCGGGCGGTGACCGTGCCGGAGAGGTGGGGCCCCTCCACGACCACCCGCACGGTCTCGGGGGCGGCGTGGCGGGCGTGCTGGGTCAGCACCCAGCGGTCCCAGGCGTGCAGGAGCGGCTCGTCCTCGCCCCACGAGGCGGGCGCGGAGGACGCGACGGCCGCGGCGAGGGACTCGAGGGCGCCGCCGAGGCTGGTGTCGTGGGAGGCGCGGTGCAGCACGGTGAGGTCGATCGTCAGCTGCGTGGTCGTGTCGGCCGCCGGGGGCACGTCGACGGGCGTCAGCGGCGCGACCGGGTCCTCCACGGGCCATCCCGCGTCGTCGAGGTCGGCGTAGGGCAGGCCGGTGAGGCCGTCGCGGAGCGCCCCTGCCTCGTCGTGCACGGCCCACGCCCCGCCAGCGGCGACCAGCGCCGCACGGACCCCGACGGTGAGCCGGGAGCGGTCGCTCGTCACCAGCACGACGCGTCGGCGGCTGCGCCGACGGGCGAGGAGGTCGGCGAACGGCGCGCTGAGGCGCACGACCCGGGCCCGGCTGTCGACCCGGACGACACGAGCGGTGACCGCGTCGACCATCGGGTGTCGGATAGGGGTGCCCACGTCGACCAGTCTGCTCCACGGCCCTGCGTGCTGACCGGATCGCGCACGGTGCAGGCGGGAAGAGAGCGCGGGGGCCGCCGGGCGCATAGGCTGCTCGTGCTGATCGCGACGCGGCCCCGGGCGGCGACGACGACGGCACGCCCCCGATCCCCGACCACGACCGAGAGGCCGCGCCGCCATGGACGTCCCCCGCCAGCAGCAGCTCCAGAACGACATCGCGGAGCGCTTCGCCGCCAGCCTCGAGGGCACCGACTGGGCCGAGGCCACGCTCTTCCTCCTCGAGGTGGGGTCCGTGTCGCGCCTCTGGGTCGACGCCACCGACGCCACCGGCAGCAGCCGCACCGTCGGCACCGTGCCCGACGTCGTCGCCCTCGGCGAGCAGCTCCGCGAGGTCATGGCCGACCCGGAGAAGGGCGCCTGGTTCTCGTTGTCGCTCACGGTGACGAGCGGCGGCGCGTTCACCGCCCGCTTCAACCTCGACCGCCGCGTGCACGTCAACCCGGGTTCTCCCTTCGAGCCGGGCGAGGCGGGCGTGCTCCCGACCGACGCCGACTACCTGGCCGACCTCGCCCGCTTCCCGCGGAGCGCGAAGTACCGGCCCGAGTGGCTGCCCGCGGCCGATGCCGACGCGGCAGTCGGCGGCGACGGGCAGGGCGCCTCCTCCTCCCCCGTGCTCCCGGAGCCGCTGACGGCGCTCGAGAGCCGCTGGGGCTGGCCGGGCGTGCTCGAGAGCGTCGCGCAGCAGGTCGCCACGGCGCCCCTCTCCGCGGTCACGGCCGACGGCGCCGAGCCGGCGGCGCCGCACGAGGGCGGCGTCCCTCCGCTCAGCGTCGACCAGCTCGCCCAGCTCGTGCGGGAGGCCGTCGTCGCCGACGTCATCGCTCCCCACCGCGTCGCCACCCTGCTGCGCCTGCACGCCGAGGCCGTCTCGGCCGGTCTGCTGCCCGCCGTCGACGCCGTGGAGACCGTCGACGGAGAGCTGTCGCTCGAGGAGGCGCGGGTCGCGTCGCCCGAGGTCGTCGGGGCCGTCGAGACGGCCGTGGGCACGGTCGTCGACGCCCTCGTCGCCTCGCAGCTGCGCTCCCGCGTCGCGGACTGACGCGGCCACCAGCCCAGCTCGGCAGCAGACGACGGAGGGCGACCACCCCGCGGGGTGGTCGCCCTCAGTCGTCTCCTGCCCGGGCACCGGCCCGGGCAGGACGCCCGCTCAGCCCGCCAGCGCCTCGGCGGCCTGTCGCGCGCCGGCCGCGGTCGTCGCGGCGACGGCCGCAGCGGCCAGGGCCCTGGCCTGCTCGAGGGTGTGCTTCGACAACTCGAGCCGCACGTCGGCGAGGGCGGCAGGGGTCATCGAGAGGGTGGTGGCGCCGAGGCCGACGAGCACGACGGCGAGCAGCGGGTCGGCCGCCGCCTCGCCGCAGATGCCGACCGGCTTCGACGCCGACGCGCCGGCCTCGCCCAGGGTGCGGACGAGGCGGAGGACGGCCGGGTGCCACGGGTCCTGGTAGGAGGCCACCGAGCCGAGCATGCGGTCGGCCGCGAGCGTGTACTGCGTGAGGTCGTTCGTGCCGATGCTGACGAAGTCGGCCGTGGCGAGCACCTGGTCGGCCAGGACGGCGAGCGAGGGCACCTCGGCCATCACGCCGACGGTGCGGAGGCCGAGCTCGCGTCCGAGCGTGACGAAGTACTCGGTCTCCTCCGCGTCGCTCACCATCGGCGCCATGACCCAGAGGTCGGCGGTCGTGGCGGCCTGCGCGGCCGCGAGCGCGGTCAGCTGGTCGCGGAGGATCTGCTCCTTGACGCGGAGGGCACGGAGGCCGCGGAGGCCGAGCGCCGGGTTCTCCTCGTGGGCGTCGTTGAGGAACGCGAGCGGCTTGTCGGCCCCCGCGTCGAGGGCGCGGACCACGACCTTCCTGCCGGGGAACGCCTCGAGCAGCGCGGTGTAGCTGGCGGTCTGGCTCTCGACCGTCGGGGCCTGGCTGGCGCCGAGGAAGAGGAACTCGGTGCGGAAGAGGCCGACGCCCTCGGCGCCGAGGGCGACGGCGCCGGCCGCCTCGTCGGGCGAGCCGAGGTTGGCGAGCAAGGGCACCCCGTGGCCGTCGGCCAGGGCGCCGTCGGCCAGCGGCGCGGCGGCGGCGGCACGGCGGTCGGCGATGCGCTGCTCGGCGGCGGCGACCTCCTCCGCGCTCGGGTCGACCGTGACGACGCCGGTGACGGCGTCGGCGACGACGACCGTGCCGTCGGCCAGGTCGAGTGCTCCGGTGACGCCGACGATCGCGGGGATCGACTTGGAGCGGGCGAGGATCGCGGTGTGCGACGTGGGGCCGCCGTCGCGGGTGACGAGGGCGAGCACCTTGTCGAGGTCGAGGAGGGCCGTGTCGGCGGGCGCGAGGTCGGGGGCGACGAGCACGAAGGGGGAGTCGCTCTCGGGCACGCCGGGCGCGGGCACGCCGCGGAGCGACGCGATGACGCGCTGGGCGACGTCGCCGAGGTCGGTCGCACGCTCGGCCATGTAGCCGCCCATGCCGACCAGCAGCTCCTGGAAGGCGGAGAAGGCCTCGAAGACGGCCCGCTCGCCCGTGGCGCCGCCGTCGACGCGCTGCGCGACGTCGTCGACGAGCGTCGGGTCCTGCGCCATGAGCGACTGCGCGTCGAGGACGTCCTTCGCCTCGCCGCCGGCCTTCTCGCCACGGGCGGAGAGGTCGGCGGCGACCTCGGCGAGCGCCTCGCGCACCCGGGCCAGCTCGGCGGGGGCCTCGGCGGTGCGCTTCTCCGTGCCGGGTTCCGGCAGCGGCTCGGGCATCCTCAGGACGGGGCCGACGGCCACTCCACGTCCGACGCCAACGCCCTGTAGTGCCACTGTGTACCTCTTCATGCTCGGGGCTCTCCGGCGCACTCGGGGAGCGGCGCCGCACGGTCGACCACATCGTACGCGAGAGGGCCTGGCCGACGGGCGAGCCCCGGGGAGGCGGGGCACCTACGCTGGGAGGATGCGACGCCGACCCGACGACGACGCCGAGCCCCTCGGGGAGCCGGCGACCGCGCCGACGACCGGAGCGCGCCTCCTCGGCTCCCGGCTCGTCCGCGTCGCGGGGCGCCACGTCGCCGCGAAGGGGCCCCTGCTCGCGGCGGGGCTCACGTACCAGGCGCTGTTCGCCCTCTTCTCGGCCCTGTGGGTCGGCTTCAGCGTGGCCGGGTTCGTCGTCGCGGGCGACGACGTGCTGCGCGACGAGCTGGTCGTGTTCATCCAGTCGGCCGTCCCCGGGGTCATCAAGGACTCGTCCGGCGCGGGCGTCGTCGAGCCGGGGGCGCTGATGAACGCGTCGGTCTTCGGCTGGACGGGCACGGTGGCCCTCGTGGGCCTCCTGTTCGGGTCGGTGCGCCTCTTCGGCAGCATGCGCGACTCGGTGCGCACCGTCTTCCGGGCGCCCACGCCGGCGCCCTCGCTGCTGGTGCTGGTCGTGCGCGACCTGGTGCTCGCGGTGGCGTTCGGCGTGGCCGTCCTCGTCTCCGCCTCGATCTCGCTGCTCAGCACGACGGCCGTGACCTGGGGGCTGCACCTCGTCGGGCTGTCCACGGAGTCGACGGCGTCGGTCGTGCTGCTGCGGGCCGTCGGCGTCGTGCTCGTGTTCTTGTTCGACACCGCGGTGCTCGTCGCGCTCTTCCGGGTGCTGGCCGGGCTGCACATCCCCGGCCGGCGCCTCCTCGCGGGCTCCGCGCTCGGCGCGGCAGGCTTCGTGCTCATCACCTTCGTCGGCGGGACCCTGCTCCGAGCCGCCGGGTCGAACCCCCTGCTCGCGTCGTTCGCCGCGATCGTCGGGCTGCTGCTCGTGATCAACCTGCTCTGCCAGGTGCTGCTGCTCGCGGCGGCCTGGATCGCGGTCGGCCTCGACGACATCGGGGTGCGGGCCGACCCCCGCGAGGAGGCGGAGCGGCTGCGGCTCCTCGAGGAGGAGCGGAGGGCCCAGGAGGAGCGGGTCGTCTCCGCGCCCCGCCGCGCGGCCTCCCGCGTGCGGGGCCTCGCCGCCCGCGTGGCCCGGGCCGCGGGGTCGGTGCGTCGCCCGGGCGGCGACGACGGTGGCCGCCGGTAGTCTCGTCGGCATGTCACAACGCCTCCGCCTCGCCTCCGTCAACGTCAACGGCGTCCGCGCCGCGTTCCGCAAGGGCATGGGCGACTGGCTGGCCGACCGCGACGTCGACGTGCTCACCCTGCAGGAGGTGCGGGCGAGCACCGACGACCTCGAGGGCCTGCTCGGTCCCGAGTGGAGCGTCCTGCACCACCCCGCCACCGCGAAGGGCCGGGCCGGCGTGGCCATCGCCTCCCGCGGCGCGGCCCACGTGCACCGCGTCGAGCTGGGCCCCGACGAGTTCGACAGCGCCGGGCGCTGGATCGAGGCCGACTACGACGTCGGCGGCACGCTCGTGACCGTGGTCAGCACCTACGTGCACTCGGGCGAGGTCGGCACCGAGAAGCAGGAGGAGAAGTGGAAGTTCCTCGACGCCATGACGGAGCGCCTCCCCCAGCTCGCCGAGCACTCCGAGCTCGCCGTGGTCACGGGCGACCTCAACGTCGGGCACCGTGAGCTCGACATCAAGAACTGGAAGGGCAACGTGAAGCGCGCCGGGTTCCTCCCGCGCGAGCGGGCCTACTTCGACCGCTTCCTCGGCGAGGCCGGGCAGCCGGTCGAGACCGTCGACGGCACCGGGGGCACGGGCCTCGGCTGGGTCGACGTCGGCCGCCGCCTCTCGGGCGAGGTCGAGGGCCCGTACTCGTGGTGGTCGTGGCGCGGCCAGGCCTTCGACAACGACACCGGCTGGCGCATCGACTACCACCTGGCGACCCCGGCCCTGGCCGACCGCGCGACGAGCTACGCCGTCGACCGTGCGGCCGCCTACGACCAGCGGTGGTCCGACCACGCCCCCGTCGTCGTCGACTACGACATCTGACCCTGACGCCCCCTCCGAGGACCCCATGACCACGCTCACCCCTCCCTCAACCGCCGCCGCACTGCCGGGCGCGAAGCCCCGCCTCTTCTCCGGCATGCAGCCGTCGGCCGACTCGCTGCACATCGGCAACTACGTCGGCGCCCTGCTCCAGTGGCGCGAGATGCAGACCACCCACGACGCCTTCTTCTGCGTCGTCGACCTTCACGCCATCACCGTCGCCCAAGACCCGGCGACCCTCCGCGAGTCGACCCGGCGCACCGCCGCGCAGTACATCGCGGCCGGCATCGACCCGTCGCTCTCGACGCTCTTCATCCAGTCGCACGTGCCCGCCCACGCGCAGCTCGCCTGGGTGCTCAACACGCTCACGGGCTTCGGCGAGGCCAGCCGCATGACGCAGTTCAAGGACAAGGCGGCGAAGCAGGGGGCCGACAGCGCCTCGCTGGGCCTCTTCGCCTACCCCACGCTGATGGCCGCCGACATCCTGCTCTACGGCGCCGAGCAGGTGCCCGTCGGCGACGACCAGCGCCAGCACGTCGAGCTCACCCGAGACCTGGCCACGCGCTTCAACTCGCGCTTCGGCGCGACGCTGGTCGTGCCCGAGGCCGTGATCCAGAAGGAGACCGCGCGCATCTACGACCTGCAGACGCCGGAGTCGAAGATGAGCAAGTCGGCGGCGACCGAGTCGGGCGTGGTCTGGATGCTCGACGAGCCCAGCCGCACGGCCAAGAAGATCAAGTCGGCCGTCACCGACGCCGAGCGTGAGATCCGCTTCGACCGTGGTGCGAAGCCCGGCGTCTCGAACCTGCTGACCATCCTCTCCGCCTTCACCGAGACCCCGGTCGCGACGCTCGAGCAGCAGTACGTCGGCCGCGGCTACGGCGACCTCAAGAAGGACGTCGCGGAGGCGGTGGTCGAGACGTTCACCCCGGTGCGGGCGCGTGCGCTCGAGCTGCTCGACGACCCCGCCGAGCTCGACCGCGTGCTGGCCGGCAACGCCGACCGTGCCGGCGAGATCGCCGAGGCGACGCTCGCGACCGTGCACGACCGCATCGGGTTCCTCGCGAAGGCCTGACGTGCGCCCCTTCACGCTCCGGTCGGCGATCGTCGAGCTCCGCGTGCCGGAGGCGGCCGACGTGCCGGCGATCGTGGAGGCGTGCCGCGACGACGCGACGCAGCGGTTCACCACCGTCCCGTCCCCCTACGGACGCGCCGACGCCCAGTTCTTCCTCGACCGCATCGTCGACCACGGCTGGGCGACCGGGCGCGAGCTGACCTGGGGCCTCCGGGCCCCGGGCTCGTCGGAGCTCGTCGGCATGGTGAGCATCCGCACGGCGGCCCGCGACGTCGGCTTCTGGACCGCGCCGGCGGCCCGCGGCCGAGGACTCATGACGGAGGCCGTGCGCCTCGTCGCCGACTGGGCGCTCGGCGAGGGCGGCCTCGCCGACATCCGCTGGGAGGCGTACGTCGGCAACGACGCGTCGGCCGCCGTCGCCCGCCGGGCGGGCTTCACCTTCACGGGGGTCGCCCCCGGTCGGAACCCCGGTCGCGACGGCAGCCTGCCGCTCTGCTGGCACGGGCGCCTCTCCGCGGGCGACGACCGGTCGCCCGTCAGCGGCTGGCCCGCTCCGGGCGCCGCCCGGGAATTCCCCCGCGTCGGCGACGTTGAGGCGAGGGTCGAGACGCGAGCCGAGCCCGCCGACGACCGCCCCGCCCCGGGCAGCGCTGCCCGGGCCAGCTCCCCCGCTGCCGCACCGGCCGCTGCCGCCCCCACCGCTCCGGAGAACCCGTGACCACCGCCGACCCCGCCCTCGAGACGGCCATGCGCCGTGCCCTCGAGCTGGCCGAGCGAGGCACGCCCCTCGGCGTGAACCCCCGCGTCGGCTGCGTGCTCCTGCGGCCCGACGGGAGCGTCGCCGCCGAGGGCTGGCACCGAGGGGCGGGCAGCGCGCACGCCGAGGTCGACGCGCTGTCGCAGCTGCCGACGGGCGAGGCCCGCGGGCTCACCGCGGTCGTGACCCTGGAGCCCTGCGACCACACGGGGCGCACGGGCCCGTGCAGCGAGGCGCTGCTCGCCGCGGGAGTGCAGCGCGTCGCGTACGCGGTCGACGACCCGGGCGAGGCGTCCTCGGGCGGAGCGGAGCGGCTCCGCGCCTCCGGCGTCGAGGTGCTCCGCGGGGTGCTCGCCGACGAGGGCGAGGAGCTGCTGCGGCGCTGGCTCGTCAGCATGCGCCTCCGCCGCCCCTTCGTCACGCTCAAGTGGGCCTCGAGCCTCGACGGCCGGGTCGCCGCGGCCGACGGGTCGAGCCGCTGGGTGACGGGCGAGGCCGCCCGGCAGCACGGCCACGAGCAGCGGGCGACGCACGACGCGATCCTCGTCGGCACCGGCACGGTGCTGGTCGACGACCCCACCCTCACCGCCCGCGACGCCGGAGGCGGCCTCCGGGCCGACCAGCCCCTGCCCGTCGTCGTCGGCGAGCGCCCGGTGCCCGCCGACGCGGCCCTCCGGCGGCACCCGCGCGAGCTCGTCGAGACCGGCACGCGCGACCTCGACGCCGTGCTCGCCGACCTCTGGCAGCGCGACGTCCGGAGCGTCCTCGTCGAGGGCGGCCCGACCGTCGCCAGCGAGCTCGTGCGCCGCGGCCTCGTCGACGACTACCTCGTGTACCTCGCTCCCACCCTCCTCGGGGGCCCGCTCACCGCCCTCGACGACCTCGGCGTGCGGAGCATCGACCAGCAGCGACGCCTCCACGTCGTCAGCACCACGCAGCTCGGCGACGACGTCCTCGTCGTCGCCCGCGACCAGCACCGGAGAACCGCATGACCGACACCCCCGCCGTCTCGTCCCAGGTGACGTTCCAGGTCGAGACCACCGTCCCGACCAGCCACGGCACGTTCCGGATGCGCGCCTACGCCGACACGGTGACGGGCGCCGACCACATCGCCATCGTCGCGAGCGCCCCCGACGGGTCGGCCCCCGGCGACGGCGCTCTCGTGCGGGTGCACTCCGAGTGCCTGACCGGCGAGGCCTTCGGCTCGCTCAAGTGCGAGTGCGGCCCGCAGCTCGACGCCGCCCTCGACACCATCCGCGACCACGGCGGAGTCGTCGTCTACCTGCGCGGCCACGAGGGCCGCGGCATCGGCCTCGTCGACAAGCTGCGTGCCTACCGCCTGCAGGAGGACGGCCTCGACACCCTCGACGCGAACCTCGCGCTCGGCCTGCCCGCCGACTCGCGCGACTACGGCGCGGCCGCCGACATGCTGCGCGACCTCGGCATCACCTCCGTGCGCCTCCTCAGCAACAACCCGGAGAAGCGCCGCCAGCTCTCCGAGCACGGCATCGCGGTCGTCGAGTCGGTGCCCCTCGTGGTCGGCGTCGGTGCCTTCAACGAGGGCTACCTCGACACGAAGCGCGACCGCATGGGCCACGAGCTGCCCGGCCACCTGTCGGAGGCCTGAGCCGTCCGGCGCTAAGCTGGGGCCGGCCGTCACGAGCGGCCGACCGCACCACCGGCGACGTGCGCCCACCGAGCACCGCACCTGCCGCGACCGACACCTGCCGCCTCCGACGCCTGCTGCGCACACCTCGCGCCGGGCCTCGACCGGCCGTCGTCCTCCCGCACCCGCCTGCCGCTCCGGAGTCCTCCATGCCTGCCCCCTCCGTCGCCTCGTCGACGACCCCCGCCCCGCCCGCCAACAAGCGCTCGCGCGTCATCGTCGCGAGCCTCGTCGGCACCTCGATCGAGTTCTACGACTTCTACGTCTACGCGACGGCCGCCGTGCTCGTGTTCCCGACCGTCTTCTTCGCCAACGACGACCCCGCCGTCGCGCGCCTCGCCTCCTTCGCGGTCTTCGGGGTCGCCTTCATCGCCCGGCCCGTCGGCTCGGTCATCTTCGGCCACTTCGGCGACCGCATCGGCCGCAAGGGCACCCTCGTCGCGTCGTTGCTCACGATGGGCGTCGCCACGGTTCTGATCGGCTGCATCCCCGCCGGGACGACGCCCGGCTGGGCCGTCGCGGGACCCGCGTGCCTCGTGGTGCTGCGCTTCTGCCAGGGCCTCGGCCTCGGCGGCGAGTGGAGCGGCGCAGCCCTGCTGGCCACCGAGAACGCCCCGGCGAAGCGTCGGGCGATCTACGGCACCTTCCCCCAGCTCGGCGCCCCGATCGGCTTCATCATCGCGAACCTGCTCTTCGTCGTGCTGAACAGCACGCTGACCGAGGAGCAGTTCCTCAGCTGGGGCTGGCGGCTGCCCTTCCTCGCGAGCGCGGTGCTCGTGGTGATCGGCCTCTACGTGCGCGTCAAGCTGATCGAGACCCCGGCCTTCCAGAAGGTCGTCGACTCGGGCAACGTCGCCTCGCTGCCCCTCGCGCGCGTGTTCGTCACGAGCTGGCGCCCCCTCGTCCTCGGCACCTTCATCATGCTGGCGACGTACACGCTCTTCTACCTGATGACGACCTTCACGCTCACCTACGGCACCGCGCCGGCGGAGGGCGAGGCGCCCGGCCTCGGCATCGCGCGCAACCAGTTCCTGTGGATGCTCATCCTCGGCGTCGTGTTCTTCGGCGTCTTCACCCTGGTCTCCGGCCCGCTCGCCGAGAAGTTCGGCCGTCGCGCGCTGCTGATCTGCGTGACCGCCGGCATCCTCGTCTTCGGGTTCCTGTTCGCGCCGCTCTTCGCCGCGGGCGCGCTGGGCGCCCAGGCGCTGCTGATCATCGGGTTCGTGCTGATGGGCCTCACGTTCGGCCCGATGGGCGCGGTGCTGCCGGAGCTCTTCCCGACGAGCGTCCGGTACACGGGCTCGGCCATCAGCTACAACGTCGCCAGCATCCTGGGAGCCGCGGTCGCGCCGTTCATCGCCGTCGCCCTGTGGCAGGCCGCCGGCGGCAGCACCTGGCTCGTGGGGCTCTACCTCTCGTCGATGGCCGTGCTCACGCTCGTGGCGCTGCTGCTGAGCCGCGAGACGCGCGACGTGCAGTACGAGACCTCCGACTGACGACCGGGCCGCGCCTCCCCCGCTGCTCCGACGGCCCGCTCCCCTCCCCGGGGCGGGCCGTCGCCGCGTCCGCCGCCAGGCAGCTGTCGGCCGCACGAAGTACCCTCGTCTCGGCGTACCGGCTGCCGGCCGCGAGCGCCGTCACCGGTCGCGACCGTCGCCGCGACGACCCAGCACGAGAGGCACCATGAGCTCCGACACGAGCACGCGCAGCACCCCCGCGACCGACGACCGGGAGGCGCGGGGCGGCTCCCCGACGTCGCCGCCGGCCCGTCGCCGCCTCGGGCGTCGCCCGCAGCCCGAGGGGCCGCGCGCGACCTTCCGCCAGCTCGTGCCGTACCTGTTCGAGCACAAGAAGGTCATGACGGTGATCATCGTCCTGAGCGTGCTGGGCGCGGGCGCGTCGCTCGCCCAGCCGCTGCTCGTCAGCCAGGTGATCCAGGTCGTGCAGCGCGGCGAGACCCTCGGCCGGCTGGTGTGGCTGCTGATCGGCCTCGTCGTCGTGGCCGGCCTGCTCAACGGCTTCCAGCACTACCTCCTGCAGCGCACCGGCGAGGGGGTGGTCCTGTCGAGCCGTCGCCGCCTCGTCGGCCGCCTGCTGAACCTGCCCATCAGCCAGTTCGACTCGCGCCGCACGGGCGACCTGGTGAGCCGCGTCGGCTCCGACACCACCCTGCTGCGGGCGGTCCTGACGCAGGGGCTCGTCGAGGCGATCGGCGGCTCGCTCACGTTCCTCGGCGCGCTGGTGGGCATGTTCCTCATCGACCCCGTCCTCCTGGGGCTGACCGTGCTCGTCGTCGCCGTGTCGGTGACCGTGGTCGTGCTCCTGTCGGGGCGCATCCGCGTCGCGAGCCGGCAGGCGCAGGAGAAGGTCGGCGACCTGACCGCGTCGGTCGAGCGCGCCATCAGCTCCGTGCGCACCATCCGCGCCTCCGGAGCGACCGAGCGCGAGATCGCCGGCGTCGAGCGCGACGCCGTGGGCGCCTACGAGCGGGGCCTCCAGGTCGCCCGCATCTCGGCGCTCGTCGTGCCGATCGCGTCGATCGCCCTGCAGGCGTCGTTCCTCGTCGTGCTCGGCGTGGGCGGCTACCGCGTGGCCGCCGGCTCGATCGACATCGCCTCGCTCGTGTCGTTCATCCTGTTCCTCTTCCTGATGATCATGCCGCTCGGCCAGGCGCTCGGCGCCGTGATGAGCGTCAACCAGGCGCTCGGCGCGCTCGGGCGCATCCAGGAGATCCTCGACCTCCCGGGCGAGACGGCGGACGACGCCGAGACGGCGCGGTCGCTCGGCGACGCCGCGCGCGTGCCGACGAGCGACGCCGTCACGTTCGACGACGTGCACTTCCGGTACCCGGGCTCCCCGGCCGCCGCGGGCTCCGCCTCCGCCCCGGCCGCCGCCTCCTCCCGCACCGGGGTCGTGCGAGGTGCTCCCGCCGCCGACGAGCCCGACGACGACCTGACCGTGCTGCACGGCGTCTCCTTCTCCGTCCCCGTCGGCCGCCGCACGGCCCTCGTGGGGCCCTCCGGTGCCGGCAAGAGCACGATCCTGGCCCTGATCGAGCGCTTCTACGACCCGACCGCGGGCGTGGTCCGCGTGGGCGGGGTCGACGTGCGGGCCCTCGACCGCGCCGAGCTGAGGGCGCAGATCGGCTACGTCGAGCAGGACGCCCCCGTGCTGGCCGGCACCCTGCGCGACAACCTCACGCTCGGCTCCCCCGACGCCACCGACGACGACTGCCGCCGCGTGCTCGAGGCGGTCAACCTCACCGGCGTGCTCGAGCGGGGCGACCAGGGGCTCGACGCCCAGGTCGGCGAGGACGGCGTGATGCTCTCCGGGGGCGAGCGCCAGCGCCTCGCCATCGCGCGCACCCTGCTCAACGCGCCGCCCATCCTGCTGCTCGACGAGTCGACCTCGAGCCTCGACGGGCTCAACGAGCAGCGGCTCCGGGAGGCCATCGACGCCGTGGCCGAGGACCGCACGCTGATCGTCATCGCCCACCGCCTCTCGACCGTCGTCGACAGCGACCAGATCGTCGTCGTGGAGGCGGGTCGCGTCGTGGGCGTCGGCACCCACTCCGAGCTCGTCGTCAGCACCCCGCTCTACAAGGACCTCGCCAAGCACCAGCTGCTCGTCTGAGGCGCCCCCGCCCCCGCGGCCACTAGCGTGTCGGCATGACCGACGCCGCTCAGCCCGCCGTCCTCGCCCACGTCGAGCGCGGGGTCGGGGTGCTCACCCTGAACCGACCGAGCAAGATCAACGCGGTGACGCGGGAGATGCTCGGCCTCGTCGAGCAGGCGCTCGACGCGTGGGAGCTCGACGAGGCCGTCGAGGCGGTGCTCCTCCGCGGGGCGGGCGAGCGGGGCTTCTGCGCCGGCGGCGACATCACGCAGGTGCACCGCGACGCGACGACCGACCCCTCCGCGAGCGTCGACACCTGGAGGCGCGAGTACCGGGGCACGCTCCGGCTCAGCCGCTGGCCCAAGCCCGTCGTCTCCTACCTCGACGGCATCGCGATGGGCGCCGGCATCGGCCTCGGCGGCCACGTGACCCTCCGGGTGGTCACCCCGAGGAGCGCCCTCGGCATGCCCGAGACGCTGATCGGGCTGACGCCCGACGCCGGCGGCAGCTGGCTGCTCTCCCGAGCTCCCGGCGAGCTCGGCACCCTCCTCGCCCTGACCGGACGGGCCATGACCGCGGCCGACGCCCTGCACCTCGGCTTCGCCGACGTGCTCGTGCCGACCTCCGGCGAGCGGGGCGGCGACCTCGTCCTCGACGCGTTGGCCGAGTCGGGGCTCGCCGGCGTGCGGGCCCTCGGCACGACGCCCCCGGCCTCGCCGCTCGAGGACGCCGCCGGCTGGATCGACGACGCGTGCCGCGGAGACGACGCGCTCGCGATCGTCGCCCGGCTGCGGGAGCTCGCCCACGACGGCGTCGAGGGCGCCGGCTCGGCCGCGGACGACCTGGAGGCGGCCTCGCCCACGTCGGTGGTCCTGACGCTCGCCGCCCAGCGCCGGGCCCGACGCCTGCCCGACCTCGAGGCCGTGCTGGGCCAGGAGCTCGGACTCGTCACCGCCCTGGCGGACGCCCCGGACCTCGTCGAGGGCATCCGGGCGCGCGTGGTCGACAAGGACCGCGCCCCGCGCTGGTCTCCCGCCACCCTGGCCGAGGTCGACGTCGAGGCCACGCTCAGCCGGGTGGACTGGTCGACCCGGCTCTGACGGAACGGCCCTCCGCCGGTCTCCCGGCTTGGTCGCCTGCCCTCGCGTCAGCTCGTCGCCGCCGCGCTCCCCCGCGCCCGCCCGGGCGTCAGCCCGCGGCCACGCGCCGGGCGGTCTCGATGACCTCGAGGGCCGCGAGCGCGTCGCGCGGGTCGACCGGCAGCGGCCCGCCGCCCCGAAGGGCCCGAGCCAGCAGCGCGTAGAACGCCGGGTAGTCGCCCCGGTCGGTCGGCTCGGGACGAGCGTCGGCGCCGATGCCCACGAGGCCGTGCCGGGAAGGGTCGACGCGACCGTGCTCGGGGGCAGTCGGCGACGCACCCGACGCGAGCTGCGCCTCCTGAGGGTCGAGGCCGTGCACGACGTACGCCGACGACGAGCCGAGCACGCGGAGGCGCGGGCCGGGCTGGGCGGCGACGTGGCTCATCCAGAGGC